>JAESGH010000097.1_pt1 | contig 299631 bp, 289 predicted proteins | sample 9269641 | NCBI WGS metagenome assembly JAESGH01 (sample SAMN14515345, study PRJNA621665) | algae metagenome | isolation source: Phormidium tanganyikae FI6-MK23 and co-occurring heterotrophs from granitic... | place: USA: Fort Irwin, California | collected 1998-05-24
ACCTCCCGCATAATCCTCCCGTCCTTCCTGCCGGGAACGCTCCGGAGTCGTTCGAAAGCGGGGGAGGATCGGCGCCTCCGTTTCGTGACCGACGAAGTCACGGGGCTGGGGAGGTCGCGTCCAAGGGTTCCCCTGCCGCCACTACGGGCGGTGCGTGCTGGACGAGCACATAGGCGGAGCCGGCGAAGGCTCGCGGAAGCGAGACGCGGCGGTGGAACGGCGAAAATGCCGAGACATCGCCAGAACCGGCCTCGCGCAGCGGAACGGGCGCGGACAGAAATCGCCGGACGGGCGGCCGCGAGGTCGCATAAAAATTAGACTGGCGACCAAGCGGCTGCCCGTCTTCCCGGACTTTTTCAACGGCCAGACCGCGAAAGCGGGACGTGGCGAGGACGGCGCGCGCCCACACTCTTCTCGTGTGGTTGGGGGCGGCGAGAGCGGCGCGGAGGTCGAAAGAACCTTCATCGCTGGGGCAAAGGAGGGTACTGGAGACGGCGATGACCGAGATCCTGTTCTACCACTTGACGGAGTCGACGCTCGAAGACGCGCTGCCGGGCCTGCTGGAGCGTAGCCTCGGGCGCGGCTGGCGGGCTGTGGTGCAGACCGGGACCGAGGAGCGCCGCGACGCGCTCGACCTGCATCTCTGGACGTTCAGGGACGATTCATTCCTGGCGCACGGCACCGACCGCGACCCGCATGCCGCCGAGCAGCCTGTCCTGCTCACGGCCGCTGACGCAAATGCGAACGGCGCGCAGATCAGGTTCATGGTCGACGGCGCCGCGCCGCCGGACCTTTCGGGCTACGAGCGTGCCGTCTTCATGTTCGACGGCCATGATGCCGGACAGGTTGAAGCGGCGCGCGAACACTGGAAGGCGATGAAGGCATCCGGCCACGCCGTCACCTACTGGCAGCAGACTCCGGACAAGCGGTGGGAGCGTAAGGCATGAATTTCGCGTGGTCCGGGAGCTGAGCATGCGCACGCTCTTCCTTGTCATCCTGCTTGCCGGCCTTGGAGCCGGTTTCGGCTATCCGTGGTTCGCGACGAATTTCTCCGGGCGTGAACTCGGTTCCTGGCGTGTCTTCGAACAGGGCGGCGGGTTCCAGCCGGTGACGACGACGCTTTCGGCCAACGACGCTCCGGTTCGGGTGCTGGTGGATATGACGGCGGCGGCGCCGCCGGAATTCGCGCAGGGCACGACGGCGCTGACCGTTACCGTTTCAACAGACGGACGCACCGTTCTCGCCGAACCGCTGAACTTTCGCGAGTCGAAGCCGCAGGAGCGCAGCCCGCAGCTTCGGGACAAGGTCTACCGGCAGGAGGCCGGATTTATCCGGGACGTGCAGGACGGCGACTATGTCTTCCTGGTGGGGCGAGGCGATGCCGAAGACATCCGGATCCGGGCGGTCGACCTGATCCTGCGGGCCGGGGCGGGAGCGGTCGACCCGCGGCTGCAGCCGGTCGGCTTCGCGCTGGCCGCCATCGGCTTCGTCGGCCTGGTGCTCGCAGCGCGGCGCGCCCGGCGCACTCGCTCGCCGGAAGCGCCGGCCAGGCCGCGCTGGGGCAGGGGAGGCCAGGCCCGTTGAACTACCGCCACGCCTACCATGCCGGCAATTTCGCCGACGTCGTCAAGCACGTCGCGTTGTCGCGGCTGGTCGAATATCTTAAACTCAAGGACAAGGCCTTTCGCGTCATCGACACCCATGCGGGCATCGGGCTCTACGACCTGTCCTCGGACGAGGCGCTGAGGACCGGAGAATGGACCGGCGGCATTGCCAGGCTGATGGAGGCACGGCTTGGGTCCGACGTGCGCGCCCTGCTTGCGCCCTATCTCGAAGCCGTGCGTGCTTCCAATCCGCAAGGTGGTATCGAGGCCTATCCGGGATCGCCGCTGATCGCCCGCCGCCTGCTCCGTCCTCAGGACCGGCTGACGGCGATCGAGCTTCATCCCCAGGATTTCGAGGCGCTGAAGGGTCTCTTCGCCGGCGATTTCCAGGTCCGCGTCATCGAACTCGACGGCTGGCTGGCGCTCGGCGCCCACCTGCCGCCGAAGGAGAAGCGCGGCCTGGTGCTGGTCGATCCGCCGTTCGAGCAGAAGGGGGAGTTCGAGCGCCTCGTAGACGGCCTCAGGCGTGCCCATCGCCGCTGGCCGGGTGGCATCTACGCGCTGTGGTATCCGGTCAAGGATCGCGCCGCCGTTGCGGGTTTTCGCGACACACTCAAGGGTGCTGCAATCCCGAAAATCCTCGACATCGTCCTGGAGACTCGGCGCTCCACGGGCGGGGAACGCTTCGACGGCAGCGGTCTCATCGTGGTGAATCCGCCCCATGTCTTCGAAAAAGAGATGCGCATCCTGCTTCCCGCATTGACGGCCGCACTGGGCGAGGACAAGACCGCGCGATGGTCCGTCGAATGGCTGGCAGGCGAGGCGCGCCCGCTTGACCGCGACGAGGCTTGAACCGATTATGCACGCGGGCCGGGAAAACCGCCGCGCCGCCAGCTTGAGAGAGGCTTTCGATGTCCCGCTTCGTCCGACCCTTACTGGCCGTCTTGCTGGCTCTCTCCTCCGCTTTCGCCGGCGTCTCCTCGGTCCGCGCAGCCGACATGCTGGGTGTCTATGAGGTGGATACGGGCATCTGCACGGAAAGCTGGGTGCTTCGCCGCATCACCAACCGCTTCGCGTACCAAGTGCGCCACGTTCCAAACCTTCCGCAGGTGGCGATCACCGGATTTCACGACATCTATCTGAACCGCTACCTGCCGGCGCAGGACCGCCGTCCCATCGGTCGGACCTATTGCGGGGCGAAGGTCGCGCTGTCTGACGGCTACAGCCGCGATATCTGGTACCTGATCGAGGAAGGGCAGGGCTACGCCGGCATCGGCGACAATGTCGAGTTCTGCGTCTCCGGTTTCGACCGCTGGTACGTCTATAACGGCGCCTGCCGCGTCCTGCGCTGATTCGCGGCGTGCTCGGCCGCTTCCGCTGTCTCCTGCTGGTAACATTGCTTGCCGGCGGCTGCAGCCAGGAACCGGAGCCTCCATGCGCGCCCAACACGCCGATCCTGCAGACCGGGCCGTCGGGCGCTCCTTCCTCCCGGACTTCGTCCGTGCCGATAGGGTCCGGCTTCGATTTCTACGTCCTGTCGCTGTCCTGGTCGCCCAGCTACTGCGAGGCCGAAGGCGCGGAAGCGAACCGCCAGCAATGCGAATCGGGCCGGCCCTATGCGTTCGTGGTGCACGGGCTGTGGCCGCAGTTCAGGCGCGGTTTCCCCGAGAATTGCGCTACGGACGAACCCGACGTGGAGAACGCGACCCTTCGCACCCTCTATGACCTGATGCCGTCGGCCGGTCTCATCCGGCACCAGTGGCGCAAGCACGGCACCTGCTCTGGCCTCGACCAGCAGGACTATTTCGCCGTGCTGCGTGCGGCACGCGAATCCGTCGCCGTCCCGGCCCGCTTCCGACACCTCGAAACCTATCTGACGCTCGATCCCGAGGATGCCGAAGACGCCTTCCTGGCCGCAAACCCCGCGCTGCCGGCCGACGCCGTCGCCGTCACCTGCGACGAACGCTATCTGCGCGAGGTGCGCATCTGCCTCAGCAAGGAACTCGAGTTCCGCTCCTGCCCGGAGGTGGATCGACGTGCCTGCCGGCGGGGATCGGTGACCATGCCTCCGGTCAGAGGCTGAGCATGGCTGCCGGAAGTCAGCGGTTCCGGGTGGCGCGGTCAGCGTGGCCGATCGTTTTTTCACGGCTGCCTCTCGCATGGGACGATCCGCGGCGTAGCTTGAACACGCTCGAAACAACCGCCTAAGAGAATCCGATGCCGAAAGTCTTCGTTTCCCCGTCGTCGCCCTACAGCTGCAAGGTCCTGATGGCGGCCGCTCATGCCGGTGTGGCCGCCGAGGCGGTGCAGGCCGACACCGCCAAGCCGAGCGAGGCATTCCTGAAGGCCAACCCGCTGGGCAAGATACCGGTCCTGGTCGATGAGGACGGTCAGTCGGTGTTCGACAGCCGGGTGATCACGCAGCACCTCAACCGTCTGTCGGGCGGCAAGCTCTTTCCCCGCAACCCGGCGAAGCACCTGGAGGCGGAGCGGCTCGAAGCGCTGGCCGACGGCATCTGCGACTGTGCGTTGGCGCATGTCTACGAGCGGCGCGCGCGCCCGGCCGAGATCGTCCACCAACCCTGGCTCGACAAGCAGTGGAGCAAGGTCGAGCGGGCTCTCGATGCACTGAACGACGACCCGCCCAAGCTTGGCGCGAAGCTGCATGGCGGCCACATCGCGCTGCGGGCGACGCTCGGCTATCTCGAACTCCGCTTCGCGGGCGAATGGGAGAAGGGACGTGGGCGTCTCAAGCGCTGGGCCGAGCGTTTCGACAGGCGGCATCCCGAGTTGCAGGCTTTGCTGCCGCGTTGATCCACAATGAAAAAGAGCCGGGCGCAGGCGCCCGGCTCTTTCCTCGTGTCAGGTCTGGTCAGATCAGAACTTCATGCCGAGGCCGAAGGTGATGCGATGGTCCTTGTCGTCGACGTCTGTGCTGACGCCGCCGAGGTCGAAGGTCTCGCTGCCGAAGTCCGTGTAGCGGTACTCGACTCGGCCGAAGACGTTTTCGGTGACCATGATGTCGGCACCGCCGCCGGCCGTCCAGCCCAGCATCGTGTTGCTGTCGCTGCCGCCCGCGATGTCATCGCTGACCTCGAGATCCTTGGCGGCGCCGCCGGCCGTCGCGTACAGCATGATGTTCGGCGAGATGACATAGCCGAGACGTGCGCGCAGGGAGCCTTCGACGCCCGATTCGGTATCGTAGCCGCCGTTCGAGCCCTCGGACCAGTTGTAGCCGATATCGGCTTCGGCGCCGGCGACCATGTTGCCGACCTGCCAGTTATAGCCCGCGAAGGCGCCGAGCAGGAACCCGTCATTGTCGATGGTCGTCGTGGTCAACCCGTCATCCGCCTCGCTCTCGCCGGAAAAGCCGTAGCCGAGCGAAACACCGGCATAGGGGCCGGACCAGGTGTTCAGCGGGGGCTCTTCCATCGGGATCGCTGCAGGAGCGGGCTCAGGCGCCAAGACGGCGTCGGCCGCGTAGGCCGGTATCGTGCCGAGCAGGGCTAGGAGCCCAACTGCAGCGGCGGCCGGCTGAGCGATTTTAAGATTCTTCTTCATGCTTTTACTCCATGGCCACAAGACACGTGGCCGCTACGGGATGTTGCTGGCCCGAAACGAACGAGCCCAGTGCCTCACGGTTCCGAATCTGATGTCGAAATGTGGCTCGAAGGAACCTGAATGGGGGTGATTACCCGGCACGAATGAGGCCGAACCTTGATGTTGCATCGACGCAACTATCAGAGTCAGGAGCACTGTCGCCGTCCTCTGGACGCGGCTTGGTACAAGGCTGCGAGCCACCTATATGGTGTTCTGGCGCCTGTTGCCAAGCTCGGTGGCCAAGCCCGTTCGGAGTACGAACGCCACAAAGTTGCCCAACACGGTAATGATTTCTTACCACCGGCTGCGTCGACTGCGGCCGAACGATTCAGGGGGATCGGATGCCGACGGGGGTCGCACTGGTGACGGGCGGCGCCCGGCGAATCGGTAGGGCGATCGTCGAGGACCTTGCCAGTCATGGTTTCGCTGTGGCCGTCCATTGCAACCGGTCGCGACCGGAAGCGGAGACACTCGCGCGAGCCCTGCGAAGCTCAGGCGCGCGCGTCGGGATCGTCGAAGCCGACCTCACCGACGTGTCGCAGGTCGAAAGCCTGATTCAGGCGGCGACAGACGAATTGGGCCCAGTGAACCTTCTCGTGAACAATGCCTCGATCTTCGCCGACGACACCTTGGCGACGTACGAGCCAGCGACGGCGGCGCGCCATTTCGCGATCCATGTCCATGCGCCGGTGATGCTGGCAAAGCGGTTTTCAGCAGCGCTGCCGGAGGACGCTGAGGGGTTGGTCGTCAATATCATCGATCAGCGGGTGCTCAGACCCAATCCGCGCTTCTTCTCCTATACGCTCTCGAAGGCCACGCTTTGGACTGCGACCCAGACCATGGCCCAGGCGATGGCTCCGCGGGTGAGGGTCAACGCGATCGGTCCAGGTCCGACGCTCGCGAATGCGCGTCAGGCAGACACCGATTTCAGGGCACAGGTCGACGGACTTCTGCTGAAGCGCAGACCGCAGCTCGCTGAAATCGGAGCGACGATCCGCTATCTTTGGGAGGCCCGCTCGGTCACCGGCCAGATGATCGCGCTGGACGGGGGACAGCACCTTGCGTGGCAGACGCCCGATGTGACAGGCATGGTCGAATGATTCCCAGACGAAAAACCGAATACGGCGAGGACGACGAGGCGGCGGGCGACATCGCCGGCTTCATCTCCGGCGACGAGGCCGAAGACGAGGATGTGGGCGCCGAGGAGAGCGAAGCCGTACCGCCGGAGAGCGTGAACCTGCCGTTCACCGCGATCGACTGGACCGCGCATGGCGGAGACGCGGACGGCAAACTCGGTCCGGAGGTCATCCAGACACTGGTGAAGCGCCTTCCAAACGCCCCCGGCGTCTACCGCATGATGAACGCCGCGGGCGACGTGCTTTATGTCGGCAAGGCACGCAGCCTCAAGAAGCGAGTGACCAATTACGCCAACGGACGGTTCCATACCAACCGCATCGGCCGCATGGTGCGCGAAACGGCGACGATGGAATTCGTCGTCACCCGGACGGAAATCGAGGCGCTACTGCTCGAGGCGAACCTCATCAAAAGGCTGCGGCCGCGCTTCAACGTGCTCCTGCGCGACGACAAGTCTTTTCCCTATATCGTGCTCACCGGCGACCATCCCGCGCCCGGCATCTTCAAACATCGCGGCGCACGGTCGCGGAAGGGAGACTATTTCGGCCCCTTCGCTTCCGCCGGCGCGGTCGGCCGTACCATCAACTCGCTGCAGCGCGCGTTCCTGCTGCGGACCTGCACCGACTCCGTGTTCGAAAGCCGCACGCGGCCTTGCCTCCTGTACCAGATCAAGCGCTGCTCTGGGCCCTGCACAAACGAGATCGCGCCGGAGGACTACAAGGAACTCGTGTCCGAAACCAAGGACTTCCTGTCAGGGCGCAGCCAGAAGGTGAAGACGGAGATTTCCGCGCAGATGCAGCAGGCTGCGGAGGACCTCGACTTCGAGCGCGCCGCCATCTACCGCGACCGCCTCGCTGCCCTGTCGCACGTGCAGAGCCACCAGGGCATCAATCCGCAGGGCGTGGAGGAGGCGGACGTGTTCGCCATCCACCAGGAAGGCGGCCAGGCCTGCATCCAGGTCTTCTTCTTCAGGACCGGCCAGAACTGGGGCAATCGTGCCTACTTCCCGAAGGCGGATCCGGCGCTGGAGGCACAGGAGGTGCTGTCCTCCTTCCTCGCGCAGTTCTACGACGACAAGCCATGCCCGCGGCTGGTGATGCTGTCGCACAAGGTGGAAGAGCAGGAACTTCTCGAGCAGGCGCTCGCCACGAAGGCCGGCCACCGGGTGTCGCTCCTCGTTCCGCAGCGCGGCGAGAAGAAGGATCTGGTCGACCATGCGGTGCAGAACGCCCGCGAGGCTCTCGGTCGCCGCCTGGCCGAGACCTCCACGCAGGCCCGGCTGCTCGCCGGCTTCGCGGAGACATTCGGCCTGGCCACGACGCCTCGCCGCATCGAGGTTTACGACAACTCGCACATCATGGGCACCAACGCGGTCGGCGCGATGATCGTTGCCGGCCCGGAAGGTTTCGTGAAGAACCAGTATCGCAAGTTCAACATCCGCTCGACGACGATCACGCCCGGCGACGACTTCGGCATGATGCGCGAGGTGATGCAGCGCCGATTCTCGCGGCTGGTGAGCGAGCACGGCGACAGTCAGGCTGCAAGCGACCAGGAAGCCGAAACCGAAGCCTTTCCGGCATGGCCGGATGTGATCCTGATCGACGGCGGCCAGGGGCAGATGACGGCGGTCCGCGAAATTCTCGCGGAACTCGGCATCGAAGATCGGGTGACGGCGATCGGAGTGGCCAAGGGCCAGGACCGCGACGCCGGACGCGAGCGCTTCTTCACCCGCGGGAAGGGGGCCTTCACGCTGCCGGTCCGCGACCCTGTCCTCTATTTCGTCCAGCGGCTGCGCGACGAGGCGCATCGTTTCGCCATCGGCTCGCACCGCGCCAGGCGCAAGAAGGAGATGACGAAGAACCCGCTCGACGAGATCAGCGGTATCGGTCCCACGCGCAAGCGCGCGCTGCTTCTGCATTTCGGCACGGCCAAGGCGGTACGAAACGCGGCGATCGAAGACCTGATGGGTGTCGACGGAATCTCCGAATCGGTGGCCCGGCTCGTCTACAATCATTTCCACTGACAACGACGTGAGCACGCCAATCAGCATGCCGCATCGACGCGAACCAGTTGACCCATTACATCGCCATCTGATTTCAGTACGCCTGCAATAGAGCTGACAAATATGGCCAAGCGCGCATTCAACCTGCCCAACATACTGACCTACGGTCGGATCCTGGCCGTTCCGCTGGTCGTTCTGTGCTTCTTCCTGGAGGGGCGGCTGCAGTCCAGCGACTTCGCGCGGTGGTCGGCCCTGGCCATCTTCATCGCCGCGAGCATCACCGACTATCTCGATGGCTATCTGGCGCGCGCCTGGCAGCAGACGTCGAATATCGGCAGGATGCTCGATCCTATCGCGGACAAGCTGCTGGTGGCCACCTGCCTGCTGCTGCTGGCCGCCGATACCGACCGCACGATCGCCGGCTGGACGCTGTGGGCGGCCATCATCATCCTGTGCAGGGAGATCCTCGTTTCGGGCCTGCGAGAATATCTGGCTGCCCTGAAGGTCAGCGTCCCGGTGACGCAGCTTGCCAAATGGAAGACGGCGATCCAGATGGTGGCTATCGCGGTGCTGCTGGCGGGCCCCGCTCTGGACAAGATCGTGCCGTATGCGACCGAAACCGGCATCGTACTGCTCTGGATCGCGGCGATCGTGACGCTCTACACCGGCTATGACTACTTCAGAGCCGGTGCAAAGCACATCATGGACGAATGATTTGACGAGACTCGTCTATTTCGCCTGGGTCCGAGAGCGGATCGGCAAGCCCGAAGAGGAGCTGGATCTGCCGGCCGAGATCGTGACCGGCCGTGACCTGCTGCTCTGGTTGCGCGAGCGTGGCGAAGAATATGCACATGCGCTGCAGCAACCCGAAGTGATCCGGATCGCCATCGACAAGGAACATGCCGCACATGGCGAAAAGATCGCAGGCGCGCGCGAGATCGCACTGTTTCCTCCCATGACCGGCGGCTGACCGATGGCCCCCGCGGTCGAGCCGGTGGTGCGCATACAGCCCGGCGATTTCGATGTCGCGGCCGAGATCGGAGCGCTCACGTCGCGCAATGTGGGCGCCGTGGTCACCTTCTCTGGAATCTGCCGCGACGAGGGCGGCACGCTTGCGGCGCTCGAGATCGAACACTATCCCGGCATGGCGGAAGAGGAGATATCGCGCATCTCGCTTCAGGCCGCGGCGCGCTGGCCGTTGACCGGCCTAACCGTCATCCATCGCCACGGAACAATCCGGCCGGGCGAGAACATCGTCCTCGTGGTCGCGGCTTCGAAGCACCGCAGGGCGGCATTCGAGGCGGCCGAGTTCCTGATGGATTACCTGAAGTCCAGCGCGCCGTTCTGGAAAAAGGAACATCGGTCCGACGGCAGTTCCGGGGAATGGGTCGAGGCCAAAGAGAGCGACGACGAGGCCGCTGCGCGCTGGAAGGAATAGGCCAGTCCGCCACGGAAGAGACTCATTCCGCTTCGATCTTATGTGCCTGCACGGAGGATATCGGATGCTGGAACGATTGGCGGATCTAGTGCTGTTCGGCTTGGCGCCGCTGATATTCGGAGGGCTGCTGATGCCCGGCGCCCTGGCGGCGGAGGAGATCACCATCTCCGGCGAGGTGTCGTATCGCGAGCGCATTGCCTTGCCGCCCAACGCAGTCCTGACAGTGAGCCTGACGGATGTCTCGCTTGCCGGTAGCCCGGCGTCGGTGGTTGCGGAGCAGGAGATCGAGCCCGCCGGGCAGGTGCCGATCAAGTTCGAGATCAGGCTGGACTCGGGTGTCGTGCAGCCCAACGTGACCTATGCGCTGCAGGCCAGCATCACGGTCGACAACAAGATCTGGTTCACGAACGCCCGGCGCCACACGGTCGATCTCGCAGATCCAGAGCCCAAACGGCTCGTTCTCACGCAAGTCGACCAGGGCTGAGCAGGACGCAAAGAAAAAGCCGGCGCGAGGCCGGCTTTCGATAGGGCATTGGCTGAAATCAGCCGACGATTTCGGTGTCCGAGAACCAGTACTTGATTTCCTGCGCGGCCGTCTCCGGCGCGTCGGATCCATGGACCGAGTTTTCCCCGATCGACACGGCATGCGTCTTGCGGATGGTGCCCTCGTCGGCATTCGCCGGGTTGGTGGCGCCCATGACTTCGCGGTTCTTGAGGATCGCGTTCTCGCCTTCCAGGACCTGGACGACCGTGGGGCCGGAGGTCATCGTCTCGACCAGCTCACCGAAGAACGGCCGCTCCTTGTGAACGGCGTAGAAGCCTTCGGCTTCGCGCCGGCTCATCCAGACCCGCTTGGAAGCGACGACACGAAGGCCGGCATCTTCGAGCATCTTCGTGATCGCGCCGGTCAGGTTACGCCGGGTAGCATCCGGCTTGATCATCGAGAAGGTGCGTTCGATCGCCATGTCAGGTTCCTGTGTCGGTGGGATAGGTGGCGCGCTCTATACAGGGCGGCACCAGCCTTGCCAAGCCGCTCAGGCCGCCGCGACGCTGCGACCGAGACCGCCGTGCAGATCCAGGAGACGCTCGAACCATCGGGACACCGGGTCCTCCGGTTCGAGCACGGCGAATGGCGACATGATGCGGACCCACTGCAAGGCACCAAAGACCACGTAGTCCGGGTAGAGCGGTGACTCCCCGCCGAGGAAGGGCTGGTAGGTCAGCATGCTGCGCAGCGGTTCGAGCGACTTTCTGAAGGCCGCGAGGCCTTCGTCCCGGACCGCCGAAACTTCCTCCAGGGACTTCCCGTAGCGTTTCTCGCGGCTTTCGCGGAAATAGAGCTGATCGGGTGGCGCGAGGCGAGCGTGAATGTCCGTCAGCGCCGCGCTGCCGAGATAGGGGTGCAGGGTCGTCTGCGACCAGCGTTCGATGAAGCGGGCCATCGCTTCCCCCGCGCAGCCGCCGAACAGCGTCGGGCGGTCCGGGTAGGTCCTGTCGAGATAAAGAGCGATATGGAACGAGTCCGAAACGACCTGGTCGCCATCGCGGATGACCGGGACCGTGCTCGACACACCCCCCTCTACTTTGGGTACTGAGGTGAACGGGGTCGGCACCCGCTGGAAATCGAGCCCCTTGTGAGCGAGCGACATGGCCGTTTTCCAGCAATGCGGGCTGAATGGGCGCGCATGATCTTCCCCCACGAGATCGTACAGAAGGATTGTCATTGGCGGATCACCTCTCGGCATTTAAGAAGGAAACGAATTCACGACAGAGCGCGGAGTAGAAACACTTTGAAGCAGCATTTCATGATGTTTGCCGCCTACAACGCTTGGGCCAACGAACGGGTCTACGCAGCGGCGGCGGACCTATCGGCCGAAGAATTCGAACGAGATACCGGCGCCTTCTTCAAGTCGATGCGGGGCACGCTCAACCACCTGCTGGCCACGGACAGGATATGGCTCAAGCGCTTCACCGGCGAGGGAGACGCGCCGACCGCGCTCGACGCCACGCTTTACGCCGAGTTCGCGAAACTCCGTGTCGCTCGGGACGCCGAGGACAGGAGGATCCAAGGCTGGATCGACGGTTTGAGCGAAGCCGATCTCGCCGGGCGCTTCACCTACATGACCGTCACCGACATGCGCACGGTCTCGCAGCGGCTCGCGCCGGCCCTGGCCCACCTGTTCAACCACCAGACCCATCACCGCGGGCAGACCCACGCGATACTGACGACGCTCGGCAAACCGGCGCCGTCTCTCGACCTGATCTATTTCCAGCGGACCGAGGAAGGCAGGGCCTTCGCCTGACCGCCGCCGTCAGGGCGTAAAGCGCGCGAGGGATTCGAGGTCGAATTCCTCGCTCCAGGAGGCCGGGGAGAAAAGGCGCGCTTGTCCGTCGCGGGCACTTTCGTTGAGGCCGTCGAACCTTGCGCGACCTGCGGCCATGCGGACGCGCCCCGACGCGACGAGCCGCAACGCCAGCGGATAGAGTTCGTGCTCGGCCCTCAGCACGCGCGCGGCAAGTTCGGTGTCGCTGTCCCCGGTCAAGACCGGCACCGCCGCCTGCGCGATGATTGGGCCGGCGTCGACCTCGGCCGTCACGAAGTGAACCGTGCACCCGTGGATCCTCACATCCGCTTCCAGGGCGCGCCGGTGCGTATCCAGTCCCTTGAACGAAGGCAGCAGAGACGGGTGTATGTTGATGAGGCGACCCTCCCAGGCCTCGACGAAACGCGAGGTCAGACGTCGCATGTAGCCGGCAAGGCATACGATCTCTGCGTCGAGCTGCCGGATGGCAGCGTCGATCGCCTCGTCATGAGCTTCCTTGCTCCCATAGTCGGCTCGGGAGATTGCGACTACCGGAATGCCTCTGTCGGCGGCGAATACCAGGCCGAGCGCTTCCGGCATATCCGAGATGACCCCGACGATTTCCGCGGGATAGGCGGGATCCTCCGCCGCTTCGACGAGCTTCGCCATGTTGGTGCCGCGCCCCGAAATCAGGATGGCGACGCGCTTGCGGGCTTCACTCATAGGGCTATCGCGCCTCGATAGATCACGCCGACATCCCTGCGCGGCACGATGCGGCCTATCGGCGTGACCGTCTCGCCGGCTTCCTGGAGGACGGCGGCCACCTGCGCGGCCTGGCCAGAAGCGACGGCAAGCACCATGCCGATGCCGCAGTTGAAGGTGCGCATCATCTCATGAGGTGCGACCCCTCCGGTCTGCGCAAGCCAGGAGAAGACGGGCGGAACGGTGATCGCATCGAGGTCGAGCTCGGCGGAAAAATCCTTCGGCAGCACGCGCGGGATGTTTTCAGGAAAGCCGCCACCGGTGATGTGCGCGAGCGCCTTGATGCCGTGCGTCCCGCGGATTGCCTTCAGGATCGACCGCACGTAGATGCGCGTCGGCTCGAGCAGAGCCTCCGCGAGCGTCTGCCCGTCGGCGAAGGGAGCCGCGTCATCCCATTCCAGCCCGGACAGACCGACGATGCGCCGGACCAGCGAATAGCCGTTCGAGTGCAAACCCGACGAGCTGAGGCCGAGAAGCACGTCGCCCTCGACGATGTCGTCGGTCGGCAGCAACTGCCCGCGTTCGGCGGCGCCGACGGCGAAGCCGGCCAAGTCGTAGTCGTTGCCGTGATACATCCCGGGCATCTCGGCGGTCTCGCCGCCGATCAGCGCGCATCCCGCCTGGCGACAGCCTTCCGCGATGCCCTCGACGATCGCCGCACCCTGCTCGGGATCGAGCTTGCCTGTCGCGAAATAGTCGAGGAAAAACAGGGGCTCGGCGCCCTGGACGACGATGTCATTGACGCACATGGCAACGAGGTCGATGCCGATGGAGTCATGCCTGCCGGCTTCGATGGCGATCCTGAGCTTGGTTCCGACGCCGTCATTGGCCGCGACCAGCACGGGATCGGTGAAGCCCGCCGCCTTGAGGTCGAAGAGCCCGCCAAACCCGCCGATCTCGCCGTCGGCGCCCGGGCGTCTGGTCGAGCGCACCGCGGGCTTGATCTTCTCGACCATCAGGTTGCCGGCATCGATGTCGACCCCGGCGTCGGCATAGGTGAGCCCATTCTTGGTCATCGCAGCGTCCTGTCGGCCATCATGGGCGCTATTGCATGAACGGTCGCCTGTCGCAAGGCGCGCGGGACCCTGCTTCATCATCCTGGCGCAAGGGTCGCGCTCTTCCTAGGGATTCCGGCATTCTGCGCGCCGACGGCTTATCTCGCCCGCCCCCTTGACCCTGACTTCCGGCGAAGCCTATCTCGTAGCCTGGTCGAGGCACATGAGCAGAGATGGCGAAAACGGCCCGAACGACGGACAGAGAGATAACCGAGGCGGTTCTCTCGGCGAACTTCCGGCGGCAGATACGCTTCTGGTTGATTGGCGCGGCGCTGCTTGGCGTCTTCCTGTACTTGTTCAGCGATATCCTGCTGCCCTTCGTGGCCGGCATGGCACTCGCTTATTTCCTCGATCCGGTGGCGGACAGGCTTGAACGACTGGGGCTTTCGCGCACCGCTTCAACCTGCGTCATCCTGCTAGCCTTCGTCGTGGTGCTGGCACTGGCGATGGTCATCCTGATCCCAGTCGTCGCTTCGCAGCTGGCTGACTTCCTGGAAAATCTTCCGGGCTACCTGACGCAACTGCAGACACTGATCACGAGTATCAACCCGGAATGGCTCGAGCAGCGCTTCGGCCTCGATGCGGGGAGTCTTCGCGAGGGCCTGAGTTCGCTGCTCACCACCGGTGTCGGGTTCGTGACGACGGTCTTTCAGTCGATCTGGAGTTCGGGCGTCGCGCTGTTCAGCATTGCCGGCCTGTTCGTGGTGACGCCCGTGGTCGCGTTCTACATGCTTCTCGACTGGGACCGCATGGTGGCCGTCGTGGACAGCTGCGTTCCGCGCGAACATGTCCAGACGGTCCGCGAGATTGCCACCGACATCAATTCGGCAACCGCAGGCTTCGTCCGCGGGCAGGGTACGCTATGCCTGATCCTCGGCCTTATGTACGCCGTCGGCCTGACGATGACGGGGCTGAACTTCGGCATCCTGATCGGCCTCTTCGCCGGCCTGATCAGCTTCATCCCCTATGTCGGGTCGATCGTCGGGCTCGTCCTGGCGGTCGGCGTCGCTTTCGTGCAGTTCTGGCCCGACTGGATCATGATCGTCGCGGTGGCCTTCGTGTTCTTCGTGGGCCAGTTCATCGAGGGCAACATCCTGCAGCCGAAGCTGGTGGGCAAGAGCGTCGGCCTGCATCCCGTCTGGCTGATGTTCGCGCTTTTCGCCTTCGGCGCGCTGTTCGGGTTCGTGGGATTGCTGATCGCCGTGCCGGCCGCGTCCGCCATCGGGGTGCTGGTGAGGTTCGCCATCTCCCGCTATCTCGAGTCGCCTCTCTACACCGGCCATCGGGAGCCGATCGAGGATGCGGAGGTGGACGTGGTGATCGTCAAGCCCAAGCCGGCACGTGTCCACAAGGCGGCCGGAAAGCCGGAGTAGACGGGTGGCATCCGCTGGACCACGACAGATTCCCCTCGACCTCGGCTACAGGGCCGGGCATTCGCGGGAGGAACTTGTCGTGTCGGACGCCAATCGGCAGGCCGTCGCTTTGATCGATCTCTGGCCGGACTGGCCGGCGAGCGTCGTCGTGCTGGCTGGCCCCCCGGGATCCGGCAAGTCGCACCTTGCATCGGTCTGGGCCGAACGGTCAGACGCGGTGGCGCTCGACGCCTCCGATATCGGACAATGGATGGAAAGTGCGGAGCTGTCGCGGCCTGTCCTGATTGACGACGCCGACGTCGGACTCGACGAGCACGGGCTTTTCCATCTGATCAACGCTGCGCGCGCTGCCGGCACGCATGTGCTTCTGACGTCGCGAACGTTCGCATCCTCCTGGCCGGTGACGCTGCCGGATCTGGCATCGCGCCTCAAGGCGGCAGCCACCGTGGAGATCCTCGAACCGGACGACCATCTGCTCGCCGCGGTGATTACGAAACTCTTCGCCGACCGCCAGGTCGAGGTCGAGCCGCATGTGGTGCAGTTTCTCGTGAGGAGGATGGAACGGTCGCTTTCCGCCGCGATCGGCCTTGTCGAACGGCTCGACGAGACTGCATTGGAGCAGAAGACGCGCATAACGCGCCCGTTTGCGGCGCAGGTCATGAACGCACTCGAACGGGGCGAGAGTGATCCTGTGGACGACGATTGACGGGCCATCGGATCGCTCACGGCTTTGCGGCCACGGCCAAGTCACGTTGACGGGAGGGTGTTGTCTGGAAATCTGCCTGCACCTCGCGATCCGGGAGTTCGCTAGCCCGATCTTTTCGGTTGCGTTTGCGCGGGGAAAACTCTACGGACGGCCGGTCCGAGGGGGCCGGAGTGTAGCGCAGCCTGGTAGCGCACCTGATTTGGGATCAGGGGGTCGCAAGTTCGAATCTTGCCACTCCGACCATTCTTGCCGGAGAACTTCCGTTTCCTTGAAGGAGATGCTCCGGTAGGATCGGTCAGTCGAAATAGGAAACGCCAGCCATGTCAGCCCGCATCTACAGCCCAGCGAAGACGGCCATGCAGTCGGGGAAGGGCAAGACGGGCTATTGGGTGCTCGAATTCGACCCGGAAGTGCCGCGCAAGATCGATCCGCTGATGGGCTACACGACGTCGCGGGACATGAAGAGCCAGATCAGGCTGACGTTCGAAACGCGCGAGGAAGCTGTCGCCTACGCCGAGAAGAATGCGATCGCCTACCGGGTGCAGGAGCCGAAGGAATCGAAGCGCAGGCAGATTTCCTACGCGGACAATTTCCGCTATGACCGGAAAATTCCCTGGACGCACTGAGCCACCGCTCCTGGCCGAAAGGGATAGCCGGCTTCCGGCGCGCGGTCCCGTAGCTCAGCTGGATAGAGCACCGGCCTTCTAAGCCGATGGTCGCAGGTTCGAATCCTGCCGGGATCGCCAATGTCACGCGTGTGCGGCCCGGAAACACCGGTTATCCCGTTATTTTTTGTGTATATTTTCGTCTGCCACGTCATCCCGGCCGAAAACGCTGTTAGCATGTTCGTTCAACGGCGGCGGTACGAGGGGTCACATGTGCAGTCTTCGTCGCTGGGACATTGAGGGCGAATAGATGCAGCGCATGGCGTATGTAGTTCTGCCGAACGACCAGAATTGGAAGGTCAAGTGCAACGGCGTCGACTATCCATACTATGCTACGAGGGACGAGGCGATCGGCGCTGCGGTGCAGGCGGCTTACGAGGCCGGCCGACTTGGATATGATGCGTTCGTGTTCATCGAGGATGCAGAAGGCAGGACGCAGGTAGAGTGGACCTACGGTTCCGAGCCGCGCAACCTGCTCGCCGAATCGACGACGCGGCGCGCAGGTTGAACCGTCCGCGGTTTCGGGCAATCCTCTTGCATCCATCCCGGAGATCGAGAATCCAGATGAAGCGGCTCCTGTCTGTGACGATGCTGGCTTTCGTGCCGGTACTGGCCGGGTGCCAGTTCAATCCCTTCGCCGCCGGTCCGCGGCCGCCCATGTACAGCACCGGCGCGCCTTGCGGCTACCGCGCCGTGGATGCAGGCATCTGCCCCAGGGTAGGCTACAGGGTGCCCGCGGGAGCGAGTTACTAGGTTTCAATGACCATCGCTTCGGAGTAGAAGGTGTTTCAACCGGAACGCGCTTTTCTTCGCAAGGGCTGCACCTATATATGAGGGAATTCTCCCACAGTCCCGATTTCCCGAGGGCGCCTGCCGGCGCCGGGGACGGGTCGGACCAGAGCATCCTTTTCATGTCGAAACCGTTGATGGCGTTGGAAGCGATGTCTCGGAGCATGAGGTAAAGATGACCGAGAAGGCTATCGAGTTTCTCCAGGAGTGGATCGGAGAGAAAATCCACGCGCCACAGCAGCCGGCGAAACTGGAGCAGGAAGCCGAGCAGCTGGCGAAGGAATGCGCTCGCCAGGCCGCCAATGCCGGCGTTCGGCTGGAAGACATCGAGGAAGAGGTGGGCGATCTCGAAGAATTGATCGCCATCAAGCTGGAAGATGCAGCCGAGGCCCAGAAGGGTGGCTCGGAGGGCTGAGACCTGCTCCGGACCGATCCGCTGAGGGGCGCCACCAGGCGCCCCGTTTCGTTCGAGAGCGCTATATCGCCTTGGAGGCTGCCTCCAGGCCTCGAAGCAGATCCTGCTTGAGATCGTCGACGTCCTCGAGGCCGATCTGCAACCGGACCAGTGGCCCTTCGTAAGGACCCTTGGCGATCGTGCGGTCGGCGATGGAAACCGGCACGGCGAGGCTCTCATATCCGCCCCATGAGTAGCCGAGGCCGAACACGTTCAATGCGTCGAGGAATGCGTCGGCGACCTTTTGATGCTGCCCGTGCAGCACGATCGAGAACAGCCCGCTCGCACCGGTGAAATCCCGTTTCCAGAGTGCATGGTCCGGGTGGCTTTCCAAGGCGGGATGCAGCACGCGAGCGACGCCCTCCTGGCCCTCCAGCCAACGTGCGATTTCGAGGGCGTTCTTGTGATGACGCTCCAATCTCACGCCCATCGTGCGCAGGCCGCGCAGGACCTGATAGGTGTCGTCCGGGCCGGCGCAAGAGCCCATGGTCAAGAAGGTCGCGTGGAGCCTGCTCCAGCAACGGGCGTTGGCCGACGCTGTCCCGAGCAGCACGTCCGAATGGCCGGCCGGATATTTGGTGGCGGCGTGGATCGAAACGTCCACACCGAAGTCCAGCGGTCGGAAATAGAGCGGCGTCGCCCAGGTGTTGTCGAGCATCACGATAGCATCCGTAGCGCGGGCCGCCTCCACGATCGCGGGGATGTCCTGAACCTCGAACGTGTTGGATCCGGGCGATTCGGTGAAGATCACCCTGGTTTCGGGCCGGATCAGTGACGTTATGCCCGAACCGATGCGCGGGTCGTAGTATTCGACGTCGACGCCCAGCCGCTTCAGCATTCCATCTGCGAAATGGCGCGTCGGATAATAGACCGAGTCGACCATCAGCAGGTGATCGCCGGACGAGAGGAAGGCCAGCAACGGCACGACGACGGCCATCAGGCCGGACGGGACGATGATCGTGCCGGCCGAGCCCTCCAGCTCGTCCATAGCAGCCGCGAGGGCGTCGGATGTCGGCGTGCCTTTCGTTCCGTAGGTGTATTTCTGAGACCTTGCCGCCATCGCTGCGGCATTCGGGAAGAGGACGGTCGACGCGTGCACGACAGGCGGGTTGATGAAGCCGAAGTAGTCGTGGGGATCATTGCCGGCATGCGTGAGGCGGGTGTTCGTGCCGGCACCGGCCGGAATGCGCTTTGTCATCAATCTCTCCGGGTCTTTCCCGCAATAGGGTGCGTCGGTCATCAACGCAATATCGCGATGGGCCGGCGAAGGGGTCCCGCACCGGGACCATGGGCCCTGGTTCTGTCGAAGAGGCGCAAACAGGCCGATCTGCCGCAGGGGCATGCGAAATCGCGGTAGTTTGATCTCGCGGGATTGGGCCAATGCGCTTGACCTTGCTGTGATAATCGCCTTCGATGCAGTCCAGCGCGGCGATAGCCGGCGTTGAATCCAAGCGCCGTCGACCGGAAGTGGGCCGGTCCGAACGTGCGACCGACCGCGAATGGCTTGGTAACAGAAAAGGGTAGAGGGTTATGAAAAACACCATCATCGGCGTTCTTGGCGCCGCAGCAATGGGCATGGCGGTTTCGGTGGCCAGTGCCGATACGCTTGACGACGTGAAAGCCAAGGGCTTCATCCAGTGCGGGGTGAACAGTGGGCTTGCCGGGTTCTCGGCCCCCGACGACAAGGGCGAGTGGACCGGCCTCGATGTCGATTTCTGCCGTGCCGTCGCGGCCGCCGTCTTCGGCGATGGCTCCAAGGTGAAGTTCACCCCGCTCAGCGCCAAGGATCGCTTCACCGCCCTCCAGTCGGGCGAGATCGACATCCTGTCGCGCAACACGACCTGGACGATCAACCGCGACACGGCTCTCGGCCTGAACTTTGCCGGCGTCACCTATTATGACGGCCAGGGATTCATGATCAACGCGCAGAAGGTGCCGGGCGTGAACTCCGCGCTCCAGCTCTCCGGCGCGTCCGTCTGCGTCCAGTCTGGCACGACGACCGAACTGAACCTGGCGGACTACTTCCGCGCCAACAACCTCGAATACAATCCCGTGGTGTTCGAGAAGATCGAAGAGGTCAACGCGGCCTATGATTCCGGCCGATGCGACGCCTATACGACCGATCAGTCGGGTCTCTACGCGATCCGCCTGACGCTTGCTTCGCCGTCCGACCACGTCGTGCTCCCGGAGATCATCTCGAAGGAGCCGCTCGGTCCGTCGGTTCGCCAAGGTGACGACAAGTGGTTCGACATCGTGAAGTGGACCTACTACGCTCTGCTCAACGCCGAAGAGCTCGGCATCACCAAGGCGAATGTCGAGGAGATGAAGAACTCGGAGAATCCCGAGATTCGCCGCGTTCTCGGCACCGAGGCTGAGACGAAGATCGGCACGGACCTGGGCCTTTCGAACGACTGGGTCGTGAACATCATCAAGGCCACCGGTAACTACGGCGAAATCTTCGAGGCGAATGTCGGTTCCGGCAGCCCGCTCAAGATATCGCGCGGCATCAACGCGCTCTGGACCAAGGGCGGCCTACAATACGGCATGCCAATCCGCTGATCCAACCAGAGGCCGGAACGGAAGGTTCCGGCCTCTGAGCCTTGGAGAAGGGGAACCTCTATGGCGTTACAGGAAGTCACGCGGGCGCAAGAGCCGACAAGGGCCGCGCTCCTCTACGATCCAAGGGTACGCAGCATCTTCTTCCAGGTGCTGATCGTCATCCTGCTCGTGCTCGGCGTGTGGTGGATCGTCGACAACACCATCGACAATCTGCGCCGTTCCAACATATCGACGGGTTTCGATTTCCTGGGGGGCCGTGCCGGCTTCGACATCTCCGACACGCTGATCGCGTACTCGTCCGATTCGACCTATGGCCGCGCCATCGTGGTCGGCATCTGCAACACCATCCTCGTAGCGGTGGCGGGCATCGTCACCGCCACGATTCTGGGTTTCGTCGTAGGCATCGCGCGCCTTTCACGAAACTGGCTGCTGCGCAGGATCGCTACGGTCTATGTCGAAGTCTTCCGCAACATACCGCCGCTGCTCGTCATCTTTTTCTGGTATCTGGGCGTACTCTCGATACTGCCGGCCCCGCGCGACAGCATCGTGCTGCCCTTCGGCTCGTACCTAAACAGCCGCGGCTTCTATTTCCCGCGCTTCATATGGGAGCCGGGATCGTGGCTAGTGCCGGCGGGAATGGTGGTAGGCATCTGCCTGACGGTTTTCGTGGCACGCCGGGCCAAGCGCCGGCAGATGGCGACGGGCGAGCAGTTTCCCACGTTCTGGACAGGCGTCGCGCTGATCGTCGGTTTCCCTCTGCTCGGTTTCGCGCTGGCGGGCTTTCCGCTGACGCTGGAGTTTCCGCAGGCAGGGACGTTCAACCTGACCGGCGGCTTCAATCTGAAGCCGGAGTTCCTCTCGCTCTACCTCGCCCTGTCGTTCTACACGGCGGCCTTTATCGCCGAGATCGTGCGAGCGGGCATACTGGGCGTAAACAGGGGGCAGAGCGAAGCGGCGGCCGCACTCGGTCTCAGGCCGGACACCGCTCTGAGGCTCGTCATCATCCCGCAGGCGCTGCGCATCATCATTCCGCCCCTGACCAGCCAATACCTGAACCTGACCAAGAACTCGTCGCTAGCGGTCGCCATCGGCTATCCCGATCTCTACGCGATCGGGGGTACGATCCTCAACCAGACCGGCCAGGCGATCGAGATCGTGGTCATCTTCATGGTCATCTATCTGAGCATCAGCCTGATCACCTCGCTGTTCATGAACTGGTTCAACGTCAAGATGGCGTTGAAGGAGAGGTGAGCCATGCAGGAACATGACATGTCCTGGGTGCGCACGGAGATGGCGCTGGCCCAGGCTCCGCCGGTCTCCGAGACGGGAGCGGGAGCCTGGATCCGGAAGAACCTGTTCGCCACGCCGATCGATTCCGCGCTGACCGTCCTATGCCTGCTGGCAGTCGCATGGTTCCTCCCGCAGATTCTTGACTGGGCCGTTTTCGATGCGGTCTGGACAGGACCGGATCGCACCGTATGCCTGACGGTCGATCAGGGCGGCACGCTGCCGTCCGGGTGGTCGGGGGCGTGCTGGGCGTTCGTGAATGCCAAGTTCGCCCAGTTCATGTTCGGACGATATCCGATCGAGGAGCGCTGGCGGGTCATCGCGACGGCGATCGTCTTTGTCATGCTGCTGGCACCGCTTCTGATTCCCAGCGCGCCGTACAAGAGGCTGAACGCGATCCTGTTCTTCGGGGTCTTCCCCTTCATCGCCTTCTTTCTTCTCGTCGGCGGCTTTTTCGGTCTGCCCTATGTGGAAACCTCGCTGTGGGGCGGCCTGCTGGTAACCCTGGTTATATCCTATGTCGGCATCGTCGTGTCGCTGCCGCTGGGAATATTGCTGGCGCTCGGCCGGCGCTCGAAGATGCCGGTGATCAAACTCCTCAGCGTCATCTTCATCGAAACCGTACGCGGCGTACCGCTCGTCACCGTGCTCTTCATGGCGAGCTTCATGCTGCCGCTGTTCGTGCCGCCGGGCGTGACTTTCGACAAGTTCCTCCGCGCGCTGATCGGCGTCGCTCTGTTCGCGTCGGCCTACATGGCCGAAGTCGTCCGCGGCGGGTTGCAGGCCATTCCGAAAGGCCAATACGAAGGTGCGGATTCGCTGGGCCTGAGTTACTGGCAGAAGACGGGGCTGATCATCATGCCCCAGGCGCTGAAGCTGGTGATACCGGGCATCGTGAACACCTTCATCGGGATGTTCAAGGACACCACGCTCGTGCTGATCATCTCGATGTTCGACCTTCTGGGGATCGTCAAGCAGAACCTCTCGGACGCCAACTGGGCGACGCCGCAGACGGCTAAGAGCGGCCTGGTCTTCGCCGCGCTGGTGTTCTGGTTGTTCTGTTTCGGAATGTCGCGCTATTCGATGTACATGGAACGCCGGCTCGATACCGGCCACAAACGATAGGATCGGGGCGAATGACCACCGAAAATGCAGTCAGCGCTGAAGAGATCAAGGTCGACGCCAAGAAGATGCACATATCGGACACCGATGTGGCGATCGAAATCGTCGGCATGTCGAAGTGGTATGGCGACTTCAACGTCCTGAAGGACATCAATCTTAAAGTGATGCGCGGCGAACGGATCGTCATCTGCGGCCCGTCCGGGTCGGGCAAGTCGACCATGATCCGCTGCATTAATCGGCTCGAGGAGCACCAGAAGGGCCGGATCGTCGTCGATGGCAAGGAACTGACGAACGACCTCAAGAAGATCGACGAAGTCCGCCGCGAAGTCGGCATGGTGTTCCAGCACTTCAACCTGTTCCCGCATCTGACCATCCTGGAGAATTGCACGCTGGCTCCGATCTGGGTGCGCAAGATACCCAAGAAGGAAGCGGAGGAGATCGCTATGCATTTCCTCAAGCGGGTGAAGATTCCCGAGCAGGCCAACAAATATCCGGGACAGCTGTCCGGAGGGCAGCAGCAGCGCGTGGCGATCGCGAGGTCTCTTTGCATGAACCCCCGCATCATGCTCTTCGACGAGCCGACGTCGGCGCTCGATCCCGAGATGATCAAGGAAGTGCTGGAGACCATGGTCAGCCTGGCCGAGGAGGGGATGACCATGCTCTGCGTCACCCATGAGATGGGGTTTGCGCGCAAGGTCGCGAACCGCGTCATCTTCATGGACGCCGGGCAGATCGTCGAGCAGAACACGCCGGCCGAGTTCTTCGACCATCCGCGCCACGAGCGCACCAAGCTGTTCCTCAGCCAGATCCTGCACTGAGCCGCGAAAGCGGGGTGGCCGGATTTTGACATTCGTCCGCCTGATTTGCCTGGTGGGGCTGCTGCTCGTTGGCGCCCTCGTCGGCGGCACGATCGTCCCACGCCCATGGTCCATAGTTCCGGATGCGGAGCAGCCCGTTCACCGAATCCTGCTGCTGAGCAATGCGATCCACACCGACATCGCCGTCCCGCTTGACGAAGAGGTGCGCGGCCGCTTCGCCATGCTGCGCGCCAGCAGATTGCCCGTCGACCTGCCGGGAGTCCGCTATCTGGTCTTCGGGTGGGGGAGCCGGGCCTTCTATATCGGCACTCCGACGTGGAGCGATCTGCGGCCGGGACCGCTCTTGCGTGCCCTGACCTGGGACCGATCCGTCATGCATGTCAGCGTCGCGGGCGCGCTCGACGAATCTACCGAATCGGTCCGTGGCTTCGAGCTGACCGATGCAGATTTCGAGCGGCTGCTGGACTTTATCGACCGCAGCTTCCACCGGGGTTCCGATGGACCAATCCCGATACCCGATGCAGCTTACGGCGATCACGACGAATTTTTCGAAGCTGAGGGACGCTTCACCGCCGCCCTAGGCTGCAATAGCTGGGCCGCGGCGGCGCTGCGAGAGGCCGACTTGCGGACGGGATGGTGGACGCCGCTGCCGCAGACGCTCGGGCTTTCCCTCGACATCCACAACGACAGCAGGGCGCCGGGATACGTCGCGTCAGGGCCTTAGCGAGGAGGTGTCCAGCCGTAAAGCCAGTCGAGGTCACTCGCGAATTTCTCGGGCTTGCGAGTCCGCAGGAGGAAGTTTCGGACTCGCGCAAGCGGTCCAGCAGCATGCCACGCCATGTGGTTCAAGCGGCCACGCCGCGCCACACGTGCCACGCGCCGGCGCCGTTCATGCTCCCAGGATGCGAGGGCTCCGGACAGACTCTCGGGGCGGGCAAGGACATGGGCTGCCAATGTTTCGGCATCCTCGATGGCCATCGCGGCGCCCTGCGCGGCATAGGGCGTCATGGCGTGCGACGCGTCGCCGATCAGCGCAATACCTTCGGGTGCCGTCCATGGTCCGTCCGGCGCTGTGTACATGGGCCATACCGTCCACTCGCCCACATCGCCGGCAAGCCGCATAAGGGCTGGCGCTGTCCCACGCATAGCGCGTTTCAGAACGGCGTTGTCCACTTCGGCGGCCCAAGTCTCGCCAACCGGCGCCCCGCCGGTAAACGCCACGATGTTGAGAGCGTCTCCGGCACGAACCGGGTACGCGACGAGATGGAAGCCGGGGGCCAGCAACGCCGTTACCGCGCCGCCCAGGCCGATACCGGCCAGACTTCGTCCTGCTTCGCTGTCCGCCCGTATTGTGCGGCGCCATGCGATCTGGCCGGTGAAGCGGCTCCCGGTCCGGCCGGCCACGGCGCGACGCAGATCGGACCAAACGCCGTCGGCGGCCACCAGCATCATTCCAGCCATCTGGTCGATCTTTCCGCGTGTCTCCGCCGTCACCTTGATACCATGCGTATGCGCGGAGACGCCGCGTACGGTTGCCCCCGTCGTCATCTGGATCCGCGGCTCGCGTCTCACATGCGCGAGCAACGCGCCCTGCAGGTCCGCGCGATGCGCGGTGAGATAGGGGGCCTTCCATCGCTGTTCGGCAGCTGCCCCGAGCGGCACCCTGCCGAGTTCGGAGAGGCTGGCCGCGTCCCGCAGGATAACGGCTTCAGGCCGTACTGCGGCATGACGCAGGCCCGGCAGAACGCCGAGCCGGTCGAGTATCCTGGTCGCGTTGGGGGACAATTGCAGTCCGGCGCCGATCTCCTCGAGCCGCTCGGTCCGCTCCAAGAGCTGGACCGGAAAGCCTCGGACCGCGAAGGCCAGCGCGGCGGTCAGCCCAGCAATACCCGCACCGGCAACGATGACCTGCCGCGAACGTGCCTCAGCCATGGCTGTGTCGGGCGGTCAGGCCGCCTCGTCGAGGTAAAGGCAGTCGGCCGGGCGGGTCTCGTCGGCGCGAAGGGCGGGATTGTATCGGTAGAGCGTCGAGCAGTAGGGGCAGATCTTGTCGCTGTCCGCGCCCATGTCGAGATAGACGTGCGGGTGATCGAAGGGCGGGTTGGCACCCACGCACATGAATTCCTTGACGCCGATCTCAATCGTCGCGTGTCCCCCGTCATTCTGGAAGTGGGGAATGGATCCGCCGGCCATGATGCGTCCTCAGTCCTGTCGATCAGTTCCTGGAAGTTCGTTTGTCGCATTACCCGGTGCTTTGCAAGCCGGGTGAAATCAAACTGTTGCAAAACCCTGTCAGAGGGTAGGGTGCGGAAATCGTTAGCCGCGGACAAACCTCGGGGTCTGGTACGACATGAGCGAATTGAAGCCCGCGCAGACGGAGTTTGGCGCAGTCGACGTGATCGAGGCGACGGGAAATCCGGATCGCTACGTCAACCGCGAGTTTTCCTGGCTTCAATTCAACAGGCGCGTCCTTGAAGAGTCGCAGAACCCGACCCATCCGCTCTTGGAGAGGGTTCGCTTCCTGTCGATCTCGGCAGCCAATCTGGACGAGTTCTTCATGGTTCGCGTCGCCGGCCTCGCCGGACAGGTGCGCGAGGGGATCGTGCTGCGTAGCCCCGACGGGCGCACCCCCGAGCAGCAGCTGGAACAGATCCTGCTTGAGATCGGTCGGCTGCAGGACGACCAGCAGCAGAGCCTCTCCAACCTGTTCGCCCTGCTGCAGAAGGAGGGGATCGAGAGCATCTCGGCCGACCAGCTGACCAAGGACGAGCTATCTTGGCTCGAGGACCATTTCCTCGAGCAGATCTTTCCGGTCCTGACGCCGCTGTCGATCGACCCGGCGCATCCTTTCCCCTTCATCCCCAATCTCGGTTTTTCCATCGCACTGCAGCTTCGGCATCTGAGCGATGGCGAGGGGATGACGGCGCTGCTGCGCCTGCCGACGGCCTTGCGCCGCTTCATTCGCCTGCCGGATCGCAAGTCGCAGATACGCTTCATCCCGATCGAGGAGACGGTTGGACTTTTCATCGGCAAGCTCTTTCCCGGATACGAGGTGAGAGGTTCGGGAACGTTCCGCATCATCCGGGACAGCGATATCGAGGTCGAGGAAGAATCCGAGGACCTTGTGCGTCTCTTCGAGACGGCGCTGAAGCGGAGACGCCGCGGATCGGTCATCCGCATCGAATTCGACAGTCAGATCCCCGAGGAACTGCGCGATTTCGTGGCCGGCGAACTGGGCGTCGCAGGCAATCGCGTCAGCGTTCTGACCGGTCCGCTGGCCGTGAACCAGATCTCCGAGATCGTTTCCATTCCCCGCGACGACCTGAAATTCGTTCCCTACAACCCCCGTTTTCCCGAGCGCATCCGCGAACACGGCGGCGACTGTTTCGCGGCCATCCGGGAAAAAGACATCGTCGTTCATCACCCCTACGAATCCTTCGACGTGGTGGTGCAATTCCTGCGGCAGGCGGCCGCCGATCCCGAAGTGGTTGCCATCAAGCAGACGCTCTACCGCACCTCGAACGACAGTCCGGTGGTGCGCGCGCTCGTGGATGCGGCCGAAGCCGGCAAGTCGGTGACCGCGCTGGTCGAGCTAAAGGCCCGCTTCGACGAAGAAGCCAACATACGCTGGGCCCGCGACCTGGAGCGCGCCGGCGTGCAGGTCGTCTTCGGCTTCCTGGAGCTGAAGACCCACGCCAAGATGTCTCTCGTGGTGCGCCGTGAAGACGGCAAGCTGCGCAGCTACGTTCATCTCGGTACGGGGAACTATCATCCGATCACGGCTCGCATCTATACGGACCTGTCGTTCTTCACGACCGACCCGACGATCGCGCGCGACGTCGCCCAGATATTCAATTTCATCACCGGCTATGCCGAGCCAACGGCGAACATGCGGATCGCGTTGTCACCCTATACGCTGAGGAGCCGGATCCTGGGCCACATCGACCAGGAAATCGAGCACGCCCGGGCGGGCAAGCCGGCTAAAATATGGATGAAGATGAATTCGCTCGTCGACCCGAGGATCATCGATGCGCTTTACGATGCCAGCCGCGCCGGAGTGGAGATTGATCTCGTCGTTCGCGGCATCTGCTGCCTGCGGCCGCAGGTCCCGGGCCTTTCGGAGAACATCCGCGTCAAGTCGATCGTGGGCCGGTTCCTGGAGCACAGCCGCATCTATTGCTTCGGCAACGGCCAAGGCCTGCCGTCGGATGCGGCTATAGTTTACATCGGATCCGCCGACCTGATGCCCCGGAATCTGGATCGTCGCGTGGAGACGCTGGTCCCCATCACCAACCCGACGGTGCACGAGCAGATCCTCGGCCAGATCATGCTCGGAAACATCATGGACAATCAGCAGAGTTTTGAAGTATTGCCCGACGGTACCTCAAGGCGCATCGCGCTGGACGAGGGCGAGGAGCCGTTCAACGCGCAGGAATACTTCATGACCAATCCGAGCCTGTCCGGACGCGGCGATGCCCTGAAGTCGCACGCGCCGAAGCAGATCGCGCAGTTCAAGCGCCGCAAGAAGGCCAACGCGTCGAAGACCGGATGATTTCGCTTTCCCAGGGGCGCCTGCAGGATCGCAGGCCGCTCTCCATCATCGACATAGGGTCGAATTCGATCCGCCTCGTCGTCTATGAAGGGATCGCGCGTTCGCCGACCGTCCTCTTCAACGAGAAGATGCTGGCAGGGCTTGGCCGTGGCCTGGTGACGACCGGCCGGCTCGACCCGGAAGCGGTTACCCGCTCCATGGAGGAATTCGGGAGGTTCCGGGCGCTTTCCGAGCAGGCTGGAGCCGAGCGGCTCTATGTGATCGCGACCGCGGCGGCCCGCGAGGCCGAGAACGGGCCGGACTTCATCCATCGCGCGGAGAAGGTGCTCGGAACGGAGATCCGCGTCCTTTCGGGGCGGGAGGAAGCTTACTATTCCGCGCTCGGCGTGATCTCGGGCTTCCATCCGGCCGATGGCATCGCCGGCGACCTCGGCGGCGGGAGCCTCGAACTCGTTGACGTCAAGGGGGAGACGATCGGCGAGGGCATCACGCTGCCGCTTGGCGGCCTGCGGCTGCAGGACATGGCCAAGAACTCCTATGCCGCCGCGGCCAAGATCGCGCGCGAGCAGATCGCGCGGGCTGAACTTCTGGCCGAAGGCGAGGGGAGGCCGTTCTATGCCGTCGGCGGCACCTGGCGCAACCTCGCGCGCCTGCACATGCTGAGCACGAACTATCCGCTGTCCGTCATGCACAACTACGAGATGACGCTCGCGAATTCGGTGAGCTTCCTCCAGAAGGTGGCGCGCGGCGAAGTCGACAAGATCAAGGGGATCGACGGCGTGTCCAAGGCCCGCCGCGCCTTGCTGCCCTACGGCGCGATCGTGCTCCTGGAAATCATCGCGGCGATGCGGCCTTCCGAAATTGCCGTTTCGGCGCTCGGTGTGCGCGAGGGCTTCCTCTATTCGCTGCTGAACGAGGACGAGCGCAAGGCCGATCCGCTGATCTCTGCGGCGGAGGAACTGGCACTGCTGCGTGCCCGCTCAGTCGGTCATGCGCGGGAACTCGTGGACTGGACGGCCACCGCGCTGAAGGCCTTCGACATCGAAGAAACCGAGGACGAGGCGCGCTATCGCCACGCGGCCTGCCTGCTCGCCGACATAGGCTGGCGCGCGCACCCGGAATATCGCGGAACACAGTCGCTGAACATCATCGCGCATGCATCCTTCATCGGGGTGGACCATCCGGGCCGGCTGTTCCTCGCGCTCGTCAACGCGTTTCGAAACGACGGCTTGTTCAACGACGGCGTGGCGCCGGAATTGAAGGCGCTTGCGACGCCGCGCTACGTGGACAGGGCACGACTGCTCGCCGCGATGCTGCGCGTCGTCTATCTGCTGACGGCGTCTATGCCGGGCGTCATGCCGAGGCTGACCTGGGAAAGGCGAGGTGAAGGCGCTCTGGCGCTGGTGATCCCTTCGGAATTCGCCGCGCTTTACGGCGAACGGCCCCTCGGACGCCTTGCTCAACTGGCGAAGATCTCCGGCAGAAAGCTCGAGCTCACGGTGGGATGAGCCAAGCGTTCGGGTGAGGCAAGCTAGTTCGGGTCTATGGTAACTGGAAGCCCGTTGGACCGGGACAGGGCGACGGACCAATGGGGTGCAAAGGAAAAGCCCGGATTGCTCCGGGCTTTCTTGCAGTTGTCCGCTCAGGCGCGGCGGGCGTCTATGGAATAGGCGCCGGCACCAACAGCGGCCAGGATCAGGAAGCCGCCTACGATCGCGAAGTTCTTCTGGAAGAACAAGAACTGCGTCATGTCGGCGAAGTTCATATGTGCGATGAGCGTGGCAGCCACGGTGAACGCCGCAAGGACGAGCGCCGCGATGCGCGTCTGGAAACCGACCAGGATGGCGAGGCCGCCAGCCAGTTCGAGCAGACCCACGACGACCGCGGTGACGGTCGGGACCGGCAGGCCTATGCTGGCGAACCAGCCGGCAGTGGCGCCAATCGCGGTAAGCTTGGAATAGCCTGCGAGGATGTACATCAGGGATAGAAGAACGCGGCCGACGAGAATGCCGGCCGAGGAGGCATTGGTTCCGGCGTAGCCGGCAGTCACGGAGGTGGACATCGGTTCTCTCCTTTGGGAAGTTTGTGACGCAGATATACGCGGACCGTTTCGTTCACATAAGTCGCGCAGTTTGGTACACTTCGTTCACAAGAGAAGAACGTTCGAAACGACAGCGCGTGACAGTGGGCCTTCACGCGAGTCGGATCGAACACAGCGTCAGCCCGGACGAGTCATGTCCTCCGGACGAACGAGCCGATCATACTCCGCTTCTGAGACGAGACCAGTCTTCAGCGTTTCCTCGCGCAGTGTTGTCCCGTTCTTATGCGCGGTCTTGGCGATCTTTGCGGCATTGTCGTAGCCGATGGTCGGAGCAAGCGCCGTGACAAGCATCAGCGAGCGTTCCAGCGCGGCCTTGATGTTGTCCTCGCGCGGCACGATCCCGACAACGCAATTGTCGGTGAAGGAGACCGCGGCATCGGCGAGCAACTGCACCGACTGCAGGAAGTTGTAGGCCATCAGCGGGTTGTACACGTTGAGCTCGAAGTGGCCCTGGCTGCCGGCGAAGGAAATGGACGCGTTGTTGCCGAAGACCTGGATGCAGACCTGGGTGAGCGCCTCGCACTGAGTGGGATTGACCTTGCCAGGCATGATCGACGAGCCAGGCTCGTTCTCCGGCAAAGCTAGTTCGCCTAGGCCGGAGCGGGGGCCGGAGCCGAGCAGGCGGATGTCGTTGGCGATCTTGAACAGGGAGGCGGCGACCGTGTTGATGGCGCCGTGGGAGAACACCATCGCATCGTGCGCGGCGAGCGCCTCGAACTTGTTCGGCGCCGAGGTAAAGGGCAGGTGGGTAATCGCCGCGATCCGCTCGGCGACCTTCTCGGCGAAGCCGACCGGCGCATTGAGCCCGGTGCCGACGGCGGTGCCGCCCTGCGCAAGCTGCATCAGGGACGGCAGGGTCATCTCGATGCGGGCGATGCCGTTTTCCACCTGCTGGGTGTAGCCTGAAAATTCCTGTCCAAGCGTCAGCGGGGTCGCATCCTGCGTGTGCGTCCGCCCGATCTTGATGATCTTCGACCACGCCTGGGCCTTGTCGTTCAGCGCATTGCGCAGCTTCTGCAGCGCCGGCAGCAGCCGGTGGTGGATCTCCTCCGCGCACGCGATGTGCATGGCCGTAGGATAGGTGTCGTTGGATGACTGGCTCATGTTGACGTGGTCGTTCGGATGGACGGGCTTCTTGGATCCCATCTCGCCGCCGAGCATCTCGATCGCGCGGTTGGAAATGACCTCGTTGGCATTCATGTTGGACTGCGTGCCCGAGCCGGTCTGCCAGACGACAAGCGGGAAGTGTGAATCGAGCTTGCCTTCCGCAACTTCCTGGGCGGCCTTGACGATGGTCTCGCCGAGCTTCGGGTCCAGCCTGCCGAGTTCCATGTTGACCTCGGCCGCCGCCCGCTTGACCACACCGAGTGCACGAACGATCGAGGCCGGCTGCTTCTCCCAGCCGATCTTGAAGTTGCCGAGCGAACGTTGCGCCTGGGCGCCCCAGTATCGATCCGCGGGAACATCGATCGGACCGAAGGTGTCGGTCTCGGTTCTGAATGTCTCTTTGGCCAAACTCTCGATCTCCGGATTGCAGGGGTCGGCATGGGCGTAGCCCTTTGCATAGAAGGCTTCAAGGGCTGCATGCGGGCGTTGGGCGCAGCAAATCGATTCAATGCTGGATTGGGCGCCGACGGTTGCGACGCCCGGCATGGGCGCGACACCAGAAGACTCATCGCCATTCCACGACCCCGAGGGATGCTGTCGAGGCCGCCGGCCGCTCCTGCTTCCTGCAGGAGCGGCGCAGTGTCGGGAATCAACCGGGGAAGTGCTCGACGTGGGTCTCGGCCGTACGACCGATATAGAGCGCGCGGCGGCCGGAGAGGGAGACGATGTAGCCGGCGCAGCCGGCAGCCATGACCTTCCGGCAAAATCCGTCATAGGTGTAGCCGGGAACGAGTTGTTGCGCTTCCCTGATCGCCGCCTGAATGGCGGACGCATCGAAAGAGGATGCGACGGTCCTGTCCGTGCGGTTGGTCGGCAGTTCGACGCTGTCGCCGTCGTGGAGATAGTAGACGGCATTGCCGCGCCTGAAGTCGACGGCGTAGCCCTCAAAGCCCTCAGTCATCAAGCGGCCGAGAAGCTGGGGAAACGTGGCCGTGCCCTTCTCCGAATCCTCGATACAGGCGCGGGCGATCGCAATTTTGTCTTCACGCATTGGCTTTCCACCGGTTGTGCGGTCAGTTGATCGGCATGGCGGGCATGCGGGATGCATGCACGATCTGCTTGAGAAGGCGCCCCAGCGTTTGCCTGTCGGCAGGCGACAGAACGCCGAAGAATTCCTGGTCATTCCTGTCGGCGAGAGCCGCCAGCTTCGGCACCAACTGGCGGCCTAGAGGCGTGAGTTCGATCGTCTGTGCGCGGCCGTCACTGGGGTCGGCCTTGCGCAGCAGGACGGCGCGCGCGACGAGCTTGTCCACAAGCTTGCTGACGCCTCCGCGCGTCATTCCCATGTCCGATGCGAGCCGGCTCGGCGGCGTAGGACCAGAGGTGTAGAGCAGTCGCATCGTGACCCACTCCGCGACGGTGACGCCCTCCGCTTCGAGCTTTGCGGCAAACGCGCCGGAAACATGGTTCGATACAGCCCGGAGCCAGAAGCCGAGATGATCTTCGAGATCGGAGATATCGGGCAGTTTCGTCACCGACAATGAATTGGTTGACCAGGAAACTATCTTGTTCTAGTTTCTTGGTCAACTAATTTTTTCGATAGCCATCATGGCCGGGCGCTCGCACGCGCTCAGGAGCAACAAAAATGGGCGGCCGAAGCCGCCCTGAACCGTGCCGTACAACCCAATAAGGGGTCAGTGTGCCTTCTTGACGTTTTCTTTTGCGTCTCCGTAGCCCTTCTGCACCTTGCCGGCTGACTTTTCCGCCATGCCTTCTGCTTCAGTGCTACGATTGCCGGTGGCTTTGCCGGCCGTCTCCTTGATGGCGCCCTTGGCCTGCTTTGCAGCGCCTTTCACCTGATCCTTGTTCATCATTCCGCATCTCCTTAATCTGTCCGCACCCGTCAACGGGCCGAAGAGAGGGAAGTTCCCTGGCTGCGCCGGGAGAAGGATACCAGTGCAGCAAAAGCAAAAACGCCTCTCGCACCTGTGACAGTGCTGGAGGCGCTTTTGTTGTCTTCGGCGATCTATCAACCGCTTCCGACAATAGCGAAACGCGACGATGGGGATAAGGTTCCGCGCTCGGCTAAGTTTTCTGAAGGAGAGCCGGCGGCAAAATCACGAAACATGAACGCGGCATGATGAGCGAGGCGGGAGGTCCGTAGGCGATTTGTTGATCGGAGGACACGATGGCCGCCCCGGAACTCAGGAACATTCAAGACGCACGCGTCGATTCCACACTCGTCGATGAACTTGCAGCCAGGCTGGCAGGGACGGTGATCCGTCCGGGCGATGGCGACTACGACTCAGCGCGCCGGATATGGAACGCGTCCATCGACAAGCATCCCGGCCTGATCGTTCGTTGCCTCGGAGTCGCAGACGTCGTCGAGGCGGTGAAGTTCGCCGTGGCGAACGATGTTCTGGTCGCGGTGCGTGGCGGCGGCCACAACGTCGCCGGCAGGGCGCTGTGCGACAACGGTCTCGTCATCGATCTGTCCGCGATGCGTGGAGTCATGGTGGACCCCGACACGGACAAGGTACGCGTGCAGGGCGGGGCCATGCTCGGCGATGTCGACCGCGAAACCCATCTGCACGGCCTCGCGGTTCCGCTCGGCGTGGTTTCCAAGACCGGGGTCGCGGGCCTGACGCTCGGCGGTGGCGTCGGTTGGCTGGTGCGCAAATACGGTCTGAGCTGCGATAATGCGGTTTCGTTCGAGGTCGTCACCGCGCGAGGGGAGGTCCTGACGGCATGCGCGAACCAGCACCCGGATCTGTTCTGGGCGCTGCGCGGGGGAGGCGGCAACTTCGGCATCGTGACCTGCTTCACCTTCCGCGCAGTGCCGGTATCAACCGTACTCGGCGGCCTCCTCGTGCATCCCCGCAGCGAGGCAGGGGCGGTGCTGCGCTTCTACCGCGACTTCATGGCCGACGCGCCGGAGGAACTGACCGCTTACGCGGCCCTGCTGACCACCCCAGACGGCATGCCTGCCGTCGCGATGATCGCCTGCTGGTGCGGCGACATTGCCGAGGGCGAAAAGGCGCTGGCGCCGATGCGCGCCTACGGTCCGCCCCTGCTGGACGCCGTCCAGACCATGCCGTTCCCATTCATGCAGCGCCTGCTCGATCCGGCCTTTCCGGATGGCAGCAACAACTACTGGAAGGCGAGCTTCGTCCCGGAATTGAGCGACGTAGTCGTGGACTTGCTGGTCGAACACGGCAACCGACTACGTTCACCCATGTCGGCGGTCGTGGTGGAGTATTACGGCGGAGCCGCCGGGCGGGTCGACCCCGACCAGTCCGCCTTCGCCCAGCGGGCGGCCGAGTTCAACATCGGCATGATCGCGCAATGGGCCGATCCCTCCGAAACTGCCGTGCATGTCGGCTGGGTGAGGGACATCTACGACGCGGTCGAACCGCATTCGAGCGGCATGCATCTGCTGAACTTCCAGAGTGAGTCCGGCGACGACATGGTGCGGGCGGCCTTCGGACGGAACTATGCACGGCTGGCGGAGGTGAAGCGGAAATACGACCCCGACAACGTCTTCAGCCTGAACCAGAATATCAGGCCGGACGGAGACGCGGCCGAAGCATCGGTAGCGGCGCAGTAAAAAAAGGGCGGCATCGCTGCCGCCCTTTCGTAGTCCTTAGCGAGGTGGGCTGGATTAGAAATCCATTCCGCCCATGCCGCCCATGCCGCCGCCGGGCATCGCCGGAGCCGCGGCTTCCTTCTTCGGAGCCTCGGCGATCATGGCCTCGGTGGTGACCAGCAGGCCGGCAACCGAAGCGGCGTCCTGGAGAGCGGTGCGGACAACCTTGACGGGGTCCACGATGCCCATCGTGATCATGTCACCGTACTCGCCGGTCTGGGCGTTGAAGCCGTAGGTCGCGCCCTTGTTCTCGAGGATCTTGCCGGCAACGATCGAAGCTTCCGCACCGGCGTTGGCAGCGATCTGGCGGGCCGGAGCCTGCAGTGCGCGGCGAACGATGGCGATGCCGGCAGCCTGGTCGGCGTTGACGCCGGTAGCCTTGATGGCCTGCGTGGCGCGCAGCAGGGCGACGCCGCCGCCGGGGACGATGCCTTCTTCAACCGCGGCGCGGGTAGCGTTCAGGGCGTCGTCAACGCGATCCTTCTTCTCCTTGACTTCGACCTCGGTCGCACCGCCGACGCGGATCACCGCGACGCCGCCGGCCAGCTTGGCGAGACGCTCCTGGAGCTTCTCGCGGTCGTAGTCGGAGGTGGTCTCCTCGATCTGCTGCTTGATCTGGGCGACGCGGCCCTGGATCTCGGCCTTCTTGCCGGCGCCGTCGACGATCGTGGTGTTCTCCTTCTCGATGCGCACGCGCTTGGCGCGGCCGAGCATGTTGAGACCGACGTTCTCGAGCTTGATGCCGAGGTCTTCGGAGATGACCTGACCGCCGGTCAGGATGGCGATGTCCTCGAGCATGGCCTTGCGGCGATCACCGAAGCCCGGAGCCTTGACGGCGGCGATCTTCAGGCCGCCACGCAGCTTGTTGACGACGAGCGTGGCAAGGGCCTCGCCCTCGACGTCCTCGGAGATGATGAGCAGCGGCTTCGAGGTCTGCACGACGGCCTCGAGAACCGGGAGCATCGCCTGGAGATTGGAGAGCTTCTTCTCGTGGAGGAGGATGTAGGCGTCCTCGAGCTCGGCAACCATCTTGTCGGGGTTGGTGATGAAGTAGGGCGACAGGTAGCCGCGGTCGAACTGCATGCCTTCGACAACCTCGAGCTCGGTCTCGGCGGTCTTGGCTTCCTCGACGGTGATGACGCCTTCGTTGCCGACCTTCTGCATCGCCTCGGCGATCATGCGGCCGATTTCTTCCTCGCCATTGGCGGAGATGGTGCCGACCTGCGCGACTTCCTCGGAGGTCTTGATGCGCTTGGCCTTCTTGCCGAGGTCGGTGACGACTTCAGCGACGGCGAGGTCGATGCCGCGCTTCAGGTCCATCGGGTTCATGCCAGCGGCAACCGCCTTGGCGCCTTCCTGCACGATCGCCTGGGCGAGGACGGTCGCGGTCGTGGTGCCGTCGCCGGCGATGTCGTTGGTCTTCGAAGCGACTTCGCGGACCATCTGCGCGCCCATGTTCTCGAACTTGTCCTCAAGCTCGATCTCCTTGGCGACGGTGACGCCGTCCTTGGTGATGCGCGGGGCGCCGAACGACTTGTCGATGACGACGTTGCGACCCTTCGGGCCGAGCGTGACCTTTACCGCGTTGGCGAGGATGTCGACGCCGCGCAGCATGCGCTCGCGGGCGTCACGGGAGAATTTTACGTCTTTAGCAGCCATGTTTGAATTCCTTCGGAATTGAGGCAGTCGTGATTGGGCAGAAGGCGGTCGGGCAAGGCAGCTCTCCTGCCGATTGGCACCGCCGACTGCCGACGTCTGATCAGCCGATGATGCCCATGATGTCGGATTCCTTCATGATCAGAAGGTCTTCGCCATTCAGCTTCACTTCGGTACCGGACCACTTGCCGAACAGGACGCGGTCGCCGGCCTTGACGTCCAGCGGAACCAGCTTGCCGGCTTCGTCGCGGGCGCCGGAGCCGACGGCGACGATCTCACCTTCCTGCGGCTTTTCCTTGGCGGTATCGGGGATGATGATCCCACCCTTGGTCTTCTCTTCGGATTCCACGCGGCGAACGACCACGCGGTCATGCAGCGGCCGGAATTTGGACTTTGCCATTGGTTGTATCCTCGTGCGGATGATTTGAATTCCTCCGTCCGGCCGCATGGGACGAACCCGGCCGAACTTCGTTAGCACTCGACAGAAGAGAGTGCTAACGCGCCGGTGAGATAAGCTCTGCCGATTTTCGTGTCAAGAATTTCGCGGGGGGATGCGTAGTGATTTTGACTGCGCGGCGCGATGCGCGGCGCCGTGTAACACGCACCGGGGTCGGCAACCAGCCTCCGTGCCGCCCACAGTGCCGACGCGCCGTGTTGCGGCAACAGGCCGAACCGATAATGCCAGAGCTTCAGACGCTTGTATAATAAGCATGCTTATAATATATGGGGCTCATGGTTTCGGATGGCATAGACCGACTGGGCTTCCTGATCCACGATTCCGCTCGGCTTCTTCGCAAGCGGTTCGAGGTGAAGGGCAGCGCATACGGCCTTTCGGCGGCCCAGTGGCGCCTCATGGTGCGCCTCGTGAAGGAGGAAGGCGTCGCACAGGCGCGCCTGGCCGAATTGCTCGAAATCGAGCCGATCAGCGTGTCCCGCCTGCTCGACCGCATGGAGGAGGGCGGCTGGATCGAACGCCGTCAGGACCCCAACGATCGCCGCGTCAGGATCATCTTCCCGACCGACAAGAGCCGGGAGGCCTTCGCGGCGATCAAGAGCGTGGCCGGCGAGGTCTATGACCTGGCACTCACCGGCTTGAATGTCGAGGAGAGACAGACGCTCGTAAAGGCGCTCAACACCATCATCACCAACCTGTCCGACAGCGACACCCCCGCAGCCGAACAGCTTACCACCGAGAAGGCCAAAGCATCATGAACGCCGTCGCCAAGATCAAGGATGACGTCACCAAGGTTGATTTCGAGAGCAAGGCCGCCGCTTCAGCGCCAGCGGCCCCTGCGGCCGGGGAGACGCAGCCGACCAAGCCGAAGCGGAGCAGGCGGACCATGCTCATGCTGGCGCTGCCGCTCGCGCTTGTTGCCGGGGGGAGCTATATGTGGCTGGCCGGGGGCCGATATCAGGAGACGGAAAACGCCAACCTGCGGCAGGCCAGGGTTTCGGTCGCGGCGGAGGCGTCGGGCCGAATCGTGGAAGTGGACATCGCCGACAATGCGAGGGTCAAGGCGGGCGATACTCTGTTCGTCGTCGACCCCGAACCCTACCGGATAGCACTATCGCAGGCCGATGCCTCCCTGGCGGCAGCCCGGCTGACCGTCGAGCAGCTTCGCGCGGCCTATGCGCAGGCCGTGGCCCAGGAGGCAGTCGCCGCAAGCGAAGTGACCTATCTCCAGTCGCAATTCGAGCGGGCGGCAGACCTGGCAAAGAAGGGCATCAGCGCGCAGTCCTCCTTGGACGAGGCACAGCGCGACCTCGACCGCGCCGAGGAGCAGCGCCGCGCCGCCCAGCAGGGCGTCGAAAGCGCGCGTGCCGCGCTGGGAGGCGATCCCGAGATCGCGACCGACCGGCACCCGAGCGTTCTTGCCGCCCAATCGGCGCGTGACAAGGCGGCCTTCGACCTGGCTCAGACCACCGTCCGGGCGCCCGCGGACGGCATCGTCAGCCAGGCTTCGTCGTTCAAGGTGGGGCAGTTCGTGTCGACCGGCACGGCGCTGTTCAGCCTGGTCGAGACCGGCGACACCTGGGTCGAGGCGAACTTCAAAGAGACGCAGCTCACCCACATGAGGCCCGGCCAATCGGCGGAAGTCGAGCTCGACACCTATCCGGGCGTGACGTTCCACGCGACGGTCGAGAGCATCGGCGCCGGGACGGGAGCGGAGTTCTCGCTGCTGCCGGCGCAGAACGCCACGGGCAATTGGGTGAAGGTGACGCAGCGCATCCCGGTGCGCCTCAAGCTGGACACCGAGGGCCATGACGAGCCTGTGCGCACCGGCATGAGTGCGACTGTCGAGGTCGACACGGAAGTCTCACACAGCCTGGCGAGCCTGTTCGGCTTCGGTCCGGCGGAAGCCGCCGAGTAAAAACCGGATGGAGGTCTAGAACGAAGGATAAGGACGGCTTCGCCGGAGCGCGAAGCCGCGGACGAATCATGTTCGAAGTCAGGGCGATAGACCCACACAATGTTCCGCATCGCGGGCTGATCACCGTCTCGATCATGCTGGCGACCATCATGCAGGTGCTCGATACGACAATCGCCAACGTGGCGCTGCCCTCGATGACGGGCGATCTCGGCGCCTCGGCCGATACGATCAACTGGGTGCTGACGTCGTATATCGTGGCCGCGGCGATCATGACGCCCGTCACCGGCTGGCTGTCGGATCGGGTCGGGCGGAAGGAACTCTTCCTCGCCACCGTCGTCGGGTTCACCATCATGTCGATGCTCTGCGGCGTGGCCTGGAGCCTGGAGAGCATGGTTCTCTTCCGCGTGATGCAAGGCCTGTTCGGCGCGGCGATCGTGCCCCTGTCGCAGACCTTCCTGCTCGACATCAATCCCAAGGAGCGCCACGGCTCTGCCATGGCGCTGTGGGGCGCTGGCATCATGGTCGGTCCCATCATCGGCCCGACGCTCGGCGGCTGGCTGACCGAGAGTTTCAACTGGCGCTGGGTCTTCTTCATCAACCTGCCGGTCGGCATCGTGGCCTTCCTGGGCTGCCTGGCCTACCTGCCGGCGATCGCCAAGCGCGTGCGCGGCTTCGACTTCTTCGGCTTCGCCATGCTGTCGCTGGGCGTCGGAGCCTTGCAGATGATGCTCGACCGCGGCGCGGAGGTGGACTGGTTCTCGGCAATCGAGATTTGGATCTATCTCGGCCTGACGCTGACGGGTTTCTGGGTGTTCGTCGTCCATATGCTGACGACCGAGCACCCCTTCATCGATCCGAAGATCTTCGCAGACCGCAACTTCGTGACGGGGCTCGTCTTCATCTTCGTCGTCGGCATCATCCTGCTGGCGAGTTTGGCGCTGCTGCCGCCGATGCTGTCGCGCATCTTCGACTATCCCACGATCACGACCGGCCTGGTGATGGCGCCGCGCGGCGTCGGCACGATGATCTCGATGATTCTGGTGGGGCGCATCATCCAGAAAGTCGACCCGCGCCATCTTGTCGTGCTCGGCCTGATGCTGACCGCCTACTCGCTCTATGTGATGACGGGGTTCACGCCGCAGATGGACAGCTATCTGATCATCGAAAGCGGCATCGTGCAGGGGCTCGGACTGGGGCTGGTCTTCGTGCCGCTATCCACCGTCGCCTTTGCGACGCTGGACGTAAAGTTCCGCACCGACGCCGCGAGCCTTTTCAGCCTGGTGCGCAACCTCGGGTCCTCGATCGGCATCTCGATCGTGACGGTCGTGCTGACGCGCAACATCCAGATCAATCATGCCGAGATCGGCGCAGCCATGACGCCGTTCAACCAGAGCCTGGCCAGGGCCATGCCGTCCGCCATGACCGGCGATGTGACGGCGCTGGCGAGGCTGGACGGACTGGTCAACATCCAGGCGATGATGATTTCCTACGTCAACGACTTCAAGCTGATGATGATCGTGACGCTGTGCGCCATGCCGCTGGCGCTGTTTCTCCGCAAGCCTGCGCGGGCCTCAGCCGCCGGGGGACCTCCGGCAGCCCATATGGACTGAGACGGGGGCGGGTCAGCGCCGCCGGGCGATCCCTGCCTCCGCCTTGAGCCGGCGGGGTGCGGAAAGCTTCTCGCCGGTCATCAGATCCACGCCCATCTCGATGAGCGCGACCGCGTCCTCCTCGCTTGCCACCTCCGTCGCAACGACATCCATCCCTGCCTCCCGCACTGCCTCCGTCAACGCGGTGCCGCCTGGCGCTGCTTTGCGCCCCTTGCCCCGGTCAAGGAGCCGTTCCGCAGCGATCTTGACGACTTCAACCTTCGCCTCCCTCAATGACGCAAGGCCGTCGGGCGAGCCGTCCCAGTCTTCGACGGCAAGCCTTAGTCCCTGACCCGTCAGTTGCTCGAGGGATTGGCGGAATTCGCCCGACGCCAGCAGGTCGGCCGGCACCGACATGACGATCGATCTGGCCAAGGCGGGATGCAGTTTGAAGATATCGAGCACGGTGGCGAATTCCAGCCCGTCCTGCAGAAGATTCGTCGAAACGGCCACGTGCATCGGGGTCTTCTCGCTGACATCGCCGAGGCGACGCCGGACTGCCTCGGCAGCGGTAACGACGGCCAGCCTCTCAAAGGCCGCCGCGCCCACTTGGGCCACCTGCCTCTGGAGCCGCCGGATGTCGACCGGCTTGCCTTGTTCCGGCTGGATGTGGAAATGCACCTCGAAACCGCCGGCTTCGCCGCGACCGGCTGCGATGATCGGCTGCAGGCTGAGATCGGCCTGGCCGCCGGCGATCATGCGCCTGAGCGCGACGTCGACCGCGGCAGTCTCCGGCTCCTCTGCGGGGGCCACCACCGGCGCGGCCTGCTTCGCGCGGCGGGATGCGGCCGCCTCCTTCTCCGCAGGCTTTTCGAAAGTTTCGTCTTCGTCGTCCTCGGCAGGCTGGGGGGCGGCCAGACTGTCGAGCCTGCCGGTCACGGTCTTGGTCAGATCCTCCAGCTTGGCGGCTTCTCGGTCGCAGCGCAGCGACACGTCCTTGATCGCCGCATCGAGCGAACGGGTGAGCCTTTCAAGCTCCGAAGCCATGAGGTTCGCGCGGTTGAACGCGCGGTAGGCGAAGGCGGTGGCGGCTATCGACAAAAGAAGTGTCGCCGTCGAGGCCACGAGGACGATGTCGGTCGTAGGCAGACCGCGGGCGATGGCGATCTGAAGCAGAAACGTGACGGCGGCGCAGAAGATCGCCGCACCGCCAATGGCCAACAGGATACGCTGCATGTGATGTCGAGAACCCCAAAAAGGAGCGCTATGTTGCTCTAAATCGCCGCCAAAGCAATTGCCGGCTGGCTGCCGGACGGGGATTGGACGAACGTCCGGAATGCTGGTGACAGGGCGGAGCGGTTCGGCTAATCCGGTGCCGGCTTCGATTTCCACGGGCAAGAAGACGTTCATGGCACTACCAAAAATGCTGCAGTCGCTGGAGGAGGTGTCCGGCGGATATGCCGTGATCCTTTCCGATGTGTGGGGGGTGCTGCACAACGGCATCGATCATTTCCCGGCAGCGGCGGACGCACTGGCGGCGGCCCGTGCCCGCGGCGTTGCCGTGGTGATGGTCACCAACTCGCCGCGCCCGCATGAGGGCGTGGAGGAGCAGTTCGAGACGATCGGCGTGCCGAGATCGGCATGGGACAGGGTGGTGACCTCGGGCGACGTCACCCGGGACCTCGTCGCGGCGGGCCCGCGGCGGGTGTTCCATCTCGGACCAGAGCGGGACCTGCCGTTCTACGACGGGCTGGATGTGGAACTCGTCGAGGAGTTCGAGGCGAGCACCGTCGTCTGCACGGGCTATTTCGACGACGACATAGAGACACCCGACGACTACCGCGAGATGCTGGTCCGGCTGCGAGCCCGTGACCTGCCATTCGTCTGTGCCAATCCCGATATCGTCGTGGAACGCGGTGACAGGCTCGTCTGGTGCGCCGGGGCGCTGGCGCGCGATTATGCCCTGCTCGGCGGGCGCACGCTGATCGCCGGCAAGCCGCATGCGCCGATATACGAGGCGGCGCTGAAAGCGGCGTCGGAAGTCCTCGGCCGCTCCGTGGGGCGCGATGAGGTACTGGCGATCGGCGACGGCATGCTGACCGACATCAAGGGCGCGGCCGACAACGGGCTGGACGTGCTCTACATCTCGGGCGGCATCCACGCCGCCGACTATGGCCATCCGGACGAGCCGTTGCCCGACAAGCTCGAGGCCTTCCTCGACAGGCATGGCTACACCCCCGTGGCGACCATGCCCAAGTTGCGCTAGGCCCGAGACCGTGGCGGACGCATTCCAGCACATCGACGACGGCCGCCCGCTTGCGCAGGTGTTGCGAGGCGGAGTGGTGGCGATCGGCAATTTCGATGGCGTCCATCGCGGGCACCAGGCTGTATTGCAGAGGGCGCTGGACGAGTCGCGGGCGAGGGACGTGCCGGCCCTGGTGCTGACATTCGAGCCGCATCCGCGGAAAGTCTTCCGGCCCGAGGAGCCGCTGTTCATCCTGACGCCGCCGCCGATGAAGGCTAGGCTTCTGGCCCAACTCGGTTTCCAAGCTATGGTGGTGCAGCCGTTCACGCGCGAATTCGCCGGGCTGTCGGCGGAAAGCTTCGTGAACGATGTTCTGCAGGAACGGCTCGGTGTCAGCCATGCCGTGACCGGTTTCGATTTCCACTTCGGCAGGAATCGGCAGGGCGGGCCGGCCTTTCTGATGGAGAGCGGCGAACGGCACGGATTCGGCGTGTCGCTGGTCGACGCATTCCGCGACGAGGGTGCGGAAGTCGTATCCTCCAGCCGGATCCGCCGGCTGCTCGAGGCGGGCGACGCGTCCGAGGCGGCCGGGCTTCTGGGCTATCGTTTCACGGTGGAGGCCGAAGTGACCGGCGGGCAGAAACTCGGTCGTACCCTGGGTTTCCCGACCGCGAACATGAAGCTTCCGCCAGATACGGGCCTTCGGCACGGGATATATGCCGTGCGCTTCCGCAGGGAGGATGGTTCGCTTCACGACGGCGTGGCCAGCTTCGGGCGCCGGCCGACGGTGGACGACAATGGCGCGCCGTTGCTGGAGACCTACGTATTCGATTTCTCCGGCGACCTCTACGGGGAGAGGTGCAGCGTCTCGTTCTTCGGCTTCCTGCGCGGGGAGGAGAAGTTCGACGGACTGGACGCGCTCGTCGCGCAGATGAAGCGCGACGACGAGGAAGCCAGGACATTGCTCGCGGGCGTCAGGCCGTTGTCGGACCTCGACGCCCGCATGACATTCTAGCTAGCTGCCGTTCTTCAGCGCGAAACCGAGCGCGATCGCCGCCCAACCCTGGAACATCATGTCGATGGCCAGGAACATGCCGAGCACCCAGAGGCTGTTGACGGGCCATCCGATGGCGATGACGATGCCGGCCAGCGCGGTGACGACCGCCGCCGCGATGATCCAGCCCGAGCCCTTGTGCGACCAGTGCTTGTATCCGATCCAGGCGCGAACGGCGCCGGAAGCGATGAGTGCCGCGGCCAGCAGGAGCGTGAGCACCGCCGATGCCAGCAAAGGATTGGTGAATGCCACGATGCCGGCCACGGCATAGAGCACACCGCCGATCAGCCACCAGAAGAAGCCGCCCCAGTTCTTCACGCCGAAGGCATGGGCGATCTCGGCTCCGCCCGCCAGCAGCATCATGATGCCGACGAGATAGACGGAGACGATGGTTGCTGCGAGCAGATTGTAAAGCGCAATCACCCCGACGATCAGCATCAGCGCGCCGAGTGCTACGAACCAGCCCCATTTGGAGCGCAATTCGCCTACACGTTCCCTGAGCACATCCGAAATGTCCGGTGTCAAAGTCATGGCTCGTCCCTCTGTGAACCTGACCGACCGTTGCCAATCGGTCTATGCGGATGGTAGCGCCAGACGGGCGCTACGTCCACGCCGGCGAGCAAGCCGCCATGTGCCGTTTAATTCAAACTTTACGCAAACCGCCGAAACAGTGTTCGCGGGGCGCGGCCCAGGACGCCCGAGGGGTAATTCAATGCCGAGTTTCAAGACCACCCTTGCCGCGTCAGCAATAGTGGCAGCGATGCCAGGGGCGGCGTCTGCCAATGCACTGTTCGACTGGATACATGGCGACTGGAAGCTGGTGGTCGGCGCCACCGGCATGGTTGCGCCCGATTTCGAGGGCTCCAAGGACCTCATGTTCAGGGCCCTGCCGATCATTTCGCTGGGCAAAGCCGGTCCCGAAGCGCGTTTCACCTCGCGCAACGACAACATCTCGCTGTCGCTCTTCGACAACGGCCGCGTGCGGGCCGGCGCAACGGGCAAGATCGTATTCCAGCGCGACGAGGACGACGCCGACGAGTTGGAAGGCCTGGATGAAGTTCGCTGGGGCGTGGAACTCGGAGGCTTCGCCGAAGTGTACCCGATCGACTGGCTGCGCGTGCGTGGCGAATTGCGGCATGGCATCCGCTCGCACAGCGGCGTGGTGGCGGATGTGGCGGTCGACGCGTTCATGGACGTGACCGATACGGTGCGCGTGTCGGCGGGACCGCGCATCTCCTGGGCCACGGCCGATTATTTCGAAGCCTATTACGGGGTGGACGCTTCCGAATCCGTCGCTTCCGGGCTGTCGGAATACGATCCCGACGGCGGACTGAAGTCCATAGGCATCGGCGGCGCCTATGACTGGCAGACGACGGAGAAGCTGACGACCAGCTTCTTTGCCGAATACGAGCGATTGATGGGATCGGCGGCGGATTCCAGCCTGGTCGAGGAAGAGGGATCGCCGAACCAGTTCACTTTCGGCGTATCGGCAGCCTATCGCTTCGATTTCACGATGTAGGTTGCTGCGGCGTCTTAGCGGACGGTGCAGCTGTCGACGCTCGGTGTGCCTGAACGGACCGTATGGGATTGCGCCCTTTATTCCCGCCGAACTCTCGGGTAAAAGCCGGGCCATGACGCAGTTTGCGCGCCTGCCGGTCGCGGCGATACGAATTATGAGCCCGGTGTTCCGGACGGTCTGAAGCCGCCGGAGCCGCCGGGGAGTTTTCGCGCGGGCTTCTCTCGCGCTTTTTCCAGAACATGATAGTTCATCGCCCGGAGGCCGGATCCCAAGCCAGGGCCGCCGGCAATGCAGATGGCAGCACCATGACCGAAACCGCCGACAAGATCGACTACTCCAAGACGCTCAACCTGCCGCAGACCGATTTTCCGATGCGCGCCGGCCTGCCCGAGAAGGAGCCGGCGATCGTGAAGCGCTGGCAGGACATGGGCATGTACCGCCTATTACGGGAAGACGCGGCCGGCCGCGAAAAGTTCGTGCTGCACGACGGCCCGCCCTACGCCAACGGAAACATCCATATCGGCCATGCGCTGAACAAGGTGCTGAAGGACGTCATCACGCGCTCGTTCCAGATGCGCGGCTTCGACTCGAACTACGTGCCCGGCTGGGATTGCCACGGGCTTCCGATTGAGTGGAAGATCGAGGAGGAGAACTATCGCTCCAAGGGCAAGCAGAAGCCGGACCTCTCCGACCCCGCGGCGATGATCGAGTTCCGCAAGGAATGCCGCGCCTATGCGGAAAAGTGGATCAAGGTGCAGGGCGACGAGTTCCAGCGGCTCGGCGTCGTCGGCGACTTCGACAATCCATATCTGACGATGGCGTATCATGCCGAGGCCCGCATCGCCGGCGAACTGCTCAAGTTCGCCATGAGCGGGCAGCTTTATCGCGGCTCCAAGCCAGTGATGTGGAGTGTGGTGGAACGGACGGCGCTGGCCGAGGCCGAGATCGAGTACCACGACTACGAGAGCGACACGGTTTGGGTGAAGTTCCCGGTAGTCAAGCGGCTTGACATCTCGCGGTTGGTTGGATTTGACGATAGCAACCGAGAGGCTGTTGTAGAAGAAGCTATCAGGTTAGCTGAGGCGACAAGCGGCCTTCTGGGAGCATGCGTCGTCATTTGGACGACCACGCCCTGGACGATCCCCGGCAATCGCGCCGTCGCCTATTCGCCTCGTGTCGAATACGGTCTCTACGAGGTCACGGAGGTCGAGAACGAGTTCGGCCCGCGCGTCGGCGAAAAACTGATCTTCGCAAGGGCGCTTGCGGATGACGCTGCAGCTAAAGCCAAGCTCAAGCTTAATCTGATCCGCAGCGTCACGGCCCAAGAGCTTGAAGCGATTGAGCTATCGCATCCCTTTAAAGGTCTTGGCGGCGGCTATGACTTCCGCGTCCCACTGCTCCCCGGCGATCATGTCACCGACGATGCAGGCACGGGTTTCGTCCACACCGCGCCCGGACACGGCCGCGAGGACTTCGACGCCTGGACGGACGCGGCGCCGGATCTGCGCAAGCGCGGCATCGATACGGCGATCCCCTTCACCGTGGACGATGCCGGCTACTTCACCAAGGACGCACCGGGCTTCGGTCCCGACCGCGAAGGCGGCGCGGCGCGCGTCATCGACGACAGCGGCAAGAAGGGCGACGCCAACAAGGCCGTCATCGACGCGCTGATCGCCAGGAACATGCTGTTCGCGCGCGGGCGGCTGAAGCACCAGTACCCGCATTCTTGGCGCTCGAAGAAACCGATCATCTTCCGCAACACGCCGCAGTGGTTCGTCCATATGGACTACGACCTGAAGGACGGCACCACGCTGCGCAGCCGCGCACTCAAGGCTATCGACGACACGCGCTTCGTGCCGGCGGCCGGCCAGACACGCCTGCGCGCCATGATCGAGGAGCGGCCGGACTGGGTGCTGTCGCGCCAGCGCGCCTGGGGCGTGCCGATCTGCGTCTTCGTCGACGAGGACGGCAATGTCCTGCAGGACGAGGCCGTCAACCAGCGCATCGTCGACGCTTTCGAGCTCGAAGGCGCCGATGCCTGGTTCGCGGAGGGCGCCAAGGAACGCTTCCTGGGCAATGGCTACGACCAGGCGAAGTGGACCATGGTCAAGGACATCCTCGACGTCTGGTTCGATTCCGGTTCGACGCATGCCTTCACCCTGGAGGACCGACCGGACCTGAAATGGCCGGCCGACGTCTATCTCGAAGGCTCGGACCAGCATCGCGGCTGGTTTCACTCGTCGCTGCTCGAAAGCTGCGGCACGCGGGGCAGGGCGCCCTACAACGCGGTCATCACCCATGGCTTCACCATGGACGAGGAAGGCCGCAAGATGTCGAAATCCCTCGGCAACACGGTGGTGCCGCAGGACGTCATCAAGCAGTCGGGCGCCGACATTCTGCGCCTTTGGGTGGTGACGACCGACTACTGGGAGGACCAGCGGCTCGGCAAGACCATCCTGCAAACCAACATCGATGCCTATCGCAAGCTGCGCAACACCATCCGCTGGATGCTCGGCACGCTTGCCCACGACGACGGTGCTACGGTGTCGTTGGACAAGATGCCGGAACTGGAGCGGCTGATGCTGCACCGGCTGGCCGAGCTGGATGAGCTTGTTCGCGCCGGCTACGACGCCTTCGACTTCAAGCGCGTGGCACGCGCTCTATCCGACTTCATGAACATCGAGCTGTCGGCCTTCTATTTCGACATCCGCAAGGACGCGCTCTACTGCGAAGGTCCTTCGAGCTTGAAACGCAAGGCGGCCCTTCAGGTGGTTCGCCACCTCTTCGAGTGCCTGGTGACATGGTTCGCGCCCATGCTGCCCTTCACGACGGAGGAGGCGTGGCTCGACCGCTATCCCGATCGCCGCTCAGTGCATCTGGAACAGTTCCCGGCGGTGCCAGTCGAATGGAAGAACGCCGAGCTCGAGAAAAAGTGGCGGAAGGTTCGGGACGTAAGGCGCGTCATCACCGGCGCGCTGGAGATCGCTCGTGCCCGGAAAGTGATCGGCTCGTCGCTGGAAGCGGTTCCGACCGTCTACTTGGAGGACGCAACGCTCGGCAATGCAATCGCCGGCATCGACATGGCCGAGATCGCGATCACCAGCGGGCTGGACATCGTCGAAGGACGGCCATCTGAGGGAGCGTTCGTCCTGCCGGATGTGCCCGGTGCTGCGGTCGTCGTCGGCAAGGCCGAGGATCGCGGGATGAGGAAATGCGCGCGTTCGTGGCGTTACACCGCGGATGTCGGCAGCGATCCTGAATTTCCCGACGTTTCGGCGCGCGATGCGGAGGTCCTGCACGAGCTGCGGCGCCTGGGGCGTGTGTAGCCCCGGTGCTGGATCCGGCGGGCGCAAGGGCTGTCGTTGCTCTTGACGGACGGTTAAGGTAAATGGGCAATGGTTCGGCAGACAAATTGTCGCCGGATTCCCGTCGCATAGGCTGTCGGGGATGGACGGCGGCATCGTCGACCGGGTGAGAGGTGGTTTCAAGGTGGAATTTGTGGTGCCGATGAAGGAACGAAATGGCGCGCGCGCCGTGTTTGCCGCGCCGCTTCTCGTGTCCGGCCTCCTGGTCTCGGGATGCATGAGCTCGCCGACCTACGGCACCGGGGTCACCCAGACCGAGCAGCTGACGACCGATGTGAGCAGCATGTTCTCGCTGCAGCGGAAGCCGTCGACTGCCGAATACGCCCCGCGTCCGGATTTGGTGAAGCCAGTGGCTGGTGCCACGCAGCTGCCGCCTCCGCAGGAGAATATCGTCGCTGCGGATTCGAGCCAGTGGCCCGAATCCCCCGAACAGCGTCGCGCACGCATCCGGGCCGAGGCCACCGAAAACCAGGACAACCCGAACTGGGAACCGGAAGTGGTCAACGACGTCAGTACGTCGGGGTCGTCGAGCCGTTCGAAGCCGGGGTCTTCGGCGCGCGGCGCCGACTCTGGCATCGCCCGCGCAGGTGAGGCGGAGAACCTCAACGAGAAGGGCAAGCAGTTCAAGCAGGCCATGGCCCAGAGCAACCAGGGCAGCCCCACAGTACGGCGGACCCTGACCGAACCGCCTCTCGACTATCGCCAGCCGGCGGCGACCGCGCCGACCGACGAACTCGGCGAAGACGAGTTCAAGAAGCAGCGCCGGCTCAAGGCCGAGGCTCGCCGTGCTTCTGGCGACAAGAGCTGGCGGGATTTCGTGCCCTGGCTCTGATCGGAGCTCTTACTCCGGTATCGCTGCCGTCCGCTTACATCCCGTTTTGACGAGCGCCGCATTCGACGGTGCCGGCCGTGGTATCATCCGCGTAGTGCCCCTTTATTCCTGACGAACAGTGGTCCGGCGCTGCGGAGCGCGAGAATGGTGATCGTGACGACGATCAGGATCACCGAGATGGCGGCGATTGCCGGATCGATGTTGTCCCTCAGTCCCATCCACATCAGCCTCGGCAACGTGATTGCGTTCACGCTGGTGATGAAGAGCGTTACGCCGATCTCCTCCCACGACAGGACGAAGGAGAGCAGGGCGGCCGTGACGATGCCAAACCGTATGTTTGGGACGATGACCTGCGTCGCCCGCTGCCAGGGCGTCGCGCCGAGACCGCGCGCGGCCAAGTCGATGCGGCGGTCCACCTGGCTGAGGGCCACCAGGATGAGCACGGTGGCAAAAGGCACGGTCATGATTGAGTGCGCCATCGCCACCCCGAGCCAGGTATCGTAGCCGAACCACGGGATCGCGCCGGAAAGCGACGTCAGAAGGAAGTAGAGCGTGATCGCCGACACGACCGGCGGCACGACCATCGGCAGCAACACGAAGCCGACCAGCAAAGCGGTAAAGCGCGGCTGGAACATCCAGACGCCGAGACTGAAGAGCAACGCAAGCAGGGTGGAGAAGGCGCTGCTGACGATGCCGATACGGATGGAAAGAAGAATGCTGTCGAGCCAGCGAGGATCTTCGAGCAAGGTTCGGTAGTGCCGCAGCGACAGTTCTCCGGTGGGCATGGAGAGCATGCGCGCCGGGGTGAACGACACCGGCACGACGGCGAGCAGCGGCATCAGAAGGAAGGCGGCCACCAGGCCGGCGGCGATAAGCGAGACGGGGCCGGGACGGTATGTCGGCATGGCTCTAGACCATCTGCCTTGGCCGCACGTAGCGGAACAAAAGCGCCATCAGCAGGCCAACGAACAGGACGAGCACCACGCTGATGGCGGCGCCCAGGCCCCAGTCCGGACTCTGGAAGATACGCAGATAGACGAGTTCGGCCACCATGACGCTGCGGCCGCCGCCGAGGATGGCCGGCGTTACGAAGAAGCCGAGAGCAAAGACGAAGACGATCAGCGCCGCACCGATGATTCCCGAGGCGGTCATCGGCACGAAGACGGTCCAGAACGTACGCGTCCGGCTGGCGCCTAGGCCGCGTGCGGCCAGGAGCACGCGATCGTCGAGGCTGCGCATGGAGGAGGCGAGGGGGAAAACGGCAAAGGGGATGAGGAAGTGCGACATGCCGACGATGACGCCGAACTCGTTGCGCACCAGAGCCAGGGGCTCGGAGATGAATCCGACCGATTGCAGCCAGGTGTTGATCAAACCGCGGTTCGAAAGCAGCGCGACCCAGCCGAAGGCGCGGGTAAGGACAGAGATCCAGAACGGCACGAGTATGCAGAACTCCGCCAGCATGCGCTGCGTGGGCGAGCCGCGCACCCACACGACGGCGATTGCATAAGCGGCCGTCACCGACACGATGGTGACGACGACGCATATGCGCAGCGTCCTCACGAAGACCGACTGCACCAGGGGATCGAAAGACAGCGCTCCGTACTGCCCGAGGCCCGGCGTCGGCAACGTGAAACTCCACGTCACGACGCCGAGGAACGGCCACAGATAGGCTACGGACAGAAGCAGGAGCAGCGGCGCCATGGTCAGCGCCGCGCCCCACCCGTTCGAGAGGTGCCGCATCCCGCCCTGCTGTTCAGGCGGAGATGATCTTGGTGTACTCGTCGAGCGCTGCGCCGTAGTTTTTCGCGTACCACTCCATGTCTAGAGCGATCTGCTTGCCCATATTCGCAGGGTCGACCGGGTTGATGCGCTTCTTGTCGTTGGGGATGAGCGCGTCGGCCGCCGGATTGGCCGGACCCTGGCCGAGCTTGTCGAACATGACGATCTGCTTCTCGGGGTCTTGCGTGCTGGCGATGAACTTCATCGCCGCTTCCTTGCCGCCGGGATTTCCCTTCAGCACGGCCAGCGCGCCGGGGGAGATCAGGCCCTGATCCCAGATGAACTTGATCTGGCCGCCGGAATCCTGCTCGATCAGCGATGCGCGGGTCGACCATACGATGGCCATCGAAGCCTCTCCGTCGAGCAGCACGCTCTGGCTCTCGGCGCCGCCGCCCCAATAGGCGACGACATTCTCCTTGAACGCTGCCAGCTTTTCATGCGCGCGCTTCAGGTCGAGCGGGTAGAGGTTTGCGGCCGCGACGCCGTCGGCCAGCAGGGCGGCTTCCCAGCTCGAGACACCCCATTTGTAGAGCGAACGCTTGCCGGGAAATTTTTCGACATCGAAGAAGTCGGCCATGCCGGTCGGCGCCTGGTCGCCGAACTTCGAGGAGTCGTAGGCGATCACGTAGGAGAAGAAGTAGGTCGAAGCGGCATAGTCCCAGCCGAAGCCTGGGCGGAACTTCGACTTGTCGACGATCGTATAGTCGATCGGCTCAAGCATGCCCTTTTCGCCGAGCGTGATGGCCGAGAAGGGATCGACATCGACCAGGTCCCAGGTGGGCGCGCCGCTCTTGTACTGTGCCTCGATCGCACCTTCGGTCGGGCCCGAACCGTCCATCTTCACAACGATGCCGGTATCCTTGGTGAAGGGCTGGCCGTATGCCGCGTCATACGCGGTGATGGCATCGCCGCCCCAGTTCACGAGCACAAGCTCCTTGGCCTGCGCGAAGGCGCCCGTCGAGCGCAGGAGCAGCGGCGTGCCGCCCAGCACAAGTGCCGAGAGCTGGGCGAACTGCCGGCGCGAGATTTCACCCCGCGCGGCTCTTCCGACCAGGGACTCCACTGCGTGTTTCTTCGTTTCGTTGGTCATGTCACTTCCCCTTTGTTTTTGATGTGCATGTCGTCGCGATGGCATAGTTATCTTGGCAGCAGGACGCCCCGTTCCGCCGGCCAGGTGAGCCAGACCGAATTGCCGCCGCGAAGGGCATCCGCGGCGATTTCGTTGGGCACCGAGACGGAAAGCCTGGTCCCCTGACGCGTCTGCAGGTCGAGCTTCGTCGCGGCGCCGAGATAGGTGGAGGCGGTGGTCGTCGCCGCGATGCCGTTCTCGCCGGGCGCGGCTTCGCTCCTGATCGTCATGTATTCGGGCCGGACCGCCAGCACCGCATCGCCCGAGATGTCGCGAGGAGCTCCGCGCAACGTGATCGTCCGGTCTTCGCACAGACCGGTCGCCGCGCCGTTCTCCAACCGTACCCCGTTCAGCGGCAGCATGTTGATCTCGCCGAGGAACTCCGCAGTGAAACGGTTGGCCGGCCGGTCGTAGACTTCCTGCGGCGTGCCGACCTGCAGCAGTTCGCCATGGTTGAAGATGGCGATCCGGGAAGCGAGCGCAAGCGCCTCGCTCTGGTCGTGAGTGACGAAGACGAAGGTCGTGCCGGTTTCCTCGTGCAGGCGCTTCACCTCGGCCTGCATCTGGCCGCGAAGGCTCTTGTCGAGTGCGGAGAACGGCTCGTCGAGCAGCAGGACACCGGGCTCGAAGACCAGTGCGCGGGCAAGCGCGACACGCTGCTGCTGGCCGCCGGAAAGCTGAGACGGCAGCTTCTTCTCGTGGCCCGAGAGGCCGACGCGATCGATCATCGTCGCGACGCGCCGCCTGATGTCCTCGGCGGGCCGCTTTCGGACCTTGAGCGGAAAGGCGATGTTGGCTTCCACGCTCATGTGCGGAAACAGCGCGTAGCCCTGGAACACCATGCCGGCCGCGCGCAACTCGGCGGGTCGTTCGGTGATGTCGACGCCGTCGCTGAGGAGCCGGCCGTCGGTCGGCGGCATGAAGCCGGCCAGGATCATGAGGAAGGTCGTCTTGCCGGAGCCGGAGGGACCGAGCAGGGCCAGGAACTCGCCACGGCCGATGTCGAGCGTAAGATCGTTCAGCGCGCGGAAATGGCCGAAGCTCTTGCCGATTCCGATCGCTTTGATTTCTGCGGCCCGTCCAGGCTGATGCATGAGGCCATCCCTGACTGTCCCGGGAAATCGTAGGCAGGCTTTCCGGGCATCGCAATCGAATAGTTTTCGCCGGACCGGCAAATTTCATTCACGAGTCACGGGAATCTGCAAGCCGCGACCGCAGCCAGGCGGCGAACGCCCTGGCGATGGGGTGATCGGCCTTGGCCCATTCGGTGACGAGGAAATAGGATCGCGGTGACTTGATCGCGATGTCGAACGGGCGCACCAGCCGGCCCTCGTCAAGCGCCTTGCGGCTGGTCAGTTCGTCGCCCATGGCAATGCCCTGGCCGGCGATCGCGGAGGAGAAGACGAGGTTCATGTCGGAAAAGATGATGCCGCTTTCAGGGTCGGGATTCTCGATTCCGGTGGCGGCGAACCAGCGCGACCAGTCCTCGTGGTCGCCGAGATGGAGGAGGTTCGCGCGCAGCACGTCCTGAGGGCGCGTCAGGCCGCCGAGCCGGTTGAGCAGGCTCGGGCTGCAAAGTGGCGTGAACTCTATTTCGCAAAGAAGCTCGACCGCGTGGTTGGGCCAGTTGCCCAGGCCGAAAGCGATGAAGACGTCGGCTTGGGCGTTGGTCACGTCGTCCAGGCGGCGGGGTGTGAGCAGCTTCAGCAGGACATCGGGATAGAGCGTCTGGAAACCGGCGATCTGGGTGCACAGCCAGAGCGATGCGAAACCCGGCGTGCAGCTGATGCTGAAAGAGCCGCCTACGCCCTTGCTGGCATGCTGCTCGGCCGCGTCGCCTAGCACGGTCAGCGCCTTCCTGACGTCCAGCGCATACCGGCGGCCGCGCGGCGTGAGCATCACCCCCTTGCCGACCCGCTGCAGAAGGTCGAAGCCGAGATCACGCTCAAGCAGCCGGAGCTGATGGCTGACGGCGCTGCGCGTGAGGTTGAGTTCGTCGGCCGCACGCCAGACGCTGCCGTGCCGCGCGAAACTGTCGAGCGCGCGCAGCGCCTGGGTCGATGGAATCCGCAAGGTCGGAACCTCAGGTGAATGGAATTTGCGAGTGGGCGCAAAACATATCACTTTTTGAATGGCGCGTTCACTGCTTTCCTGCCAGCCAGGAAGGAAACGGTGATGACGCCGGCTCAAGAATCCGCGCTCGCTCATGTCGACCAGGCCAGGTCCGAGCTTTCAGCCTGGACGCGCACCATATTCGATTTCGGCGAAACGGCCTGGCGCGAGTATCGGTCCGCTGCCTGGTATGTGGACCTGCTGCGGCGCGAAGGCTTTTCCGTCGAGGAAGGGTCGGGCGGCATGCCGACGGCATTCTGCGCGCACTGGTCTAGTTCCAATGGTGGCGGGCCGACCGTGGGCATGTATGCCGAGTACGATGCCGTGCCCGGAAACTGCCAGGACGCCGCCACCGTCAGGCGGCCAAGGCCGGGCCTGAGCGAACATGCTGGCGGCCACACCGATCCCCATTCGGGACTTGGCATCGCAAGCCTAGGCGCTTTGCTCGCTACCAAGGCCGCGATGCAGCGGCATGGCCTGGCCGGTGCGCTCCGCTTCACCGGCGAGCCGGCTGAAAAGGTGCGCGGTTCGAAGCCGATCCACGCCGCCAGGGGGTACTACGACGGCCTCGAAGGGATGATCTCCTTCCATCCCTTCTACATGCTCCCGCTCTGCAACACCGTGCGCTGGGACACGCACTGCGGTGCGGCGTTCGCCATGATCTACCGTTTCGTCTGCGACGAGCCCGAATCCTGGGCGCGCGCGGCAAGTGACGGTGCCCCGATCCCTCAATCGCATTCGGCGGTGCGGGCGCCGGGCGCCAATGATGCCCTGATGATGATGTACATGGCCTCGAAGGCGCTGCGCGATTCGATGCTGCCTCACCAGGGCGGGTGGTCGATCAGCGAGGCGATCCTGACCGCCGGCCAGGCGACCGCCGACAATCTCCCGGCGGGGCTGGCAGAGATCCAGTACATGATCCGCGTGCCGACGGTCGCCATGGCCGAGCAGGCGACGTCCGTCCTGGACGCCAATGCGGCGGCGGCGGCCCGGATGAGCGGCTGCCGCTTCGAACGCCACTGGGTGTCCAAGTCGCGTCCGGGACTGGCCAACCATGCCATGGCGCGCATCGCGTATTCCGCTCTGGAGACCGTCGGACCGCCGCGCTGGAACGAGGCCGCGAAAGCCATCGCGCGTGAAATCCAGCGCAATGCCGGGGTCGAGCCGATGGACGATCCATTTCTGGACGAGTGCGAGAGCTTGATCGCGCCGCAGGAGGCAGAGGCGATCCTGCGCCGCGACCTGCCTCCGTCGCAGGTCAACTCGACGTCGGACGACTACACTGACATGAGCTGGCATGCGCCGACGGCGCGGCTCTATGTCGCCCGTCCGGCGCTCAAGTCGCCTGCCGGCCGTGCCTATCCCTCCTGGGTCATGAACGCGCTCGGCGGCATCCCGGAGACCATCGATCCCATGGTGGTCTGCGCGGCGAAGACCGTCGCGCTGACCGCGCTTCGGCTGATCGAGGACGCAGACGCACGCGCCGCGGTACGCGCCGAGTTCATCGAACGCACCGGTGGCGGCATCGGCGGCGAACGCTGGACCGCGCCGCTCTGCGACTATGATCCGCCCATCCGTTTCCGCTGGCCGGAATATGTCACCACGCCGCGCGGGCGCGACTGGTGGATTCCGGCTATTCCAAACGCATGAACCGAGGAGACTTCGCATGACCCGGCACGAAATCATCGCCGAACCATTCTCCCTCCAGCGCCGCAATCCGGCGGGTGGAACGACACCGCTGGCGGGCTGGGGCTTCCGCAACGAGACGGATGCGCTGACCGATGTGCTTCTCGGTTCGCCGGCCTACTTGCGCCACCTGGCGACCAGCTCGCTGTCGCGCAAGCATCTTCGCGAAAACCCCTGCAACATCCAGACCGCGCAGGCGCAGCACAAGGACCTTGTCGCCGCGTATGAGCATTTCGGCGTCAAGATCCACTGGCACGAGCCGACCCCGGAGCTGCCGATGCAGGTTTATTCGCGCGATTCCAGCGTGATGACGCCCTACGGCGCGATCATCACCGCGATGGCGAACTGGTGGCGGCGCGGTGAGAACTATGCCGCCATCCGCACCTACGAAAAGCTCGGCATCCCGATCTACGACATGGTGACGGCCGGGACTTTCGAGGGTGGAGACTTCAACGTCATCGAGGACGGGGTCGTCCTGATCGGCTGCGGCGGCGCCCGCACCCAGGAGGAAGGCGCCCGCCAGGTGCAGGACTGGTTCGAGAAGGAGGGCTGGGAGACGCGGCTCGCTTTCATCGACGAATATTACGTGCATATCGACCTGATGGTCGTGCCGATCGCCGAGAAGCTGACGGCGGTCTGCCTGGCCTGCACCGAGCCCGGTATCGTCGACTGGCTGAAGGGCAAGGGCCATGAGATCATAGACGTCCCGTTCCAGGACACGATGGCGCTGGGCTGCAACTTCATGTCGCTCGGCCGGGACCGCGTCATCGCGCCGACCGTGTCGAAGACGCTGATCGAAAAGCTCAAGGCGCTCGGCTTCGAGGTTGCGGCCGTCGACATGAGCGAGATCTCCAAGACGGGCGGTGGCATCCACTGCATGGCGCAGGCGCTGAAGCGCGAGCCGGCCTGAGAGTCCTGACCCCGGCGCCCTGTCGGGCACCGGCGCGGCCGGCCGTCACCGCCGGTCGCGGAAGAAGCGCCTGAGGATATCGGCCGCCTCGATTTCGCGGATGGCCGAATACACCTCGGGCGCATGGTGACACGTCGGTTGCGAGAAGAACCGTACGCCGCTGACGACAGCTCCGCCCTTCTCGTCTGACGCGCCGAAGTAAAGCCGGCGGATGCGGGCGAACGAAATGGCGCCGGCGCACATTGTGCAAGGCTCCAGCGTGACGTAAAGATCGGCTTCGCCAAGCCGCCCGGCTGACAGCTTGCCAGACGCCTCGCGGATGACGAGCATCTCCGCGTGAGCGGTGGCATCCGAGAGTTCGCGCGTGCGATTGCCGGCGCGGGCGACGATGACGCCACCGGCGACCAAGACCGCCCCGATCGGAACTTCTCCGCGCAGGCCCGCTTTTTCTGCTTCGGCGAACGCTGCGCCCATGAAATCCGAGCGGACGGAATTCACTCTGGTCCTCGCAAGGCTGGAACGATCCTGTTATCTACGCGCGCAAAAAGGCAAAGGCCAGATGGACGACGATCGAAGGAAGTTCCCGCGCAAGGGCGGGCAGAAGCCAGGCGGGCGCGCGCCGACGGGAGGTCCCGCGAAGGGCGGGCGCGCGGGCGGCAAGACATTCGACTCCGGAGGCGGCAAGGCGCGCTTCGAACCGCGCGCCGGGGGTGCCGCCTCGGAACGGCCGAAGCGGCCGTTCAAGCCACGAGATACAGAGGCAGGCGCCGACAGGTCTCAGCGGCCGTCCCGGTCGGGACCGCCGCGCGACGGAGATCGCAAGCCGTTCGAGAAGCGTCCGCGTCAGGAAGGCGAGGGCGGCGAGCGTCGCCAATGGTCGCCGCGCGGCGAGCGTGAGGGCGAGCGCACGGAACGGAAAGTGCCTCCGCGTCCCGAAGGGGTGAAGTCGTTCGGCTCGAAAAGCCATGGAGGTCAACGTCGCTCTTACGGAACGAAGAGTCATGGCGACGAAGGCGGCAGGCCCTTCCGGAAGCGGGCACAGGCCGTGGAGGGCGCCCCCGGCGAGGAGCGGATCGCCAAGCGCCTGGCGCGAGCGGGCATAGCCTCCCGCCGCGACGCCGAGGATCTGATCGCGGCAGGGCGCGTGCGAGTCAACGGACGCAAGCTCGATTCGCCGGCGTTCAACGTCACGCCAGGCGACAGGATCGAGGTGGACGGGACGGAGATCCCCGCGATCGAGCGGACGCGCCTCTTCCTGTTTCACAAGCCGGCCGGCGTCGTGACCACCAATCGCGACCCCGAAGGTCGCAAGACCGTATTCGACACACTGCCGACCGACCTGCCGCGCCTGATGACGGTCGGCCGACTGGACATCAACACGGAAGGCCTCCTCCTGCTGACCAATGATGGCGGGCTGGCGCGCGTGCTGGAACTGCCAGCCACCGGCTGGCTGCGTCGCTATCGCGTTCGCGTGCACGGCAAGGTGGACGAGAAGGCGCTGGCCGGGCTGAAGGACGGCATCGCCGTGGACGGCGTGTTCTACGGTTCGGTGGAAGCATCTCTGGAGCGCGAGCAGGGCAGCAATGCGTGGCTGACGATCGGCTTGCGCGAGGGCAAGAACCGGGAGGTCAAGAACATCCTGGGTGCCCTGGGGCTGGAGGTGACAAGGCTGATCCGCATCTCCTACGGCCCGTTCCAACTCAGCGACCTGCCTGAGGGCCATGTCCTCGAGATCAAGGGGCGCATGCTGCGCGAGCAACTCGGTGAGCGCCTCGTCGAGGAGTCCGGCGCCAATTTCGAGGCCCCGATCGTCAACCAGTTCCCGAACCAGCCGGTAAGACGCACAGAACCGCGCGCCGAGCCTGTGGAGCGAGCGCCCGTGCGCCGCGAAGGCGAGCGCGGCCGGATCGGCGAAGGGGGCCTGATCAAGAAGCGCCACCGTCGCGAGAACGCGCGCGACGACGCGCTCGGGAAGCTGTCGACGCGGCCGGAACGACCGGCGCGCGGCGAGGGCAGGGGAGGGTACGGCGACAAGCCGGCTTTCGGCCAACGCCCTGACGGAGGCTCGAAGCCCGATCGCAAGTTCGAAGGCAAGCCGGGGGCCGGGCCTCGCGGCGGCAAGAGGGAGCGCGACCAGCGGCCGATCGATCCGCCGGGCCAACGCAGGGCCAATGTCTGGATGGCGTCGGGTGCGCGGCCGATAGGCGCTGGCAGGGCGGCGGCCGAAAAGGCTGAGGCTGAGGCGAAGCGCTCCGCCAGGAAGGCAGCCTATGGCAAGCCCGCCGGCGACGGCCGGCCGAGGGGCGGCGGACCGCAGCGCGAGCGCGCCGAGGGCGATCGGCCGCGCGGAGACAAGCCTAGGGGGGACAAGCCGAGGGGCGACAGGCCCTGGGACGACAAGCCGCGGGGCGGCGACAAGCCGCGCGGGCCGCGGCCGGATGGCGGCAAGGGCGGAACACGCGGGCCAAGGGGCGGCAATGCGGATCGTCGGCGGTGAGTTTCGCGGCCGGCCGCTCGCCGCGCCGCGCAGCCAGTCCATCCGCCCGACCACCGACCGTACGCGCGAAGCGCTGTTCAATGTGCTCGCGCACCGGTTCCAGGAAAAGCTTGCCGGCGCGCGGGTGCTCGACCTGTTCGCGGGCACGGGAGCGCTTGGCCTGGAAGCGCTTTCGCGCGGTGCATCGCACTGCCTGTTCATCGAGAAATCCGCCGAGGGACGTGGCCTGATCCGGACGAATGTCGAAGCCTTCGGCCTGCAGGGCCGCACCAAGATATTCCGCAGGGACGCGACCGGGCTGGGGGACGCCGGGACAATCGGTCCCTTCGGGCTCGTCTTCGCGGATCCGCCCTACGGCAGGGGTCTTGGCGAACTGGCGCTGCGCTCGGCGCTGAAGGGGGGGTGGCTCGAACCGGACGCACTGTTCGTCGTCGAGGAGGCCGCCTCGGCACAGTTCGTGCCCGACGGCGAGTTCTCGGTGCTGGACGAGCGCAGCTATGGCGAGACGATCATCCGCATTCTCCAGGCGCCCGGCCGGTAAGGCGTACGCCCGGAATCCGCCGCTTTTCGACGGCACATGACCAACTATTAACTTAAGTCCGGCGCGCGGCCCCTATATATCCGGGGAACAGTTTCATCGGAGCGATATGACGTTGACAAACGGAACAGGGCGCTTTTTCAGGAGCGCGGCGGTGGCGCTTCTCCTGACGGCTGGCCCGGTCGCAGCGGCGCCTTCGGGCGAAAAACCCGCCGAGGAGAAAATCTCCAACTTCCTTCTCGACAACGGCATGGAAGTTGTTGTCATCCCGGACCGGCGGGCTCCGATCGTCACCCACATGGTCTGGTACAAGATCGGCAGCGCAGACGAGCCGCCCGGCAAGTCGGGCATCGCCCACTTCTTCGAGCATCTGATGTTCAAGGGCACCGCCAAGCACAAGGCGGGTGAATTCGGCGCCAGGATCGCAGAAATCGGCGGCAGCGAAAACGCCTTCACCTCGGATGACTACACGGCCTACTACCAGACCGTCACGCCGGAAGCCCTTCCGACGATGATGGAGTACGAGGCCGACCGCATGCGCAACCTCGTGCTGACGGACGCGGTGATCGGCCCGGAGCGGGACGTTGTGCTCGAGGAACGACGCTCGCGCATCGAGAACGATCCGGAAGCGCTGCTCGCCGAGGAAATCAAGGCCACGCTCTACCAAAACCATCCCTATCGGGTGCCGGTGATCGGCTGGATGCACGAGATCGAGAAGCTGAACCGCACGGATGCGGTCGCGTTTTACGACAGCTACTATGCGCCCAATAACGCGGTGCTGGTGGTCGCGGGAGACGTTGACGAGCAGACCGTTCGCAAACTGGCTGAGGACAGCTACGGCAAGGTGCCTCGCGGACCCGACCTGCCGCCCCGGCTACGCCCACAGGAGCCGGAGCAGAATACGGCGCGCACCGTCTCGATGAGCGATCCGCGCGTGACCACGCCGAGCTTCTCGAAATCGTGGCTCGTCCCCTCCTACAACAATGCCGATCCTGGCGAGGCCGAAGCGCTCGACCTGCTGGCCGAGATCCTGGGAGGCGGCATCCGCAGCCGGATCTACCAGGCGCTGGTCGTGAAGAGCGGCGTGGCGTCTTCGGCGGGAGCCTACTTCAGCGGCTCGAAAGTCGACGACGGCGTCTTCGCCGTCTATGGCGCGCCGCGGGGCACGGCCAAGCTCGACGAGGTGCAGGCTGCCGTCGACGCCGAGATCGCACGCATCGTCGAGGACGGCGTCACCGAACAGGAACTCGAGGCGGCCAGGAACCGCTTCCTGCGCTCGATGATTTTCGCTCGCGACAATCAAGCGTCGATGGCCAATATCTACGGCGCGGCGCTGGCTACGGGCGGAACGGTAGAGGACGTCAAGGAATGGCCGGACCGGGTACGCAACGTTACCGCCGACGAAATCCGCAGGGTCGCCGCCAAATATCTGGCCGACAGCCGATCGGTCACGGGATACCTGCTGCCTGCTGAACCGGTACAGAACTGACATGAGCAATATGAAACACGTGTTTGAAAAGACTCGCGCTTCGGCAGTTGCGTTCGCCCTTGCCGGAAGCTTGCTGGTGCCGGTCCTTCCTGCCGCGGCCGAAGTCGCCATACAGGAAGTCACGAGCGAGAAGGGCGTCACGGCTTGGCTGGTCGAGGACTACTCTGTTCCGATCGTGACCATCCGCTTCTCCTTCCAGGGCGGAAACACGCAGGATCCAGTGGGGAAGGAAGGCCTGTCGAACCTGATGAGCAGCCTGTTCGACGAGGGAGCAGGAAGTCTCGATTCCGACGCCTTTCAGATCAAGCTGGACGAGGCCGGGGCCGAAATGCGTTTCGGCGCGGGGCGGGACACGGTCTACGGATCAATGCGGATGCTGGCGGATAGACGCGACGAGGCCTTCGACCTCCTGCGGCTGGCCGTAACCGAGCCGCGGTTCGACCAGGCTCCCCTCGACCGCATACGCGCCCAGATCATAGCCGGGATCATCGCGAACGAGCGCGATCCGGATACGGCGGCGCAGGAAAAGTGGCAGCGTGCGCTGTATGGCGACCATCCCTACGCGCGGCCGGAGGATGGCACGCAGGCCTCGCTGTCGACGATCACGGCCAACGACCTTCGCGCCTACCACGAGGCGGTCTTTGCGCGCGATACCCTGAATGTCGCCGTCGTCGGCGCGATCGATGCCGAGACGCTGAAGGAAAAGCTGGACGAACTGTTCGGCGGTCTGCCTGAGAAGTCTGACCTCCGGCCGGTGTCGACCGTCGACATGAAGCTTGGGCAGGAAGTCACGGTGGACTACACCTTGCCGCAGACCTCGCTGCGGCTGGCTTACCCGGGCGTGCCGCGCGCCGCCCCGGATTTCTTCGCCGCCTATATCATGAACCACATCCTCGGCGGGGGTACGTTCACCTCGCGGCTGTTCGAGGAGGTTCGCGAGAAGCGGGGTCTCGCCTACGGCGTAGGCTCGTCGCTTGTGACCAGCAAATTCTCGTCGGGTCTCGTCGTGCGCACCGCCACGCGCTCGGACCGTGCGGCCGAAACGCTTGAGGTGATCCGCGACACGGTTCGCCGGATGGCCGAGGAAGGGCCGACCGCGAAGGAACTCGCCGAGGCCAAAAAATACATCGTCGGCTCCTATGCCTTGAACAATCTCGACAGTTCCAGCGCCATCGCGACCACCTTGCTGTCCCTGCAGCAGGAGGATCTCGGAATCGACTACATGCAGCGCCGCGACGCGCTCATCGAAGCGGTCACGCTGGAAGACGTGAAGGCGGCGGCGAAGAAGCTGCTGAGCGCAGAACCCGCTGTACTCGTCGTCGGACCGCCCTTCGCCGACAGCACCAAGGGATGAGCGACGGCGCGCCGGCCAGCCGGTCGGGCGGACCGACCTTCGCAGTGGCCTTCGGCGGCGGCGGCGCACGGGGCCTGGCCCACATCCATATCATTGAGGCGCTGGACGAACTCGGTATTCGCCCGGTGGCGATATCGGGCACGTCGATCGGCGCCATCATGGGTGCGGCGGTTGCTTCCGGCATGACCGGGCGACACATCCGCGACTATGCCGCATCGATTCTATCGCGTCGCGGAGAAGTGCTCAGCCGCATGTGGACGCTGCGCCCCGGCTCGCTCTCGGAGATGCTCGGCGGGCTGAAGCTCACGCAGTTCAGCGTCGAACGGATCCTGCATGCCTTCCTTCCGCACCAGGTTCCGAAACTGTTCGAGGAACTGGCAATTCCGCTGCAGGTGACCGCGACCGACTATTACGGGCACCATGTCACGGTGTTCGCCGAAGGCGACTTGAGATTCGCCCTTGCGGCCTCCGCAGCCATCCCGGCAGCCTTCGCGCCGGTCGTCCGCGACGGTCACACCTATATCGACGGAGGAATGTACAACCCGGTGCCGTTTGATTTGCTGCGGGGGAAGGCTGATGTCGTCGTTGCCGTGGACGTGGTCGGGTCGCCGCAGCCCGTCGCCGGCAGGCGGCCGACATCGATCGACCTGATGTTCGGAGCGACCCAGCTGCTGATGCAGTCCATCATCGCTCACAAGATGGAGCAATTCCCGCCGGACATCATCGTGCGGCCGCCCGTATCGCAGTATCGCGTCCTCGATTTCCTCAAGTTCGACGCGATCATGGCGGAAACGGCTGTCGTGAAGGATGAATTCAAGCGGGCAGTCGAGGCGGCGGTCGAGGCGAAGAGCTTTGGCGCGCCCTCGGCCATTGCAGAAGCGGGACCGCGACAATAGATGGTGCGGCAGGATACCCGCCAGGCTGCAATCAGGACGAGTCGATGAATGAAGGACCCGACGCCGCACGACTGACCGATCAGGTCACGGCGCTTGTAGAGGCCGCGAAGAAGGCCGGCGCCGACGCAGCGGACGCCGTTGCCGTGCGGGGCCGGTCGACGAGCGTGTCCGTCCGGCTGGGCAAGGTCGAGTCGACGAACTCCTCTGAAGGCGACGACGTTTCGCTGCGCGTTTTCGTTGGAAATCGCGTCGCGAGCGTCTCCGCTACGGCGTCTTCGGACCCGGCGACCCTGGCCCAGCGCGCCGTCGCGATGGCCAAAGTGTCGCCGGAAGACCGCTTCCAGGGGCTTGCGGACGCCGATCTGCTGGCACGCGCCGTCCGGGACCTCGACCTCTACGACCCGACAGAGGTGACGGCCGACGAGTTGCGCGAAGCCGCGCTCGCTGCCGAGGAGGCGGCGCTCGCCGTGCCCGGCGTGACGAATTCGGGCGGCAGCGGGGCGAGTTCGGGGCTCGGCGGGCTGGTGCTCGCCACATCACATGGATTCGTCGGACATTATGTCGGGTCGCGCTTCGGGCGCTCCGCGAGCGTCATCGCCGGCGAGGGCACCGGGATGGAACGCGACTACGAATATTCCTCCCGACTGCACTATGCCGACCTTGAATCGCCTGACGAGATCGGCCGCAAGGCAGGCGAGCGGGCTGTTCGCAGGCTGAACGCCCGCAAGGCTAAAACCGGCACCGTTGACGTGGTGTTCGATCCGCGCGTGGCGCGTGGCATCGCCGGTCATCTGGCCGGAGCCATCAATGGCGCGGCGGTGGCGCGCAAGACCAGCTTCCTGCGCGACCGGATGGGCAAACAGGTCGCCGCGAGCGGCATCACGGTCACCGACGAGCCGATGAAGGTGCGCGGACAGGCGTCTCGCCCTTTCGACGGCGAAGGCGTGGCGGGCGAAAAGCTGCTGATGGTCGAGCAGGGCGTGTTGAACCACTGGTTTCTCTCGACCTCCGCCGCGAAGGAACTCGGGCTGACGACGAACGGACGGGGAGCCCGCGGCGGCTCCTCCGTTTCGCCGTCGTCTACCAATCTGGCGATCGAACCCGGCGACAGCTCGCCGGAAGAGATGATCAGGTCGCTCAGGACGGGCTTCTACGTCACCGAAGTGTTCGGACAGGGCGTCGACATGATCACCGGCGAATACAGTCGCGGCGCATCGGGTCTGTGGATCGAAAACGGGGAGCTTGCCTATCCCGTTGCGGAAGTGACGATCGCGTCGAACCTGAAGGACATGTTCCTGCGCATGGTGCCGGCCAACGACATCGACCGCAATTTCGGCACCGCGAGCCCGACCTTGTTCATAGAAGGCATGACACTTGCCGGCAGCTGAACAGATACGAGAGACCGATCTGGCGAGCGACCTGGCGCTTCTCGTGGACGCCGCGAGGGAAGCCGGCCAGATCGCGCTGCGGTATTTCAAGCGCAGTCCCGAGGTGTGGATGAAGGGAGGTATGTCGCCCGTCAGCGAAGCCGACCTGGCGGCCGACCGCTTCTTGCGGGAAACGCTCCTCGCCGCCCGCCCCGATTATGGCTGGCTCTCGGAGGAGACGGCAGATGATCCGGCGCGGCTGAAAGCAAGACGTACCTTCATCGTCGATCCGATCGACGGCACGCGCGGCTTCCTCGAAGGCCGCAGCGAATGGTGTGTATCCGTTGCCGTGGTCGAAACGGGACGCCCGCTGGCGGGCGTGCTCGAATGCCCGGCCAGGCGCGAGACCTTCACCGCCGTTTCGGGAGGAGGTGCCCTCAAGGACGGCGCGAGATTGGTCCTGAGTCCCACCCCGCAGAGCCTGATCCTGGGAGGCCCCGGATCAATGATCAATGCGCTGCCGGCCGATCTTCGCAGCCGCGTGAAGCGCGGTGAATATGTGCCCTCGCTCGCGTACAGGCTCGCGATGGTGGCCGACGGCAGGCTGGCGGCGACATTCGTCAAGTCGAACTCGAGGGATTGGGACCTCGCTGCCGCCGACCTGATCCTGCATGAAGCCGGTGGCTCCGTTCTGGACGATGCCGGCCTGCCGCCCAGCTATGGCGAGGCGGATACTGCGCACGGATCGATGGCGGCCGGCAGGGGCGAACTTCTCCTTGCCATGGCCCGCTCGCTCCGGTCGGGCCGCTGACCAGCTTACACGGTGGGCTCTGTGAATCCTGGAGGTATCGCCATCTTTCCTGTGGGCACCCCCGCAGCGCTGTTCTCCCCGCCGGCGCGCCGCCCCATAATCGGACGCGCTTCATGAGCGGACAACTCGACGCTTCGTTTCCCCGCAATTCCGATCGCAAAACCGCTTCGCACTTTTGCTCGAATTGCTCTAGACAGTCGGCGCAGGCCACGCAGAGGTTCCATTATGTCGGTTAAGGATTGCGAGAAGCAGCTGCTGCATCTGGTCTTCGGCGGGGAGTTGAAGAAACTCGGCGGTACGGAGTTCCGCGACCTCGATTCGCTCGATATCGTCGGCATTTTCCCGAACTACAATGCGGCGCACGCGGCCTGGAAAGCCAAAGCCCAGGCCAGCGTGGACAATGCCCATATGCGCTATTTCGTAGTCCACCTGCATCGGTTGCTGGAGCCGGACTCGAAGGGTTCCGGATCCCAATAAGATGGACGACCAGACTGCAGCCGAGCCGGGAATCCGGCCTGCGGCCAAGAAGAAGAAGGCCAAGAAACGGCCGAACACCGTATGGGGCAGGATACGCGAGCCGCTGGCCGAATCGCGGCTGGCGAAGGGCGCCCTGACATCGCTGTTCGCGAACTTCATGCGGTTCGTGAAGCTGACCAACCCCATGGTCGCGGGTTCGGCCCAACTGGCAGGCGTCTACGACGTGGACGGACCGGGCATCATCGCCCTGTGGCACGGCCAGCACATCATGGCGCCTGCATTCTATCCCAACACCCGCGGCCTGGTAGCGATGGTGTCGCGCAGCGCCGACGCGGAACTGAACGCGCAGGTCGTGGAAAAATTCGGCATACGTGCAGTTCGCGGTTCCGGAGGCCGCGAGACCGGCAAGCGCTTCGACAAGGGCGGGGCGCGGGCGCTGGTCGCGCTGAAGAAGGCGCTCGACGCGGGCGACAACGTTTGCATGATCGCGGACATACCGCACGGGACGCCCCGGGATGCCGGCCTCGGCATCATCCTGCTCGCGCGACTGTCGGGGCGGCCGATCATCCCGGCCGCGATCGCGACGAGCCGCCGAAAGGTGCTCGAGCGCAGTTGGGACAAGACGACGATCAGCCTGCCCTTCGGACGGAGCGCGGTGGCTGTCGGCGATCTGATCCACGTCGCCAAGGACGCGGACGAAGCCGAGATGGAGGCCAAGAGGCTGGAACTCACGGCGACGCTCAACGCCGCGACCGATAAGGCCTATGCCCTGGTCGACGGTGCACGATGAGCGAAAGATGGGCGCGTACCGTGCTGGCGGCCTATCGCTTCGCGGGTGCGGCGGCGTTTCCGCTCGTCGGCCCCTATGTTGCCTGGCGGGCAAGCAAGGGCAAGGAAGATCCCAACCGGCGCCTGGAGCGATCGGGATATGCCGGCAAGCCGAGACCTGACGGGCCGCTGATCTGGGCCCATGCGGCGAGCGTCGGCGAGACGATCTCGATCGTTCCGCTGATCGAGACCATCCTCGGCCTCGGCGTGAACGTCGTGCTCACGACGGGTACCTTGACCTCGGCACAGGTGGCGGAGGAACGGCTGGGCGACCGGATCATCCACCAGTTCGTTCCGCTCGACCTCAAGCCGGCCATCGCCCGGTTCCTCAACCACTGGCAGCCCGACCTCGCGGTCATGGCGGAGTCGGAAATCTGGCCGATGACGATCATGGAACTGGGCCTGCGGCGGGTGCCGCAGGTGCTGGTCAACGGACGGCTGTCGGAGCGCTCGTTCAAATCGTGGATGAAGCGTCCCTACATAGCGGAGGCGCTGTTCGAGAACCTGTCGCACGTGGTCGCGCAGTCCGACGCCGACGCAGAGCGCTTCGAGGCGCTCGGGGCGCGTCCGGTGACCGTCTCGGGCAATCTGAAGGTGGACACGAACCCGCCCCCGGTCGACGAGCGCGCGCTGCAGTTCATCGCCCGTCAGCTGAGTTTGCGGCCGGTCTGGGCGGCAGTCTCGACGCACGACGGCGAGGAGAGGATGGCGGCCGAGATCCATTCGGTGCTCCGGTCGCGCCATCCCGGTCTGCTCACCATAATAGTTCCGCGTCACCCGGAGCGGGCCGCGGCCCTTGCCGCCGAATTCGCATCCATGGGACTGAAGGTCGTGACGCGCAGCTCGGGCGACCGGGTCCGCTCGGACACCGACATCCTGCTGGGAGACACGATCGGCGAGATGGGACTGTATCTGCGACTGACCGAGATCGCCTTCGTCGGCCGCTCGCTGACGGCCGAGGGCGGGCAGAACCCGCTCGAACCGGCGATGCTCGAGACCGCGGTGCTCGCGGGCCGCAACGTCCAGAACTTCCAGGAGGCCTATCAGCGCCTGATCGACGGCGGTGCTGCGAGGCTGGTCGACAACCGCGACATGCTGGCCGGCGCGGTAAACTTCCTGCTCGTGAACGACGGCCCGCGCCGAAGGATGATGGAGGCTGGCGCCGCCACGGTCGAGGAGATGCGCGGTGCGCTGAGCAAGACGCTGAAAGCGCTAGAACCCTACATCCATCCCCTGATCGTCAAGGCAAGACTGAAGGTCGGGCGCTGAATGGCAAGCGAAGCGCCTCCGTTCTGGTGGGAGAAGGCGGACTGGCGGGCCTACGCGCTCTATCCCGCTTCCAGACTGTACGGCTATGTCGCACGACGGCGCATGATCAACGCCCGGCGGGAAAAGCTCGACGTGCCTGTCCTTTGCGTCGGCAACTTCACCGTCGGCGGCACGGGCAAGACGCCGGTTTCGATCGCGCTTGCCAAACAGGCGAAGAAGATGCGGCTGACGCCCGGGTTCCTCTCGCGGGGCTACGGCGGCGCCATCCACGAACCGCACGTGGTGGACCGCAGGCACGACAGTGCGAGGCAGGTCGGCGACGAGCCGCTCCTGCTGTCGGATCATGCGGTGACTGCCATCACGCCCAACCGGATCGCGGGCGCCAAGCTGCTCATCGAGCGGGGCTGCGACTTCATCATCATGGATGACGGGTTCCAGAGCGCGCAGCTTCACATGGACTATGCTCTCGTCGTGGTCGACGGGCGCTACGGCATCGGCAACGGCCATGTGCTGCCGGGCGGACCTTTGCGCGCTCCCTTGATCGACCAGGTGCGCTTTGCCACGGGTATCGTCCGAATGGGCGAGGACAAGGCGGGCGAGTCCGTGGTGCGGCAGGCCGCCCGGGCCGGGCGGCCCATCTTCGAGGCATGGCTCAAGCCGCGCAGCGCCGACCGCTTCGCCGGGAGGCGCTTCCTCGCCTTCGCGGGAATCGGGCATCCGGAGAAGTTCTTCACATCCGTTGCGGAGGCCGGCGGCGAGGTGGTGATGACGCGTCCGTTCCCCGACCATCATTTTTACACCAACGACGAGCTCGCCGAACTGGTGCAGACGGCCAAGGATGCCGGGCTGGAGATGATCACGACGGCCAAGGATTTTGCGCGGCTGCGAAACAGCGCTTCGACTGCGGACGTCGTCGACATGCTCAACGTGCTTGAGATCGAGGCCGTCTTCGAGAACGCCAACGCGATGAGGCGGATCATCGAAGAGGCCCAGAAGGCCTGGCGGGACCGACGCCTGGTCGCCTGAGCGTCCGCAACGCTCCGGCGACGCGGTGGACCGTTCTAACCTCGGCCAAGCGAGGGATCGGCTTCCATTTCACGTTTCAGCGAGGCGGCGGCGGATGCATAAGGCTCCTGCCGCGCGACGCTCCAATACCTCAATTCGTCGAGAGGAATGCTCTCTCCGGTCACCGCACAGCGTACGAACGCCCCAGGGCTCGTGACCTGGAAGTCGCCATCAAGGTAGCGGATACGGGCTTCCCGGCCGCCCGGTCCTTCGAAACGGTTCATCATCGCCGTGTTCCGCCACAAAAGCCGGATCAGGTCAAGCTGGTCGGACGATCAGGCCGGCCCCGCCGCGCGTGGCCACCGAACTCACCTTCTCCCGAACAGACGTTCGATGTCGGTAAGCTTGAGCTCGATATAGGTCGGGCGACCGTGGTTGCAGGTGCCGGAGCCTGGCGTCGCTTCCATCTGCCGGAGCAGGGCGTTCATCTCCTCGGGCTTCATCCGACGGCCGGACCGTACGGAGCCGTGGCAGGCCATCGTGGAGGCTATGCGGTCCAGGCGGGCGGCGAGCGTGTCCACCGTGTCGTGGTCTGCGATCTCGTCGGCGAGGTCGCGGATCAGCCGCGCCACGTCGGTTTCCCCGAGCATGGAGGGCGTTTCGCGCACGGCGACGGCTCCGGGGCCGAAGCGCTCTAGGCCGAGGCCGAACCGCGCGAGGGTCTCGGCATGCGCGGCGAGGCGGTCGGCATCCTCCTCGGGCAGGTCGACGATCTCCGGCATCAGAAGCATCTGGGAGGGCACCGGACGCGCGTTCAGCGCCTGCTTGAGCGCTTCGTACACAAGCCGCTCATGGGCAGCGTGCTGGTCGACGATGATCAGCGAATCCCGCGTCTGGGCCACGATGTAGTTTTCGTGGACCTGTGCGCGCGCCGCACCCAGTTCGGAGCCAAGCAAGGTGTCGTCCAGCGTTCCCAAGCGCGCATCGACGCTGACCGGGCCGGCGTCGAAGGTGGCCTGGGCGGCTTCACCGAAGCCGGTGTCGAGCGGGCGATGAGGCGATCGTGCGGGATCGAAGCCAACGGACGACGCGCGGAACGATGGATCGTAGGCGCGGTGGCCGCCGGCCGGGCCGGAGTGACCATAGGCGGCAGCGCCTGGCCGAAGCGCGCCGACGAGGCCTTGCGCGCCGGTCGTGGCGGGCCGGATGCCAGCGCCGGCGAGCGCCTGCCGGATCGCGCCGACGATCAGCCCGCGCACCAGGCCGGGGTCGCGAAAGCGGACGTCGGCCTTGGCCGGATGGACGTTGACGTCGACCAGCGCTGGATCGAGCGTCAGGAAGAGCACCGTGACGGCGTGTCGGTCGCGCGCGAGCACATCGGCATAGGCGCCGCGGATGGCGCCCGCGATCAGCTTGTCTCGGACCGGGCGGCCGTTGACATAGGTGTATTGCTGCAGCGCATTGGCGCGGCTGTAGGACGGAATGGAGACATGGCCGGTCAGCGCGACGCCTTCGCGCACGGCATCGAGAGGCAGGGCATTGTCGGGGAAGTCCGTGCCCATGACCTGGGCGATCCGGCGCAAGCTGCCCTCGGCGGAATCGTCCGTCGCCGGCAGATCCAGTGTCGAGCGGTCCGTGCCCGACAGGGTGAAGCGGACGGACGGGAACGCTATGGCGATGCGCTTCACCACGTCGGTGATCGCCGACGTTTCTGCGCGCTCGCCCTTCATGAATTTCAGGCGCGCAGGCGTTGCGAAGAAGAGGTCGCGAACCTCCACCGCGGTCCCGCGATTGGCAGCGGCAGGGCGAACCGCCGACACATGACCGCCTTCGACCGCGATCTCCGCCGCCGAATCGGCGCCGGCCGTTCGCGAGCGAATGTTCAGACGCGAGACCGACCCTATGGACGGCAGTGCTTCGCCCCTGAAGCCGAGCGAACGGATATCGTGAATGTCTTCCGCGAGCTTGGACGTGCAGTGGCGCGAGACCGCCATGGCAAGCTCGCCGGCGGCTATGCCGGCGCCATCGTCGACGACCCGCACGAGGGAAAGGCCGCCGCCCGCCGTTGCCACCTCGATGCGCGAAGCGCCTGCATCGAGCGCGTTCTCCACCAGTTCCTTCACGACGCTCGCCGGACGTTCGATCACCTCGCCGGCGGCGATCTGGTTGATCATCGTTTCGGAAAGCTGGCGGATCGGCATGCGGCGACTATACAGGATTCGCGGCGTGGAGAGACAGCACATTGGTGCCTCCAGCGGGTCTCGCGCGGCCGTGCGCCGATCAATGGAAGCACCTGTCCGGCTCTACGACGGAGGCCCATAGCGCCCCGGTGGGGCAGGATGCGCGCATGCCGCGAGATTCGAGTTGCAGGACGCCGTTTCCTGGTGTCGAGATATGATTTTCGGACGGGGAGATCATCATGTCCAAGCCCGTGCTGGCATCAGCGATCCTGGCGGCGACCGCCTCTGTCGCGGTGGCTGGCGAACCGAGCGAGGTGGTACGCCCGTTCTACCTCCAGCCGGGACTCGAACTCGAGCAATCCGCTCGCGGCCACTTCATCGATCCCGCGCGCCGGGTGCTGAACCTGAATGACGAGATCAGGCAAGGCGGCGAGGAAGGCTGTCTCGATCCCGCTCTTACATTCAATGACACCGATTTCGATACCGCGGAGGTGGCGCGAACGCTGGAACTGGAGGAAATCGTCGGTGGCGAAGAGGCCACCGTGGTCGCCAAGTTCATCGCCGAGGGCGAACCGCAAGCCGTGCAATGGCGGCTGAAGCTCATCGGCGACCGCTGGCGGATTGCCGATGTCGCTTCGATGACGAAGGATTGGGCGCTGAGCCGTTTTCAATGCGAGTAGAGCGCAACTAAAGATCGCGAACGAAGTAGCGTACGGACTTGACGCCTCCGTATAGCGAGGCCGTTCCCACCTCGTTGAACCCAAGCGCCGCGTGAAATGCGTCGGATGCCGGATTGGGCGGGTCCGAATTCACTTCGCAAACGACCCGGTCGTGCCCGCCCGCCATCGCCGCGTCAAACAGATCCCGATAGAGGCTGCGCGCATGGCCGCGTCCGCGCGCCTCTTTCGCGACGGCGATCCGGTCGACATAGACGAAACGCGGAAACCGAGCCTTGAACCAGAGGAAGTTGGGGCTGTCGTACTCGGCGTCCTGGTCGAAGGCGAGCAGGAAAGCTTCCAGATCGCCGATCCGGCTCGCATAGAAGGCGCGTTCGATGAGCGTCGCCAGCCTGGCTTCGTCGAGAAACGACAATTCCCTGGCATGCTCGTTGTTCAAGGCCAGCACGCGGGGCAGGATCGCCGCTTCGATCGGTTCGATCATCGCACCTTGCGGCTGCAAGCGCGGCGGTTGCACCTCGGCTGTCATGGGACGTTCTCTAGAGCGGCAGACAGCGAACACATAGGGCCAGGACAGCGCCTGAGCTAGGCGCTATGGGTCTGAACAAGCGTAAGCCGAGGTTTCCCCGGACTGCGGATCTGCAGCCACTCGCGCATATGCTGGGCCGACATCGGCACTGCCACGGAATATCCCTGCACCAGGTCACAGCCCAGCGCCTTGAGGGCGTTCAGTTCCGCCTCGGTTTCTGCGCCTTCGGCGATGATCGAGATGCCGAGGCTGCGGGCAAGCTCGGTGATAGCCCGCACGATCTTGGCATTGCCGACATTGGTGTCGATGTTCTGAACGAATCGACGGTCAATCTTCAGGCGGTCGATCTCGTTGGGATTGACGTGACTGAGCGAGGCATAGCCGGTGCCGAAGTCGTCGAGTTCCAGGTGTACGCCAGCGGACCGGATCCGCCGAAGCTTCGCGGCGATACCGGTCTTTTCGTCGTCAAGTATGACGGACTCGACGATCTCCAAGGCCAGCTTCCGAGCGGGCAGGCCTTCCGAGTAGAGGGTGTCGAACAGGAACTTGTCGAAGTTGGCATCGCGCAGTTCCGATCCGGAAACGTTGACGGCCAGCCTGCCGAACTGCAATCCCGAGCGGTGCCAACCGGCCGCGGCCTTGATCGCCGTGCCGACCACGATCCGCCCGATCTCGCACATCATGCCGGCCTTCTCCGCGATCGGGATGAATTCGCTCGGCGCAACCGCGCCCTTGAGCTTGTGGTCCCAGCGGACGAGAGCCTCGATCCCGATGACCTTCCCGGTGGACAGCGACACCTGCGGCTGGAAGTGAATTTCGAACGACTTCTGCACTATTGCCGTGCGTAGGGCCCGCTCGAGATATCTGCGGCGTTCCAGGTCCTGCCTGAGCTCGTCGGAGAAGAACGAGAAACCGCTGCCGTCGATCTTCTTAGCCGCATATAGGGCGAGGTCGGCGTGAACGAGGAGGTCCTTCCCGTTGTCGGCATCGTCCGGATAGATGGCGATGCCCGCGCTGGCGCCGGGTTGGATGGTCGCGCCGTGGTAGCCGATCGGGTTGTTGATGCGTTGCATGATGCGCGTGGCGACCGCCTCGACATCCTGAAGCGTCCCGGCGGCCTGCAGGATCAGGACGAACTCGTCCCCGCCCAGACGGACGCAGATGTCCGATGCGCGGCAGGTCTCGCGCATGCGCTGCGCGGTCGCGATCAGCACATAGTCGCCTGCCGCATGGCCTAGCGTATCGTTGATCTGCTTGAAGCGGTCGAGATCGAGCTGCATCACCGCTAGGCGCTCGTCCCTGCGCGCAGCCCCCTTGATGAGCATATCGAAGTGATCGGTGAGGAAGGCGCGGTTGTGCAGCCCGGTGAGGCGGTCGTGGACGGCCAGGAAGGCCATGGAATTGCGCGCTTCCATGAGTTCGTCGGTCTTCCTGCGGATCACCTCTGCCATCGGCCGGAAAATGAACAGCGCGACCATGAAGATCACGCCAAGCATCGACACGAACAGCACTTTGTGCAGCAGCAGCGTGCGTTCCAGTCGTTCGTCGGCCGCGGCCGAAATCCGATCGCCGAGCGCCGTGAAACCCTCCAGCGAGGCGTTGGCGACCGTCTCGTCGAGCAATGCCTTTTCGAGCCCGGCGCGGTAGTCCGCACCGCCAACCCCGAGCTCGGTTTCCGTGGCCGACAGCAGGCGCCAGCCATTGTTTGCCAGTCCCGTGGCGAATTCGCTGAGGTGGTACGGTCGCGAGAAGAGTATGGCCTCGATCGAGCCGGCTTCGGCGGGATTGAGCGACAGGAGTTCGGCAGGGAAGCTGGCTAGCAGAACATCCTGATTGGTCTCGAATTCGGTTACCGCGCGCCTGAACGGTGCAAGCAGTGGCCTCGGGTCCTCCGCCTTGTCGAGAGCCCCGGCAAGGAAGACGATGCGCTGCGAGAGTGCCTTCTGCGTGCTCACGAGCGAGAGCATCTCCGCGTCCCGCTGCTGCTCCGCCATCATCTGCTGGAGCAAAATGAACGAAGCCGTGGCGATGGCGGCGATGATCATGAGCGCGAACCAGTAGGCGCTCCTGATCAGTGCGATCAGCTTCTTCGAACTCGTGTTGACCGGCGACGCCCCGAAAGGCTGCCGGTCGGGACCTGCGGATTCCATGTCCGACCCATGACAGGAAAAAGGTGAATGAGGTATCCATTGCCGACCGGTCGTCGGGTTCGACGAGCGCAATCGGGCGAGATGGTTATCAGAGTGTTTTGCTTTTTCGGCGGGTTTATGCGATCTGCGCGAAAGCCCCCGGAGCCGATATGGTTCCCGAAGATAGCTCAATACGCGCGGAAGTCGCGGATCAACGCTGGAAGCCTTCAATGAACGCCGAAGTCAAGGTCGCAGCCTCGAATTTCGTATGGGACGATCCGTTCCTCATGGAGGATCAGCTCAGCGAGGACGAGCGGATGGTCCGCGACGCTGCAGCCGCCTTCGCGTCCGACAAGCTCGCCCCGCGTGTCCAGGAGGCCTATCTCGACGAACAGTCCGATCCTGCGATCTTCCGCGAGATGGGTGACGCGGGATTGCTCGGCATCACCATACCCGAGGAATATGGCGGCCTGGGAGCCGGATACGTCACCTACGGACTGGTCGCGCGCGAGGTGGAGCGCGTGGACAGCGGATACCGCTCGATGATGAGCGTCCAGTCGTCGCTGGTGATGTATCCGATCCACGCCTACGGCTCCGAGGAACAGCGCCGGAAATACCTTCCGAAGCTTGCCAGCGGAGAGTGGATCGGATGCTTCGGTCTGACGGAACCCGATGCGGGATCCGATCCGGGCGGCATGAAGACACGCGCCGAGAAGACCGCCGGAGGCTACAGGCTCAGCGGCTCCAAGATGTGGATATCCAACGCGCCGATCGCTGATGTCTTCGTCGTCTGGGCCAAGTCGTCCGCACACGACAACCAGATAAGAGGGTTCATTCTCGAAAAGGGGATGAAGGGACTGTCGGCGCCGAAGATCGGCGGCAAGCTCAGCCTGCGCGCTTCGATCACCGGCGAGGTCGTGATGGACGGTGTCGAGGTCGGTGAAGAGGCTTTGCTGCCGAACGTCTCGGGATTGAAGGGTCCTTTCGGCTGCCTCAATCGCGCGCGCTATGGCATTTCCTGGGGCGCCATGGGCGCAGCCGAGGACTGCTGGCACCGAGCCCGCCAATACGGCTTGGATCGCAAACAGTTCGGTAAGCCGCTTGCCGGTACCCAGCTGTTCCAGAAGAAGCTCGCCGACATGCAGACCGAGATTGCTCTCGGGCTCCAGGGCTCCCTTCGTGTTGGCCGGCTCATGGACGCGGGAAAATTCGCCCCCGAAATGATCTCGATAGTCAAGCGCAACAACTGCGGCAAGGCCCTGGACATCGCCCGCCAGGCCCGCGACATGCACGGCGGCAACGGCATCCAGATCGAGTTCCATGTCATGCGGCACGCCCAGAACCTCGAGACGGTAAATACCTACGAGGGCACGCACGACGTGCACGCGCTGATCCTCGGCAGGGCGCAGACAGGACTGCAGGCGTTCTTCTGAATCTTGGTTGCACCCGACCCTCGCACCGACGTTTGATATAACGCGGCCGCCGTTCCGGCCGCGGATGCGCAAGCGGAGCTGTGAAACCGGGATGTTTCGGCGCGGATACAGCGTAGCCGCCGGCCGCGCCGCAACGGTTACAGCACAGTCATAGCTTCCATCTCGCTGGAGATTCCATCCAGAAGGAGAAGAGAAGCATGACCATGCACGCGTCGATCGCAAACCCTGACAGCGGAATGCCGGGCGAACTGTTCTGGTTCAAGGGGACGCTGGTCGGGATCCGCCTTTCCTGGCTCGCGGGCGAGGACAGGGTGAGCGTCGTCGAACATTTCATGCCGTTTGGTGAGTCGCCGCCGCTGCACATCCATCGCAACGAGGACGAGGTGTTTCACATCCTCGAGGGCGAGATGCGGATCCGTATCGAAGGCGAGGACAGGATCGTACGCGCCGGAGAGACCGTGCTGGCGCCCAAGGGCAAGCCGCACTCCTTCCGCGTCGAGTCCTCCGGCGGAGCGCGCTGCCTCACGATCACATCCGGCGGCGACTTCGAGAACATGATCCGCGAGATGGGTGAACCGGCGACCCGGGCGGAACTGCCGCCACAGGTCGAGCCGACGCCCGCGATGATCGCCGCACTCCATGAGGCGTGCGCACGCAACGGCATCGAGATCGTGGGAACCCCTCTGTCCTGATCCGTGGCGGAAGGGGCTTGGGGTGGGCGGGATCAGGTCCCAGGTCTCGTCCACTCCATTTTCGGTCGTCTTTTTCGTGGATTTTCCGCCGTTGCCGGGCAACAGTCCTGCGCAAGCTTCAAGCAGGAAATCCGTTATGACCCGTGCCTTCCTGAACCATCTTTCATCGGAGCTCGAGGGCCTGAAGGCAGCAGGGCTCTACAAATCCGAGCGCGTGATCGCGTCGCCCCAATCCTCAGAGATCGAGGTCGGCGGGCAAAAGCTCCTCAACTTCTGCGCCAACAACTATCTTGGCCTCGCCGACAGTGACGAACTGAGGCAGTCGGCCAAGGACGCCCTGGACCGCTACGGCTACGGCATGGCGTCCGTCCGCTTCATCTGCGGAACGCAGGAGGAGCACAAGCAGCTCGAGGCGAAGATCTCGGGCTTCCTCGGCATGCAGGACACGATCCTCTACGGATCCTGCTTCGACGCGAATGGCGGCCTGTTCGAAACCCTGCTCGGCGAGGAGGACGCCATCATATCGGACGCGCTGAACCACGCCTCGATCATTGACGGCGTGCGGCTCTCAAAGGCCAAGCGGTTCAGATATGCGAACAACGACATGGCTGCGCTGGAAGAGGAACTGAAGAAGGCGGAGGGCAGCCGGTTCAAGCTGATCGCGACCGACGGGGTGTTCTCCATGGACGGCATCATCGCCAATCTGCGGGGCATCTGCGACCTTGCTGACCGGTATGGCGCGATGGTCATGGTGGACGACAGCCACGCGGTCGGCTTCGTCGGGCAGCATGGGCGCGGCTCTGCGGAACATTGCGGCGTCGAGGGCAGGGTGGACATCGTCACCGGCACGCTAGGCAAGGCGCTGGGCGGCGCATCCGGCGGATACACGTCGGGCAAGCGAGAGGTCGTAGACTGGCTGCGCCAGCGCTCGCGCCCTTATCTGTTCTCGAACACGCTCATGCCGGCGATCGCCGGCGCGTCGCTCAAGGTCTTCGACATCGTCGAGAAGGGCGGCGCACTGCGCGACCGCCTGCGCCGCAACTCCGAGCATTTCCGCTCGGCAATGACGAAGCTGGGATTTACCCTGGCGGGCGCGGACCACCCGATCATCCCGGTCATGCTGGGCGACGCCGCCCTGGCGCAGCGCATGGCTGAAAAAATGCTGGAGCGAGGCATATATGTCATCGGCTTCTCGTTTCCGGTCGTGCCCAAGGGACAGGCGCGCATCAGAACGCAGATGTCGGCTGCCCATTCGCCGGCCGACATCGACCGCGCGGTCGAAGCGTTCGGCGAGGTGGGCAAGGAACTGGGCGTCGTCCGGTGACGCGCAGGCGGACGCGTATCGAGCGGTTTCGGAAGGATGGTTGAATGTCGAACATGATGCGCGCGCTGGTCAAAGCGCGGCCGGAACCGGGCATCTGGATGGAAGAGGTTCCGGTGCCGGAACTCGGCCCTAACGACGTGCTGATCAAGGTCAGGAAGACGGCGATCTGCGGGACCGATGTCCACATCTACAACTGGGACCAGTGGGCGCAGAAGACGATTCCCGTCCCCATGGTGACCGGTCATGAGTTCGTCGGCACCGTTGCGGATGTCGGCTCGGCGGTCACCGAATACAGGCTCGGTCAGCGCGTTTCCGGCGAAGGCCATATCGTCTGCGGCCATTGCCGCAACTGCCGGGCGGGCAGGGGGCATCTGTGCCGCAACACGCTGGGCGTGGGCGTGAACCGCCCGGGCGCCTTCGGCGAATATGTCGCGATCCCGCAGCACAATGTGGTGCCGATCCCCGACGACATCCCGGACGAGATCGCGGCGATCTTCGACCCGCTGGGCAACGCGGTGCACACGGCGCTGTCGTTCGACCTGATCGGCGAGGACGTGCTGGTCACCGGCGCCGGCCCGATCGGCATAATGGGCGCTCTTGTGGCGCAGGCGGTCGGCGCCCGGAAGGTCGTCATCACCGACATCAACCCGACGCGCCTGGCACTCGCGCGCAAGCTCGGCGTCCACCATGTGGTGGACGCATCGAAGGAAAATCTGTCGGACGTGATGCGTCAGGAAGGCATGAAGGAAGGGTTCGACGTCGGGCTCGAAATGTCGGGCTCCGCGCACGCGTTCCGCGACATGATCGACACGATGAACAATGGCGGCAAGATCGCGATCCTGGGCATCGCGCCTACCGGCTTCGAGATCGACTGGAACAAGGTCATCTTCAAGATGCTGACCTTGAAGGGTATCTACGGCCGCGAGATGTTCGAGACCTGGTACAAGATGATCGCGCTGGTGCAGGGACCGCTCGACGTGTCGGGCCTGATCACGCATCGTATCGGGGTGGACGACTACATCTCCGGGTTCGAGGCGATGAAGAGCGGCAACTCCGGCAAGGTGGTGATGGACTGGTAGTCCGCCTCAGGCCGAGGCTTCGGTGCCCGGCTTCTGGCGGGTCCAAGACTTGTGCCAGCAGTTTTCCTGAACCAATCGAAAAAGAGAACTGCGTTCGTTGCGTCGGCAGAGGGGGACGGTATTCATCCGATACGCAATCACGGATCCGTTCGATGCGTCGTCACATTCGCACCTTCACCGCGCGCCATGAACCCGGCGGGCAGTTTCTGTCGCACGTCAAGTCCGGCGCGGGCGCCATACTGGGCCTAGGCGCTGTCGGGGGGCTTTCGGCGGCCACGGACCTTCCGTTGCTGATCGCACCGCTGGGCGCAACTGTGGTGCTGCTCTTCGGCCAGCCCGCCAGCCCGCTGGCGCAGCCGATGAACATTTTCGGCGGCTATCTCCTGGCAACCACGCTCGGCGTGTCGGCGGCGCTCGCCTTCCCCGGGACGTGGTGGATCGCAGCTCTTGCGGTAGGCGTCGCCATCGCGGGGATGCTGATGCTGCGCATCACGCATCCGCCGGCTGGCGCGGTCCCGCTGGTGGCGCTCGCCTCGCCGGTGCAGTGCGCCTCGCTCTTCCTGACGATCCTGATCGCCTGCATCAGCCTGATGGCGCTGGCCTTGCTGCACCATCGGCTGCCGCCGCGGGTGCAATATCCGCGTCCGCTGCCTTTGGACTAACGAGCGGCCCCTTGGACGCGCTGTTGTTCAGTTCTTCATCGCCGGCACAGGCTCCAGCATTTCCCCGACGATGACCGGCCGGATCGGCGCCCTGGCGATGGTGAAGAGTTCCATCTCCTCCGAAACGCCGTTGAGGCGCTGGTGGCCAATGCTGACCCACTGCTCGGGCTGCAGGGCGACGATGTCCCGCGTCACCAGTGCATCGACGCCGGTGGCCTTGGTCAGGGACTCGATCCTCGACACTTCGTTGACGGTGGGTCCGATCACCGAGAAGCTCAGCCGCTGCGAAACGCCGATATTGCCGAACATCACGCTCCCGGTGCTCAGACCGATTCCGAACCTGATCGGGAAGAGCCCCTTCTCGCGTCGGCTCTCGTTGAGCCTGTCGCGCGCGAGGAGCACGTTGCCCAGAGCCGTTGTCGCCGCCATTACCGCCAACTTCTGCTCTTCGGCATCCCGGTAAGGGAAGATCGCCAGAACGCCGTCGCCGATGAAATCCAGGACTTCGCCGCCCGCTTCGATGATCGGCGTCGCGGTCACGTCGAAATATTCGTTGAGGAGCTGGATGAAATCCTGGCCGGGCATGGTATCGGCCAAGGCAGTCGAATTGCGCATGTCGTTGTACCAGACCACGGCCCGCGTCTCGTTGCCGTCGCCGCGGCGGATGGAGCCGGCGAGCACCTGCGTTCCCGCCTGCCTTCCGAGGTAGGTTTCCGAAATGTTGCGGGCGATGCGCGACTGGATTGCCGTCTTGCAGGCGACGGCGAAACGGCGCTGGATCTTGTGCAGCGCCGCGAGTTCGTCCTCGGTGAAACCGCCGGGGCGGTCGGCCGCCCAGGTCGCAATGATGCCGAGCGTCTGCGTGTTCTCGGCGTCCTTGCTGATCGTCAACGCCGTGCGGATCACCAGATAGTCGGTCATGCCCTGCGCAGCGATCTCTTCCAGGACCGGAAAGTCCAGCAGCCGCGACGGCCCGTCCAGGTTGCGACGCATGACGTTGACGTTGTTGTCGAACATGTACTTCATGGGGCTTCTCAGCCACGCCTCCGACACGTTCTCCTGGTGCAGGAACTGCTCGAACTCCGTCGTCTGGCCGCGGACCCAGAGTATCGTTTCCGCCTTGAACAGCGGGTGCAGCGTCGGCCATGTCAGCCGCGCGCGGCCAAGCGGAATGCCGATGGCGTGAATACGTTTGCACAAAGCGTCGAACATCGTGATGATGTCGGGCTCACCGAGCGCCTGATCGACGAGCCACTCATTGATTCCGGTAACCAGCGTCGAATCCGTCATGAAAACCTGCAAAATATCCGTCACCCCATAGGAGCATAACATGTGGAGTGGCCGGAGCGGTTTTTTTAGTGCGTCGGCGAAAAGCGCAGCAAGTTTTGAAATGGACACTTCGCTGCAGCAGGGATGGTCCGCATGACGGCCGCGACGGAAAACTTCACCCTCGCGCTTCCGGTTGGGCGCGAGTTCAGCTCGGTCCTGGAGAAGGACCGCTACCTGAAAGTGCCCGACGACTGGCTCATCGCTGTGACCGATGTCGTAGGATCGCGAAAGGCGATTGCCCGCGGGCGCTACAAGGCGGTCAATGTGGCTGGCGTCGGTGTCATCAGCGCGCTCATGAATGCGCTGGGAACACATTCCGTGCCGTATATCTTCAGCGGCGACGGGTCAGCGGTTATCTGTTCCCCCGAAGACCGTCCGGTCGTCGAGGATACGCTGGCAAAGATGGTCGTCTGGGTGAGGGAGGATCTCGAGCTCGAACTGCGCGCTGCCCTGGTCCCGGTGGCCGACATCAGGGCCGACGGATACGACCTTTTCGTCCAGGCGACGCGCGTCTCGGACGCGATCAACAACTATGCCTTCCGCGGAGGCGGTCTCTCGCACGCGGAAGCGCTGATGAAGCAGGGCCGATATGCGGTCCGGCCGGCACCTTCGGGCAGCAGGCCGGACCTCACCGGCCTGTCCTGCCGCTGGTCGCCGATCCGGCCGCCGAACGGCAAGATCGTTTCGATCATCATCGAGGCGGGCGAGGGAAGGGAGGATGTTTTTCCCGGGATCGCCCGCAGGCTGCTCGAGTTGATCGGCATGCAAAGCCCCGGCGGCGCGTCGCCGATGCCCAAGGAAGGTCCGTCGGGAGTCTGGCCTCCGGAGGGGCTCGAGATGGAGGCCCGTGCTACGCGCAAGGGCTCCCTGGCCGCCCGCAGGCTGGCACTCTACCTCTGGACGTTCGTGGCGTGGGCGATCATGCACTTCGGCATCAACATCGGATCGTTCGACCCCAAGCGATACAGGGAATTTACTTCTCTCAATACGGACTATAGAAAATTCCAGGACGGGCTGCGGGTAACGGTGTCGTTGGGGGACCTTGAACTGACCAGGGTGACGGAGTTTCTTGAAGGCGAGCGTGTCGCGAAAAATCTTCGCTACGGCCTCAGCGTTCAAGATAGTGCAATCCTGACCTGCTACGTGCCATCCGTTATGTCGGAATCGCACTTTCACTTTCTCGACGGAGCAGGTGGCGGCTATGCACAGGCGGCAGAGAACATGAAGGCCTGATAGAGCGTAGCAAACAACGATAAAGCGTGGGCTGGGCCGGCCGACGGTTCCGCCCCGGTCTGCCGAAATGCCGCTTCACGGCACCGAGGCATCGTCAATGGGTTGGGGAACGGCGCGTTGGAAGAGGGTGAGGTTCTTCGAGTTCGAGACCTGAAGGTGGCGTTCGACGTAAACGGTTCGCCGGTCGAAGTCGTGAAGGGCGTCAGCTTCCGCGTCTGTTCCGGGGCGGTGACGGCGGTGGTCGGGGAATCAGGCTCGGGCAAGTCCGTGACCGCGCAGTCTGTGATGCGCATCCTCCCGAAGAACGGCACGATCACCGGCGGCTCGATCGAGTTCAGGCCCCGCTCGGGCGGCGTCGTCGACATGGCGTCGATGGAGCCGAACGGCCCGACCGTACGCTCGCTGCGCGGCTCCGCGGTGTCAATGATCTTCCAGGAGCCGATGTCTTCGCTTTCCCCGGTCCACTCGGTCGGCAACCAGGTCGAGGAAAGCCTGCGCATCCATGCGCTCGGCAAGGGGATGAGCCGGGCCGAACTTCGCGCCGCCACCGAGGAGACGCTCGGGCTGGTCGGCTTCCCGGATCCGCATCGCGCCTACGACATGTACCCTTTCGAGATGTCGGGAGGGCTGCGTCAGCGGGCGATGATCGCCATGGCGCTGATCTGCCGTCCCTCGCTGCTCATTGCCGACGAGCCGACGACCGCGCTCGACGTTACCGTCCAGGCGCAAATCCTGAAGCTTCTGAAGGACTTGCAAGCGAAACTCGACATGGCGGTTCTGCTGATCACTCACGATCTTGGCGTGGTTGCGAACCTGGCGGACGAGGTGGTCGTCGTCTATGACGGCCGCGTGGTGGAGGCGGGTCCGGTCGAGGATATCTTCCGTGATCCGCAGCACGAATATCTGAAGGCGCTGCTCAACGCCGCCCCGCATTTCGACATGGCGCCCGACCAGCGGCTGGTGGCCTTGCGCGGCGGGAAACGTTCTTCCGTGCAGGTCGCAAAAGACGTCAAGCGCGAGCAACCGGCAGACCGGCCGCTGCTCACGGTTTCCAACCTGAGCAAGATTTATCGGCTCCGCAAGGCGTCGATCTTCGGCGGCGAGACGCGCGAACTGCGCGCTGTCGACGACGTCAGCTTCACCATCAGGCGGGGCGAATGCCTGGGCCTGGTCGGCGAGAGCGGCAGCGGCAAGACGACCGTGAGCAAGATCCTCACCCGCGCCATAACCGCTGATTCCGGCTCGGTGATCTTCGACGACGGCAGGAACAAGGTCGATGTGCTGAAGCTGGACGAAAAGCAGCTCAAGGCCTTTCGTCCCCATCTCCAGATGGTGTTCCAGGATCCGGTGAGTTCGCTGTCGCCACGCATGACTGTAGCCGACATCCTGCGCGAGCCGATGCAAATTCACCGCCAGGGCGGACGTTCCGAACAGATGGCGCGGGCGAAGGACTTGCTCAACGCGGTGGAACTCGGCGCCAATGCTCTCAATCGCTACCCGCACAGCTTCTCGGGAGGACAGCGCCAGCGCATCGGGATAGCGCGCGCACTGGCCATGAACCCCGACCTCCTGATCCTCGACGAGCCGGTTTCGGCGCTGGATGTTTCCGTTCAGGCCCAAGTGCTCAACCTTCTGAAGGATTTGCAGAAGGAACTCGGGCTGACCTATCTTTTTATCGCGCACAACCTTGCGGTCGTGAACTACATGGCGGAACGTGTGGCGGTGATGGCCGCGGGGCGCATCGTCGAGATCGGACCCAGTAGGGCCATCTTCGAGGCGCCTACCCATCCCTATACGAGGGCCCTGCTCAAGGCGGTGCCCTTCGCCGACCTCGACCGGCCGCTCGTGCTGGACGAACTCGTCCTCAAGGGTTCTTCCGATCCGAGCAACTGGCCTGGCGCGTTCCGCGGCGAGATGAATGTACTGGCCGCCATCGATCTTGGTGGCGGACACAAGGTACTGGCACGCCAGACTGCCGATATCAGGGAGCTTCACCCATGAGAATCCTCGCTGCATTGCTGGCCCTCGTGGCCTTCCTATCCGTTCCGGCACAAGCGGAGGAGGCGCCGCTGCTCGCCGCGGCCGTCAAGGACGGAAAGCTGCCGCCGGAAGCGGAGCGGCTGCCCGAGGACCCGCGCAGGGTCACGATCGACGAGACGACCGGGCGCGAGCCGGGCAAGCGGGGCGGCACGATACGCACGTTGATGGCAGAGCAGGGCGACCTGCGTCTGATGACGGTTTATGGCTACGCCCGCCTGATCTCCTACGATCGCTCGCTGGAGATGCAGCCCGATATCCTGCAGAGCTATGAGAACGAGGGTAACAAGGTCTTCACGCTGCACCTGCGGCCCGGGCACAAGTGGTCGGACGGCTCGCCCTTCACGGCCGAGGATTTCCGCTACCAGTGGGAAGACATCCTGACCGACAAGGACATGGAGCGGGGCGGACTGGATTCCGCGCTTCTGGCCAACGGCAAGGGACCCAAGTTCGAGGTCATCGACGAACTGACCGTCCGCTACACCTGGGAGGACCCGAACCCTCTGTTCCTGCCTGCGCTGGCGGCGACGCGCCCGCTCGATATCTACAGCGCCTCGGCCTATCTCAAGCAGTTCCACGCAAAATACGCTGATGCAGACAAGCTTGCGGCGGAAGTGGCGAAGGAGAAGGTCAAGGACTGGACACGGCTGCAGATACGGATGGGCCGCAGCTATCGTTTCGAGAACCCCTATTTGCCCACTCTGCAGCCCTGGACGAACAGGACGGATCCGCCCGCGAACCGCTACGTCTTCGAGCGCAACCCCTACTATCACAAGGTCGACCAGAACGGCGTCCAGCTTCCCTATGTCGACCAGATCGTCATCAACATCGCGGAAAGCTCGATCATCCCTGCCAAGACGGGATCTGGGGAGAGCGATCTGCAGGAGCGCTATCTGAGCTTCGCCGATTACACGTTCCTGAAGGAAGGCGAGAAGCGCAACAACTACAAGGTACATCTGTGGACGGTCGGCAAAGGTTCGGCGGTCGCGCTGTTTCCCAACCTGAACACCAACGATGCCGGCTGGCGTGAACTGTTCCGCGATGCGCGCTTCCGCCGGGCTTTGTCGATCGGCATCGATCGCGAAGAGATCAACCAGGTGCTGTTTGCCGGTCTCGCACAGCCCGGCGCCAGCACGGTACTGCCCGGCAGCGCCCTGTTCCGGGACGAACTGGGGAGCGCCTATGCGCAATTCGATCTCGACAAGGCGAACGCCTTGCTGGACGAGATGGGGCTGAAGAAAGGGTCCGACGGCTATCGCCAGATGGCCGACGGGCGTCGTCTCGAACTGGTGGTGGAAAGCACCGGCGAGAGCTCCATGGAAGCTGACGTCCTGGAGTTGGTGACCGAGGACTGGGCGAAGCTGGGTATCAAGCTTCTGACACGCACCAGCCAGCGCGACATCTTCCGCAGCCGCGTGGCGGCGGGCGAGACCAACATGTCCGTATGGGCCGGGGTCGACAACGGCGCGCCGACGGCCGACTTCAGCCCGCAGGAATTCGTGCCGACCGACCCCTATCAGCTGCAGTGGCCGATGTGGGGCACTTATACGAGCACCCAGGGCAAGGCGGGCCAGAAGATCGACGACCCGCAGGCGCAGAAGCTCGTGGATCTGTACAATCAGTGGCTGGTCTCGACCGACATTGAAGCCCGCAGGAAGATCTGGGGCGAGATCCTGGACATCCATGCCGACCAGGTGTTCTCGATCGGAATCGTGACCGCCACGCTGGTCCCGGTCGTCGTGTCCAACAAGCTTCACAACGTGCCCGCGGAGGGGATATCGAGCTTCGATCCCTACGGCTATTTCGGGATTTACGAAATGGATGCGTTCTGGATGGAATAACAGGTCATGAGGCGCTCGGCACTTTGCCGTAGATCAGGCGCCCCTTCGCGGATACGCGGAGAGGGCGCCGGGTCGCAAGCGCTTCGGTCCGGCCAGGGGCAAGGGGTGGCCTAAGGCAATGCTGTATTACATCTTCCGACGGGTGCTGATGATGATCCCGACGCTGGTGATCACCAGCGCGCTCATCTTCGCCATCATCGAAGCGCCGCCGGGCGATTACCTCGAAAGCTATATCGCCGAACTGCGTGCGCAGGGCGAAGCCGTCGACAATGCGAGGATAGAGTACCTTCGCAAGGAATACGGCTTCGACAAATCCCCGGTCGAACGCTACTTCACCTGGGTCAGCGGCATGTTCGTCGGCGACTTCGGCTATTCCTTCGCCTACGAACTGCCGGTGACGGCCGTTGTCGGCGACAGGCTCTTCCTGACGATCGTCGTGTCGGTGGCGACGATCATCTTCACCTGGCTGATCGCCTTTCCCATCGGCATCTATTCAGCCACGCGGCAGTACAGTTGGGGAGACTACGGCTTCACCCTGTTCGGCCTGCTGGGTCTCGCCATACCGAACTTCCTGCTGGCCCTGGTGCTGATGTATCTCGCCAATGTCTGGTTCGGGACATCGATCGGCGGGCTGATGGACTCGGAATATATCGGGCAGCCGATGAGCTGGGATAAGTTCAGCTCCGTCCTTTCGCATCTGTGGGTTCCCGTGCTGGTCATCGGCACGGCCGGCACCGCCGGCATGATCCGGCGCATCCGCGCGAATCTTCTCGACGAACTTCAGAAGCAGTACGTAACGACCGCCCGCGCCAAGGGACTGCATCCGTTCCGCTCGCTCGTGAAGTATCCGCTGCGCATGTCCCTGAACTTCTTCATCTCGGATATCGGCTCGCTGCTGCCGGCGGTGATTTCCGGAGCAGAGGTGGTCGCCATCGTTCTGTCGCTGGAGACCACGGGACCGCTTCTGATCGCCGCGCTGCAGAAGCAGGACATGTATCTGGCCGGTTCGTTCCTGATGTTCCTTTCGCTGCTGACCGTCGTCGGCGTGCTGATTTCCGATATCGCTCTTGCCTGGCTCGACCCGCGCATCCGCTTGAGCGGGGGAGTGCGCAAATGAGCCTGCCGGCGAACGCGGCGAAGCTGCCGCACACGGTCTCCGATCGCCCCTTCGATCCTGATGCGATCTACAACTACACCGATGCGCAGAAGGCTCTCTTCGAGGCGTCGCAGCTTAAGCTGATGTGGTGGAAGTTCAGGCGGCACAAGCCGGCTCTGATCTCCGGCATCTTCCTCGGCCTGCTCTATCTCTCGATCTTGGTCTCCGAGATACTGGCGCCCTACAACCTGGAAACCCGCAATTCGAAGCACATCTACGCGCCTCCGCAAGCGGTCCACCTGTTCCATGACGGCCAGTTCATAGGCCCGTTCGTGTACGGCTTCGATTACAAGCTGAACATGGAGAACCTGAAGCGCGAATACGTGCCGAACACCGAAAAGGTGCAGCCGCTGCGCTTCTTCTGCAGCGGCGATCAGTACAGGTTCTGGGGACTGTTCGAGGCGAGCTTCCACATCGTCTGCCCGGCGGAGAACGGGACGCTCTTCCTGATGGGAACCGATCGTCTGGGGCGCGACGTACTCAGCCGCATCATCTACGGTGCGCGCATATCACTGACCATCGGCCTGCTCGGCGTCGGTGTCAGCCTGGTGCTCGGCATCGTGATCGGCGGCATGGCGGGATATTACGGCGGCCTGTTCGACACGCTGAGCCAGCGCCTCATCGAGGTCATCCAGTCGCTGCCCTCAATCCCGCTTTGGCTTGCCTTGGCGGCGATCCTGCCGATCACCTGGTCGCCGATCGTGGTCTATTTCGGCATTACGGTGATCCTGGGCCTGCTCGACTGGACCGGACTGGCACGCACCGTCCGCTCCAAGCTGCTCGCTTTGCGCGAGGAGGATTACGTCGCGGCTGCACAGGTGATGGGGGCGAGCAGCCGCCGTATCGTCTTCCGCCACCTCATCCCCGGCTTCGCTTCGCATCTGATCGCGACCGCCACGATCGCCATACCGACAATGATCCTCGGCGAGACGACCCTGAGCTTCCTCGGACTGGGATTGCGGGCACCGATCACGAGCTGGGGAGTGCTCTTGACCGAGGCGCAGAACATCAATGCAGTCGCGCTCTATCCCTGGCTGCTCTGGCCGGTGGTTCCCGTGATCCTCGTCGTCCTGGCGTACAACTTCTTCGGGGATGGCCTGCGCGACGCCGCGGACCCGTACAAGTGAACTTGCCGGGCGGACTGCCGAGATCCAGCCGGGTCGGGCGCACCCGCCGCCCGGCCTCCATGCCGATCACTGCGAATCCGGACGCATCGCGATGAACGACCGAATGGAGCAGAACCTCTTCAGGTATATCTGGACGCATTCCAAGCGGCAGCAGATATGGATCCTGTTGGTCGTCGCCCTTTCGATGCCGACCTACTTCCTCGCCTTCGACATTCCCAAGCAGATCGTGAACGGCCCCATCCAGGGCGGTGGCTTCGAGTCGCCCGACGCGACACAGAAGGTGATGCCTGTCGTCATCAGCAATCCTTTCGGCGAGGGCTCTGTCACCCTCTTCGAAGGCTTCGAGGTGAGCCGCATGGGAGCGCTGATCGTTTTGTCATCGGCCTTCCTCGGCTACGTGATCATCAACGGCGGCTTCAAGCTCTACATCAACACCTACAAGGGCCGGCTTGGCGAGCGCATGCTGCGCCGCCTGCGCTACCAGCTCGTCGACCGGGTCCTGCGCTTTCCGTTCCCGCAATATCGGCGGGTGCGGAGTTCCGAGATCGCGACCATGATCAAGGACGAAGTCGACCCTCTGGGCGGCTTCATCGGCGAGGCATTCGCCACGCCCGCTTTCCTCGTAGGGCAGGCCGGCGCGGCGCTGCTCTTCATCATGCTGCAGAGCTGGATGCTCGGGCTCGTCACCCTGGCGATCCTGATGGTTCAGACCATCCTCATCCCCAAGCTGCGGGCCCGCCTGCGCCGGCTGGCCTTGCAGCGGCAGTTGACGGCCCGCGACCTTTCGGGCCGCGTCTCAGAGATCGTCGACGGGGCAACCGACATAAGGCTGAACGACAGCACGAACTTCGAGCGTTCGGACATCTCGGACCGGCTGGCCAAGATTTTCTTCATCCGCTTCGACTTCTATCAGTGGAAGTTCATGGTGAAGTTCATCAACAACTTCCTGGCCCAGTTCACGCCCTTCGTCTTCTACCTGGGTGGCGGCATCCTGGCGATCAGGGGAAATCTCGACATCGGGCAGCTCGTCGCCGTCATTGCCGCCTACAAGGATCTGCCTGGACCGATCAAGGAACTGATCGACTGGGACTATCAGCGGCTCGACGTGCAGGTGAAATACCAGCAGGTCGTCAATGCTTTCGACATCACGCCGCTCGCCCCGCCGCAGACGCAGGAGTTGCAGGCCAGCAAGGTGCCGCTGCTTGAAGGGCCGTTCATCTTCCGGCAGGTCGCGGCCACCGACGAGTCGGGAAAGACGCTGCTGAGCGGCCTCGACCTCACCATCGACCTGCGCGAAACCGTCGCCGCCGTCGGTGCTGCGGGTGATGGGGCGGAGGTCGTCGGCGAACTGATCGCCCGCCTCATCCTCCCTTCGGCCGGCACGATCACCGTCGGCTCGACCTCCCTGCTGTCCATCCCGGAATGGCAGACCGGACGGCGCATCGGCTATGTCAGCCCCGAGCCGTTCTTCGCTCACGGCACCGCCAGGGACGCGCTTCTCAGCGGACTGCGTCATGCGCCTTTCCGACCGCCTCCGAAGGAGCTTGCGATGTCTCCGCTGATCCTGCGCGAGGCAGCGGCTTCCGGCAATCCGCAGTTCGATCGGCGCGCCGACTGGATAGACTACGAGGCGACGGGAGCCAGCACCGAGCAGGAACTTGCCGGCCGCATCACCCAGGTGCTCGCGATGGTGAACCTGGAGGAGGACTTCTACGCCTTCGGCCTCCGCACCAAGCTCTCGGATGCCGCCGACGGGGACGGCGAGGAGATGTTCCTGAATGCCAGGCGCATCTTCCTCGAGCGCCTGACCAAGGGCGACAACGCTGCCGACGTCGAGCCTTTCGTCCTGACGCAATTCAACTCGCAGCTCACCCTGTTCCAGAACATCGTCTTCGGCGCGGCATCCTCGCCGGACATGCTCCCGAACGAGTTTCCCGCGACTTCCCCGATCTGGGAATTTCTGGCGATAGACGGGCTGGACCAGCGGCTCTATCGGCTGGGCCGCGAAGCGTCGGCGGTGATCGTCGACCTTTTCGGAGAGGTCTCCGAGAACATGAAGATCCTGGAGCGGCTCGATCTCATCGACCCGAACAAGCTGCCGGACTACAGCGCAGCCCTCGGTCGCTCGGAAGGGGTCGATTTTGCCAGCGTCGCGGCTGCCGACCGACAGAAATTCATACGCGTCGCGTTGAGCTACAGCGAACCGCGCCATCGTTTGGACCTGCTCACGGACGACCTGCGCGATGCGATCGTGCGCGCCCGCCTCACATTCCAGGAAAAGCTGCCGGCAAACCTCAAATCCGAGTTCGCCTTCCACGACCCCGAGCAGATCAACCCCTATGCCTCACTACAGGACAACATCCTGTTCGGGCGTATCGTCGACAGCCGCGCCGGCGCGGTCGACAGGGTAAGCGCGTTGCTGCGCGAGATCCTGGAGGAACTCGGGCTCTCCTATGCTGTTCTCGAACGCGGGCTGAAATACGAAATTGGCTCGGGCGGACGCCGGCTCTCGCTTTCGCAGCGCCAGCAACTCGGGCTGGCGCGCGTCCTGCTGCGGCGGCCGCAGTTCCTGATCGTCAATCGGGGCCTCAACGCGCTGGACAACCGTACTGTGGAAAAGGTTGTCCGCGGCATCCTCGACATGGCAAAGTCCGACCCGGGAGGGTTCGGAGTTCTCTGGATCACCTCGACGGAATCCCATGCGACCTATTTCGACAGGGTGCTGAAGTTTTCCCGCGGGGCGATGATTTCGGACGAAACGGCAGAATGAGCAGGGTAATGGATTTCGCGAGCGGCAGCAGGAGGGGCGCATGAGTCTCGAAGAAGACGCCACACTTCTGGCGAAAGTAGAGCTTTTCGCGAACGTCTCGCCCCGACGGCTGAAGCTTCTTGCACTGGCGTCCAGCCGTGTGCTCTTCGCAGCCGGTCAGGACCTGTGCGTGGAAGGCGACGAGGGCTACGAGGCGTTCATCCTGGTGACCGGCGAGGCCGACGTGAAGATCAAGACACCGTCGGGGGTTGCAACGGTCGCGCGGCTCAAGCGCAACGACATCGTCGGCGAAATGGCCATTCTGCGCGACATGCCGCGCACCGCGACGGTCACGGCAGTTTCGGATGTCTCGACGCTGAGGATCGGCAAGCAGGATTTCCTCAACCTCCTGAAGGAGTTTCCCGAGGTGACCGTCGAGGTCATGCGTTCGCTGGCGGAACGCCTGGCTCGCACGACCAGCGAACTCGCGAATTTGCGGTCCGCCGCGAAGGCGTGACGGATGTCATTGCAGCCGGCGATCGATGTTCGGGTCTGGGGCGCGCGGGGTACCTTTCCGATGGTCGGGCCGGAGGCGCTCGAATTCGGGGGCCATACGTCCTGCGTGGAGGTGAGGGCGGGCGAGCGCATCATGATCTTCGATGCCGGCAGCGGCATCATCCCTCTCGGCAAGTCCTTGCTCGAGGAAGGGGTGCAGGAGATCGATCTGTTCTTCAGCCATGTACACTACGACCACATCATAGGACTGCCCTATTTCCTGCCGGCGTTCTGGAACAAGGCAAAGCTGCGCATCTGGGCCGGCCACATGCTGGATGGGTCCACGCCGGAACAACTCGTCGACGGGATTTTCCGGCCGCCATATTTTCCGATCACCAAGGACTACATGCGGGCCGACGTCGAATACCACCAGTTTTCGCCCGGCGACGTGCTGAGTCCCATCCCGGGCGTCCGCATCGCGACCGGCGCCCTAACTCATCCCAACGGCGCCGTCGGATACCGCATCGAACGAGCCGGAGCGACCTTCTGCTACCTGACCGATTTCGAGCATGACGGCGGGCCCGGCGATGCAGTGGTGCGTGAGCTAGCCGACAACGCGGACCTTGCGCTGCTGGATACGACCTACACGCCGGAGGAATATCCGCGTTACGTCAAGTTCGGCCATTCGACCTGGGAACACGTTGGCCGGCTCTGCGCGGAGGCGGGAGTTCATCGATGGGGGATGTTCCACCACATGCACATGCGTGCGGACATCGACCAGCAGGCGATCGAGGATGCTGCGCGGAAGGTCTATCCAAACGCTTTCGCGACGCGGCAGGGCCAGCATTTTCAGCTGTTCGCGCGCTCACCCTGAGGGTTCGGAGCGTCGAGTTGATCGAAGGGTCTGGTCCAGACGCAGACGCCGCTCCGCCCCAACATTTCCATCAGCCCCTCCAGGAATGCCCAGATGGCTTCGTCATGGACGAGGTGATGCGTGAGGATGCCGTAGGGCTCGGCATCGTCGGCTATTCCTAGCCTGCGATCAGCGAGGTGAGCGGCCAACTGGACGTCGAGCAAACCCACATCCAGGAGACCGCCGCCCGACTTCCAGGAAACAGGATCGAGATGCGTGTTGACCTGCAGAAGGCCCTCCGCCGCGAACCGGGTCCGCCTCGGCGTGTAGGTCGACAAGGCCCGCAAACCCACCGGCGCGAGCGCATCGACCAGTTCCGGCGCAATGCGGTTCCAGGGCGGGGTGAAGACCGGCAGAGCAGCGGCACCGAACATGTTGCGCAGCCGCCGGTGGCCGGCAGCGATCTCGCCCACCATGACTTCGCGAGGACGGTGGGGGCCAAACTCTGCCTTCTTTTGTCCCGGCGGCGCATTGTTCCGGTGGCGCCAGCCATGAACGACGACGTGCGTATCGAAAGCCGCGTCCACCCTCCCGGCAAGTTCGGCGGTGGCCGAGTGCGGGATGACGGCAAGGTGCAGCGGAGCGTGATAGCGCTCGGCCAGTAAGCAAAGCCGGTCCAAGGCACGAGTAGGCTCGACGGCGTCGTCGTCGCGCCACCAGAGCGGCAGGACGAGTCCCGCATCGCTCCATCGCACCAACTCTTCGGCAACGGCTGGCAGGCTCAGCGTCATGCCCGCTTTTCCAGCCGGTTCACGAGATAGCGTGCGGTCTGCGCTGCGCCCTGGAAGTTCAGGTCGTCGGCCCCGAGGCGACCCTTCGACACCGCCGCGTCGACCGCGGCAGCAAGACCGGCTGGGCTCAGCTCTTCCTCGGCTATGCATCCGTATCCGTAGCGGGACTGTAGCGAGGCCGCCCGCACCGACTGTTCGACCTCGCCCGCTTCGGCGAAAGGAACGAAGACGCCGGCGACGCCAGCCTGCAGCCAGTCGATCGCAGTATTATAGCCACACTGGCCGACCGCGGCGGCGCATCGCGTGAGCATGGCACGGTAGTCGCTGCGGAGCGGTTCCGCCCGCGCGGCCGTTCCGTCGGCTTTCGCGTTGAGTGCCGCGCACACTTCGACGGCGTCGGTCCCCCCGACCAGCAGGCGCCAGCGCCGCGTGCCCATCCGCGCCGCGTCGATGGCCGTCTCGAAGAGCTTGCGCCCGACAGACCCGCCGCCCGCCGTGACGATCACTTCGTCTCTTCCTTCCCGATCCTGAGGATCGAGGGTAGGGCAGTCTGGAGCAATGTAACCCGTGTAGGTCAGCATGGCTGCGACCTCTGGCGTCACCGGCCAACTCGCCTCCAGCGGAATCACGTGGGCGTCCGAATGCACCAGCACACCGTCGTAGTAGGCGGAAAGCCAGGCTTCGGTCTGCCGCGCCTTCTTGAGACTGGACGGCGGCGAGAGGATGTCGCGGACCGAAGCGAACACGAGCGGTGGCGAGGGCAGGGCTGCTGCCGTTGAAAGCGCGGCCAGGAATTCCTCACGGAGCACGCGCCGGCCGAAGGGAAATAGCTCGGTGATCAGCACGTCGGGCGGCGCCGCCAGAAGCGCACTCGTCAGGAAGGCGATGCGATGCTGAAGCAATGCGGCTTCCACCGGTCTCTGCATGTCGTCCAGCAGTCGCGTGAAGCTGGCGCCGTCGGAGCGAACGGGTGGCAACTGAACGAAGTCGATCCCGGACAGGTCGAGGTGGCGGACCGGCATCCCTCCGGAAATGACCTGCGGGGTCAGCCCTGCGTCTACCAGCGCGCGCGCCAGGAGCAGGGAGCGGGTGAGGTGCCCGGTGCCCAGAAGGTGTGTGACCAGGATGGTGACGCGCTTCATGGACTATCGGCGTGGGCGAGGCGCAGGGGCGCGGTCTTGCAAGACAACGAGCCATCGCGGGCGACATCGACGAGATAGAGCCGATCCCTTTTGACCTTGAAGGGGGGAGTACCCTCGAAGTTCCATCCCGTAGCGCGCGCCAGCAGCACGCGCATCACGCCGATGTGGGTGACGACCAACGCCGGGCCCTCGACCGATGCGATCCAAGGCTTCAACCGGTCCCAGACATGCTGCGGCGTCTCGCCGCCAGGCGGCTGAAAGTCCCATCCCCATTCCTCGATGTGCCGATAGCCCGAATTGGGGTCATCCAGCAAGTCGACGCCGCGCCGGCCCTCCCAATCGCCCCAGTCCATCTCGGCCAGGGCGGGCACGACCGCGGGTTCGCGACGGCCGACGATCCTCGCTGTTTCCACTGCGCGCACGAGCGGGCTCGTCAGAAGGGCTGCTTGCCGAAAATGCTCGGGTAACGCTAGCCGCGAAAGGTGGCGGCGCGCTTCTTCGTCCAGCGGTTCGTCCGTGCGGCCCTGGATACGGCCGGCGCGGTTCCACGCCGTGTGGCCGTGTCGCATGAGCGCCAGCCGAGCGGCACTCAGTGGTTCGATCCCGCAAGGAGAGGAACGAGCGCGTTCCTCACCGCAGCACGCGCGGCAGGCAGGAGGTGATCGGCCTCGATGCGCTGCCGGCCGCGAAGGGAAGCGGCCGCGCGGGCCTGCGGATCGGCGATCAGCGCATCGATCCTTCTAGCGTAAGCTGCGGGGTCCCCGGCCGGAACCAGCCAGCCGCCGTCGCGCACGACGTCCCGCACTCCCGGCCGATCCTCGGCGATCACCGGGCAGCCTTGCGCCTGCGCCTCGAGATAGACCATGCCGAAGGCTTCTCCGACGCCCGGCCATACGAGTAGGTCGCCGTCGCGGAACTGCCGTGCGACATCGTCCGGACCAAGAGCGCCAAGAAAATCAACCTGGTGCCGCAAAGGCATGAACAACGCCTCGACCTCCGCGCGTTGCGGACCATCCCCGATGATCCGGAGCGACCAGTTCCTGGATCTTGTCAGCGCCAGCGCCGATGCCAGCGCTTCGTAGCTCGCGAGCTTGTCTCCGGCGCGGAACATGCCACACGCAAGTAACCGAATCGTGTCAGATGCCGGGCGCGGCCTATAGGCCGGAAGGGTCTCCTCTGCCAGGAAGGGGCGCAGCGGCGCGACGGTCTGACCAGCTACGCGGTCGCGCTCCAGCGCTTCGCGATCATACTCGGTCAGGTAGAATATGACGCCGGCGCTATCGCAAGCGGCCTCCGCCGCTTGGGCGAAGCGACTGTATGGACCATGCAGCCGGCTCGAAGCCCTCGTTCCTTCCACGATCGCATAGGGAATGTCCCACAACCGTGCCAGACGGGGACCGAGCAGGTCGGGCGCCTTGTAGTAGCTGTGATAGGTGAGCCAGAGGTCGGGTTTCGGTCCCGAGGACAGACGTTCGATCTCCTGCTCCGCAGCGAGCATGATCCGGTCCTGGGCCTCGGCATCGCCTTGGCCGTCACGGCTGCGCAGCGTGCTCGCGACATGCACCTCGCCGAGCCCGCAACCCCTCAGCGCTGCCAGCAGCGCGCGTGCCATCGTGCGGTCGCCAGAGGGCACAGGATCGTCCGGCGGCTTCATGGGTGCATAGAAGGCGACGCCGCTCATTACCGTCAGGCCAGGCCTTCCTGCAGGCGGGTCAAGAGAAGGTCTATCCCGCTTTCCATGCCGAAGCACTGGACCAGCCTTTCGCGGGCCGCCAGCGCCATGCGGAAGCGGCCATCCGGATCGGCCATCATGCGCTGCAGCGCTGCAGCGAGTTCGGCGGCATCCGGCTCGACGAGGACGCCGTGCGTCCCGCTCTCGATGAATTCGGGTATCGACGAGACCCGCGTGGAGAGGATCGGAAGCTCTTGGCTGGCGGCCTCCATCAGGACGTTGGGAAGACCGTCGCGGTCGCCGTCGCTGGCAATGCGCGAAGGCAGCACGAACAAGTCCGCCTCGCGCAGTGCGGCTATCACCTCGGTCTGATCCTGCGCACCCCGCCACTCGATCCTAGGCGACAGGCCGAGGCGATCGGCCTGCGCCTTGAGAGGCTGCGACAGGTCCCCACCGCCGATGTGAACGAACCGCCACTTCAGCGAACCCGGCAGCATGGCGAGCGCATCCAGCAGCAGGCTGTAACCCTTCTTCTCCACCAGCCTGCCGACGGAGACGATCGTGACGACGTCAGCCGAACCGTCCCGCCCTGGTCTTCGCGGCGGCGGAGGAGGGAAGCGCGACAGGTCCAGGCCGTGATAGACGAGGTCGGGGACAAGAGGGTTGGGGGACAGGCTGCGCAGATGCTGCGCGCCCAGGCTGGTGCATGTCACGCCGAAAGCCGCCCGTGCGAGCTTGTCGCTCTTTTCCCATTCCGGCGACTGCCAGATGTCCTTGGCATGTGCCGAAAAGCCCCACGCAACGTCGCGCATCATGCTGGCATAGAGCGCCACCGAGGAGGGGGTATGGAGGAAATGCGCATAGACCAGCTTCAGATCTGGAGAGGCTTCGCGCGCGAGCACCGCCGCTTGGCCGAAGCGCCTCACCCGATTGGGCGTGGGATCGCGCAGGAGGTGCCGGAACCACAGCTTGGCTGCGACGCCGAAGCCGGGCAGGCGTGCCGCGTGCAGAAGTCCTCGCAGGACGCGCAGGGGCTCCTGGTAGAGATATTCCGGCAGGTAGCGCACACGCGCCCGCAGAGCGTCGTGCAAGGGGTGCCGTTTCCGGTCGGTCGGATGGCGCATCGACCAGACATCGAACACGAGACCCCGCTGCTCCAGCGCCACGAGCTCCTGCGCGATGAATGTCTCCGAGAGCCTTGGCCAACCCTTCAGCACCACGGCGAGGCGGCCGGCCGACGTCGCGGTATCTGTCATGCGGCGGCTTTGGTCCTGGGCAGCAGCGCACCTGCAAGTTCAATGATCCGGTCCAGCCCGTCCATGAAGCCGGCTGGGGCTCGGCCGGAGGGCTGCGGCAGCAGCGGCAGCTCACGAATGGCCCTTGCCATCACTTCGGGTCCGCCGCCGTCGCGCTCACGATCCAACATGCGCACGAGGCCGAGCTTTTCTGCGACCGATGCGCGGATGTGCTGCTCCATCCGCGGGACGGTCCTGGGGGCGATGACCGCCCGGCAGTCGAACGACAGGATCTCGCAGAAGGTGTTGTAGCCTCCCATCGCCACCACGCCGACCGCGTTTCTCATCAACCCCTCGATGCGGGAATCGAAACCGACGGCGGTGACCCGGGGCTCCAGCGCCGCAACGCGCTGGTCGAAGCTCGTTCGGCGTTCGCCATTCAGGAAAGGGCCGTAGACGATCAGTGCGTCAGGCTGCAGCGACGGGTCGTTCTCATACGCACGCAACGTCCAGTCGACGAGAGCTTCGCCGTCGCCGCCCCCGCCGGGCGTGACCAGAACATAGGGCTTGTCCGGCAGCGCGGCGGGCGTCTCGTGTGGCAGCACGCGGCGCAGGTAGCCGGTGTAGCGCATGCGCTGCCTGAAGCTCTCGGACAGATCGAGGCTGGCCAGCGGGTTGTAGGTGCTCTCATCGCCATAGACCCAGACCTGGTCGTAGAACTTCTCGGCGATGTCGAGCGCTCCCTTGCGGTCCCACTCCTGGCTCAGCGCGTCCGGGGAATCAAGGATGTCTCGTATGCCAAGGACGATCTTGGCCCGGCCCATCTCCTTCAGGATCTCGAGCGTCGTCGTGAGTTCGCCGCGGAAGCCCGCCGGTTCCTTGTCGACGATGACGAGATCGGGGTTGAAGGTCACGGCCGCGGCGAGGATGACGCTGGCACGGAGCGCAGTCGTCTGCTCGATGTCCAGGTTCAGCGATTCCGAGATGTATTCGGCGTCGATTGTCTTCACGACGCCCGGCATGCGGATGTGGTCGACGCCCGGCGGGAAGGTGAAGCGGCCGGCGACGGGCGACCCTGTCAGGATCAGCGCCGAGGAGCCTGCGAAAGACGAGACTAGCGCCTCCGCGATGGCGCGGGAACGACGAAGGTGGCCCAGCCCGAACGTGTCATGACTGTAAAAAAGGATGTGTGGCGCACGGTTGGGCTGATGCACTCCGTCACGCATGCAAAGGTTCCGCCTCGTATCGACTGGCCGCGCAACTGGGTAGCGTCCTCAAGCACGTATTCATTAGACGCGGAGTGGTGCTTTGTGAATAGCTCCGGCTCGATCGACCGAAACTTCGACGTGAACGCGAAGCCTTTTGCTGTCGGTCCCAAAGGCTTAAATGAGGCGGCGAGGCGGGTCACCCGCAGGTCTGGCGGGGACCGGGAAAGGGCTGGTTTATCAACCATGGAAGCAGCGGGAAACGACGCCGAGCAAGTCGCCCTGTCCGGGCGGACGCGAGCGGAGCATGAGGACATCGCGCGTTCGCTCAGGACCGATCCGCAGGGGCAGCGCTCGGTGAGGCTCGATTTCGAAAGCGGCGACTTCTCCGGCTGGAGCGTCAGGCGTCTCGCCCGCGACTATTCGGCTGTCATCCAGGACGAGATCGTCAGGACGGGAACGAAGGCCTGCCGCTTTGAAATCCGGCCCGGCGACCATGTCTCGCAGGGCCTGCGTGCAGAGTTGCGCGACTGGTACAACGCGCCTTTCGAGGAGGACGTCTGGTACGGGTTTTCCACATACCTGCCGGCAAGCTTCCGACCACCGCCAGGCGTGGGAGTTGTGCTTGCCCAGTGGCATGACCAGGCCGAGCTTGGCGATCCTTCCGGAAAGCCGCCCTTCGCCCTGAGATACCTCGACGGCACGCTGCGTTTCACCGGCGCATTTTCGCAGACCGCATCTCACGATCCCGACCGTCGCTATGTTCTTCATGAGATTCAGAACATTGGCCGCGAGCGCTGGCTCGACTTCGTTTTTCGTATCAAGTGGTCGCGGACTGGCGATTCGTCGATCGACGCGTTTCTGGAGGGAGAGAGCATCTTCCGGTTCGACGGCCCGCTGGGCTATCGCAATCAGATCAAGGGTCCGTACTTCAAGCTCGGGGTCTACGCGAGCGGCGAGATCGACGGCCCTCTCGTCGTCTATCACGACAACTACAGCCGCTCCGACAGTTTCGCCGCGGTCGATCCCTCTATTGTCCGCCCGCAGAAGGAGCATCCATGAGGACGCATGGCGCGGTGGCTATCGTTTCGGCGTCGGGAAGCCATGAGGCCCCGCCGCCGCGTCCAGGCGGCTTTTCCGAAGTGCACGTGGTGGGGTCTACGGCAGTTTCCTTCGACAGTCTGAAGGCGACGATCGATGCGGTCGAACTGGCGCAGGGAAGCGGCGCCGAATGGATGATCGCGCTCGGCGGCGGTGTGTCGCTGGCCGAGGACGCCTTCGAGCTGGCCGCACCAGCACTGCAGCTTTTCGATGCCGTCTTCGGAGCGGCACAGGTCCGCGGCAGCGAGGAGCCGGTAGCGCGTTTGACGCGCCTCGCCTTCGACGAGCCTGAACGCCTGCCGCACGCGCTGCTCAATTGGTGGATGCCGCAAGCCCATCTGGTGCGCGTCGAGGTCGCCGCAGAGGCGCTGCGAGGCGTGGCAGATAGGGCATCCGCAAACTGGAAACTCGATTACACCTTCGAATTATGGGACAAGGCGCGCTGCATGAAGTCCGCGCAACCCCTGCTGTTGTTGGAAACCGCCCCCGAGCCGCTCGATGCGGCGTCGAGGGAAGATGTATTGCGGCGCCTCGACGAGCGGCCGGTCTACCTGCCCATCGTGCACGGCGACGCCGTCTATCATCTGCCTTACACGGGCCGGAATGCCGGCATCGAGCGCGAGCAGTCTCGCGGGCTGTTCTTCGAGGCGGCAGAACTCGAAGAGCTGAGAAAGGCCGTCAAGCCGGGCGCGAGGGTCGTCGACGTGGGAGCGAACACGGGCAATCACACGATCTTCTTCGCGGGGCCGATGAAGGCGGCACGGGTGATCCCGTTCGAACCATTGCCCGCGGCTGCGGCTGCGCTGAAAGCTGCGGTCGAGCGCAACGCATTGGATAATGTCGACCTGTCGTGGCTGGGCACGGGCGTTTCGGACCGGGAAGGTCGCGCAAAGCTCGTATTTTCGGGACGGGGAGGGCTCGGTGCCACGAGCCTGGTTCCCGACCTTGGAGGCGAGATTCCGGTCGCGCCGTTGGACGCGATGATCCGCGAACCGGTCGACTTCCTGAAGGTCGACGTCGAAGGCATGGAGATGCAGGTGCTGGCGGGCGCGGCGGACCTGATCCGCCGGTCACGACCTCTGATCTTCATAGAGATCGCCAACCGGAACACAGGCGACCTGCTGGCTTGGCTGGAAGACATCAACTACGGGATCGCCCGCATCTTCACGGACAAGGGCCACGCCAACTATCTGCTCGAGCCGCAAGGCTGAGCCGGGCGGCGCCACGCGCTACATGGTGGCGCCGATCTGCCAGGGCACGAACTCGTTGTCGCCATAGCCGAGCTCTTCGGATTTGGTTTTCTTTCCGGAGGCGACGGCAAGGATTTCCTGGAAAATCTGCTCGCCTTTCTCCTGCAGCGTGACGCCGTCGAGAACATCGCCGCAGTTGATGTCCATGTCGTCGATCATGCGCTCGTACATCGGCGTGTTGGTCGCCAGCTTGATCGACGGTGTCGGCTTGCACCCATAGGCGGAGCCGCGGCCGGTAGTGAAGGCAAGGATGTTGGCGCCGCCGGCGACCTGCCCGGTCGCGGCCACGGGATCGTAGCCGGGCGTGTCCATGAAGACGAAACCCTTTTCGGTCACCGGGTCGGCATAGTGGTAGACGGCGTTCATCGTCGTGGAACCGCCTTTTGCGGCCGCTCCGAGCGACTTTTCGAGGATCGTCGTCAGGCCGCCTAGCTTATTGCCGGGCGACGGGTTGTTGTTCATCTCCATCTTGTTGCGGGCGGCGTAGTCCTCCCACCAATGGATGATCTCGATCAGCTTCTCGCCGACTTCCTGGTTTTTGGCGCGACGCGTCAGCAGGTGTTCGGCGCCGTAGATCTCCGGCGTCTCCGACAGAATGGCCGTTCCGCCGTTCCGCACAAGGATGTCGGCGGCGACGCCGAGCGCCGGATTGGCCGTGATGCCGGAATAGCCGTCCGAACCGCCGCATTGCAGTGCAAGGATGAGCTCCGAGGCAGGCAGCGTTTCGCGTTTGGCGGCATTGACGGTGGGCAGCATGGCCTTGACCGCTTCGACGCCGGCTTCGACGGTCTTCTTCGTACCGCCGACCTCCTGGATAGTCATGGTGCGGAAGGTGTCGCTCTCCTGGACGCCATAGGCATCCTTGAAACGCGGGATCTGGAAGCCTTCGCAGCCGAGCCCGACCATGATGACGCCGCCCATGTTGGGATTGGTCGCATAGCCCCAGGTCGTCTTCTTGAGCGTGTCGAAGATCACGCCACGGTAGTCGATCACGCAGCCATTCGCCTGCTTCAGCGCGACGATGCCGTCGATGTTCGGATAGTCGTCGAGGATGCCGGAGCGCTCGATTTCCTTGGCGATGAAGCCGGCGACGGTGGTCGAGCAATTCACGCTGGTCAGGATGCCGACGTAGTTGCGAGTGCCCGCCTTGCCATTGGCCCGGCGGAAACCCTGGAAGGTCGCCTGCTCCTCGAGGGGGAGGATGTTCTCCGGCCGGGCGCCCTGCGCGATCTGGTAGTCGCGATCGAAGGCGCCGTGCTCCGGCCCCATGTTGCAGTTGTGCTCATGGACCCAGTCGCCAGGCGCGATCGGCTGGCTGGCGAATCCGATGATCTGGCCGAATTTCCGCACAGCCTCGCCCGGTGCGATCGGGACGATTGCCACCTTGTGGCCGAAGGGGATGCGCTGCCTGGCGGCGATGCCCGCGGCGACGGCAGTTCCTGGCTCGGTCCTCTCCGTCGCGACGACCACATTGTCTTCGTCGCTCAGGCGCAGGGTCCTGGCTACCTTGTCCAGCATTCAAGTCGTTCCAGTTGAACCTGATCATTTACAGCAGCGCGATCGGCGACGCTACCATCCACCTTATGCAAAGCCGATTTGCTTCAGGTGGTGGGCGCGTCCTGCCGCATCAACCCCTCCGCCTTCAGTTCCTGCCACAAGGCAGATGGGATTTGCGCATCCAGGATACGCCGGTTGCTCTTCACTTCCTCCGGCTTCTGTCCACCTGGAATCAGCGAGACGACCGATGGGTGCAGGGAGGGGAACCTGAGCGCAGCTTCAATCAGAGCGACGCCGTGCCGCTTGCAGACCGCTTCGATCCTGGCCACCCGGTCAAGGATTTCCTGCGGCGCTTCGCTGTAGTTGTAGAAAGCGCCCGGCTTCGGACCGGTGGCGAGGATGCCCGAATTGTAGGGGCCACCGAGCACGATGCCGATGCCGCGTTTTTCGCAAAGGGGTAGCAACGACTGCAAAGCCTCCTGCTCGAGAAGCGTATACCGGCCGGCGAGCAGGAACAGGTCGAAGTCGCCGCGCGCGGCGAGAGTCTGGCAGACCTCCCATTCGTTGATGCCGGCGCCGAACGCCTTGATCACCCCCTGATCGCGCAATGCGAGCATCGCGTAGTAGCCGGACCTCATGAACTCGTCGATCCGCGCGTCCGAAGCCTCCTTCGAGCCATGGGTGAAGATGTCGAGGTCGTGCGCGAAGAGGATGTCGATGCTGTCCACGCCGAGCCTTTCGAACGAGGCCTCCAACGAGCGCATCACGCCGTCATAGCTGTAGTCGTAGACTTCCTGCCGCGAGGGCGTGTCGAAAAATTTGCCGATGCCGGTCCGCTGATCGGGCGGGCACACCTTGAGAAGGCGTCCGGCCTTCGTGGACAGCACATAGTCGCTGCGCTTCTTCCCCCGCAGGAACTGGTTGAGTCGCGTCTCTGAAAGTCCAAGACCGTAGAGCGGAGCCGTGTCGTAATAGCGTATGCCGGCATCCCAGGCAGCCTCGAGCGTGGCCTGTGCGTCCTCGTCGGATACCGCGCGATAGAGGTTGCCGAGCGGTGCGGTTCCGAAGCCGAGTTCAGTGAATGTCAGGCCGCCATTGCCGATGCGGTCCCAGTGCTTTGTCTTCATCAATGATCCTCCTGCCGGCTGGTAGCCGGCGCGGTGCGGATCATGCAGTTCCCGCGGGAATGGTCCAGCGAAATCCGCTGCACCAACTTCGGCATTGCCAGCCTTCGGCGATCGCTGCAGCGGGCTGGCGGAAGTTCTCGCCGGCTGATGCGAGCGTGCTTTCCGTTCGAGAACGGCAGCTATATGATTGTGCTTGCCTGCGGTATGGAAGGTCACTAGACCGCCTATCGGCGCGCGTGTGGTGGAATTGGTAGACACAGCAGGTTTAGGTCCTGCCGCCGCGAGGTTTGGGGGTTCGAGTCCCTCCACGCGCACCAGACGCGGCCCGGCGGACATCTGTCGGAGGCACATCGCTTTCGGGATTGCGCGGGCAAGGCTATGCGACTTCAGCGGACAGAGGTGAGCCGGAAATGGTCATAACGGAACTGTCCGAAGCACAATGCAACGAGTTTCTCTCGGCATCCCGGGTCGGCAGGCTCGCCTGCGCCAGGGACGGCCAGCCTTACGTCGTTCCGGTGACCTTCGCTTTCGCGCAGCATGCGCTCTACAGCTTCTCGCTGCCTGGCCAGAAGATCGAATGGATGCGGGAGAACCCGAAGGTCTGTGTCCAGGTCGACGAGTCCGGTGAGCGCGGGGCGTGGAAAAGCGTCGTCGTCTTCGGGCGCTACGCGGAATTGCCCGATCGGATAGGCTCCAAGCTGGAGCGCGAACATGCGTGGTCTCTGCTTTCGAGGCACGCGAGCTGGTGGGAGCCGGGCGGGCTGAAACCGGTGGCGACGTCGGTTCCGTCGCATCACCTGTTCTACAAGATCAGCGTGGAAAGCCTGTCGGGGCGGCAGGCGCAGCCGGAGTAGCATTCGGCAGGAAGGGCTCGGGAACCAACGTTGTGATTCGTCGTTCCTGCCGGGAACAAGGTCGGAGAGGACAATGGTCGACAACCCGCAGAATATCGATACCACCAACCGCGACAGTGAATTGTCCGAGGAAGTCTCGCGCCTCAAGCGCGAACTCTCCAATTTGCGCGAAGCGCTCGCCGGTCGCGCCGACGATGTCGTGCAGGGTGCATCGAGTGCCGCCCAGGCGGTGACGCAGCCCATCCGCGACAATCCGGGCACGGCCGGGCTGCTGCTCGGCGGCCTGGTGGGACTGCTGGTGGGAATTGCCATCGGCCAGTCGGAGCAGCGTTCGCGCGGCTGGCACGGCGGTTGGCCGGGCGGCAGCTGGTACGACCGCTATTTCAGATAGTCGGTCGAAGGGCCGTTGCCCTTAAATCGCGAACTCGAACGAGCCGCGCGTGCCGACCGGCACGCGCTCGTAAGACATCTCGGCATTCAGGTTTGCCATCATCGCAGTCACGATCCGGGTGCCGAGTCCGGTGCCTTTCGCCGCGCCATTGCCGTCCCAGCCGATCCCTTCATCTTCGACGGAGAGGGCCGCCCGACCGGGTGATGTCGACCGAAGGGACACGCGCACCGGCCCCGAGGCACGTCCCGGATAGGCGTATTTCACGGCGTTGGTGACGAGTTCTGTAAGCGCCACACCGATGGAGACCGCCTTGTCGGTCCCCACCGCCATCGGTTCGGCCGTGAGTTCGATCCGCGCTGTGGCGCCGTCGGCCAGGATGCTCGTCTTCAAGTCCTCCACCAGGTCGCGGACATATTCGTCGAGCGCGACCGAACGGATGTCGGTCGATTTGTACAGGCGCCGATGAACGCCGGAGATGGCCTTTATCCTGGCCTGCGTTTCGGTGAGGGCCGCGGCGGCATTCGGATCTGTCACCAGGGAGGACTGCAGCCGGACGAAGGAGGCCACCAGGGCCAGGCTGTTGGCGACGCGGTGGTTGACCTCGTGCAGCATGATTTCGGCTCGATCGCGCGCCTCGCGGACCTCCTGCTCGGCGCGGATCTTGGCCCTTTCGAGCCGCGCACGCTCCAGGCTCTGGTCGAGTGCGCTGAACAGCAACTCCAGGAAATCGCCTGCCGCCGACTTCGTGACATAGTCGGCCGCGCCGGCCTTCAACGCGCCGACGGCCACTGCGGCTTCGGTCGAGCCGGTCACGTAGATGACGGGGGGCCTGCTGTGCATTCCCTCGATCGCCCTGAGGAAATCCATGCCCGTGTCACCTTTGAGGTCGTGATCCAGGACGATCGCGCTCACATCAAATGAGGAAAGCTTCTCAAGCCCTTCCTCGACGGTCGAGGCCGATGTCAAGCTGTAGCCGCGGCGCACGCATGCTCTCTCGACCAGGCGCACCAGCGTGGCGTCGTCGTCGATGTAGAGGATATGTACCTTCCTTTCGGGCATCTCAGGCGGTCTGGGGCACCTGCATCACCGAGAAGAAAAGCCCGAGCTGCCTGATCGCGTTGGCGAAGCCGTCATAGTTGACCGGCTTCGTGATGTAGACATTTGCGCCGAGATCGTAGCAGCGCTGGATCTCGCGGGCGTCGTCGGTCGTCGTCAGCACGACGACGGGGGCAAGCTTGGTGTGCTCGTTGGCCTTGACGCGCTCCAGGATGTCCACCCCGGTCATGTCGGGCAGGTTGAGGTCGAGCAGGATCAGAAGGTGCCGTCCGGCACTGGCCTCGCCCGAACCGTCTGCTCCGAACAGATATGAGAGGGCTTCGGTGCCGTTGGCGAACGCCACGATCTCGTTGTTGACGCCCGCACGGCGGATGTTCTTCTCGATCAGGCGGGCATGCCCCTCGTCGTCCTCGACCATGACGATGGTGACGGCTCTCGGTTCGAAACTCATTACTTCTTACTCCGCAATATCCTGCCAAGATCGCGAGGCAGGTCGATGATGAATGTCGTGCCCTGTCCGAGCCGGGATTGCAACGTGACGTCGCCGCCCAGGCTGCGGATGGAAGACCGGACATGCGCAAGCCCGATACCTTCTCCCGCCTTGTCCTGGCTTCCCGAACGGCGAAACAGCTCGAATACCCGTTCGTGGTCCTGCGGCGCTATCCCCCGACCGTTGTCCTCGACCTCGATCACCACACGATTAGCCTTAGTGCTGCGCGCACGCACGGAGATTCGCAAGGGACGGTCCGCGACCGAATATTTCACTGCGTTGTCGAGCAGGTTGCCGAGAACCTGTTCGAGGGCGAGCCGGTCCGAAACCACGGCGGGGACATCGATCTGCAAGTCGATCTCGCCGCCGGCTTCCGAAACTTGGTGCTGGATGGCGTCGGTGGCTGCCTGCAGCAGGGGCTTCAGCTCTATCCGTTCCGGCTTGAGCTGTCTGCGGCCGTCGCGCGAAAGCTTGAGGATGGCGTTGATGAGACCGTCCATTTTCTGCGTGGAGGAACGGATGAAGCCGATGGCCTCCGGCAGGTCCTGCGCAGCAGCGGCCTTCGCATCGTCGACCTGGCGGCCTTCTTCCTCGAGCTGCGATACCAGCGCCTGGATCGGGGCGATGCTCATTTCGAGCTCGCTTGTGAAGCCCATGATGTTCACCAACGGTGCTCTCAGGTCGTGGGTCACGATGTAGGCGAAGCGCTGGATTTCCTCGTTGGCCCGCCCCAGTTCGGTCGTGCGCTCCTGGACCTTCTCTTCGAGGCCGACGTTGAGAGCCTCGATCTCGGTTCTCGCCGCCTGGAGATCCCGGGTGTAGACGGCGACCATCCACCCGGCGCCGCCGACCACTAGGAAGATCGTGAGGGCGCCCACGATTTCGATCCACTGCAGGGCGCTTGCGCTTTCGCGCTGGCGAACGACGCTCTCCGCGAAGCGGCGGTCGGCGTCTGCGGTGAGCGCGTCGAACAGGACCCGCGCTTCGTCCATGGCGGCCTTGCCGACATCGCTGTCGACGATGGCGAGCGCCTCTTCGGACCTTCCCTGACGCGCCAGCTCGATCGTCTGCGAGAGTTCCGCCATCTTGGCGTTGATCTTCTCTGACAGCGCTGCGATCTGCTGTGTGCTGAAGTCATCGCTTGCCAGGCGAGCGCCCAACGAACGCAGCCTCTCCGGCATTTCGGCGACGGCAAGGTTGAAAGGTTCGAGATAGCTCTCCCGGCCGGTCAGCAGGTATCCTCTCTGGCCGATCTCGGCATCCTGCACGAGCGACTTGAGGTCGACGATCGCGGCGCGGGTTTCCCTCGCATCGACGACCTCGTCGGCCGTCGTCGCGGTATTGGCGATCAGCCAGGCCGTCGCCACGAGGATCGTGACGAGCGCGACGAGGCCGATCGCGAACAGGATGGAGGTCCATTTCAGCATGGACCTGTTGGTGAAAGGCATGAAACCCGGCCCCGACGTGAGTTCGCAGGCGTATCTATCCGGCTACCGCAGCGATTGCTATTCTGAATCAGGGCGTAGGAACGAAAACAGCGGGGTTACCCAGGCTTTTTCCTGGGATAGCCCTTCTTCTGGAACGGCTTCCCGGCGCGCTTGTCCCTGACCCCCGGCTTGCGCTTGCCGTCGCCCTTGGAGTCGCTGGCGCATGTCCGGCCTCCGCCCAGCTTTAATGGCGCAATGGTGATGCCTCTTTCCAGGCCCTCCTTGCGCGTGATTTGCCGCGCAAACCCCTCTGCCTTGTCACCGGCGATCTCGAATCGGGTCTCCGTGTCGTCGATCCGGATCGAGCCGACATCGCGCTTCGTGACTCCGCCCGCCTTGCAGATCATCGGCAGCAGCCACTTCGGATCGGCGCGCTGCTTTCGTCCGAGCGAAAGCGTGAACCAGACGCCATCCACCATGTCCGTGGCGCGCGGCGGCCTGTCCGTCTGCCCTTCCGGGCCGGCCCGCTTTTCCCGCCTCTGCCTGCCGGCCAAGGCCTCGGCCGGAAGTGGCGTCAGTTCCTCCGGGGCAGGACGCGATGCCAGTTGCTGGCGCAGATAGGCGGTCGCGATCTGCTCCGGCGACAGACTGTCGAGCAATTCGGAGACGAACGGGCGTTCAGTCTCGCTTGTGGGCGGCGCGGCCAGTGCCGTCTCGAGCATCTGCGCGCGGTAACGCGCCTCGATTTCGGCGATACCGGGCGCAGCGCGGACTGTGGCCGTGAGTTTCGCGAAGGACAGCACCCGCATTGCGGCGCCACGGCGGTTTTCCGGGACGATGAGCACGCAAACGCCCTTTCGGCCGGCGCGGCCTGTGCGGCCCGACCGGTGCAGCAACGTTTCGGGATTGCTCGGTATGTCCGCGTGTATCACGAGGCCGAGATTTGGCAGGTCGATGCCGCGCGCGGCCACGTCGGTTGCGACGCAGACGCTTGCCCGGCCGTCGCGCATTGCCTGAAGCGCGCTCGAACGCTGCGCCTGGGCCAACTCTCCCGAGAGAGCGACGACGGCGAATCCTCTGTTCGTCAGGCGCGCGGCGAGGTGCCGGACGGCTTCGCGCGTGTGGCAGAACACGAGGGCGCTGCTGCTGTCGGTCTCCAGCAGCGTGTTGATGATGGCGTGTTCGCGTTCGTCGCGCCGCACCATCATCATCTGGTATTCGATGTCGGCGTGCTGTTCGGTCGCGGCCGTGGCTGCGACACGCACTGCGTCGCGCTGGAAAGTCTTGGCAAGCTCGGCGATGCCGCGCGGCACTGTCGCTGAAAACAGCAGTGTGCGGCGTTGTTCAGGAGCCGCCGCAAGGATGAACTCGAGATCTTCGCGGAAGCCCAGGTCCAGCATCTCGTCGGCCTCGTCCAGCACGACGGCGCGCAAGGCCGACAGGTCGAGAGACCCGCGCGTGATGTGGTCGCGCAGCCGTCCTGGCGTGCCGACCACGAGATGGGCGCCGCGTTCCAGTGCGCGGCGCTCGTTGCGCATGTCCATGCCGCCGACGCAGGTCGCCGTCCGGATGCCGGTGACGGCGTAGAGCCAGTCGAGTTCGCGCTGGACCTGCAACGCCAGTTCGCGCGTCGGCGCGATGACGAGGCCGAGCGGCCGGTCCGCTTGGCCGAAGCGCTCCTCGCCGCCCAGCAGGGTCGGGGCGACGGCGATGCCGAACGCTACCGTCTTGCCGGACCCGGTCTGGGCCGAGACCAGAAGATCGGCTTCCGCGTGGCTGTCGTCGAGCATCGCCATCTGGACGGGCGTCAGCTGCGAATAGCCCTGGGCCGACAGCGCCGAAGCCAGCGCTGGATGCACCGACGCGGGCAGGGTGGATGAGTTTTCTTCGCCGGTGGGCGTCATGACGATTGTTCCGATGAATCTGACCATGGCAGCCTGGCGACGTGCCGGGCCGTCCATGCTTGGCGAGTTGTCCTCACCCTGATCGAGCGCTTAGCTGGCGCGGGTTATACAGGAAAACCGAGGCAGATGCAGTTACCCGCGCAGTCCAGGCGCTTCCTGGCCGGTACGCTCGACATATTCCGTATACCCGCCGCCATAGGTCTGCAGGCCATCCGGCGTCAACTCCAACACGCGATTCGACAGCGCGGCGAGGAAGTGCCGGTCGTGGCTGACGAACAGCATGGCGCCCTCGTAGCGGGACAAGGCGTCGATCAGCATCTGCTTGGTCGCGATGTCGAGATGGTTGGTTGGCTCGTCCAGCACCAGGAAGTTGGGCGGGTCGAACAGCATTTTCGCCATGACCAGCCGCACCTTTTCGCCGCCCGACAGCACGCGGCATTTCTTTTCGATTTCGTCGCCGGAGAAACCGAAGCAGCCTGCAAGAGCGCGCAACGGGGCCTGCCCAGCCTGCGGAAAAGAATCTTCGAGCGACTGCAGCACGCTATGCTCGCCATCGAGCAGTTCCATCGCATGCTGGGCGAAATAGCCCATCTTGACGCTGGGGCCGCGTGCGACGAACCCTTCGTCCGGCTCGGCCGCGCCGGCGACCAGCTTCAGCAGCGTCGACTTGCCGGCCCCGTTGACGCCCATCACGCACCAGCGCTCGCGCCTGCGGATCTGGAAATCGAGCGCTTGGTAGATCTTGCGCTCGCCATAGCTCTTGTGGACGTTCTTGAGCGTGGCGACGTCTTCTCCGGAGCGCGGCGCGGGCTGGAACTCGAAGCGGACGGTCTGCTGGCGCTTCGGGGGCTCGACCTTGTCGATCTTCTCCAGCTTCTTGACGCGGCTCTGCACCTGCGCGGCATGGCTGGCGCGAGCCTTGAACCGCTCGATGAAGGCGATCTCCTTGGCGAGCATGGCCTGCTGGCGCTCGAACTGGGCCTGCTGCTGGACCTCTGCGATCGCGCGCTGCTGGCGGTAGAAATCGTAGTCGCCCGAATAGGAGGTCAGCGCCCCACCGTCGATCTCGACGATCTTGCCGACAATGCGGTTCATGAACTCGCGGTCGTGCGACGTCATCAGGATCGCGCCGTCGAACCCTTTCAGGAAGCTTTCGAGCCAGATCAGGCTTTCGATGTCGAGATGATTGCTCGGCTCGTCGAGCAGCATGATGTCCGGCCGCATCAGCAGGATCTTCGCAAGCGCGACGCGCATCTTCCAGCCGCCTGAGAGCGCGCCGACGTCGCCCTCGATCATCGTCTGGCTGAAGCCGAGGCCGCCGAGGATTTCCCGTGCGCGGCCATCGAGAGCGTATCCGTCGAGTTCGTCGAAGCGGGCCTGCACCTCCGCATAACGCGCCAGGATCTCGTCCATCTCGTCCGCGCGGTCCGGGTCGCCCATGGCGTGCTCCAGTTCCGCCATCTCCGTGGCGAGCGAACTGACCGGCCCGACGCCGTCCATCACCTCCACGAGCGCGCTGCGGCCTGCCATGTCGCCGACATCCTGGCTGAAATAGCCGACCGTGACGCCGCGATCGACGGAGACCTGCCCTTCGTCGGGCAGTTCCTCGCCGTTGATCAAGCGGAACAGCGTCGTCTTGCCGGCGCCGTTCGGACCGACGAGCCCGACCTTTTCGCCCCTCTGCAGCGCGGCAGACGCATCGATGAAAACGATCTGCTTGCCGTTCTGCTTGCTAATATTTTCCAGGCGGATCATGATTTTCCAGTTTCAGAATTCGGGACCGCCGCGGGGAGGGTGCAGGCCGGTGACGGACGCTAGACCATCGCAGCTGTTGCGGCGCAAGAGCGCCTGATGTCGCGTGCCGGAGCTTTTCCAAGGCAAATCACCAGTTGGTCCACTGCTCCTCTGCGATTACGCCACGTAATGTCGCAAACCGTCTTGTGAGCGCGGTTCGTTGCGGCCACTATCCTGACAAACAAAAATTGATCCAACGGAGTGAGGAACCTGGAAATGTCGGAAGAACTCGATTTTCTGAGCAGAAGCGTTGCGAAGGGTAGACTAAGCCGGCGCGACTTTCTGGGACGGGCAGCCGCACTTGGCGTGTCGGCCACGCTCGCCAACTCGTTGCTGGCCAGCGCCGCGAAGGCCCAGGGGCCTGTGAAAGGCGGCGTCCTGAAGGCGGGACTGCAGGGCGGTGAATCGTCGAACGTGCTCGATCCCGCTCTGAACCTGAGCCAGGTCAACTTCAACTTCGGCAAATGCTGGGGCGAACTGCTGGTCGAACTGGCGCCGGACGGCAGCCTGGAGAACCGGATCGCGGAATCGATCGGATCCTCCGACGACGCCAAGGTCTGGACCATGAAAATCCGCAAGGGCGTGGAATTCCACGACGGCAAGACGGTTACGCCGGAAGACGTCGTCGCGACGCTCGAGCGCCACGCAGACGAGGCATCCAAATCGGCCGCGCTGGGCATTCTGCAGGGCATCGAGTCCATGAAGGCCAGCGGCGACGAAGCCATCATCACGCTGAAGGAGGCCAACGCCGACTTCCCGTATCTGATGGCGGACTACCACCTGGTCATCCAGCCGAATGGCGGCAAGGACAACCCCAACGCCGGCATCAGCGCCGGTCCCTACAAGGTGACCGTCGACGAGCCCGGCGTGCGCTACGGCGGCGAGAAATTCGCCAACTACTGGCAGGGCGACAAGATCGGCCATGCCGACCAGGTCGAGATCATCGTGATCAACGATCCTACCGCTCGTACCGCGGCCCTCCAGGGCGGCCAGGTGAACATGATCAATCGCGTCGAGCCGAAGATCGTCGACCTGATCAAGCGCGTGCCGGGCGTCACCGTGCAGACGGCCTCTGGCCGCGGCTTCTATCCGTTCAACATGTTCTGCGACACGGCGCCTTTCGACAACAACGACCTGCGCATGGCACTGAAGCTCGCCATGGACCGCGAGGAGATGCTGGAGAAGATCCTGCGCGGCTACGGCACCGTCGGCAACGACTTCCCCATCAACGAAGCTTACCCCCTCTTCTCCGCCGACATCGAGCAGCGCAAGTTCGATCCCGACAAGGCCGCGGAGTTCTACAAGAAGTCGGGCCATTCGGGCTCGATCCTGCTGCGGACGTCCGACGTCGCCTTCCCGGGCGCGGTGGACGCGGCCCAGCTCTATCAGCAGAGCTGCGCGAAGGCGGGCATCAACATCGAGATCAAGCGCGAGCCGGGCGACGGCTACTGGTCGGAGGTGTGGAACAGGCAGCCCTTCTCGCTTTCCTACTGGGGCGGGCGGGCGACCCAGGACCAGATGTACTCGACGGCCTATGTGTCGAACGCCGACTGGAACGACACGCGGTTCAAGCGGCCGGAGTTCGACAAGATGGTCGTGGCGGCGCGCGGCGAGTTGGACCAGGACAAGCGCAAGGCCATGTACCGCGACATGGCGGTGATCATGCGCGACGAGGGCGGGCTGATCGTGCCCTTCTTCAACCAGTACATCGATGCGAGCGGCCGCGGCGTCCAGGGCTGGGTGGCCAATCCGGCGCAGGAAATGTGTAACGGCAGTGCGCTCGTCATCTGCTGGCTCGAAGCCTAGCGCATCCGGGAAGGGCCGGCGCAAGACCGGCCCGCCCGCTACCTTGCATTCCGCATCCAGGCAATTTCCGGGGCAATTGGCAGGCGGTTCATGTCCTCTCCGATCCTGAAGCTGGTCGTCCAGCGCGTGGCGCTGGGCGTCGTCCTTCTGCTCGCCGTATCCGTGTTGATCTTCGTCGGCACTCAGATCCTGCCCGGCGACGTGGCGCAGTCGATACTCGGCCAGTCGGCGACACCGCAGTCGCTCGCCAACCTCAGGGAGCAGCTCGGGCTCGACCAGCCTGCCTATGTCCGGTACTTCACCTGGCTGGGCGGCGTGCTGACCGGAGATCTCGGCACGGCACTCACGAGCGGGCAGGATATCGCCGGTTCGATCGGAACGCGGCTGATGAATACGCTGTTCCTCGCCGCTTGCGCAGCCGTCGTCGCCGTGCCGCTGGCCATCCTGCTCGGCCTGCTGGCCGTGCGCTATCGCAACGGACCGATCGACAAGGCGATCTCTGCCTTCGCGCTTGCATCGACCTCATTCCCGGAATTCTTCATCGGTTATCTGCTGGTCTTCTTCTTCGCCGTGAAATGGCAGATATTCCCGGCCATATCGACTGTCTTCGACGGGATGAGCTTCGGCGAGCGCCTGATGGCGGTGGCATTGCCGGCTACCGCGCTCACGCTCGTCGTGCTCGCGCACATGATGCGCATGACACGGGCCGCAATCCTCAACGTGATGCAATCCGCCTACATCGAGACGGCGGAACTGAAGGGATTGAGGCCGCTCGAGGTCATCCGCAAGCATGCTTTTCCGAATGCGATCGCGCCGGTCGTCAACGTGGTCATGCTGAACCTGGCCTATCTCATCGTCGGCGTGGTGGTGGTGGAGGTGATCTTCGTCTATCCCGGCATGGGGCAGTACCTGGTCGACCACGTCGCGAAGCGCGATGTGCCGGTCGTGCAGGCGGTCGGGCTGATCTTCGCCGCCGTGTACATCATCCTGAACATCATCGCCGACATCGCCGCGATCGTCGCCAACCCCCGCCTCAGGCATCCGAAGTAGGGGCCGTCATGCTGGACATCAAACGTATCCCAATCGGCGCGTGGATCGGCCTCATCCTCACCGCCATCTTCGTCATCTGCGCGGTTTTCGCACCGTGGATCGCACCTTACGGCAACAGCGAGATCGTCGGCGACGTATGGGGGCCGATGTCCTCCACGCATCTGCTGGGCACCGACAATCTCGGCCGCGACCTGCTTTCGCGCATGATCTACGGCGCGCGCATCACCATCTTCATCGCAGTGCTCGCGACGGCGCTGGCTTTCTCGCTCGGCTCGATCCTCGGCTTCACCGCGGCCGTCGTAGGAGGCTGGTTCGACACCCTCATGTCGCGGCTGGTCGACCTTCTGATGTCGATCCCGACGCTGATCTTCGCGCTGGTGGTGCTGTCCGTCCTCCCGGCCAACATTCTGACGCTCATCCTGGTCATGGGCATCCTCGACTCCACGCGTGTGTACCGGCTGTCACGGGCGGTGGCTGTCGACATCAACGTGATGGATTTCGTCGAGGCGGCCAAGCTCAGGGGCGAGGGCAGGGGCTGGATCATTTTCCGGGAGATCCTGCCAAACGCTCTGTCGCCGCTCGTTTCGGAGCTCGGCCTTCGCTTCATCTACGCCGTCCTCTTTTTGTCGGCCCTGTCGTTCCTGGGGCTCGGGGTGCAGCCGCCGTCCGCGGACTGGGGAGGCATGGTGAAGGAAAACAAGGATGGCATCGTCTTCGGCATCCCGGCGGCCCTGATCCCTGCCGGCGCCATCGCCGCGCTCGCAATCTCGGTCAACCTGGTCGCGGACTGGATCCTGAACCGTACGACCGACCTCAAGGGAGGGCGCGGCAATGCCTGACACGACGGCCACCCGCGACAAGAAGTCCGGTCTGCTGCTCGACATCCGCAACCTTCGGATCGAGGCCACGACCTACCCGCCCGGCGAGCCGCCGAAGAACATAACGCTCGTCCACGACGTCTCTCTCACCCTCGAACGTGGCAAGGTGCTCGGCCTGATCGGCGAATCGGGGGCCGGCAAGTCGACAATAGGCCTCTCGTCGATGGCCTATGGCCGCGGCGGCGTGCGCATCACCGGCGGGGAGATCATCCTCAACGGCCGCGACATTCGCAAGGCAGGACGCGCGGGTATACGCAGGATACGCGGCAAGGAAGTCTGCTATGTCGCGCAATCGGCGGCCGCGGCTTTCAACCCGGCCCATCAGCTGATGGACCAGGTGGTGGAGGCGGCGCTGCTGCACGGGACGACGAAGCGCGCGACAGCTGAAAAGCGGGCGATCGAACTTTTCCGCAAGCTTGGCCTGCCCGACCCCGACAACATCGGCAAGCGCTACCCGCACCAGGTGTCCGGCGGACAGCTGCAGCGCGTCATGACTGCGATGGCGCTGTGCTCCGAACCAGACCTGATCGTCTTCGACGAACCCACGACGGCGCTCGACGTCACCACTCAGATAGACGTGCTCGCAGCGATCCGCGATGCCATCCGCGACACGGGCGTGGCCGCGCTCTACATCACCCACGACCTTGCCGTTGTGGCGCAAGTTGCGGACGAGATCATGGTGCTTCGGCACGGCCGTCTGGTGGAATGGGGCGGGACCCGGCAGATCATCAAGGAGCCGCGCCAGGAATACACCAATGCGCTCGTCTCGGTGCACGAGATCCAGCACGCGGAAAAGCAGGCCACCGACACGGCTTTCCTCTCCGTAAAGAATGTCACTGCCGCCTATGGCAGCGGTGCGGTAAAGGTGCTGAAGAACGTTTCCGTCGACATCCATCCCGGCCAGACGCTGGCGGTGGTGGGAGAATCGGGTTCCGGCAAGTCCACGCTGGCACGCGCCATCACCGGGCTGCTTCCGCCGCAGGAAGGCTCGATCACCTTCGGGGGCAAGACACTGTCGAACGCGCTCTCCGGCCGCAGCAAGGAAGACCTGCGCCAGCTGCAGATGGTCTACCAGATGGCCGACGTGGCGATGAACCCTCGCCAGTCGATCGCGACCATAATCGGACGCCCGCTCGAATTCTATTTCGGCATGAGAGGAGCGGAGCGCGACCGCCGCGTCGCCGAACTGCTCGACAAGATCGAGATGGGAAGGGGATTCGCAGACCGCTACCCTGCCGAACTGTCTGGCGGACAGAAGCAGCGCGTCTGCATCGCCCGAGCGCTGGCCGCCAAACCGAAGCTGATCATCTGCGACGAGGTCACATCCGCTCTGGACCCGCTCGTCGCGAACGGGATCCTGAAGCTCCTGCTCGAGCTGCAGGAGGAAGAAGGCGTGGCCTATCTGTTCATCACGCATGACCTCGCAACGGTCAGGTCGATCGCCGATTCGATCGCCGTCATGTATCGCGGCGAGGTGGTGCGGTATGGCTCCAAGAGCAGCGTGCTGGCGCCTCCCTTCGACCCCTACACCGAACTTCTTTTGTCCTCGGTCCCGGAAATGGAGATCGGCTGGCTCGACAAGGCGATCTCGTCGCGTCGTATGGAGAGCGCGGGCAACTAGGCCCGAGCCGCGCTGCGGCACAAACACCCGATAAAGGCTCCCGCTGCGGGGCGAACGTGGCCCTTGCTAGCGCCCTCGCGCGTCTGAGCGGCCTCGTCGTGACGGTCGAGATATGTAAGCAGCCCGTCCGGACGGGGAACAAAGCGCCGCATCGCCGGTTGCGCGTCACCGGACCCGTCGATCCTGGTCCGCACGCACTCAGCCCTGATCGAGGAGACACGGGATGGCTACGACAAGACCGCTGGCAATCGTCACCGGAGCCTCCACCGGCATAGGACTCGAACTCGCCAGGCTCGCTGTCGAGAAGGGCTACGATCTCATCGTCGCCGCGGACGAACCCCAGATCGAAGAAGCTGCGGGGAAGTTGCGGAGCGGCGGTGGCGACGTCGTTGCCGTGGAAGCGGATCTGGCGACGCTTGCAGGCGTCGACAAGCTCTACGACGCGGCGAGGGCGGACGGTCGGCCTGTCGAACTGCTGATGGCCAACGCAGGGCGTGGCCTCGGAGACGGTTTCCTCGACCAGGATTTCGACGAGGCCAAGCGCGTCGTGGATACCAATGTCGTGGGCACGATCTATCTCGTGCATAGGGTGGGCCGTGACATGCGCGCGGCGAACAAGGGCCGGATACTCCTGACCGGCTCGATCGCCGGCTTCATGCCGGGAGCATTCCAGGCGGTGTACAACGCTACCAAGGCCTTCGTGAACAGCTTCGCCTTCGCGCTGCGAAACGAACTGAAGGACACGGACGTCACGGTGACCTGCCTCATGCCCGGGCCCACCGAAACCGAGTTCTTCGAGCGTGCCGGTCTGTTGGACACCAAGGTCGGCCAGCAAGAGAAGGATGACCCAGCCGATGTGGCCAAGACGGGGTTCGAAGCCATGCTTGCCGGCGAGGGTGATGTCGTGAGCGGCTGGAAGAACAAGCTTCAGTCCGCTGTTGCCAACATTACCCCAGCCGGCATGCTCGCCGAGCAGCATCGAAAGATGGCCGAGCCTGGGTCAGACAAGGACTAGCGCATATGCAACGGGCATCGCGAGACTGGCGTCACAGCGGGAGGCATGGATTGTCGGATGCAGCCCTGGTCTCGTGGGCTGAAAGCGGGTCGCAAGGCGCGGCGTCACGCCCCACCTGCGATCCTAGTCGGCCTTGATGGACTCCCTCCAGTCTCCGGCTTCGGTCGTCCGATCGCCCGCGTACTGATCCGCCCAGGGCAAGCCGTGCAGCCATTCTTCGCGCCGCTTCACCCAAATCTCGTATGTAGGCGTCAAGCCTGAAGGCGCTTCGTCCAGCGATCCGACCATGATCTCCGCCTCGTCGGGCCTGAGCGAGAACAGGCGCGAGCCGCAACCCGGGCAAAAAGATCGACCATTGAAGGTCGAGATTTCGCCCGTTGATTGGAAAGCGGAAGCCGGCCACACCGCGAACAGGACGAAAGCCGACCCGCTCGCCTTGCGGCAGTCGGCGCAATGGCAAAGGCCCGTTCTCAACGGGCTGCCGTCCACTGCGTATCGAACTTTACCGCACTGGCATGATCCGGTCTTTCGAGACATGCGCTATTTCGCTCCGGTGCCCGAAATCGGCTTTCTCGTCGGCCGGGGCGTGGCGCCTGCCTTGCGAGGCCCCTCCGTGTCGCGGTTCGCGACGCGGCTCTTCGACGTATCGGGAGCTGGCCGAGCAGCACCGGATGTTTTGGGGACCGTCGGTGCCTCGTTTCCATCCGCGCGTGTCGGGTCCCGCTGCTCGTCGGTAAGGCCGCCGGGATCGGCTGCACGGATATCCGGGATGGCCGCGCCTTCTACCAATGGCGTTCCAAGAGATGGAGACTGGTTTTCCTCGCTCGATTCCTCCCGCTCAGCGGCGATCCAGTGATCGACGTCGCGACCTGGGGGCATCCCTTCGGCTTCCCAAATGGCAAAGGCGCGTTGACGTATCCGGACTTCGCGATCGGTGTCTTCGCTGTCACGTTTGGGCATCGGGTTCAGAGAATCTACTGGATCGTTTGGCATTCGGGTCTCCTTCCGCACCAGAAACAGGCGTTCCTGCGGTTTGTTCCGTATGGATGATGGCTCTGCATGGAGAGTGCCGGCCACATGCGCAGCACGCTGGCAAACTGCGCCGGGAGGGTGGAATGCTGACTAGACTCAACTGTTGCAATCAGACCGGCAGCCACGTGGGCGATCAAGCGGCGGTCCTGGTAGTGGCTGTCCCAGAGGACGGCCTGTCTCGGTCCCTCAAGGCAGAAAGCATTCCGTCGTGCGTCCTGATGCCGAGTTCGTACAACTGGAGAATGGATGAAGCCACGGCTTCACGCTCCGAATCATCGCCGATCGCATGCCTGTCGCAATGGGCAGCGAGAACCTCCGCCATCAGCGTAAGATCAATGGAATCGTAAGCGGCATTCTTCAGCATTCCTTGAACCTCCCGAACGCTTCCCATTGTGGCAAAACTTTCGAGACGCGCCTTAACAAACGCTACTCACGAAACATCTTTTTGCGGCTGTAGGCTGTAGATGCCAAAGACCGGCCAACTATGCCGCTTGCCGGCCCGTGCACCGCTTATCCTCTTGCTTCCCGCCGCCAAGCCGGCCATGTCGGAATTCGGCTGCAAACGTTTGATTCGGCATGCAATTGGACACGGCCCAGCTTTTTCGGATTTCGCTCGCGCTCGGCGTCTCCACTGCCATCGCCAGCGCAGCCGATCGGTTCGAGATGCTGCCGTCCGATACCGATCCGTCGATCCTGGCGCCGTTCAGGATCACGGAGGACGATGTCCCGCCTCCGGCATCGCAGCAAACGATCTACGATGGAAACAGCTCTGCCGGGTCGGCTTCGCTGGAGACCGGGCCCGACCAGGCCGTGATCTTCCGCGACGACGCGACCGCGTCGTCGGCGAGCATCGTCAACAATGGCGGCCAGACCCTCTTCGAGGATCGGACAACGGCGGCAGCGTCGTCGCTTACGGCGAACCAAGATGGTTTTCTGCGCTTTTCGGACACCTCGACCGCGGCCGACTCCTCCGTCGTGGTCAACGAGGGCGGCCAGCTCCGGTTCGAGGAGGACGCCTCCGCCGGCGCATCGAGGATCACGGCGAATGCTTCCGCGCGCTTTGCCGGACGCTCCACCGCCGGCAATGCGCAGGTGACGGTCAACGGAACCGGCGTGCTCGTTTTCGATGAGGATGCGACGGCGGGACTGGCGCAGGTCGCCAACAGCGGATCGACAGGCTTTTTCGGCTCGTCCACGCTCGGCGGAGCGACAATCACCAACAACGAGAGCGGCACTGTCTATTTCGCGGACGATTCCAGCGGGGGAACGACCAGCTTCATCGGCAACAGCGGCAATGTGGTCTTCGCCGACCGGAGCACCTTGGGTTCCGGCGCCATAACCAACAACGAAACGGGCATCGTCCGTTTCGAGGACGATTCCGATGCGGGAGAGGGTTTCATCTCCACGAGCGGCGGTGTGGTGTTTACCGATCGCAGTTCCGCCGGAGAGGCGGAAATCGTCGGCAATGAGGGCGGCCTGATCCTTTTCCGCGACGACAGCACGGCCGGCGCCTCGACGATCTCCGGAGGTGCCGATTTGCGTTTCGCGGGACGCTCGACGGCGGGGGCCGCCTCAGTCACCATGGCTCCCGGCACCACCGCATCCTTCGTCGAGTCGGCCGATGGCGGAACGGCACGCTTCCAGCTCGATTCCGGATCTTCGCTGGATATCGCCGCAGCCGACGGCCTTGTCGGGGTCGGCCTCGTGACCGGGGCAGGTGCGGTCAGACTGGGTGCCAACACGCTTGCGCTCGGCGACGATACGCCCCTCGCCAGTTTCTCGGGAACGATCGACGACGATGGCGCGGGCGGCGGGCTGGTCAAACGCGGAGAAGGCGTGCTGAATCTCGCGGGGAAGGGCAGTTATTCCGGCGCCACCGTGATCGAGGAAGGCACCCTTGAGGCCGGCGCCGAGGACGTATTCGCCGCGCGTTCGGCCTTTGCCATCGCCGAAGGAGCGGTGCTGGCGCTCGCCGGCTTCGACCAGGAAGTCGGCTCCCTGGGCGGGGCGGGCACCGTCGATCTCGCGGCCGGCAGCATCCTGACCCTCGGCGGGAACGACACGTCCTCGCTCTTCTCGGGCGTGATCTCGGGTTCCGGAGGCCTGACCAAGACCGGAGGCGGAGAGTTCGCGCTCACCGGCGACAGCACCTATTCCGGCGACACCCGCGTTCTGGCGGGCGTCCTGCGCGTCGATGGCAATATCTCCGCATCGGCTTTGATCGTCGCCGCGGACGGTATGCTTACCGGCCGAGGCTCGGTGGGCAGTACAAATGTGTCGGGCACGCTGCTGGGCGAGGCCAATGGCGATGCGCTGAGGATCGTCGGCGACCTCGATCTTGCCTCATCAGCCACCACGATCGTCGAAGTTTCCGGCGGGCAGGCTGGCCGATTCGAAGTCTCCGGGGAAGCGCGGCTGGACGGCGTTCTGCAGGTCAGGTCCGGAGGCGAAGTCCTGCCCGGTTTCGAGCACGTGTTCCTGACCGCCGGGTCGGTGACCGGACAATATGACGAGGTCCAGTCGGATCTGGCGTTTCTCGACGCCTCGGTGAGCTACGGCGCCACTTCGGCAGCCCTGAATTTCGACCGCAATGACACATCCTTCGGCACGGTGGGCGAGACACGAAACCAGCGCAACACCGCCGGTGCTGCGGAAGCCCTGGGGCCGGGCAACGCAGTCTACGATGCCATCCTGCCGCTTTCGGCGGCGGACGCGCGCCGCGCCTTCAACAGCCTCTCGGGCGAGGGCCACGCCAATGTCCTGGGTGCCATGGCGGCCGCGCAGGCAGGCGTCAGGCGCACGGTGCTCGACCGGACGCGCGAGGAGGGCGGCAATGCCGTCTGGGGCGACGTTCAGACCGGCGCAGCGCGCAACTCCGGTGACGGCAACGGCGGCGAGGCCGAACTCGAAACCACCACGCTCGTCGGCGGAGCCGATCTGCTGTCGGCGGGCGATTCGAAGGCGGGCATCTACGGACACCTCGGAAGCAGCAGCCTTGCGAACAACGATCGTTCCACGAATGGCGAGATCCGGAGCGGCGGAGCGGGCGCTTACGGCATCTGGGCTCGCGGACCCTGGAGCGTCCGCGCCGGCGCGGATCTCACCTATGACGCGGTCGAACTCGAACGCCGGATCGTGGCCGGCACGCTCAGCAGGAAGGCGAGGAGCAGCTACAGTGGCTGGACCGCGTCGGCTTTCGCCCAGGCGGCCTTCGGCATCGAGGCGGGCAAAGTGGACCTCGAGCCATTCGTTGGAGTGGCCTACACCCATGCGCGGACGAACGGCTTCGCCGAGCGCGGCGCCGGCGACGCCAACCTGTCGTCGGACGGCTCGTCCTATTCGCGGCTGGACGGTGAAATCGGAGCCCGCGCATCCACAGCCTATGCGCTCGAGAACGGTGCCGTGGTGGAGCCCAGCATCGGCGTCGCATACATCCGCAACATCACCGGTGATGTCGCCACCAGCACGCATCGCTTCGTCGGCGGGGATGCCTTCACGGTTGCCGCCACACGCTCCGGCCGGGATAGCGCGGCGATCGACATACGCATCGACGTCGCGTTTTCCCCCCGCTTCGGCGCCGACGTTTTCTACCGCGGCTTCCTGTCCGACGCGGAATACGGCCAGTTGGTCGGCGCCGGGTTGAGCATCACGTTCTGAGAACGCCGAGTCGCGCCGGTCGGATAGGAGGCGGCGGGCATGGGCGACTGAGCGGCCTGCCTAGACTTGAGGGTTCCTCCGGCGAGGGGGCGGCAATCTGGGATGGCGTAGGGAGGGTGCGTTCAGCCGGAGCTTGATCTCTTGGCTAACGAGGACCAACCTGCTGGCCACAGGCTGCGCCGGCTGAACGCCCGCGTCCTTTGCATGAAGGTGGCAGGGCAGGCAAGATGTCAGGTGCGCGTTAAGGCAAGGGGCGCCTGTTGCGAGCCTGCCGCCCCCTCGGGGAAGGAGGCGGCAGGCTCCCGGAACACTGGTATCACGGCAGTTCCCGGTTCGTAGACCGTCCAGACTAAACCGTCCGATTAGAAGCTGGCCAAAAGACGTAGCGTGATGCGCTCGGGCACGGCGTACGCTGCGCTCACGGAGCGCGCAGGCGGGCATCTTCCTCGAGGATGAGTTCCGCCAATAAGGTCTGTTCGTCCGTCAGTCCCGAATCGAGATGCTGCAGGAGACGTTCGGAAATGCGCTCGCGATCGACCCTCGCCGTAATGCCGCGCTGTCTGCAATAGGCCGTGAGAACCCGCTGCATCGTGTTTATCTCGGCTGCATTTGCCACCGGGAGGCGTTTTGCGCTGAGAACGCCACGTCGCTTGCCGTCTACCATATGGGCAGTCTGCGAGAGGAGCCTACGTGAGTTGTGCAGCGCGTTTTCGGTTGTTTGGGTCACTATAGAGAAAATGTCGGACCCGTGTAGCGGCCTTCGTGGGGACATTTCGCCCTCCCGTTCAGACGGGAGCGCGATCGGGTCTCTCAGCCGCCGGCTTTGTCCATGTTCGGTCGCCTGCGATACCTGCAAACTAGGGCAGTTATCGCGGACGGCAAGTGCTCAGGGGAAGAAAAGGCCGGCTGCGGGGTCGGCGATCCAGAGGACCAGGGAGCACTTGACAGCGAAGGAGCGAAGATGAGGCGCCAGCCGCGCCGACTACGCAGCCAGGCCGGGCGCGGCGGCGATTGCCGCGCCCGGCCGTTGCAACGCACCGACCCGTCAGTCGGTATGTTCCGGCATCTCTTCCAACTGCGCCTTCGTCCACGACGAAACCGCGTGCACTTCGCCACCTTCGTCCCGCATGAAATCCAGATCGGATGCGGGGACCGATACCGGCTTGGCACCGATGCCGAGGAAACCGCCTACGTCGATGATGACATTCGTGGTCGGTCCGAAACCGTGCACGTGATTGACCGTGCCGATCTTGCTGTCGTCCGGCCCATAAATCGTCGCGCCTTCGAGCACCTCTGGCGTGAATTCCTCGGGCGAAAGGCGAATGTGGTTGCTGTGGTCCACGTCAATGCTCCTGTTCCTCGGGGTGTTTCCCCGGCCGGAATAAATCGGCAACGGAGCATCTGGTTGCATGGCTCATCGCATCGGAATCCGGTCGGCATGCAAAACGCCGCAAGTCGGCGCTCCGGCCCGCAAGGATCGCCGTCCCTATCGGCGCAAGAGACCGTGATGCAGACAGGGAACTTGCCGGGCGTGCTTCAGAGTTCTTGCGATGGCGGCTGGAGGCCGCGCGGTCAGACAGCGGTCAGGTTGGCCGGCAGGGGACGCGGCCTGCTGACATCGTGCAGACGTGGCGGTCCCAGGACGGGCAGCGGCTCGGCAGGCTCGGCGATGAGCGACACGGCGTAGTCGATCGCATCCTGCGCCATGTCGATGAACCCTTCGTCCTGTACGGGCGCCTGCGAGACCTCGATGCCGGTGGCCTTTTCGGTCGGCTGCGCGGTCGACGCGGTCAGGACACCCGCGCAGGTCAGCGCAAAGAATATCTTGCGGCCATTGCGCCGGGGCCGCTGTCCGGCCGGATTCGTCCGTGCCCATTCGGCCTCCCTCAGAAGGCGCTGCCGCAGTCGTTCGATCTTGCGATCGTTGAAGTACCGGCTGAGCGCATGGATCGGGATCACGGACTTTTCCCCGAGCCCGTCGATACAGACGAATTCCGGTTTGCCGATCCGCGCATCGGTGAACACGATGTTCCTGCTGTTCGCGTCTCCGAGAACCAGGTGCTCGCGCTTGCAGCGGTCGAAGAACTCGTTCAGGGCCTTGAGATGCAGCGCACCGAAAGAGCCGGCGCGGCAAAGATCGCGCATGGTCGGCGCCATACGGCCGTCCCTGTCGTCAATCCTTTCCACCATGTAGCCGAGGCCTTCGGTGGTCTGCACGAAGCCGAGCGGCTGGGCGAACGGCATGTTGAAGGGTGGGACGCGGCGGCGGCGCAACTGGACCAGGAACTCGTTCAACTCGCGGGCGACGCCGTTGTAGATGCCCAGCCGACGGAGGCGGCGAGCGCCCTTGGATCGCTTGTTGAAGCCTTCGGGATCGACGATGTCGGAACGTACCGTCTTGATCAGGACGCCCGGCATTTCCGGCAGTTCATAAACATTGTTGGTTTGCCCGCCCCCGACCTTGTTGCAGAGGCCGAGGTCAATGAACCTTGGCAGGTTGAACACGATGCCTTCGATACCCGTTTCACTTTGCGGCGAGATTAAGGAGATCGCATGGCAGGTTCAAGTGCTGCCGGTATGGCAAGCACAGCCCGCGAGGATGTCGGACCGACAAGTCGGCGGAGCAGAACGGCGTCGAGATGAGAGATGGTACGCCCAAGGGGAATCGAACCCCTGTTACCGCCGTGAAAGGGCGGTGTCCTAACCGCTAGACGATGGGCGCGCCTGGGACGAAGCGGCTTATAATTGCGTTGTCCTCATGCGGCAACCCGTCAAACGCCGACACCGGCAACTTTTTTCGGTTGGTCGCTGGAGCGCTCAGGTCTTGCGGCCGCACTTCCAGTTCCAGTCCCGCTCGGGACCGATGTCGATGTGGATGGAGGAATGGCAGTATGTGCCGACCCCGCCGCGCCCGGGCATGGTGCGCGCGTAGCGGGCGAGTTCGAACTTGTGGACGCCCGGCATCTGCACGTCGACGGCCGCGCAGTACATGTGCTGCGAACGCTCGGCCCCGCGCACCTTCTTGTTGTAGGCGGGGCTGCGGTAGCCGGAGGTGACGATCAGGCGTTTTCCGAAATGGCTCTCGATCTGCTTCAGCATGCGCACCAGCTTCGGCTTCAGGCAGGCCGTGTCGACGGTTTCGCGCTGCTTGAGCAGACCGTTCGGAGCGAGTCGCGCGAGGCCCGCGGCGGAGGCCACCTCATAGGAACCGATGTCCTCGTAGACGTCGATGTCGCTGTCGTCGTCGATGCCGGACTTGCGCTTGATTTCGAAGAGATTCGTCTTGCGCACGCCGGGCAGCGTGAAGTCGCCGCCGCCGGAAACGCCGTCGTCCTCGGCGCCGAGCGATGCGAATCGCACCGCGGCTTCCTCTTTGCGCTTGGTCTCGTTCGGGTCGGGCAGGGTGATCACCGGCTTGGCCTTGGCCTCGCGCGCCTGGGCCGGCGCGGCCGGAGCCGGCTTCGCTTCGGCCGGCGTCGAGCCGAAGAAGGAGGACAGGAAGCTTCGCTTCTTGGGCTCGATGGGGACGTCGGGCATGGTGCCGGCGGTCAGTATGGGGCCGCCGTTCTCGAGGACCTGCCCGCTCGGTGATGCCGCAGCCGCACCCGCCGATCCGGCGCCTTCGCCGACCGGCTTGACGGCAGCCAGCGCGGCCTCGGCCGCAGTTACCGGCTCCGACTGGACGATGGCTTGCGACTTCTCCTTCCCGGCTTCGTTCCGGCTGGGTGGAGGCGTTTCGGCTGGCTGTTCCGGAGCCGCAGGCGGGACCACATCGGCGATCTGTAGCGCGGCAGCAGGGGCGCCTGAGTCGGTGGACTGGGCGAGTTCGAGGACGGGCTCGGAACTGGAGGAGCAGGAGGCGGCAAACACAGCCAGGAGCATCGCTGCGGCTGCGCTGCGTCGTCCGCTCGCGGGTCGCGTCCCTGAACTCAACGTTTTCCCCTTCGTTGCGTGCACGCCCGGATGGTCGCCGATCCTCGCCTCTGGGCGAGATTCCCCGAACTATCCTGCGGATGCACGGTCCCGGCTACGCGCGAAATGGGGCCGGATCAAGTCTCGCCGCATCTTTTCGCCTGCTTCCGGCCTGCGGGTCAACAGGGGGCCGGATCAAACCGTGTTACACGCGCACCCGCACATAGGTGCCCGGCGCATCGCCGAGCACCTTCAGATTCTTGCCCGGCCGCCTTGCCTTCACGCGGCGTTCGTCCTGCTTCTGGATCCATTCCTGCCAGTGCGGCCACCAGGAACCGACGGTCTCGGTAGCGCCGGCAAGCCAGTCCTCGAACGACCCGGCCGTGTTCCCTCCGGACCAGTACTGGTACTTCCGCGAGGCCGGCGGATTGACCACGCCGGCAATGTGTCCCGATCCGGTCAGCACGAACTCCACGTCTCCGCCGAAGAACTTGCTGCCAAGGAACACCGAGCGCGCCGGGGCGATATGATCGTCCTTGGTCGCGAGGTTGTAGACCGGTATGGTGACGTCCGACAGCGAAAGCGTGCGCCCCGCCAGTTCCATCCTGCCTTGCGAGAGCGTGTTGTCCAGGTAGCAGTTGCGCAGATAGTAGGAATGGTTGGCCGCGGCCATGCGCGTCGAGTCCGCATTCCAGTAGAGCAGGTCGAAGGGCAGGGGATCCTTGCCGCGCATGTAGTTGTTGACGACATACGGCCAGATCAGTTCTCCGGACCGGAGCATGTTGAAGGCCGTCGCCATCCGGGTCCCGTCGAGATAGCCCTTGTGGTTCATCGAGCGCTCGACCGCCGCGACCTGCTCCTCGTCCACGAAGACCTTCAGGTCCCCGGCATGGGTGAAATCGACCTGCGTGGCGAAGAAGGTGGCGGACCGGATGCGATCGTCGCCTTCCTGCGCCATCAGCGCCAGCGCCGCCGCCAGCAGCGTGCCGCCGACGCAGTATCCGATGGCGTTGACTTCGCGCTCGCCCGTCGTGCGTTCGATCGTGTCGAGCGCGTATTGCAGGCCCTCGCGGATGTAGGCCTCCCAGTTCTTCGACCCGTGACGCTCGTCGGGGTTGACCCAGGAGATGACGAAGACGGTATGCCCCTGGTCGACCGCCCAGCGGATGAAGGAACGGTCGGCGTTCAGGTCGAGTATGTAGAACTTGTTGATCCAGGGCGGGCAGATCAGCAGAGGCCGCTTCAGCACCTCGTCTGTCGTCGGCTGATACTGGATGATCTCGGCGACGTCGCTGCGCGCGATGACCTTGCCGGGCGTCGTGGCGATGTTCTTGCCGATCTCGAAACTGGATGGGTCGGCTTGCCGCAGCTTCAGGTCGCCACGGCCCGCGGCGATGTCTTCGGCGAGCATCTTCATGCCGCGCACCAGGTTCTCGCCGTCCGAAGCCACCGTTTCCCGGAACAGTTCGGGATTCGTCAGGACGAAGTTCGATGGGGAGATCGCATTGGCGACCTGCCTGACGTAGAAGCTCGCCTTGTGGCGCGTGTGCTCGTCCAGGCCTTCCGTACGCTCGACGAGGTCGATTGCCCAGCGCGACAGGACGAGATAGGCCTGCTTGATGAAATCGAAGAAGGCGTTCCTCGCCCATTCGGGATCCTGGAAACGCTTGTCTCCGCGTTCTGGCGCGATCGCGTCCGGGGCAGGCGCCCCGGTCCGGACATGGCTGATGGCGTTGCTCCAGACTGTGAGATAACCCGCGAAGAGGCGCGTCTGAGCCTCGAGCGCGCGGGACGGGTCGGAAAGCCAATACTCCGTCACCTTGGAGAACGTCCTGACGATGTCGGCCATGGGCTCGGCGAGCGAATCGCGCAGCTCTCCCTTTTCCCGCGGGTCGGCCCAGGCGGACGCAGCCTTTCCGGCCTGCTCGATCATGCGGGCCAGGTTGAGGGCGAAACGTTCGGGATCCTTGATCAGGTATTGCTCGACGTCCGGGGCCCGACCGGCGTCGTCCTTGTCCGGCTTCGTCGCCTTGGACATGTGGAAGCCTTCCTCCTCAGGCCATTTCTTGACATATTATCGTCGGACGTCCAATGCGTTGTAAGTCTGACTGGTGGGCGAAGATATGGCATATCGTAGAGGCGGAAGGCTTTTTCCGGGTGCAGCCGGTGCCGCATTGGTGGCCGCCCTCTGCGCCGGTTGTACGACCGCGCCGGTCGAGACGGTGGCCGAGGCGCCCGGTCGCAGCGGGCAACCGTCGCAGACCGGTACCTTTCCGAACCTGAACATTCCCCAGCGCGCCGCGACCAACCAGCTCAGCGATGACGAGACGCAGTCGAAGCTTGCGCAGCTGAACGCGCTCCAGCGCCGGCAGAATCCCGGCGGCGCGCCAACGGCCGCGGCGGAAGCGGAGCGCCGGCGTCTCAAGGTCGCTGCGGACGAGCAAGCGGAAACGCTGAGGATCATCGAAGGCCAGTAGCCTCGACCCTGCCGCAAATTCGATATATACGCGCGGGCCAGCAGCCGGGGATTGTCTCGCCATGGAAGAGTTTCACAAGGTCCGCCGCCTTCCGCCCTACGTGTTCGAGCAGGTCAACCGCCTGAAGGCCAGCGCTCGCTCCGCGGGCGCCGACATCATCGACCTGGGCATGGGCAATCCCGACCTGCCTACGCCGACGGCGATCGTCGACAAGCTGGTGGAGGTCGTGCGTGACCCGCGCACCCACCGTTACTCTTCATCGCGAGGCATACCGGGCCTGCGCCGCGCCCAGGCCAATTATTACGCCCGCCGTTTCGGGGTGAAGCTCAACCCCGATACGCAGGTGGTCGCGACGCTGGGCTCCAAGGAGGGCTTCGCCAACATGGCGCAGGCGATCACGGCGCCTGGCGACGTGATCCTTTGCCCCAACCCGACCTATCCGATCCACGCATTCGGTTTCATCATGTCGGGCGGGGTGATCCGGTCGCTGCAGGTGGAGCCGGACGACAACTTCATCCCCGCGTTGGAACGGGGCATACGCCATTCCATTCCGAAACCGCTGGCGCTGATCCTCAACTATCCGTCGAACCCGACGGCGCTGGTGGCGAGCCTCGACTTCTACAAGGACGTCGTTGCCTTCGCGAAGAAGAACGATCTCATCATCCTGTCCGACCTTGCCTACTCCGAGATCTATTTCGACGGCAATCCGCCGCCCTCGGTGCTGCAGGTTCCGGGCGCGGTGGATGTGACGGTTGAGTTCACCTCCATGTCGAAGACGTTTTCGATGCCCGGCTGGCGCATGGGTTTCGCCGTCGGCAACGAGCGCCTGATTTCGGCGCTGACGCGGGTCAAGTCCTACCTCGACTACGGCGCATTCACACCCATCCAGGTTGCCGCGACCGCCGCGCTCAACGGCGACGGCGCCGACATCGCCGAAGTGCGCGAGGTCTATCACAAGCGCCGCGACGTGATGGTCGATTCCTTCGGGCGCGCCGGCTGGGACATTCCGCCGCCCGCCGCGTCGATGTTCGCCTGGGCACCGATCCCCGAAGCATTCCGGCACCTCGGATCGCTGGAGTTCTCCAAGCTCCTGATCGAGCACGCGGATGTGGCGGTGGCGCCGGGCATCGGCTTCGGCGAGCACGGCGACGACTATGTGCGCCTTGCGTTCGTCGAGAACGAGCACCGGATCCGGCAGGCAGCGCGCAACATCAAGCGTTTCCTCACGTCCTCGGCCAAGCAGCCGAACAACGTGGTCTCGCTCGCGACGCGGCGCTGATCCGATCCTTCGACGGGCATTCGAGAAATGAGGGGCTTTCCGGCATGGCTGAAGCATTGCGTGTAGGGATTGCGGGCCTGGGCACGGTCGGCGCATCGGTTGCGCGGGTGCTTGCCGAGAAGGCCGGCGAACTCACCCGCCAGTGCGGCCGCAGCATCGAGGTGACAGCGGTTTCGGCACGCAGCAAAGGCAGGGACCGCGGTGTCGACCTGTCCTCGGCGACCTGGTTCGACGATCCGGTGAAGCTCGCGGAACAGGCCGATATCGACGTCTTCGTCGAACTGATCGGCGGCGAAGAGGGACCGGCGCGCGACGCAGTGAAGGCGGCGCTGACCGCCGGCCGCCACGTGGTCACGGCCAACAAGGCGCTGCTTGCAAAGCATGGCGTGGCTTTGGCCGAGATCGCGGAAAAGAAGGGCGTCTTGCTCAACTACGAGGCGGCCGTGGCGGGCGGCATCCCGGTCATCAAGACGATGCGCGAGGCGCTGGCCGGCAACTCGGTAGGCCGAGTGTTCGGGATCCTCAACGGCACTTGCAACTACATCCTGACGCGCATGGAGGCGGAAGGAATCTCCTTCGAAGCCTGCCTGGAGGACGCCCAGCGTCTCGGCTATGCCGAAGCCGATCCGACCTTCGACATCGAGGGCAACGACACCGCGCACAAGCTGTCGATCCTGACGGCCTTGGCTTTCGGTACGAAGATCGCTGCCGGGGACATCTACCTGGAAGGCATCTCCAACATCACGCAGGCCGACATCCGGGCCGCGGCGGACCTGGGCTACCGCATCAAGCTTCTCGGCGTGGCGCAGCGGACCGAGAGCGGCATCGAGCAGCGGGTGCACCCGACCATGGTGCCGACGGCCAGCGTGATCGCGCAGGTTCACGGTGTCACCAACGCGGTTGCGATCGAAACCGATATCCTGGGCGAACTTTTGCTGTCCGGCCCCGGTGCCGGCGGCAACGCCACAGCGTCCGCGGTGGTCGGGGATATCGCGGACATTGCCAAGAGCCGTCCCGGGTTCCAGCACGGCCCGGTGTTCGGCTGGCCGGCGAAGCAGCTTAAGCCCTACAAGAAGGCTCAGATGCGAAGCCATGCGGGCGGCTACTTCATCAGGCTGACGGTCCACGACCGCACCGGCGTCTTCGCCGCGATCGCCAAGCGCATGGCCGACAATGACATCTCGCTCGAATCCATCGTTCAGCGCTCGACCTCGGCCGACGCTCAGAAGACCGTCATCCTCGTCACGCACGAGACGACCGAGGCGGCGGTTCGCAAGGCGGTCGAAGGTATCACCAAGGACGGACACCTGACCGACAAGCCGCAGGTCATTCGTATCGAACGGGCCGCCTGACATTTCCGTCTTGGCTCCACCGTTCTATCGTCATGCCGTGGCAGGCGGCGGCTGAATGGCGGACAAACGAATCTTCCTGGGTGTCAGGCAATCCGCGACCGGCCTGTGCTGGGAGCACCGGCTGACCGAACGCCAGGAGATGGTCGCGCTGACGATCGCGCAGACACATGGCGTGCCCGACATCGTGGCGCGCGTACTGGCAGGCCGGGGGGTGGCCGCGGACGAGGCCGAGCGCTTCCTCGATCCCACGATCAGGAGCCTGCTGCCCGACCCCGCCTCGCTGACGGACATGGATCGTGCCGCCGAGCGCCTCGCCAAGGCGATACGGACCAGGGAGAAGGTCGCGATCTTCGGCGATTACGACGTCGACGGCGCGGCGTCCTCAGCGCTCCTGAAGCGGTTCCTGGCATTCTACGGCGTCGACGCGGAAATCTACATACCCGACCGGATATTCGAGGGGTACGGCCCGAACCCCGACGCCATGCGCGAACTCGTGAGCCGGGGAGCGAAACTGATCGTCACGGTGGACTGCGGCACCAACAGCGCGCCATCCGTCGACGCGGCCCTGCTGGCGGGGGCCGAGGTGGTGGTGCTGGACCACCACCAGGTAGGCGGCGCACTGCCCATGGCGGTCGCGGTCGTCAATCCGAACCGCGAAGACGACCTCTCGGGGCAGGGGCATCTCTGTGCCGCGGGGGTCGTGTTCCTGACGCTGGTGCAGACCGCGCGTCTGCTGCGCATCGAGCGGCCGGCAGATCCGCAACCCGATCTCCTGTCCATGCTCGATCTCGTGGCGCTGGCGACCGTCTGCGACGTCGTTTCCCTGACCGGGGTGAACCGCGCCTTCGTCGTCAAGGGGTTGATCGCCGCCCGCCAGCAAGGGAACGTCGGGCTAACCGCCCTGGCGCGAGTGGCGCGCATCGGCGAACCGATCAACACCTTCCATCTGTCGTTCCTGATCGGACCGCGCATCAATGCCGGCGGGCGGATAGGCGACGCGGCGCTTGGCAGCCGCCTTCTTGCGACAGACGATCCCGTGGAAGCGGGCCAGATAGCGGAGACTCTCGACCGGCTCAACCAGGAACGCCAGGCAATGGAGCAGGTGATGCTGGCCGAGGCGAAGGCGGAGGCCGACGCTGAACTCGCCGGCGGCGCCGGACCGGCGATCGTGGTGACCGCGAGCAGGGACTGGCATCCCGGCATCGTCGGGCTCCTAGCGTCGCGGCTCAAGGAGCATGCCCGCCGACCTGCCTTTGCCATCGCGTTCAACGCCAACGGGATCGGCACAGGCTCGGGGCGATCCATCCCCGGCTTCAACCTCGGGCGACTTGTGCGCGACGCCGTCGCGGCCGGTCTCCTGGTGAAGGGCGGCGGCCACGCGATGGCGGCGGGCATCACCGTCGAGCGCGAGAAGCTGGGCGCGCTGCGCGCCTTCTTCGAGGAGCGCGCCGCGTCCGATGTCTTCCGTCTGCAAGACGAGGAAGCGCTCGACATTGACGCGGCGCTCGCGGCCGAGGGCGCGACGCTGAGTTTGCTTGAGACGCTGGAAAGGGCCGGTCCCTACGGGGCAGGACACGTAGCGCCGGTTTTCGTGCTGCCGCGCCATCGCCTGGAAGACGCGCGGTTGGTGGGTGCAAACCATGTCCGTGCGGATTTGCGGTCGGACGGCGGCGGCCGCCTGCAGGCGATCGCCTTTCGCGCCGCCGAGTCTCCGCTCGGAGATTTCCTGTTTGCCAACAGAGGCCGGACGGTACATGTCGCCGGCTCGCTGTCGGGCAGCTACTGGAATGGCGCCCGCCGTGTCGATTTCCGCATCGTCGACGCGGCGCTCGCGGGGTAGGGCGATATTGCGCCGGCCGGGTCAGGCCAGAACGCTGCGCATGCGCTCGAGTTCGCCGAGCTGCGCCTTGGTGATGTCGTAGCCGATCTGGATCGCTTCGCCGGCACGATGGAATTCCGTCAGTCCGATATGGCCGAGCTTGGGCTGGAGAGACAGATCCGGCGGATCGCCGGCAAGCCGCGCCCGCGAGATGCGGTCCTGGATGATGTTGAAAGCCTCGACCATCACGCCGGTGAGGCCGAGACGTGCCTCCGTCGGGGCCGCCGCGGAGCGCGGGCGCGAAGTGCCTGCGGCGTTCTGCTCGACAATGAGTTCTCCGGCGCTGTGCTTGATCACGGCGGCGCGGCCGAACAGGTCGTAGTGCAGGTTCACCGCCACGACGAGCCGCTGCTCGTAGGCGCGGCAGACCGAGACAGGCACCGGGTTGACCAGCGCGCCGTCGACGAGAACGCGGCCATTTGCGCTCACCGGCTCGAAAACGCCGGGCAGCGCATAGGACGCCCGCATGGCGGTGATGAGCGAACCGCTCGAAAGCCAGATCTCATGGCCGGTGCGGATTTCCGAGGCTACGCAGACGAAAGGCTTGGGCAGGTCCTCGAAACGGATGCCGTCGAGGTGCTGGCGCAGCCGTGCGTCGAGCTTCATCCCGCCGAACAGGCCATTCCCACGAAAGCTGAAATCCAGGAGGCCGAAGATGCGTCGCTTGGTCAGGCTGCGGGCGAACTCCTCGAGCTCGTCGAGCTTGCCGGCCAGGTAGCAGCCGCCGACCAGCGCGCCGACCGAGGTGCCGGCGATCATGGAGACTTCGATGCCGGCCTCGTCGAGCGCCCTGAGCACGCCTATATGGGCCCAGCCGCGCGCGCAGCCGCCGCCGAGGGCCAGCGATATCCCTGATTTCTTCGTGGATGCCGTGTCGGACACGCCGCCGGCGGATGCGGGCCCGTTGGCTTCCTGCACCTCGGACCTGCCACGAAATGACGCCCAGTCGAGCACCACGAACTCCTTGCCCGCAAGCCTAGCCTACGTGCGTCCTGTATCGAAGTGGTAAACGTAGGTGCGCACCGCCACTCTGAAAATACACTAACTGTTTCGATATGTCTCGGCGACGTCGAAGAGCGGTTCGCTCCCGTCGGCTTCCAGTTCGACCCTACCGTCCGAGAGGCGCAGCTTCCTGTAGAAGCACGAACGCCGTCCCGTGTGGCAGGTGGCGTCGTGGCCGGCGACCTCCACCTGGAGCCACACTGCGTCCTGGTCGCAATCGGTGCGAAGCTCCACGACATGCTGCAGGTTGCCCGAAGTCTCGCCCTTCTTCCACAGGGCGCGGCGCGACCGGGACCAGTAATGCGCGATCCCCGTTTCGATCGTCAGACCCAGCGCCTCGGCGTTCATGTGGGCGACCATCAGCACCGTGCCGTCCCGATGGTCCGTCACGACCGCCGTCACAAGTCCGCTTTCGTCGAAGCGCGGCGAGAAGACCGTGCCTTCCTCGAGCAGCTTCTTGTCGGGCGATGGCTCGGGAAAGCCAGAAACGCTCATTCGCGATCTGCCGGAGAACCGAGCGCACGCACCATCGTCACGAAACGCACCTGTTCTTCCGGATTGTCCTTGAAGCTGCCGGTGAAGGTGGAGGTCAGCGTCGTCGACCCTTGCTTGCGGATGCCGCGCATCGCCATGCACATGTGCTCGGCCTCGATCATCACTGCGACACCGCGCGGATCGAGCACTTCCTGGATCACGTTTGCGATCTGCGCCGTCATCGCCTCCTGCGTCTGCAGGCGGTGGGCGAAGATGTCGACGACGCGGGCGATCTTGGAGAGGCCGACGACCTTGCCGTCCGGCAGGTAGCCGACATGCGCCTTGCCGATGATCGGCACCATGTGGTGTTCGCAATGCGAATGGAACTTGATGTCGCGGACGATCACCAGGTCGTCGTAACCGGCCACCTCCTCGAAGGTCCTCCCGAGTTCCTCCGCCGGACACATGTCGTATCCGTTGAACATCTCGCGATAGGCCTTCGCGACGCGCTTGGGCGTGTCGATCAGCCCCTCGCGGTCCGGGTCGTCGCCGGTCCAGCGCAACAGGACCCTGACGGCATCCTCGACCTCGGCCTCGCTCGGCCTGTTCGTGACCGGCTTGTCCAGGTATTCGGAAGGCGGCATGATCTTCTTCGCCACGGCGTCCATAGGTGTCTCCCGTAGTTCCTCTCGGCGGAGGAACGAGTTAAACGGATCACAGCCTCTCGCGGACGAGCCCATAGCTGCGAAGTCTGCTCCACATCCATCCGGGCGCAGTCGCCTTGTCGGCCGTGGAACCCAAGCATTATATATGGTCTGAAGGCGCGAATGAAAGACGCGCCGGGCGCGACCCATGTTCGCGCTTCGGCGACGGATTGGAAAGAAATGATCGACGACGTCTACAACGCCAAGATCCTCGGTTTCGCCGGCAACATCGGCCGGACCGGGCGACTCGAGAGGCCGGATGCGACGGCCAAGGCGCATTCCAAGCTGTGCGGTTCGACCGTTATCGTCGATTTGGAGATGCGGGACGGGATCGTCACCGATTTCGCGCATGAGGTGAAGGCCTGCGCGCTGGGTCAGGCATCCTCCTCCATCATGGCGCAGCACGTGGTCGGCGCGTCCGCCGAAGAGTTGAGGGCCGTCCGCGACTCCATGCTGAAGATGCTCAAGGAGAACGGTGCACCGCCGGAGGGCCGGTTCTCCGACCTGAAGTATCTCGAGCCGGTGCGCGACTACAAGGCGCGCCACGCTTCAACCATGCTCACCTTCGACGCGGTCGTCGATGCCATCGGCCAGATCGAGCGCAGGCGCGCCGGAGAGGCGGCTTAGCGCCCTCGCGTCTCACGCCGAAGAGAGCAGGTCCCGCACCAGGGGAATGACCTTCGTGCCGTAGAGTTCGATGCTCTTCATCATGTGCTCGTGCGGCAGCGTGCCGGAAGAGTATTTCATGTCGAACCGGCTGACACCCAGCGCCTTGACCGTCTTGACGATCTTCTTCGCGACCGTTTCCGGGGAGCCGACATAGAGCGACCCCATGTCCGCCTCCGCGTTGAACCGCGCGATGCTGGTTGGTCCCCAGCCCCGCTCGCCGCCGATCCGGTCGTGGATCGCCTTGTAGCCCGGCCAGAGCTGGGTGCGCGCTTCCTCGTCGGTCTCGGCGACATGCCCCGGCGAATGCACGCCCATAGGCAGTGCCGGCTTTTGCAGCTGGTCGGCCGCGCGGTGGTAGAGGTCGACGAACTGGCGGAAGCGAACCGGATCTCCACCGATGATGGCGAGCATCATGGGCAGTTCGTACTGCACGGCGCGCACCACCGATTCCGGGCTCCCGCCTACGCCGATCCAGGTCTTCAGGCTGCCGTTCTCCACCGGCGGATAGACGTGCTGCTCTTTCAGGCCGGGATGGATGGAACCTTGCCATGTCACCGGCCCCTGCTTCAGGAGGGCGGAGAACAGATCGAGCTTCTCGGAGAAAAGCCGTTCATAGTCGTTGAGCGAGAAGCCGAAGAGCGGGAAGGACTCGGTGAACGAGCCGCGCCCGAGGATCACCTCGGCGCGGCCACCGGACAAAGCGTCCAGCGTCGAGAAGCGCTGGAAGACGCGGATCGGATCGTCCGAGCTGAGCACGGTCACGGCTGAGCCGAGATGGATCCGGCTGGTCCGAGAGGCGATCGCCGCGAGCACGACGTCGGGTGCCGACACGGCGAAATCGTCGCGGTGGTGTTCGCCGACCCCGATGAAGTCGATGCCGACCTGGTCGGCCAGGATGCCTTCCTCGAGGACGTTGCGCAGCACCTGGGCCTGCGCCAACAGCCTGCCGTCCTTGTCGACGGTTACGTCGCCGAACGTATCGAGTCCGAGTTCGATCTGACCTGTCTGCTTCTCCGACATGGCGCCCGCCTTCGCTTTGCATCGAAAATCTGTTGGGAAGTCGCAGCGCGATACCTAGGTGTAGCGGGACTTGCAATCAAATCGCCTTCGGTGAACAGACTGTCGGCGGCTTCCAAAAGTCACTTCGAGGTAATCGAGGCACGTGACGGGCCACTCGCACCACGCAACGAAAAAACCGGCCGGCCGAAACTGGGCGGGGCCGTGGCGCAGGACGCCGGGCAGGGTGCTCGGCACTGCGCTGGTGAGGCTCTATCAGCTCACGCTTTCCGGATTCGTCGGCAACACCTGCCGACACATGCCGACCTGCTCCGAATACGCCCATGAGGCGATCGCCCGCCATGGGCTCTGGGCAGGTGGATGGATGGGCCTGTTCCGGGTGATGCGGTGCGGTCCTGGCGGCACGCACGGCATCGACCGTGTTCCGGAGACCTTGGCGGCCCGCTATCGCTGGTTCATGCCCTGGCGATATTGGCGGATAGGTAAGAAGCCGGCGCAGGCTTGATCCGCTTGCCATGAACCTTGTGCTTTACGCCTGCAGCTTCCGCCACTAAAAGACGCCCCGCCGCCGGACGCTTCCGGCCATCACCACCCGCGCTCGTTTGCGGGACTGGATAGGAGAAGACTTTTGGCTCAGATTTCCCTCAAATTTCCCGACGGCTCCGCGCGCGAGTATGACGCTGCCACGACCGGCGCCGCGCTTGCGGAGTCCATCTCCAGGTCGCTGGCGAAGAAGTCGGTCGCCTATGCGCTCGATGGCGAGCTGCGCGACCTGTCCGACCCGATCGGCCGCTCGGGCGCCGTCGAAATCGTCACGCGCGACGACCCGCGCGCGCTCGAACTCATCCGCCACGACACCGCCCATGTGCTCGCCGAAGCCGTTCAGGAGCTTTGGCCCGTCACGCAGGTCACGATTGGACCCGTCATCGAGAACGGGTTCTACTACGACTTCGCCCGCAACGAGCCCTTCACGCCCGACGACTTCCCGGTCATCGAGAAGAAGATGCGCGAGATCATCCAGCGCAACAGGCCTTTCACGAAGCAGGTCTGGGATCGCGACCGCGCCAGGCAGGTCTTCCGTGACAAGGGAGAGGCCTACAAGGTCGAACTCATCGACGCCATACCGAGCGACCAGGACCTGAAGATCTACTACCAGGGTGACTGGTTCGATCTCTGTCGCGGACCGCACATGGCTTCGACCGGCCAGATCGGCAACGCCTTCAAGCTGATGAAGGTGGCCGGCGCCTATTGGCGTGGCGACGCGAACAACCCGATGCTGACGCGCATCTACGGGACGGCCTGGGCAGACCAGGCCCAGCTCGACCAGTACATCCACATGCTGGAGGAAGCGGAAAAGCGCGACCACAGGAAGCTCGGCCGAGAGATGGACCTGTTCCATTTCCAGGAGGAGGGACCCGGCGTGGTCTTCTGGCACGCCAAGGGCTGGAAGATGTTCCAGAACCTCATCGCCTACATGCGCCGCCGGCTCGGCGACGACTACCAGGAGGTCAACGCACCGCAGGTTCTCGACAAGAGCCTTTGGGAGACCTCCGGCCACTGGGGCTGGTATCAGGAGAACATGTTCGCGGTGAAATCCGCGCATGCCTTCACGCATCCCGACGACGAGGAGGCGGACCAGCGCATCTTCGCGCTGAAGCCGATGAACTGCCCAGGGCATGTGCAGATCTTCAAGCACGGGCTGAAATCCTATCGCGATCTGCCGATCCGGCTCGCCGAGTTCGGCAACGTCCATCGCTACGAGGCTTCCGGGGCGCTGCACGGGCTGATGCGCGTGCGCGGCTTCACGCAGGACGACGCACACATCTTCTGCACCGAGGACCAGCTCGAAGCCGAGATCCTCAAGATCAACGATCTCATGATGTCGGTCTACCAGGATTTCGGCTTCGACGAGGTGGTGGTGAAGCTCGCCACACGGCCTGAAAAGCGGGTCGGCACCGATGCGGCCTGGGATCATGCGGAGGACATCCTCCGGCGCGCCCTTGCCCGCATGGCGCGCGAGGACAATCGCATCAAGACGGGCGTCAACGAGGGCGAGGGCACCTTCTACGGGCCGAAGTTCGAGTACACGCTGAAGGACGCGATCGGCCGCGAGTGGCAGTGCGGGACCACCCAGGTCGACTTCAACCTGCCGGAACGCTTCGGCGCCTTCTACATCGGCTCGGATTCGGAGAAGAAGCAGCCGGTCATGGTCCATCGTGCCATCGCAGGATCGCTGGAGCGCTTCCTGGGCATCCTGATCGAGAGCCATGCCGGGCAGATGCCGCTCTGGTTCGCGCCGGTGCAGGTGGTCGTCGCCACCATCACCTCGGATGCCGACGATTATGCGCGGCAGGTGGTGGCCAAGCTGAAGGATGCAGGCCTCTCGGCCGAGATCGATCTCCGCAACGAGAAGATCAACTACAAGGTCCGCGAACACAGCCTCGCCAAGGTGCCGGTGATCCTCGTCTGCGGCAAGCGTGAGGCGGAGGAGGGCACGGTCAACGTCCGTCGGCTCGGCTCGCGCGACCAGCAGTCCATGACCCTGTCTGCCGCAATCGATGCGCTGGTCGACGAGGCGACCCCGCCCGACATCAAGCGCTGGCAGGCCAAGAAGGCGGCTGCCGCCTGATCGTCCCAGGAGCGCCGGGATGCCGTCGCGGCGTTCCTATTTCAGCAGCTGATCCCGACCTTGGACGGCGTGCAGGTCGGTTTCATCACCGGCACCTGGTTCTGAGGACGGCGCAGCTGGTTGGACAGATTGTCCAGCTGGCGGTTGAATTGCTGCTGCTGCTGGAAATTCTGGCGCTGCTGCCTGTTCTGCAGGGCCTGCCATTGGCCGTTGCTGATCCTCGGCGCGACGACGGGGTTTCTCGTCTGCGCGTGAAGAGCTGGCGCCCACGCCGCTAGCGCGAGCGCGACGAGGCTGCTTCTGACGATGCGCTCCATGATGCTCATGATATAGAGATAATGCGCGAAACGAAATCGCCAAGCATCGATCGTTCCCGTCTCGGCAGTCAGCGGAGCAGAAAGACCTTGCAGGGATCGCCGGTTTCGGCCGCCGGCGCAAAGGGTTCGCGCACGATGAGCCCGCCCGCATCCGCGAGCAGCCTAAGCATGGAAGAATCCTGGACCGTGAAGGGCGTGGCCACGAGTGCGTCTCCCTGGCGTTCCAGAGACGCCCGCACATAGTCCTGACGGGTGTCGTTTGCCGCCATCGGTGCGCCGAGCAATGCGTCGGCGAGAACGGTTTCGTGCGGCCTGCCGCCGAGCCTGGCGAGCAGCGGCTTGATGAAGAGGTGCGAGCAGACCAGGCTTGCCACCGGGTTGCCCGGCAGTCCGATGCAACGGGTATTGGCTAGCCGGCCGAACATCAGCGGCTTGCCGGGTCGCATCGCGATCTTCCAGAAGCCGAGTTCCATGCCCAGCCCCGTCAGCGCCTCCTGCACGAGGTCGTGGTCGCCCACCGAGGCACCTCCCAGGGTGACAATCAGGTCCGCGCCGGCGTCGAGCGCCCGCCTGACTCGATCGGAGATGTCTTCGGTCCGATCCCCTGCAATGCCGAGATCGAGCACCTGTGCACCGGCCTCGCGGGCTATGGTGGCTACGCCGAACGAGTTCGAGGCGATGATCTGATCTGGTCCGGGCCTGCTTCCCGGCGGCAGCAACTCGTCGCCGGTCGCGATGATCGCCACCAGCGGTCGTTTCACCACGGGCAGGGCAGGGTGGTTGGCGGCCGCCGCTAGCGACAGTGCGGCAGCGTCGAGCACGCGGCCGGCGTCCAGCAGCAACTGGCCTTCCTGGAAATCGAGTCCGCGCCGGCGGATGTGGCGTCCGGCAGCGACGGTCTCACGAACCTCGACGGTCTCGTCGTCCAGCCGCTCCACATTCTCCTGGATGGCGATGGTGTCCGCGCCCTCCGGCAGCGGCGCCCCCGTAAAGATGCGAACCGCTTCGCCCTTGCCAACCGATCCGGAAAACTGCCGTCCGGCGGCCGCCACGCCGACCAGCTTCAGCCGAGCCGGAACAGTCGCCACATCCTCGGCCCGCACCGCATAGCCATCCATCGCGGATGCGTCGAAGGGCGGCTGCGTCCTGAGTGCCTTGAGCGGTTCGGCGAGGACGCGATCGCCGGCCTCGGCCAGTGGGACGGTTTCGGCCGAACCGCACGCAGCGTCCTCGAGAAGACGCGCCAGCGCCTCCTCAACAGGAAGCAGCCCGCTCATCGCTCCGCCTTGTAGTCGCCGGACTTTCCGCCGGTCTTCTCCACCAGCCTGATGCCGGAGATGACCATCTCCCGGTCGACTGCCTTGGCCATGTCGTAGATCGTCAGGCAGGCCACGGAAGCGGCGGTCAGCGCCTCCATCTCGACGCCCGTCTTGCCCGTCACCCGCGCCAGCGCGGTCACGCGAAGTCCCGGCAAGTCCTCATCCGCCTCGATGTCGACCGCCACCTTCGTCAGCAGAAGCGGATGGCAGAGCGGGATGAGTTCCGAGGTCTTCTTGGCGGCCATGATCCCCGCAATGCGCGCCGCGCCCAGCACGTCGCCCTTCTTGGCATTGCCTTCGAGAATGGTTTTCAGGGTTTGAGGCTTCATCGACACGAAGCCCTCGGCGATCGCGGTCCGCTCGGTCTCCGCCTTGCCGCCGACGTCCACCATGTCGGCCTTGCCGTCGGCGCCGAGATGGGTGAGGCGGCTCATCGCGTCAGGCCCGCAAGGCTGCCGGCGCGCCATGGAGCAGCGCCCTGGTCGCGGCAGTCACGTCCGCCTGCCGCATCAGACTCTCGCCCACCAGGAACGTGCCGATGCCGCTGCGCGACAGCCGCTTGCAATCGTCATGCGTGGAAACGCCGCTTTCGCTGACAAGCAGGCGGTCGGCCGGAACCAGCCGCGCCAGCCGCTCCGAGGTCTCGAGCGTCGTCTCGAAGGTGCGCAGATTGCGGTTGTTGATGCCGATCAGCCGCGACGAGAGCTTCAGCGCCCGCTCGGTCTCGGCCTCGTCATGCACCTCGACCAGCGCATCCATGCCAAGATCGTGGGCGGTTTCCTCGAGCGCCTTGGCGTCGTCGTCGCTCACGCTGGCCATGATGATTAGGATGGCGTCGGCGCCCCAGGCCCTCGCCTCGTGCACCTGGTACGGCTCGAACAGGAAGTCCTTGCGCAGCGCCGGCAGGCGCGTGGCGGACCGTGCGGCGGTGAGGAACTCCGGCGCGCCCTGGAAGGAAGGGCCGTCCGTCAGCACCGACAGGCAGGCGGCTCCGCCGTCCTCATAGGCGCGAGCGAGCGCCGGCGGATCGAAATCGGCCCGGATCAGACCCTTGGACGGGCTCGCTTTCTTCACTTCGGCAATCAGGGCGAAACCGCCCGCCGCGCGCTTCGCTTCCAGCGCGGCGAGGAAACCGCGCGGCCGGTCGCTGTCGCGCGCCAACGCCTTCATATCGGCTGGCAGGATACGCGCCTTGGCGGCCGCGATCTCGTCGCGCTTGTAGGCTTCTATACGTGCGAGGATGTCAGCCATGTCTCATCCATTGGATGCCGCGACCAGCCGGTCGAGCACCTTGGCGGCCTTGCCGCTGTCGATCGCCTGCGCGGCCAGCGCCGCGCCGTCCGCCAGGGTAGCAGCCTTGCCGGCGACGACCAGCCCCGCGCCGGCGTTCATGAGCACCGTGTCCCGATAGGCGCCGGGAGCGCCGTTGAGCAGCAGGCGCAGCGCCGCCGCGTTGAAGGCGGCGTCGCCGCCGCGCAGTTCTTCCTTGCGGTAGCGTCGCAGGCCCACCTGTTCCGGGGTGACGGTGAAGGTGCTGACCTTGCCGTCGGCCAGTTCAGCCACCTGCGTCTCTCCCGTGGTGGTGATCTCGTCGTAGCCGTCGCCATGCGCCACCCAGGCGCGTTCCGCGCCGAGTGCCTTCAGGGTTTGCGCAACCGGCTCGATCCACTCCGGAGCGAAGACGCCGACCATCTGGCGGCGTACGCCGGCCGGGTTCGACAGCGGACCGAGCAGGTTGAAGATGGTACGCGTGCCGAGTTCCGCCCTCGTCGGGCCGACGTGTCTCATCGCAGGATGATGGGCCGGCGCGAACATGAAGCCCACCCCGGCCTCGCTCACGCAATGGCCGATCGCTTCGGGAGGGAGATCGATCTTGACGCCGAGCGCCATCAGCACGTCGGCAGCCCCGGTCTGCGAGGAAAGCCCGCGGTTGCCGTGCTTCGCCACCGGCACGCCGGCGGCGGCGATCACCATGGCCGAGGCTGTCGAGATGTTCACGCTATGCGAGCCGTCGCCGCCGGTGCCCACGATGTCGATCGCATCCTCTGGCGCCTCGACCCGCAGCATCTTGCTGCGCATTGTCGCCACGGCGCCCGATATCTCGTCGACCGTCTCGCCGCGCACCCGCAGCGCCATCAGAAAGCCGCCGATCTGCCCGGGAGTCGCTTCGCCGGACATGATGACTTCGAACGCTTCCCGCGCCTCCTCGAAGGAGAGCGAACTGCCGCCTGCAACCTTCGCGATATGGTCCTTCAGCGTCGCCATGCCCCGCCCCGCAGCCGAATTAGAACGCCAGTGCCTGCTCGATCAGGGAGCGGTTGACCTCTACCTCATATTCGCCCTGCAGCCGTGCCACGAGCTGGTCGAGCAGGTCGTCCGCGATCCCGCGCGAGAAGGCGGTCTGCGTTTCCTCCGGGATCGAGCCGGCGTCGGCTCCGGCGGGCTCGAACACCTCCGTCACCTTGAACAGGATCTGCGCGTCGCCGTTGGGCCCGGCGACCACGCCGGTTCCGCCTTCGGCCACACCGAAGATGGCGGCGACCCCGGGCTTGCCGAAATCGCCGTCGTCCGCCCCGCGCTTCAAGCCGCGCTTGGTCTGCTTGTCGAGGGAGAGTTCGGCCGCGAGCGCATCCAGGGACACACCGTCCTTGAGGCGCTTTTCGAACTCGGCCGCCTTCGTGGCGAGCCGGCTGTCGGCCTCAGCGGCCTTCCAGTCGGCGAGCACCCTGTCGCGGACCTCGTCGAGCGTCCGGTCGCGTGCGGGGGTGGTGTCCTCCACCTCGTAGTAGACGAAGCCCGTGCTGCCCTGATTGATCGAAGGGTTCTCCATCCCGACCTCGGCGGTGAACGCAGCCTCCAGCAGTTCCCGCGACTGCGGCAGATCGTTCACGACCGTGCCGTCCGGCCGCTGCCCCGTACGGTCGACGGCTTCGACCGTCTGGACCTCCAGGCCGAGCTTGGCGGCTGCCTCGCGCATCGATTCGCCGGCGGCGCGGCTGTCCTCGTAATTGTCGTGCACGTCGAGCAGGATGCGGTTCGCCTCCGCCAGCGCCAGCTCGCGCCGGATCTCGGGCGTGGCCTCGGCGAGCGACCTCACGGTCTGCGGCGTGATTTCGGCTACGCGCACCAGCAGCGGGCCGAACGCGCCGTCGACCACCGGGCTGACCTCGTTGGCCTGCAAGGCGAAGGCCGCGTCCGCGACCGCCTGGTCCGGCACCTTGTCCTTGGCGAATGTGCCGAGCAGGGTGTCGGCCTGGGTCTTGCCCTGCGCCGCCGCCACGGAGTCGAATGTGGCACCCGCCTGGATCGAATCGAGCGCAGCCTGGGCCGCATCCCTGTCGGCGAATACGATCTGCTCGATCGTGCGCGTCTCCGCAGTGGTGAAGCGCGACACGTTGCGATCGTAGTCTTCCTTCACCTGTTCGTCGGTGATCGCGGCTTCGTCGATGATCGTTTCCGGAACCAGGCTGACATACGAGATCTTGCGATATTCCGGTGCCGCATAGCGCTGCTTGTTCGCCTCGAAATACTCCGACAGCGCGGCGTCAGACGGATCCTCGATGGGCTCCACGACCGACTCCGGCATGACGATATACTCGGCGGTGCGGTCTTCGCCCTGGTACAGTGCCGCGGCCCGCAGGAAGGTCGCCGGCGCCTCGAGCCCGTCCGACACGGCCTCGACGATCTGCTGCCGGATGGCCACCTGGCCGCGATTGGCGAGATAATCCTCCGGCCTCATGCCGACCTGGCTGAGCACGTACTCGAACTGCTGCCGGTCGAACTGGCCGTTCGGGCCCTGGAAGGCGGGATCGGACATCGTCAGCTGGGCGAGCTTGTCCTCGGACAGGCCGAGGCCGAGTTCCGACGCTTGTTCGTCGAGCACGGCCCCGGCGACCAGTTGCGCCAGGACCTGATCCTCGATCCCGAAGGCGCGTGCCTGCTCGCGCGTCAGCCTCTGCCCGAACTGCTGCGACAGCACCGAGATCTGCCGGTCGTAGGCGAGGCGGTATTCTATGGGCGACACGGTGGTGTCGCCGGCCGTGACGACCGAATTGCCTCCGAAGCCCGTGGCGATCTGGCCGGATATGCCCCATACCGCGAAGCTCAACACGAGCAGCACGAGGAGCAGTTTGGCCACCCAGGTCCCTGCGGCGGTTCTGAGCGCTGAAAGCATATGCGATCCCGATATTACGCGCCTGAAAAGTAGGCTTTTTGCCGTTCCGAAGCGCAATAGCGCCCTTCGGCTACAGTGTCGATTGCTTTGTGGCCCGATTTTGGTAGGGAGGGCGCACGATTGCCGCCGGGCGCAGCAGGGGAGAACGTCGTCATGACCTCGGGAATCCGTCCACTGGTAGCCGGCAACTGGAAGATGAACGGCACCACGGCGTCGCTGAACGAGTTGCACGCCATCGGGCACGGCTTCATGTCCGGGCTCGACGCGGAAACGGATGCGGTGATCTGCCCTCCGGCCACCCTGATCGGCCGGGCGCATGAGGTGCTGAAGGGCACTCCGGTGAAGGTCGGCGGCCAGGACTGCCACGCGGCCGAGAGCGGCGCCTATACCGGAGACATCTCCGCCGAGATGCTGAAGGATTGCGGCGCTTCCTACGTCATCGTCGGTCATTCCGAGCGCAGGACCGGTTACGGCGAGACGGACGGTGCCGTGCGTGCCAAGGCGCAGGCCGCCTGGCGGGCCGGCATCGTTGCCATCATCTGCATCGGGGAGACCAGGGCGGAACGCGAGCTCGGCTCGACGCTGGACGTTCTTTCGAAACAGCTCGCCGGTTCCGTTGCCGCCGCCGCGACGTCCGCCAACACGGTGATCGCCTATGAACCGGTATGGGCGATCGGAACGGGCCTCACGCCGACGCTCGACGATGTCGCCGCGGCGCATGCCCACATCCGGGCCGAACTCAAGGGTGCTCTCGGCGCCGAGGCGGCTCGCATGCGGCTGCTCTACGGCGGCTCGGTGAAGCCTTCGAACGCCGTGGAACTGCTCTCGGTCGACAATGTCGACGGCGCGCTGGTAGGCGGCGCGAGCTTGAAGGCAGGGGACTTCCTGGGGATCGCGGAAGCCTATCGGTCGATCTGAACTCTACGCTACGACCGTGAGCCGGCGCCGCCGCTCGTCCAGCAACACGATCACAAGTCCGCTGGCCACCACCAGCGATATGCCCCACAGCGCCAGCGCGTTGGGCAGTTCCCCGAACACCGCCAGGCCCGAAACGACCGCCCATACCGTGAAGCTGTAGTAGAACGGCGCGACGACCCGCGTCGGCCCGACGCGATAGGCCGTGAATATGAAGAAGTGGCCGAAGATCAGGAACAGGCCGGCCCCGAGGAGCAGCGCGAGGTGGTGCGGGCCCGGCATCACCCAATCTTCCGTCAGCACATGCATGAATCCGGCGCCGATCATCACGATGATCACCGCCGAGATTGCCACGATCATTCCCGGTACGTGGCCCGCGACGCGTCGGCCGGCGATGTCGCGGGCCGCGCAAAAGACGGCGTTCGAAAGGCCGAGCAAGGCGTAGACCGATATCCCATCCATGGTCGGCTGCGCCACCATCAGCGCTCCGGTGAAACCGAGAGCGATCAGCGCCATGCGAATGCCGCCGATCTTCTCGCGGAACAGGATGGATGCGCCGAGGAGGACGAGGAGCGGCGTGATCTGGCCGAGAGCGACGGCATCGGCGATGGGCATGTTGGCCAGCGCAACGACGTAGGACAGCACGCCGAAGAGTTCGAGAAAGTTCCTGGCCAGCACGCGCCTTTCGAACATCGCGGGCGCTTCGCGCGCATAGCCGAGGGCGACCAGAAGCGGCGCACCGAGGAGCAGCGCCGCCACGCCGCGGAGGAACAGCACTTCGAAGGGCGGCAGGCCGACAGTCGCCATCTTCATCATCGTGTCGTTGATGACGTATGCGCCAGTCGCGCCGAGCATGAAGAGGGGACCGCGGATGGCTTCTGGCAAGGGCATTGATGACTGCACGTGGGGCTGGCGTTCGGGACGCGCCAATGAGGAGGAGTTTTTGGAACGGAGCAAGCGGAAACGATTGTGCACTGCACCGCGGTTGCATCCACGATCGCCGTCACCATATTCCGCCCGGGCTTGGAAATGCCGAGAAAGCATTGTATTGAGCCGCCTTCTTTGGGGCGCCCTGCGCCCGCGCACGTCGTTCAGGTGAGATTCCATGGAAACCGTCGTCATCGTCGTTCATCTGATGATCGTGCTTGCGCTGGTAGGCGTTGTGCTGCTCCAGCGCTCCGAAGGCGGCGGATTGGGCATCGGTGGCGGTTCGGGATTCATGACCGCGCGTGGCGCGGCCAATACGCTGACTCGCGCCACCGCGATTCTCGCGGTCGCCTTCTTCGTCACGTCGCTCGGCCTTTCCCTGCTCGCACGTTACGGCGCCCAGCCGCTGGACATTCTCGATCGCGAGATCCCCGCGGGGCAGGGTCAGGGCGGCATACTCGATCAGCTTGGCGGTTCCGACGTGCCTTCGGCCCCGGCTCCTGCCGTTCCGCCGGTCACGGACAACACCGTAACTCCTCCGGCCGACGCACCGGCCGCGCCCGCCGATGTGCCGGCAGAACCTGCGGACGTGCCAGCAGCACCTGCGGACGTGCCGGCAGCACCTGCGGACGTGCCCGCCGCGCCTGCGGCTCCGGAAGCCGCTCCCGCCAATCCGCCTGTGCCCGCGACACCCGAAGCGCCGGCCGAGACCACGTCTCCGGCACCTGCGGCGTCTGCGGATACGGCAGCACCCGCGGCGCCGGCGGACAACTCGTCGCCCGCAGTGCCGAACGAGTAGCTCACGCCAGTTCCTGCACGCTTGACCCGGTCGCGACCTGTGTTTCTTTGAACACAGTCGCGGCAAATGGCGCATGATCTCCGGGAATTGACCGGAAGCCGAGCCGCCCGCCGCTTGAGGGCCGGCTCGTTAATGCCTTATAAAGCTGCCCGCTGCACTCTCATCAGGTGCGCGCTACAGTCCGCGGCATGCCTCGATACGGCATCGGGATATCAACTTTCAGGATCGTCAAAAATGCAGTTTCGTAGCCTTCTTCTATTGGGCTTCGGCGCAAGCCTCGTGTTGGGCGGGTCGGCTCTCGCCGCCCCGGCGGTTACCGGACCTTCCGCGCAGGAAGACTCCGCGGTGGTCCAGGTCGCGGTGAAGGAAGAGCCGCAAAAGAAAAAGAAGCAGGCCGCCGCACAGGGCAAGACCGGTTCCAAGGCCAAGACTGCGGCCAAGCCCCAGACCGAGCAGGAGAAGCGCGCTGCCAGGATCCAGGCCGAGAAGGCGAAGGCCGAAAAGGCAAGGCTCGCAAAGCTGAAGGCCGAAAAGGACAAGCTCGCCAAGGCGAAGGCCGCGAAGGAGAAGCAGCTTGCCGCCGCGCGGGTCGAGAAACAGAAGCAGGCTGCCGCCGCGAAGGCCGAGCGTGACAAGAGGCTCGCCGCCGCAAAGGTCGAGCGCGACGAGAAGGTCGCCGCCGCACGGCTGCAGCGCGAGAAGATGCTCGCCGAGCGGGCCAAGGCAGCTGAAGAGCGCAGGATTGCGCGCGCTAAGGCTGCCGAGGAGCGGGCCGTAGCCCGGGCCAAGGCAGCCGAAGAGCGCCGCCAGGTCGCATTGGCAAAGGCCAGGGCCGTCGAGGACCAGCGGCTTGCGCGGATCAAGGCGGAAGAGGAGCGCCAGGCGCAGATCTCCGCGGCTGCCAAGGCTGCCCGCCAGGCCGAGATCGCGCAGCTCGTCTCGATGGACGTGGTCCAGCGTGGCAACAACGGCGAACTCCGCAGCGAGACGGTCACCCAGGCGGCTCCGAAGCAGACCGGCCTCCTGGCCGGGCTTTTCGGCGGCCAGCAGGTGCCGCAGCAGGTCATGCTGCCGGAGACGCGTGCCCTCGACGCTGCCATGGAGCAGCGGGCCGCCAAGAAGCAGTTCAAGGTTCGGCCGGAATATGTGCCGACCGTCGTCGAATTCAGCGGCTATCCGCGCGGCACGATCGTCGTCGACACCGCCGCCCACTATCTCTACCTCGTCGAATCCTCCAGCAGAGCGCGGCGCTACGCCATTGCCGTCGGCAAGGATGGGCTGAAGTACAAGGGCACCGTGAAAGTCGGCGACAAGCAGGAGTGGCCGCGCTGGATCCCGACCAAGGAAATGCAGGCTCGCGAGCCCGCCAAATATGCGAAATATGCCGAGGGCATGCCTGGCGGCGGCCAGAACCCGCTCGGCGCCCGCGCCATCTATCTCTATGAGAACGGCCGCGACACGCACCTTCGCATCCATGGCACCATCGCGCCCGAGACGATTGGCACGGACTCGTCGAACGGCTGCTTCCGGATGATCAACGAGCATGTCATCGACCTCTACCGCCGTGTGCCGGTCGGCACCCAGGTCATCGTGCTCTGAACGGAAGCGGACGCATATTCGCTCGAAGGCCGGCCTCGTGCCGGCCTTTTTGTTCGTAGAGCGCAGTGGCGTGGAAAAGAGCCGGTCGCAAAAGATTCCGCTGGCGGAATCGAAGCGGCGGAGCTAAGCACCGACTCCCATGGCGCGATATGTTTTCATCACCGGCGGCGTGGTTTCTTCCCTTGGCAAAGGCATAGCTGCGGCGGCTCTCGGAGCCCTGCTGCAGGCGCGCGGCTATCGCGCGCGGATCAAGAAGCTCGACCCGTATCTCAATGTCGACCCGGGCACGATGAGCCCGTACCAGCACGGCGAGGTCTTCGTGACCGACGACGGCGCGGAGACGGATCTCGACCTCGGCCACTACGAACGCTTCACCAACCGCTCGGCCAACCAGGCCGACAACATCACAACCGGCCGCATCTACAAGAACATCATCGAGCGCGAGCGGCGCGGCGATTATCTCGGCGCGACCGTGCAGGTCATTCCGCACGTCACCGACGAGATCAAGAACTTCGTCCTCGACGGCAACGACGACTACGACTTCGTCCTCTGCGAAATCGGCGGCACCGTCGGCGACATCGAGGCGATGCCGTTCCTCGAAGCGATACGCCAGCTCGGCAACGACCTGCCGCGTAACAATGCCGTCTACGTCCACCTGACCCTGATGCCCTGGATACCGGCGGCGGGCGAGCTGAAGACCAAGCCGACGCAGCACTCCGTCAAGGAACTGCGCTCGATCGGCATCGCGCCGGACATCCTCCTCGTGCGCGCCGACCGTCCCATCCCCAGGGAAGAGCGGCGCAAGCTTTCGCTCTTCTGCAACGTGCGCGAATCGGCCGTCATCCAGGCGCTCGACGTGGCGCACATCTACGACGTTCCGCTCGCCTACCACAGGGAAGGGCTGGATTCGGAAGTGCTCGCCGCCTTCGGCATCGAGCCCGCACCGAAACCGCGCATGGAGGCCTGGCAGAACGTCTCCTCGCTCATCCACAATCCCGAGGGCGAGGTGACCATCGCGGTCGTCGGGAAGTATACCGGGCTCAAGGATGCCTACAAATCGCTGATCGAGGCCCTGTCGCATGGCGGCATGGCCAATCGCGTCAAGGTGAAGCTCGACTGGATCGAAAGCGAGATCTTCGAGAAGGAGGACCCGTCTCCCTGGCTCGAGAAGGTGCACGGCATCCTCGTTCCAGGCGGCTTCGGCGAGCGCGGTTCCGAGGGCAAGATCCTCGCCGCAAAATTCGCGCGTGAGCGCAAGGTACCGTATTTCGGCATCTGCTTCGGCATGCAGATGGCCTGCATCGAGGCCGCCAGGTCCCTGGCCGGCATCGAGCACGCGTCCTCCACGGAATTCGGAAAGACCGACGAGCCGGTGGTCGGCCTGATGACCGAGTGGCTCAAGGGCAACATGCTCGAGAAGCGCAAGGAGGCCGGCGACCTTGGCGGAACCATGCGGCTGGGCGCCTATCAGGCGCAGCTCGCAGGGGGATCGAAGATCGCCGACATCTACGGCGATACGCAGATATCGGAGCGCCACCGGCACCGCTACGAAGTCAACATCGACTACAAGCAGCGGCTCGAGGAGTGCGGGCTGGTCTTCGCCGGAATGTCACCCGACGGTGTGTTGCCCGAAACGATCGAATATCCCGATCACCCGTGGTTCATCGGCGTGCAGTACCATCCCGAGTTGAAGAGCCGTCCGCAGGAGCCGCACCCGCTCTTCGCGTCGTTCATCGGCGCGGCCGTCGAGCAGAGCCGGTTGGTCTGAATCGGCCCGACCTGACGGCCGGGCTGCGTCGTTCGCCCTTTCCATGCTATGCGTGGCGTGTAGCTGCCGAGAGGGAGAGCGGCTTTGCACGTGAAGGCGGACAACGCCGGCCAGACATCACACATGCCGCAACCTGCGTCTCCCAGGGCAGCATCGCCCGGGGCGACTGCTCCGCCGAGGGCGGCGGCACAGCGCTGGGCGAGGCCGCTGCGCGTCCATCTCAGCGTCATCATCGTCATCCTCCTGGTCGCGATTTCCGTTCCTCTCATGTGGCTGACGCTCCAGGAGGGCCGGCAGTCCGCGATGGCATCGGCCGAGCAGCAGATGCGGCTTCTCTCGCGCGCAACGACCGCATTGTACGACAGCGTCTTTCGCGACGGCTATTCGGTGGTTGTCCAGGGAGCGGTGCTGCCGTCGTTGACCGCGCCGCTGCCGTCCTACGTCGACGCCAAGCGCGAGTATCTCCTGCGCGCCCTGCGAGGATCGCCGCATCTCGATGCGGTCTATGTCGGCTATCCGAACGGCTCCTACTTCCAGATCATGCGGGCGGAAAGGAGCGGCAATTGGCGACAGGCCGTGGATGCGCCAGCCGATGCCGCCTACGGCATGCGGGTGGTGACCCGCGCGCCTGGGGGCTCGTCCTATGCCCGGTGGTACTTCCTCAACGAAGACGGACGCCGCATCGGAGCGGGTATCCTTCGCCCGGTGGACTTCGATCCGCGGCGCAGGCCCTGGTATCGTGAAGCGGTACGCTCGACAGAGCCCGGCGCGACCGGACCCTACGTTTCGGCAAGCACCGGAGCGCTCACGATTACCCTCGCTGCCGGCATGACGGGTGACAGGGGCACCGTGATCGGTGCCGACGTGATGCTCGAGACGATCAGCCATCTGCTCGACGAGCAGGCCGTGTCCGACAGCGCGGTCGGCTATGTATTCGACGCCGACGGGCGGCTCATCGTCCATTCCAACCCCGTCCGGATGGCCGAACTGGTCGATCGTCTGTCAGCCCGGTCGGCCGGCAATCGCATGGTAGCGTCCAGCGACGAGACGGACCTGGCGGAGATCGCCGGAAGCATGGTCGCCCGCAGCCGGACCGACGACCTGCGGCCGGAAGACGATCCGATCCTGAGTTCCATCGAGCGGATGCTTGCCCAGGTACCCGCGTCGGCTCAGGGCCAGCTCGTCGACTTCCAGATAGAGAAGAAGCCATGGCTCGCCCACGTCGCCTCCATCGACGTGGGCGAGGCGCACCTCCTGTCCGGCTATCGCGTCGTCATCGCCGCGCCCGTGGAGGACTTCACGGCGGCCAGTGTGGAATTGCTGCGCAAGAAGCTGGCGATCGCTGCGGTCGTGGTGATCGCCGGCGTGCTGCTGGCGCTCGTCGTTTCGCGACGCATCAGTCGGGCGCTTGTCGCGCTCGCCTCCGATGCCGAGCAGATCGGCAATCTCGATTTCGATGGCCGCAGCGCGCCCCGCTCGCTGATCAGCGAGATCAACATGCTGTCCCGGGCGATGTCGTCCGCACGCAAGGCCATCCGCAACTTCGCGCTCTACGTCCCTCGCGAACTGGTTCGCCAGATCGTCGCAACCGGGCAGGATGCCACGGGGGCGGCGATGCGGCGCGAGGTCACCGTGCTGTTCACCGACATTCGCGACTTCACTACCATTTCGGAGCAGCATTCCCCGGAAGACGTGGTGGACATGCTCGGTGCCTATTTCCAGACGATGAATGACATCGTCGAGAGGCATAACGGGGTCATCGTCCAGTATCTCGGCGATTCCATCTACGCCATGTGGAACGCTCCGGCCGCCAACCCCGATCACGTCCAGGACGGCTGCCGATGCGCGCTGGCGCTGTCGGCCGCCGTCGACCGCCTGAACGCGGACAATCTGCGGGCCGGCCGTCCCGAACTCGTCACGCGATTCGGTCTCCACACGGGCGTCGCCGTGGTCGGCAGCGTCGGAGCGGAAGACCGCAGGCAATATACCGCCATGGGCGATACGGTGAACGTCGCATCGCGCCTGGAAGGCATGAACAAGCAGTTCGGGACGACAATCCTGGCAAGCGCAGCGGTTCGCGACCGTGCGGGCGACGTGGTCGGGTTCAGGCCGCTTGGCGCTGCCAGCGCCAAGGGGCGCCGGGAGCAAATCCAGATTTTCGAACTGGTCCCGCCTGCCGCGGCGTCATAAATAACGTGGACTCGTCCATGCTTGAGGCCGTCCCGGCGGCCGGCCTGCGGATCTGCATGGACATGGTACGAGGACTGTAACGAAATGGCCGATATTGTCTCCCTGAAACGCGACAAGCACGAGGAACAGGCGCAACAGGGCGGGGTGCTGCGCATCACCCTCTCGAATCCGCCGGCGAACCTGCTGTCGCTGGAGGTCATGCAGACCATGCAGGCCGAGCTCGACCGGGCGGCGGCAGATCCCGCGGTCCGCGTCGTGGTCATCGGCGCCACGGGAAAGCTGTTCTGCGCAGGCCACGACCTCAAGCAGATGACCGCCCACCGCGCGGACTCCGACGGCGGCGAGGCCTATTTCGACGAAACCTTCGCGACCTGTTCGAGACTGATGCAGTCGATCGTGCGCCATCCGAAGCCGGTCATCGCCGCCGTCGACGGCGTCGCGACAGCAGCCGGCTGCCAGTTGGTGGCGTCCTGCGATCTCGCCATCGCCTCCGATCAGGCCACTTTCGGCGTCAACGGCATCAATGTCGGTCTCTTCTGCACGACTCCGGGCGTGGCGCTGGTGCGGGGGCTCAAGCCCAAGCATGCGATGGAGATGCTGCTGACCGGCGAAATGGTCGATGCCGCCACCGCCAGGGATTTCGGCCTCGTCAACAGGGTGGTCCCGCGCGAATACCTCGATCAGGTCGTGATGAAATACGCACAAACCATTGCTTCGAAACCGGCTTCCACGATTGCGCTGGGCAAGAAGGCCTTCTACGAGCAGGCGGAGATGGGTCTGGCAGATGCCTACGACCACGCCTCCCGCATCATGGTCGAGAACCTTCTGGCCGAAGATGCACGGGAAGGGATTTCCGCCTTCATCGAAAAGCGCAAGCCCGAGTGGCGCGGGCAGTAGCTGCCCTTACCGACGAAGTCGTGGGCAATTCTCCGGCATACCCTAAAATGAGGAGTGTGTTCTGATTGCGCACCGTCTAATGCAACTGTAAGGATATCACGTTGCATTAAGCAATCATGGATTGTAGCGATGGCTGAGGGTGGGCAATCTTCGATATCGTTTAATGAAAATGCTTGGACTTGGCGTCGGAAGTCGACATGGGCCACTACCGTTTTGGTGGCTGTGGCCGTCGGTCTCTACGTCTATTTCGTCGTGCGCCCGACCGAAGACGCCCTGCCGCCGCAAGACGACATCGCTACGCTCTGGAGCGAAAGCGTGAGTCGGCTCGGCATAGAGCCCCTGTTCCCGCCTCAGGAAGATTTCCATGTCGGCGACGTCTATGTTGTGATTTCTGCCTATGACGATGAAGACGGCGTCACGCGCGAGAAAGGCCCCGACCGGCCTCTGCTCCGCAAGAGCGCAAAGATCGGATACATCAACCTCCGTGATATTAGCATGGGCACGCCCGAAGCTCCGGTATTCGCGCCAACACGGATGAACGACGCCGGAGATCGCGCATCGCTCAACCAGCAGCGAGAGGAGGTCGTCTATACACCCGAGGCCCAACGTGCAGTCGATGCCAGGATCAAGGTGTCCGTAGTCTCCTTTCCTGCCATTACCGTTCGCAGCTCAACGGGAAGCGGGGCGTCGTGGGACGACTGGCTGCCTCTATCGGCCAGCCGGACACTTGCAAATGAGGAAGTGATCACGATCAAGTCGGCCGAGAGCTATGGAGCCTCGACCGTGGAGGCGACGCTTGCGCTCAACAAATGGTGCAACGAACCCAAGACCCGACTTGCATGCACCGACGCCTTTGCGCGCAAAATCCTCGGCTATACGACCAACAGCAAAGTGTTGGACGTCCGAAACAACAAATACGTTTATCGGATCAGCTTAAAGCTGGTTACGCAGGTGTACCTCATGCGCGAGATCGATTTCAAGCGCACGACCGACGGCGGCGTCAATGCTTCCATGGGGCGGTATGAGGCTAAGGACGAAGGAGCCTCCGACGAGGCAAAAGCAAATGCGGGACCGGTTGCCGAACCTGCTGCTAACGAGCAGCAAAATTCGAACAGTATCCGCCACCGTCGCTTTGCAGGAACGACCATGGCAATTGGCAATGTCACCTACCCGCGACCGGTAGTCTTCGGTTTCAAATCAGTGACCTTTTCTCTCGAGCCCTCAATGCCGACATCCGAACCGGAACAGTGAGGATCACATGAGCAGGGTAGCATTCGGCCTAGGTCTGATGATTGTCGCTAATTTTGCAACCTGCGTCCAGGCGCTGACGCAGGACGGAGAGAAAGACCCGCCCGGCTGCGCCGCCGATGACCTGGCCTGTCAGATACTGGAGATGAAGCCAAAGCCGGGGGGCGGCGGTGGCGGAGGGATTACGGACGGCTTCAAGCAGGAACAATTCAACCTAGATCTCAAAAAGGATCTGGGGACCGACCGTCTCCCGTCAGAACAAATGCGCCTTCCCGATACGCGGGACATGCTCAACCAGAAGGGCCCTGTCTTCTAGCCGGCGGTTGATGCTGTTTTCGTGTCGCCCTAGATTGGCAAACGAGCAGGGCATTGACTCATGGAACCGCGCATCTCGATCGTCACCATCGCCACGGACGATCTCGCCCGCGCGGTGCGGTTCTACGAAGCCATGGGGCTGAAGCGACACACGGGCATTACCGATGGCGTCGCCTTTTTCCAGATGGGCGGCGTGATCCTGGGTCTGTTTCCGCGCAAGGACGCGGAGGCGGATGCGGGCGTCGCCTTCGCCGGCGCGCCTTCTGCCGTCTATCTCGCCTACAACACCCGCTCGGAAGCCGAGGTCGACGAAGTGCTCGCTGCCGCGGAGCGGGCCGGCGGCAAGATCGTCAAGCCGTCCGGCCGTGCCTTCTGGGGCGGCTGGTACGGCTATTTCGCCGACGCCGACGGCCATGTCTGGGAGGTCGCCCACAATCCGGCCTTTCCGATCGACGAGGCCGGAAACATTTCTCTGCCGGAGTGATGCATGGCGCGCCGACGGCAGCCGACGCGTCTCAAGGCGCCTTACCTCAAGCGTGTCATTCTCGATCCCGCCAGGATCGAGAATCCCGAGGCCTATCCCTGGAACCTGCCGCTCTGGCGCGACGGCTTTTTCGAGCTGGCGTTCACCACGCCGATAACGATCATCGCCGGCGAGAATGGCTCGGGCAAATCGACCTTGCTCGAAGCGATCGCTGCGCTCGCGGGCTACGACGAGGCCGGCGGCGGGAAGGGCTACCGGGCAGTCGACCACTCGGGCGCGCTCGACAGAAGCGGGGCCACGCTTTCCGTGGCCTTGCGGGCGCACTGGCTCCCCAAGGTGACGTCCGGATGGTTCTTCCGCGCGGAATCGTTTTACTCCGTCGCCCGCTATCTCGACGAGGCGGCGCGGGAACCTCTCAGCGGCCCTGCGCCCGACTTCCTATCGTGGTCTCACGGCGAAGGGTTCATGCGGTTCTTCGAGGAACGCTGCAGCCGGCAGGGTCTCTACATCCTCGACGAACCCGAAAGCGCCCTTTCGCCCAGCCGGCAGATCGAGCTGCTGAAGCTGCTGAGACGCATGGACGGCTCCGGATACGCTCAGGTCGTCATGGCGACCCACTCGCCGCTGCTCATGGCATGTCCCGCTGCACGGCTGCTTCGGATCGACCGCTCCGGGCTTTACGAGACCGACTTTCGAGACACCGAGCATTTCCGGATGATGCGGGACTTCTTCAGCGATCCCGACGCTTTCATGAAGGAAGCGCTCGATGAGCCCTGATTGGTCTTGCCGTTCGGTTTCGCCTGGGAGCACTGCCGCTTGATCGGCGACGCGGCTTGTGGCTAACACCTTCGCATGAACCACGACAGCTACGACGACGCCTACATTTCCGGCATCCTCAATTCGGTGAAGACGATCGCCATCGTCGGCGCATCCGCCAATGAGGTACGGCCGAGTTTCTTCGTGCTCAAATATCTGCTGAACAAGGGTTTCGACGTCTATCCCGTCAACCCCGGTCAGGCGGGCAAGGAAATCCTCGGGCGGATGGCCTACGCGCGTCTGGCCGACATTCCGGCGCCCCTGGACATGGTCGATATCTTCCGAGCCTCCGAAGCAGTGCCGGCGATCATCGACGAGGTTCTGGCCCTCGAACCTCTGCCCAAGGTGGTCTGGATGCAGCTCACCGTCCGGCACGACGAGGCTGCCGCGCGAGCCGAGGCGGCAGGCGTCAAGGTCGTCATGAACCGCTGCCCCAAGATCGAGTATGGCCGCCTGTCGGGCGAGATCGCCTGGAACGGGGTGAACTCCGGCGTCATTTCGTCGAAGAAACCTGTGATGCGCTCGGGCTTCCAGAGTTTCGGAATCCGCCAGCGCTAGGCAAGCATTTTCCAAGAATACCTGCAGTTCCGGCGCTCCCGTTCCGGACGCCGCCGCCGATCGGTATTTTCTTCTTTGCAATCCGGGTTCGCGTCGCTCAAAGATAGCCGCGGATTTCAAAACACGTCTTGGAGAGGAAAAAATGTCCCAGCAAGCACCGGGCTTCAATACGCTCGCCATCCACGCCGGCGCGAAGCCCGACCCGGCCACCGGCGCGCGCGCCACCCCGATCTATCAGACGACGTCCTATGTGTTCGAGGATGCCGATCATGCGGCGTCTCTGTTCGGGCTGAAGGCATTTGGCAACATCTACACCCGCATCATGAACCCGACGCAGGCGGTCCTCGAGGAGCGCGTCGCGGCGCTGGAAGGCGGCACCGCCGCGCTCGCCGTTGCATCGGGGCACGCCGCCCAGCTGCTGGTGGCGCATGCGCTCATGACGTCCGGCGACAACTTCCTCGCGGCGCGGCGCCTCTATGGCGGCTCGATCAATCAGTTCGGCCATGCCTTCAAGAGCTTCGGCTGGGAAGTTCGCTGGGGCGACAGCGGCGATCTCGCCAGCTTCGAGAAGCAGATCGACGACAGGACGAAATTCATCTTCGTTGAAAGCCTAGCCAACCCGAACGGCGAATTCGTCGACCTGAAGGCCTTGGCCGACCTCGCCCACAGCCACGGCCTCCCGCTCGTGGTCGACAACACGCTGGCTACGCCCTATCTGTTGCGGCCGATCGAGCATGGCGCCGACATTGTCGTACACTCTTTGACGAAGTTCATCGGCGGCCATGGCAACTCGATCGGCGGCGTCATCGTCGACGGCGGGACCTTCGACTGGTCCGCATCCGGCAAGTACCCGATGCTCTCTCAACCGCGCCCGGAATATGGCGGGATCGTCCTGCACGAGACCTTTGGCAACTTCGCATTCGCGATTGCGGTTCGCGTGCTCGGCCTGCGCGATTTCGGTCCGGCCATTTCGCCCTTCAACGCCTTCCTGATCCTGACCGGCCTGGAAACCCTCCCGCTGCGCATGCAGCGCCATTGCGACAACGCGCAGGGCGTGGCCGAGTGGCTGTCTCGGCACCCGAAGGTCGCTTGGGTCTCTTATCCCGGCCTGCCGGCCGACAAGAACAACCCGCTGCAGAAGAGATATTCGCCGCAGGGCGCCGGCGCCGTCTTCACCTTCGGCCTGAAGGGGGGATACGACGCAGGCGTCAAGTTCGTCGAGGCGCTGGAGCTCTTCTCGCACCTCGCCAATGTCGGCGACACCAAGTCGCTCGTCATCCATCCGGCTTCGACCACCCACCGCCAGCTCTCCGACGAGCAGAAGACCCTGGCTGGCGCCGGCCCGGACACGGTGCGCCTGTCCGTCGGCATCGAAGACCTCAAGGACATCATCGCGGACCTTGACCAGGCGCTGGCCAAGGTCTGATCCGCCATGCAAGATGCAACCCGGCGGCTGCCGCCGCCGGGATCTGCTGGAGGGGCTGATGACAAACTTTGTCGACATCGATGCGGAGAACGTCGATCCGGAGCACGGTGCGCCCCCGGAGGATCGCCTGATCTCGGGGGAGCCTAAGTTCCGCACCTGGAATCTCGAAGAAGCACCCGGCGGGATCCACGCGGGCGTGTGGGAAGCCACGCCCGGAAAGTGGCGTGTCGAATATGATGAATGGGAATTCTGTCACATCCTCTCGGGCCTGTCGGTGCTGTCCGAGGATGGCGGCGAGACGCGGACGATCACCCCAGGCGACAGCTTCGTGCTCAGGCCAGGCTTCAAGGGGACCTGGGAAGTGCTTGAAACGACTCGGAAAGAGTATGTGATCAGGCTTTAGCGTCTGGGAAGCGACCCGAGCCGGCTGGCGGCTTGTGCAACGGAGGTCAGGCCACGACCATCAACCTCTCGAGCCCATGAAAGTGCCAGCTGTCCCGGTAGCGCGGCGCTTCGGCGAGGGTTAGCTGCGGCGCACGGTCGAAAAGCACGCTGAGCGCTGCCTGCAGTTCCAGCCGCGCCAGGGGTGCGCCGATGCAGAAGTGGATGCCCGCGCCGAAGGAGACGTTCTTCTGGTCATGCCTGCCGGGCCTGAAGGTATCCGGCTGATCGAACGCTTCCGGGTCGCGGTTGGCCATGCCGAGCAGCAGCCCGACCCGTTCGCCCGGACCGATTGTCACGCCCGGCGCAATCTCGACCTCTTCATAGGCATAGCGCGTGAAAAGATGCAGCGGCGCATCGAAGCGCAGGCATTCTTCTATCGTTGCGGCTGTCTGTTCGGCGGAGCCGAAGAAGCGCCGCGGATCGCCACCCTGCGCCAGGACCACGCTGACGGCATTGCCTGCCTGGTGCACGGTCGCCTCGTGGCCGGCATTGAGCAGGAGGATGGTCGAGGACACCAGTTCGTCCTCGCTGAGCTTCCGGCCGTCCTCTTGTGCCGCGATGAGCTGTGACAGCAGGTCGTCGCCGGGACTCCTGCGCCGTTCGGCGACATGGTCCCTCAGAAAATCGGCGAATTCCTTGGTGGCCAGGTTGGCGTCCTCCTCGGTGTCTCGGCTGCGTCCATGCGTGTACATGGCCACCATCCGGTGCGACCAGTCCAGCATCTGCGGCCCCATGGCGACCGGCACGCCGAGCATCTCGGCGATGATGATGATCGGCAGCGGCGAAGCGAAGGCCGGCAGCAGGTCGAACGATTCACCGCGCGGAAAAGCATCGACCAGTTCGTTCGCCAGCGCCTCCACGCGAGGCCTCAGCCTCTCGACCTGCCGGGAGACGAAGGCGCGGTTCACCAGCGTGCGCAGCCTGGTGTGCGCGGGCGGTTCGAGCTCCAGCATGGAGTTTGCCTCGACGGCATCGAAATCCTTGAGATGCGACCGGTCCGCGCCTGTTCCGCGACTGTCGGGAATGCCGGCCGGGCTTTGCCGGCCCAGCCGCCGGTCGCGCATCAGCCGGTTCACGCTCTCATATCCTCCGACGCACCACTGCCCGAACTCTTCCCAGAAGAATGCCTGGCCGGACCGGTGCAGCCAGGCATAGCCTTCATAGGGATCCTGGAAGAAGCGCGGCTCGCTTGGATCGAGCCGCAGGCGGCGGCTCGCGGGGTTGAAGCGGAGGTAGGGCGGCGGCTGCTCGACTGGCATCGTCGACCATTACCGTGTCTTGCCAAGCGTCGGCCAGCCCGTATGGTCGTGAATAGCATATCCCGCCCGCGAGGTTTCATGAACATCATCGTCGTAGGGGCCGGCATCGCCGGCCTGTCGACCGCTTGGTCGCTGCTCAAGGCAGGCCACAACGTGACGCTGCTCGAGCAGGGCGCCGGCATTCCCAACCCGCTTGCCGCCTCGGGCGACCATCACCGGATCATCCGGCGCGCCTACCGCGCGTCTAGCGGCTACGGCGCTCTGATCGGCGAAGCCTACGAGGCGTGGACGCAGATGTGGGAGGATATCGGCGCGAACCACCTCGACGCGCGGGGCTTCCTCTGCATTTCGCGCCAGCCCGGCGACGAAGCCGAGGAATATCGCGAGGGCATGGAGGCCGGCGGCTGGCCGATCGAGATGTTCGACCCCGACGAAGCCGTGCGGCGCTACCCCTTCCTGGAACCCGGTACGTTTCGTTACGCCTATTACTCGCCGGACGGCGGCGCACTGCATTGCCGCAAGATCGCAGTCGGTGTCGCCGAATGGCTGCGCGCGCACGGCGCCAACGTCTATACCAACAGCAAGGTCGTGGATATCGATGCGGACAGCGGCCGCGTGGAGTTGGAAACGGGTGAGCGGCTGCAGGGCGACCGCATCGTCGTGGCGGCGGGAGCCTGGGTGCTGAAGCTTTTCCCGGAATTGTCCGGAACGCTGAAGACCTATCGCACCGCGCTGGCTTACGCCGAGCCGCCGGCCGATCTCAAACCGATTTGGGAAAAGGCGCCCGTCATCCTGGACATCGGCGGCACGGTCGACGGCTACATGGTGCCGATCACCGGCGGGGCCGGCATGAAGTTCGGCGCCAATGTCCACAAGGTGCCGACCAGCGACGCGGACTGGAACCGGGAGCCCGTGGAAGGGGAGGGCGAGGCGATCCGCAACCTCTTCGCGCCACCGATAGCTCGCATCGACGAGTATCGCGTTACCGAGGTCGTGACCTGCGCCTACACCTTCACCGAGGACGAGCGCTTCATGGCGAAAGAGAAGGGCAGGGTGCTGATCGTCTCCGCATGTTCCGGCCACGGCTACAAATTCGGTGCCGCGGTCGGTCGGCGCGTGGCGGCGGCCGTCGGCGACGGCGACATCGACCGCCTCGTCCGCTGGCTTCGCGCCGAAGGCTCCTGAGCCGGGCCGGTCCTGCATGCCAGCGGTAAGGTTAGCGGCAGTGCGGCCTTGCACAAGGCGGACGCCACATCCTATCTACGGGAAGCAACATCCAGCACGATTCTGCCCCATGAAAATCGCCGGGCGCCTGAATCCCAGCCTGAAGGGACAACGATGAGAGACCCCGTCGAACACTACATGAACCTCGTGCCCATGGTGGTCGAGCAGACGAATCGCGGCGAACGCGCCTACGACATCTTCTCCCGCCTCCTGAAGGAGCGCATCATCTTCATCACGGGTCCGATCGAGGACGGAATGGCGTCGCTGGTCTGCGCGCAGCTCCTCTTTCTCGAAGCCGAGAACCCGAAGAAGGAGATCAACCTCTACATCAACTCGCCGGGCGGGGTGGTGACGAGCGGGCTCGCGATGTACGACACCATGCAGTTCATCAAGCCCCCGGTCGCCACGCTTTGCGTCGGCCAGGCGATGTCCGCCGGTTCGCTGCTCCTCACCGCTGGCGAAAAGGGCATGCGCTTCTGCACGCCGAACGCATCGATCATGGTGCACCAGCCCTCCGGCGGCTATCAGGGCCAGGCCACCGACATCATGATCCACGCGCAGTGGACCGAGGCTCTGAAGCGTCGCCTGAACGAGATCTACGTCAAGCACACCGGGCAGGACTACGAGACGATCCACAATGCGATGGAGCGTGACCGCTTCATGACGACGGATCAGGCGCTCGAGTTCGGTTTGATCGACAAGGTGATCACATCGCGCGATACCATGGACGCTGCCTCGGCTGCCTGATCGGCAGCCGGCGATGCCCGTTATGGACATGAACTATTTTTGACATATCCTGCGGCATTTCGGTCACAATTAGCTGTTTCCTCGGGCAGAGGGAGCGCCTACGTTAAGCATAAGTTGATTTTCGGCGGCTTAGCTTATCGGGTCGTTTGCGGACCCCGCATCTCTTGGGGAGTGTGTGAGTTTGCTGGCGGCGGCGGTGTTCCGCCTTATATTGCGTGACAAGGCGGCCACGGGTGACCGTATGGCCGCCACGGAAAGGATCAGAACAATATGAGCAAAGTCGGCAACAGCAGCGGTGGCGACTCCAAGAACACGCTCTACTGCTCATTCTGCGGCAAGAGCCAGCATGAAGTTCGCAAGCTGATCGCCGGCCCGACCGTGTTCATCTGCGATGAATGCGTCGAACTGTGCATGGACATCATCCGCGAGGAAAACAAGACCTCGATGAAGGTCGCGCGGGACGGCGTGCCGACCCCGCAGGAGATCCTCAAGGTCCTCGACGACTACGTCATTGGACAGCCCTACGCCAAGCGCGTTCTGTCCGTCGCGGTCCACAACCACTACAAGCGCCTGGCGCATGCCGGCAAGAACAACGATGTCGAGCTGGCGAAGTCGAACATCCTGCTGATCGGACCCACCGGCTGCGGAAAGACGCTTTTGGCTCAGACGCTCGCCCGCATCATCGATGTGCCGTTCACCATGGCCGATGCCACGACGCTGACCGAGGCGGGTTATGTCGGCGAGGACGTCGAGAACATCATCCTCAAGCTGCTGCAGTCGGCCGACTACAATGTCGAGCGCGCCCAGCGCGGCATCGTCTACATCGACGAGATCGACAAGATCAGCCGCAAGTCGGACAACCCGTCCATCACCCGCGACGTGTCGGGCGAGGGCGTGCAGCAGGCGCTTTTGAAGATCATGGAAGGCACGGTCGCTTCCGTCCCGCCGCAGGGCGGCAGGAAGCATCCGCAGCAGGAGTTTCTGCAGGTGGATACGGCCAACATCCTGTTCATCTGCGGCGGCGCCTTCGCCGGTCTCGACAAGATCATCTCTGACCGGGGCCGCAAGACCTCGATCGGCTTCGGTGCAACCGTCGCCTCCCCCGAGGATCGCCGCACGGGCGAGTTGTTCCGTCAGGTCGAGCCTGAGGATCTGCTGAAGTTCGGGCTGATCCCCGAATTCGTCGGTCGTCTGCCCGTTCTGGCCACGCTTGAAGACCTGGACGAGGTCGCTCTGATCCAGATCCTGACCGAGCCGAAGAACGCGCTCGTCAAGCAGTACCAGCGGCTGTTCGACATGGAGAATGTCGAGCTGACCTTCCACGAGAACGCGCTCTCCGCCATCGCCAGGCGCGCCATCGAACGCAAGACCGGCGCGCGCGGTCTGCGCTCGATCATGGAAGCGATTTTGCTGGACACGATGTTCGAACTACCGGCGCTGGAAGGCGTCCAGGAGGTCGTGATCTCGGAAGAGGTCGTCTCCGGCAACGCCCGTCCGCTCTACATCTATGCTGAGCCGAAGGACAAGAAGGGCTCGGTCAGCGCGAGCGCCTGAGTTCGCTTCGATCCACGAGCTTCGAAACGGCGCCTAAGGGCGCCGTTTCCTTTTCGGCCTCAGGCAGCCGTAATGTGGCTGTGGCCGAAGAACACGGGATAGAGGCACAGGTCCCGCACTAGGCGATGCGTGCCGCGTTCGAAGACGAACAGGTTCTCCCAGTGCCCGGTGACGCAATAGTGCTTGCCGTCGGGCAGGAAGGTCACGCCCGCGGGATAGCGCAGGCCCATGGTCCGGGTGTCGATCACGTTCGAGACCGCTCCGGTCGCGCCGTCGAACACCATCACGTGATGCGTCGTCGGGTAGGTGGCGATCGCTTCGTCGTGGATGTCGTCGTATCGGATCGACAGGCCGTGCCGCATCAGCCTGGCGGCCTTCGCATCGCCCATCTCCGTCAGGCGGTTGCGCAACGCGTCGTATTTCAGGGTCGCGGCGGCCATGTAGTTGTAGCCGGGGTCTGTCGTGATGTCGGTTTCGTAGGCGATGTCCTCGCCCGCGAGTTGCCGCGAGTCGTCATGATCTGTTCCGTAGCGCGACTGGATCGCGAAGATGCGGTCGAGGGGGCCTGCCGCGAGGTGACGCAGTTCGGTGTCGCTGCGGCCAGTGATCCTTTTATCGACGAGCCTTCCGCTCGACAGTTCGATCACGGTGATCGACGCCTGCACCACATTGCGCGGGATCGTATACATGCCGGTGTCGGCCGAGACCGTGGAGCCGTAGTTCGCCGCCACGACGTATCTGCCGTCGGCCGTCAGCCTGATGTCGTGCGGGTCTATCCCGTAGGTCGAGTAGGTTTCGGCGATCTTCAGGGTCTTGGGGTCGCGGATGGTCAGGCGTCCATAGTGTCGATCGGCCTTGCCCTGATAGGCCTGGTAGGGCGCCCGCTCCGAGAGCACGACGGTGCCCCCTCCGTCGAGATAGATCGCATGGCCACCGCCGCGCCAGCCTTCACCCAGCGATGGCCCTATCGCGGCGAGTTCCAGCGTTTCGGGGTCGAAGGCCGTATGCTGCTCTCCGTCCATCGAGCACAGCACCCCGATCGAGCGGTCGGGCGCCACTTCGACGTCATGCGCCGCCACCGGCAACAGCGTCTGCCTGGTCGACCCGTCGAAGCCGACCCGTGTCAGCATCTTGTAGAGCGGCTGGCCGCGAACAGCCCGGTTGAAGCGCCGGTTCTGCGACAGCGGCTTGCCGTTCGCATAGGCGCTGTCCGGAAAGTAGCCGGGCACGTAGATTGCGACATCCTTGAGGTCGCGCTTGGTGACAGGCTTCGGGCTGGCGGCGGCATCAGCCGATGCCGTCGCGGCAAGTGCCAGCAGGGCGCTGCCTTTGAGCAGACTGCGGCGATCGACGGACATTGCGCTGCTCCCTGGGGCAAAGGTGCCCCATCAACCGATGGGCTGAAATTGTCCGCTACCCGCTTGAAAAGCAACGCTCTTCCATCAAATGTGACGCGTTGTCCGCGTTTTGATGCCATGGGGACACACGTCGCAGCTATGCGCTGAATGCAAGGCGACAAGGCGTCCCGGGCGCCGCACTTGATCTTTGCCGCCTTCCTATCCAATTAACCAAAGTCAGGCCCTGAGCCGAATTTCGTGCTGCAAATCCACAGATCGTGATACGTGGTAGGCGAGACGGTTCATGGCCGCTAATGTGAGAGTCGCGGTTGGCTTAGAGTGGCCGCGAGGAAAGGTGATACGATGGCCAAGATATCCCGGACTTCCGGCGACGGCGGCGTCTTCGCAGTTCTCCCGCTGCGCGACATTGTCGTGTTCCCGCACATGATCGTTCCGCTCTTTGTCGGGCGCGAAAAGTCGATCAAGGCGCTGGAAGAGGTGATGGGCGCCGAAAAGCAGATCATGCTTGCGACGCAGAAGAACGCCGCGGAGGACGATCCGGCGGCGGACGGCATCTACGAGATCGGCACGCTCGCCAATGTGCTGCAGCTGCTCAAGCTCCCCGACGGCACCGTTAAGGTGCTCGTGGAAGGCACCGCGCGCGCGCGGATCGTGTCCTTCACGCAGCGCGACGATTTTCACGAGGTTCAGGCGCAGGTTCTCCAGGAGCCCGCTGAGGAAGAGATCGAGATCGAGGCGCTGGCGCGCTCGGTGGTCTCCGACTTCGAGAACTATGTGAAGCTCAACAAGAAGATTTCGCCCGAGGTGGTCGGCGCCGCCAGCCAGATCGACGACTATTCCAAGCTCGCCGATACGGTCGCTTCGCATCTCGCGATCAAGATCCCCGAGAAGCAGGAGATGCTGGGCACGCTGTCCGTCAAGGAGCGGCTCGAGAAGGCGATGGGCTTCATGGAAGCCGAGATCTCCGTGCTGCAGGTGGAGAAGCGCATCCGCTCGCGCGTCAAGCGCCAGATGGAGAAGACGCAGCGCGAATACTACCTCAACGAGCAGATGAAGGCGATCCAGAAGGAGCTGGGCGAAGGCGAGGACGGCCGCGACGAGGCTGCCGAGCTGGAAGCGCGCATCAAGAAGACGAAGCTTTCCAAGGAGGCCCGCGAGAAGGCGGAGGCCGAGCTGAAGAAGCTGCGTTCGATGTCGCCGATGTCGGCCGAATCGACGGTGGTCCGCAACTACCTCGACTGGCTGCTGTCCATACCGTGGGGCAAGAACTCCAAGGTCAAGCAGGACCTGAATTTTGCGCAGGAGGTGCTCGACACCGATCACTACGGCCTCGACAAGGTCAAGGAGCGGATCGTCGAATACCTCGCGGTCCAGAGCCGCCAGCGCAAGATCAAGGGTCCGATCCTGTGCCTCGTCGGCCCTCCCGGCGTCGGCAAGACCTCGCTCGGCAAGTCGATCGCGAAGGCGACCGGACGCGAGTTCGTACGCATGGCGCTCGGCGGCGTGCGTGACGAGGCCGAGATCCGCGGTCACCGCCGCACCTACATCGGCTCGATGCCCGGCAAGGTCATCCAGTCGATGAAGAAGGCGAAGAAGTCCAACCCGCTCTTCCTGCTCGACGAGATCGACAAGATGGGCATGGATTTCCGCGGCGATCCGTCGTCGGCGCTTCTCGAAGTGCTCGATCCGGAGCAGAACGCGACCTTCATGGATCACTACCTCGAGGTCGAGTACGACCTGTCGAGCGTGATGTTCGTGACGACGGCCAATACGCTGAACATCCCCGGTCCGCTGATGGACCGCATGGAGATCATCCGTATCGCCGGCTACACGGAGGACGAGAAGGTCGAGATCGCCAAGCGGCACCTGATGCCGAAGGTGGTGCGCGACCACGCGCTCCAGCCGCACGAGTTTTCGGTCAGCGACGACGCCATCCGCGCCGTCATCCAGACCTACACCCGTGAGGCCGGCGTGCGCAGCCTCGAGCGCGAGCTGATGAAGCTCGGGCGCAAGGCCGTCACCGAGATACTGAAGTCGAAGAAGGAGCGCGTGGACATCACCCCGCAAAACCTTTCCGATTATCTCGGCGTTCAGCGCTTCCGCTTCGGCCAGGTCGAATCGGACGATCAGGTCGGCGTGGTCACGGGTCTCGCCTGGACCGAGGTCGGCGGCGAGTTGCTGACGATCGAAGGCGTCATGATGCCCGGCAAGGGCCGCATGACGGTGACCGGCAACCTGAAGGACGTGATGAAGGAGTCGATCTCGGCTGCCGCATCCTACGTCCGCAGCCGTGCCATCGACTTCGGCGTCGAGCCGCCGCTGTTCGACCGGCGCGACATCCACGTCCACGTTCCCGAGGGTGCCACCCCGAAGGATGGTCCGTCGGCGGGTGTCGCCATGGTCACGGCCATCGTCTCGGTGCTGACCGGCATACCGGTCAAGGCCGATGTCGCGATGACCGGCGAGATCACGCTGCGGGGCAGGGTGCTGCCGATCGGCGGGCTGAAGGAGAAGCTGCTCGCCGCTCTGCGCGGCGGCATCAAGAAGGTGCTGATTCCGGAAGAGAACGCCAAGGATCTGGCCGACATTCCGGAGAATGTGAAGAGCGCCATGGAGATCATCCCGGTCAGCCGGGTGGGCGAGGTTCTGAAGCACGCTCTCGTGCGGATGCCCGAGCCGATCGAGTGGGTGGAGCCGGCGACGCCGCCGACTCCCGCCGTGGACGCTGGAGAAGACAGCGGCAAGCCTTTGGCTCACTGACGAGCCTTGTTGCGCCGCAGCATCGGAAAAGCCGGGCCTCGTGCCCGGCTTTTTTGTTAAAAAAGCCCGGAATTCCAAGGTTTCCGTCGCTTTTTCGGCTTGGTTGTGAGCCCGGTTCTTTCTAAAGTCCGGTTCCTGCCGGAGCGAGTCCTTCGCCCGGTTTTCTCAGAAAGGGAAACTCTATGAACAAGAACGAACTGGTGTCCGCTGTGGCTGAGGAGGCCGGCATCGAGAAGGGGAAGGCTCAGGCTGCTGTCGACGCGGTCTTCTCCGTGATCACCGGCGAGTTGAAGAACGGCGGCGACGTGCGCCTCGTGGGCTTTGGGAACTTCTCCGTTTCGAAGCGCGCCGCGTCCACCGGCCGTAACCCGCAGACCGGCGAGACGGTCAAGATTCCCGCCCGCACCGTGCCGAAGTTCTCCGCCGGCAAGGGCCTCAAGGACGCCGTGAACTGATCGGCCGACCAGGTCGTCGAAAAAGCCGGGCTCGCCCGGCTTTTTTTGTGCCAGGCGGTTGGATAAGGCGGCCTTCGTGACCCGACAGCCTGCGTTTTCGTGAAGTCGAGATGGGGAGAGATGCGCAATGGTGGGCGATGCAGGGATTGAACCTGCGACCCCACCCGTGTGAAGGGTGTGCTCTCCCGCTGAGCTAATCGCCCGCCGTCGGACCCCTAGGGCCGAAGCGCGCCGCGATATAGGCCGCGCTTACCCGCGAAGTCAAGGACACTATTGCGCGACCTCGGCGATCAGCGAAGCCGCGAGCGGAAGCGTCAGCTCGTCGAAATGCGAGATCACCCTGGACGGCTCGAATTCCCTGACATGGCGGTCGGTGTAGCCGAAATCCACCGCGACCACGGGAATTCCCGCAGCCTTCGCCGTGTCAATGTCGGTGCGCGAATCGCCGACCATGAGGGCGGCCGAGACGTCGCCTGCGGCGAGGCCGATCGTCTCCGTCAGGTGACGCGGGTCGGGCTTGCGGAAGGCGAAGGTGTCCTGGCCGCAGATCGCGGCGAAATAGCCCGACATGCCGAGCGCCACGAGCAGCCGCTTGGAGAAGTCCTCGGTCTTGTTGGTGCACACGGCCAGCAGGTAGCCCGCGTCGCGGAACCGATCGAGCGCTTCCACGACGCCCGGATAGGGCTTGGACTGGCCGGGAATGTTGGCGCCGTAGTGCTCCAGGAACAGGGCGAACAGGCGGTCGTGCTCGTCCAAAGCGAGGTCTCGGCGCTGCGCCTGGTAGGCGCGCTCGATCATCACTCGGCCGCCATGGCCGACGAACTGCCGGAACCCGTGCACATCCGTGCGCGACACCCCGCCGGCATCGAGCGTGTGATTGAGGCTGTCGAGTAGATCCGGCGCGGTGTCGACAAGTGTCCCGTCGAGGTCGAAGACGATGATTGGCTTGGGCATGGGTAATCCGCGTTCCTCTTGCGACTGCACGTGCCGGTGAGTGGCCGATAGCCCTTGCGGTCTTCCCGTGCAAGCCCGCCCGCCCTGGGGCTTTGTCCCTATGCGCAAAGGTGCTAGGAGCGCCGGGCTTGCAATGGGTTAGGTCGGCGATGGACCAGAAGGCATTGAAGGTCGAGGCGGCGCGCGTGGCGCTGTCGCATGTGACCGAGGGCATGCGTCTCGGCATCGGCACCGGCACGACCGCAGCCGAATTCGTCCGCCTGCTCGCCGAAAGGGTCGGCGGCGGCATGAAGATCATCGGCGTCCCGACGTCGGAACGCACTGCCGATCTCTGCCGCGAACTCGGCGTGCCGCTATCGACCCTGGAGGAAACGCCCGAACTCGACCTGACGATCGACGGCGCCGACGAGATCGACCCGCGTCTCGATCTCATCAAGGGCGGCGGCGGCGCGCTGCTGCGCGAGAAGATCGTCGCCGCCGCGTCTTCGCGCATGATCGTGATTGCCGACGAGAGCAAGTTGGTCCCCGTTCTCGGTCGCTTCCCGCTGCCCATCGAAGTCAACGCGTTCGGCCTTGGCGCGACCCGGATCGCGATCGGCAGGGCTGCCGGGCAACTCGGCCTGTCCGGCGAACTGACATTGAGGATGACGGATGGCCGGCCGTTTGTTACAGACGGTGGACACTTGATCCTGGATGCATCTTTTGGCCGCATTCCGGATACAAGAGCGCTGTCGAATGCTCTGCACGCCATACCGGGGGTCGTCGAGCACGGATTGTTCTTGGGGATGGCACGGCTTGCGATCATCGCGGGCGCCGGCGGCGTGAGATCCGTTCGGGCAGATTGAAACACCAGGGAGTTGTTCAACTCATGAAATTGGCTCATCGCCTCCGTCGGACCGCCTTTGCGGCAGCTGCGGGCATCGTCGTCCTGTCGTCCCATGCCTTCTCCCAGGAGATCTCGGACGCTCATCTGAAGGCCGCCCGCGAAACCATCAACGCGGTGAAGGCGACCGCGTCCTACGACATGCTTCTGCCCGCCGCCGCGCAGATCCTGAAGCAGGAACTCATCCAGCAGAATCCCGACCTCACCGACCTGATCATCTCGACCGTCGACGAGAAGGCTTTGGCGCTGGCGAGCCGCCGGGCCGATCTCGAGCGCGAGGCGGCCCTGGTCTATGCACGCACCTATTCCGAGCCGGAACTGGTCGCCATTACGGCTTTCTACAACAGCGAGGCTGGCAAGAAGCTGCTTTCCCAAGGCCCGATCGTGGCGCGCGAAGTGACGCGCGCGGCCGACATCTGGCAGCGCGGCATCCAGCGCGATCTTGCCACCGAAGTGGGCAAGCACATTGCCCAGGTCGTCGACGCCCAGGTGAAGGCGGATCAGGCGACCGGCGCGAACACGGCACCCGCTCCGGCTCCCGAGGGCGAGGAGGCTGCGCCGCAGGACGAGGCGCCGGCGCTGCAGGGGCTCGATGCACCCGTGGAATGAGCGGTCGCTCGACACATCCAAGCCCGGCCTCGCGCCGGGCTTTTCTTTTTCGGCGGTGACCACTAACTGTCACTCTCCGAAAGCAGGTCTCCCGGAATTGCGCAGCGGTTCGCGGAGACTTGCGCGAAATCAACAAGCTACGGCACGTCGCGTGAAACTCTTGCCGCAACGTCCTGTGGATTGCGCCGGGAGCCTGAAGCATGCCGCATTTCGACTACGACCTCTTCGTCATCGGCGGCGGCTCGGGCGGTGTACGGGCGGCGCGCATCTCTGCCGCGCTGGGCAAGAAGGTGGCGATAGCGGAAGAGTACCGATATGGCGGCACCTGCGTCATCCGCGGCTGCGTCCCCAAGAAGCTGTTCGTCTATGCCTCGCAGTACCCCGAGCATTTCGCCGATGCGGCCGGCTATGGCTGGACGGTGCCGGAGACAAGCTTCGACTGGCCGACCCTGATCGCGGCCAAGGACAAGGAGGTCGCGCGTCTCTCGGGCCTCTACCAGGCCGGCGTCGAGAAGGCCGGCGGCGACACCTTCCATAGCAAGGCGACACTGGTCGACGCGCATACGGTTCGCCTCGAGGCGGAAAACCGGACGGTCACCGCCGACCAGATACTCATTGCGACGGGAGGCAGGCCCAACCCGCATGCCGCGCTGCCCGGCCACGAGCACTGCATCTTCTCGGACCAGGTGTTCGACCTCCCAGAACTGCCGAGATCGATCGTCATCGCGGGCGGCGGCTACATCGCCGTCGAGTTCGCGAACATCTTTCATGGCCTCGGTGTCGACACGACGCTGGTCTACCGCGGCAAGGAGATCCTGCAGCACTTCGACATGGATCTGCGCCACCGTCTTCATGAGGAGATGGCGGCGAAGGGCATCCGCATCCGCTGCCATACGATCTTCGAGTCGATCGAGAAACGTCCGGACGGCCGCCTGGCGGCAATCATCAGCGGAGGCGAGGTGCTGATCGCCGATCAGGTTCTGCTCGCGCTCGGGCGCATTCCCAACACCGAAAATCTCGGTCTCGAGCAGGTCGGCGTCGAGGTCGGCGTCAAGGGGGACATCCTCGTCGACGAATACTCCCGCACCAATGTCGAGAACATATGGGCGATCGGCGACGTCACCGATCGCGTGCAACTGACGCCGGTGGCGATCCACGAGGCGATGTGCCTCGTGGAGACGGTATTCAAGAACAATCCGACCAAGCCCGATCTCGACTGCATCCCCACGGCGGTCTTCTCCCAGCCGGAAATCGGAACGGTCGGCCTCTCCGAGGACGAGGCCGGCAAGCGCTTTCCCAGGCTGGAAGTGTATCGCGCCAGCTTCAGGCCGCTCAAGCAGACCCTGTCCGGCCGCGACGAGCGGATGCTGACCAAGCTCGTCGTCGATGCCGAGAGCCGGCGCGTGCTGGGAGCGCATATCCTGGGTCCCGACGCGGGCGAGATGGCTCAGCTGCTCGGGATCGCGATCAAGGCCGGTCTGAGCAAGGACGACTTCGACCGGACCATGGCCGTTCATCCGACCGCTGCCGAGGAGCTTGTCACGATGTATTCGCCGACCTATCGCGTCGAGGACGGCGTCCGCGTCACCTGAGTCAGGTCAGCCGGCAGGGGCTGCCTTCACGCGTCCTGCCCGAAGCGAAATCTGCTGGTCCGCAAGGACGCCGATCAGGATGACGGAGCCCATCACCGCGAAGTTCAGCGAGCTCGGAATGCCGAGCAGGTTGACGAGGTTCTGAAGCACCTGCAGCAGGATCGTGCCGAGGACGACGCCCACGATCGAACCCTCGCCGCCGCGCAGCGAGCAGCCGCCGAGCACGGCGGCCGCAATCGCGTAGAGCTCATAGAAATTGCCGTGCGAGGACGGTGAGATCGAGCGCGTGTACATCGCGATGAAGATCGCCGCGATGCCTGTCAGGCCGCAGCAGATGACATAGGCCGCGATGACGATGCGGGACGTATGTATGCCGCTGTAGCGGGCAGCCTCCTCGTTCTTGCCGACGGCGAAGAGGTATCGGCCGAATACCGACTTGTGCAGCACCACGCCCATGATGATCGCTATGATGGCGAAGGCTATCAGGCTGTGCGGAATGCCGTAGAAGCGGCCAGCGGTCAGCCACTCGAGGGTCGGAAAGCTGGCGCCGAACGGAAAGCCCGCGGTGGCGTCCTCGGTGTAGTAGCGCGCAATGCCGCGGTAGATCAGCAGGCCGCAGAGCGTGACGACGAAGGGCTGGAGCCCGAAACGCGCGATTAATACGCCATGGATGAGGCCGAGCAGGCAGCCGATCGCGACCACGATCAGACAGGCGAGCCCCGGGCTGACCGCTTCGCTCGCCACGAGGTCGACGAAGATCACGCCGAGCAGCGCGATGACCGAGCCGACCGAGAGTTCGATGCCGCCCGAGATGATGACGAAGGCCTGCGCGACCGCGAATATGCCGAACAGGCCGATCAGGTTGGCGGTGTTCGAGAGATTGATGGGCGACAGGAAGCGCGGGTTGATGATGGCGACGACGGCGCCCACGACGATGATCAGGACGAGCAGCCACAGATCCTTGCGGTTTATCATCACGGGTTCTTTCTGCGGCTGATTTGGGTCGGGGCAGGGTGCCTCACGCAGCGATCCTCCCGACGGCCAGAGACAGGATCGACTGTTCGCTGAGCTCGTCTCGTTCCAGCGAACCGGCGATCCGTCCCTCATGCATGACGGCGACGCGGTCGCTCACGCCGATGACTTCCTCCATGTCGGACGAAATCATCAGAATGCCCACGCCATGGTCCGAGAGTTCCCGCATCAGCCGGTAGATTTCGCTCTTGGCGCCGACATCCACCCCGCGGGTGGGCTCGTCGAAGACCAGCACCTGCGGAGCCATGGACAGCCATTTCGCCAGCACGACCTTCTGCTGGTTGCCGCCGGAGAGCGAACCGGCCGTTACCGCGACGCTGTGCGCGCGGATATCGAGCCGTTCGCGCTGCTTCAGCGCATCCGTCTCTTCCGCGGCTAGGTCGACCAGGCCCCGCTTGGAATGAGCGCCGAGGTTCGCCAGCGAAATGTTCTGGCGGATGGGGAAGTCCAGTATCAGGCCGGAGCGTTTGCGATCTTCCGGCACGAGGTAGAGCCCCTGCCGTATCGCGGCGCGCGGCGAGGAGATGTCGGCCTTCTCGCCCTTGATCCTGATCTCGCCGGCGAGCAGCGGATCGAGGCCGAAGATCGTGCGCGCCAGTTCGGTGCGCCCGGATCCTACCAGTCCCGCCAGCCCGAGTATTTCCCCTTGCCGCACCGACAGGCTGACCTGCGCTTCCGGCCGGTAGCTTGTTCTCACGTCGCGCAGCTCGAGGACCGCCTCGCCTGGCGCCGCAGCGGGCGGCCGATACAGCGTCTTGAGATCGCGGCCGATCATGTGGCGTATCATCGTGTGCGCGTGGATGTCGCTCTTGCCCAGCTCCGCCACCAGCTTCCCGTCACGCAGCACCACCACGCGGTCGGCCGAACGCTCCACCTCCGCCAGGCGATGCGAGATCAGGATGACTGCGACTCCCTCCGCCTTGAGACGATCGATGATCGTCAGCAGCCGCTCCGTTTCGGAGGCGGTGAGGCTGGACGTCGGTTCGTCCATGATCACGAGGCGCGCCCGCAGCGAGAGGGCCTTGGCGATCTCGACCAGCTGCATCTGTGCGAGCGACAGGGATGCGACCGGCGTCTCGGGAAGGAAATCGGCACCCAGTTGTTTGAGATAGGGGGCTGCGAGACGATTGAGCTCCGGCTCGTCGATGAGCCTCAGCGGCCCTCCCTTGAGGGGCTCGCGGCCGATGAAGATGTTGGCGGCGGCGGTCAGGTTCTCGAAGAGGTTCAGTTCCTGGTGCACGAAGGCGATCCCGCCCCGCATCGACGCGCCGACGGTGAGGCGGTCCATCGCGGTGCCGTCCAGTTCGACGGTACCTGCGCTCGGCGCCACCACGCCGCCGAGGATCTTCATCAATGTGGATTTGCCGGCCCCGTTCTCCCCCACGAGGCCGATCACTTCTCCTCTGCCTACCGTGAAGCTGATTCCGTCCAAGGCCCTGATGCCGGGATAATCCTTGGAGATTCCCGTCATCTTCAGAAAAGGATCATGCATCGGCGGATTACGCGAAAGGTCCGTTTCGACAGTCGTTGCGCCGAACAGGCCGGCTGGGAGATAGGGCCGGCCTGCCCGCTCCAAGGCGTCAGCCGCTGATGCGCGACTTCAGTTCCGCCTCGAATGCATCGACATTCGACTTGTCGATCATCTTGGTCGGCACGATGATCAGCTTGTTCTCCGGGACGACCGACGTATCGCCCTCGAGATACTTGGCCATCAGCTTCATGCCCTGATAACCCCATTCGTAGGGATCCTGGACGACGGTTCCGGCTATCGTTCCTTCCTTGATGCCGCCGAGCGTGATCGGATCCTCGTCGAACGCGATCACGGTGATCTCGCCGAGCTTGCCGGACTCCTTCAGCACCTCGTAGATGCGCGGCGGATTGTAGGAGTAGAAGCCCACCATGCAGTCGATGTCGGGGTTTGCGGCGAGCGCATCCTCGACGTTGCGCTTGGCCCTGGTCTGGTCGATGTCGTCGCCGCGCACGTCGATCAGTTCGACCTTCGATCCCTCCAGGACCGATTTCATGCCTTCGATGCGTTCGCGCGCATTGTCGGCGCCCGGCAGTCCGACGAAGCCGATGCACTTGCCGCCCTCGGGCAGGGCCTTGAGCGCGATCTCGCCGGCCTGCTTGCCGGCGTCCGTGTTCGACGAACCGATATAGGCGATACGGTTGGTGTCCGGTGCATCGCTGTCCGTAGTGAAGAGCGGAACCTGGGATCCGATCTTGTTGAGCGAATCGGTGGACGATTTGGGATCGACCGCGCTCACCATGATGGCGGATACCCCGCCGGCGACGAGATCTTCCATCAGCCGCTGCTGGACCGCGGCGGCAGCCTGTTCTGGATATTTCAGGGACAGCTCATAATTCGGCAACTCACCCTGTGCCTTCTTGACGCCTGCTTCCGCCAACTTCCAGAAGTCGGAAGCGCCGTTGACGACGAATGCGAGTTGTTTCTTGTCCTGCGCCATGGCGCCGGTCGCGAGCAATGCTGCGGTGACCAGCAGAGCGCTTGCAAGTCTGAGTTTCATGTATTCCTCCCATGAAAGCGTTCGAGTCAAGGAAACGCATCACCGGCCGTGGGTTGGGGGAGCAAGGGAATACCCTCGACAACGAACCCCGCAGCGCGCCCTCCAACGCACGTCCTCGGTCGACGAAATCAGGTTTCCTTCCTCAGCTAAGCGGACCTCCGAACCCGAGTCAATGCGATTATTGTCGGACAAATCATATAAATGGGATGTCTGAAAACCGCGGGCTGGCCGCGCTTGAGGCCCTCATATGTAGATGCCGCGCGCGTGGCAGGCGCGCTGCACCGCGATCGTGCGTTCGGTCGGGCCGCCGATATCCGTGACGGCGAAGCTCCCACCGCCGAGCGTACCGACGAACGGCGTGTCGCCCGAGCCTGGATTGACGTATCCGCAGACGATAACCGCATTGGTCGCGTCCCGTTGCCCAATCATCGTGCGGAAGCTCGCCTGCTCGTTGCCGAGCTGCGTCCTTACCGCAGTCTGGACCTGCGCGCGGTCTGCCTCCGACAGCTCGACGGGCGTGCCGGAGCCCCCCGGGCTCGCCGGACCGGGCGCGGCAGCGGTTTGCGATCCCTGCTGGGACGTGGATGAGCAGGATACCGTGAGCAGAAGGAGAAGAAGTGCCGGAACAATCTTCATGACCAGTCCTCCCAGGGGACTGTCAGAATTGCGCAAGCGGCGTCGAGGCGCAATAGACCGGTTGCCTGGCATTCGTGCCGGACGATTGCAGCCTCGATGCTGAGGTTTCCACCGTAAGCGTCCGCTTGGCGCTCGCTCATGGGGCAGGGCGCTCTGTTCGATCGCTGCGGACTTTTTTGGAACTGTCGGCGTCCTGCGCCGTTCATCCGGCGGTCGCCTCGACGGGCGATCTGGGCTCCTGCCCGAAAAGCCCGCTGCTCCCCCTCAGGCAGCGGGCTTCTTGCATGTCGATTTGACCGCAGGCGAAAATGCCTGAGACCGGACCTTTCGCATGGAACAGGTCGGCGCGCGGCGCATTTTTGCCGACATGCATTGATGAGTTGTGCCTTGCCCCGCTACTACTTCGATACTTTCGACGGCCGACTCCCGTCCAGCGACAGCGAGGGGATCGAATGCGCCAGCCGCCAGGAAATTCAGCACGCGGCGGTCGATGCCCTGCCGGATATGGCACGGGAGTTTCTGCCCGACGGGCCCAACCGCCTTTTCCGCGTCGATGTGCGGGATTCGGGAGGGAAGGTCCTGTTCCGGGCCACGCTCGAGCTCAAGTCGTCCTGGCTGGACGGCTATGACCAGGAATCGGCCGCCGGCTCTACCGCCCCTCCCTCCGCAAGCTGAGATAGGTCGGGTCGAACTCCGACAGCGCCGCCAGCCTTTCGAAGTCACGGATCTTCACCACGCCGTCGCGCCATTCGACCAGTTCGGCGCCGCGAAGTTCCTGCAGCTTGCGGTTCACATGCACCACCGAAAGGCCCAGCACGTCACCGAGCTGGGCCTGCGTGACGGGGAACTCGAAGGTCAGGTCGGAGGCGACGCCCGCTGCTTCCAGTCTCACGTAGAGTTCGCAAACCAGATGGGCGAGATGCTGTTCGGCCGACCGTCTGCCGAGGCATGTGATCCAGGTGCGCTGGATGGCGCCGTCGATCGTGGTCGACATCCAGAACAGCCGTGCGATGTGCGGGTGCTGCTCCGTGATTTCCTTGATCCGTTCATGCGGGACGAAGGCCACCTTGCACTGCCCGAGCGCGACGACGCTGTGGTCCATCACTCTCAGCAGCAGGCTGTGCAGGTCGACGAAGTCGCCGGGTACATGCACGGCGGTGATCTGTCGTTCGCCGGAGCGCAGCGACTGGCTGCGCGCCGCAAAGCCGGCGGTGACCAGGCAGCTCTCCATCGGGCGACTACCTTCGGCGACGATCTCTTCGCCGGCCGCGAACACGGCGGGCCGTGCCGGAAGTTCGCTGATGATCTTCATCTCGGCATCGCTCAGGCTGTCGCGCCGCTCGAGACTGCGCAGGAAAGGAGCGGTCTGGACCATACTTCACGATCGCCTTTTTCAGGTCTCACTATACGGATCGCCTCTGTCGGCGAACCCGTTGACTTCAATATGGGGTCCCGGAAACCGCCTCTACTATTGCAAGCATCCAGACCGCGAATGCAAGTATGATGCTTATGAGGACGGCCAGCGAGCCACAGTCCTTCGCAAGCTGGATGTCGATGTGGAACTCGCGCGACACGGCGTCACACGCGGCCTCTATGCCGGTGTTCAGCACCTCGACCGTCATCAGCAGCAGGACGGCGCCCACCAGCAGGCAGTAGCCGCGCCAGGAGGCCGACAGGAACCAGGCTGCCGGCAAGGCCGCGGCGAGCAATATGAGCTCCTGCTGAAACGCCTTCTCCGACGTCGCGAGCTTGCGGAAAGCGCGAACGGAGTTCAGCCAGGCCTTGATCAGGCGTTCCATGGGACCCCTCGGATGGATGGAAGGCGACGCTCTATATCAGTACTGGCGAAAATGGGAACGGATTCTTGCCTTCCGCGTCACAGGTTGCCGGAGGTCAGTCTCCGGCAACCGCGATGTCGGGCGTAGAGCGCTGGTACTGGGGAAGGCCGTCGGCGATGTCGTAATAGTCTGCCTTGTCGCCGACGAATATATGCGCCTCTCCACGAAGGCCGCTCGGAAGCTCGAAAGCGCCCGCCATGACCGAGGTTTCGTTGCTCCCGTTGAGCTTCCAGAACAGCGCCGAACCGCAGGTCGAACAGAACCCCCGCTTTGCATGGGGCGATGCCGCATACCAGGTCAGCCTGTCGGCACCCTCGATCGACAACGCGTCGTCCGAGACGTTGGTCGCCGCGTAGAAGTGACCGGACTGCTTGCGGCATTGCGAGCAGTGGCAGTAGATCACGCCTCTCAGGGGACCGCGCGTCTCGAAGCGGACGGCTCCGCACAGGCATGATCCTCGATGTGTCGTCATGGGTCGGCCCCCGGAAAATCTGTACCGCCTGCATGGGTAGAAGACCGGCGCCCAAAAGAAAAGGCGCCGGCAAGCCGGCGCCTGATCGACAATGCTGCAAGGCGCTATTCGGCCGCGACCGTCTGCGGCTGGCTGCTGCTCTTCTTCAGCAGTTCCGACACCAGGAAGGCGAGTTCGATCGCTTGGTCGGCGTTCAGCCGCGGGTCGCAATGCGTGTGATAGCGATCCTGCAACTCTTCGTCGCGGATGGCGCGGGCGCCGCCCGTGCACTCCGTCACGTTCTTGCCGGTCATCTCGATGTGGATGCCGCCGGGATGCGTGCCTTCGGCACGATGCACCTCGAAGAAAGTCTGCACTTCCTTCAGAATGCGGTCGAACGGCCTCGTCTTGTAGCCGGCCGCCGTTATCGTGTTGCCATGCATCGGGTCGGACGACCAGACCACCTGGCGCCCTTCCTTCTTCACGGCGCGCACCAGTTTCGGCAGATGCTCGGCGACCTTGTCCGAGCCGAAGCGGGCGATCAGGGTCAGGCGGCCCGGCTCGTTCTCCGGATTGAGCGCGTCGATCAGTTGCAGCAGGCCGTCCGGCGTCAGCGAAGGCCCGCATTTGAGGCCGAGCGGGTTCTTGATGCCGCGGCAGTATTCGACATGCGCATGGTCCGGCTGCCGGGTGCGGTCGCCGATCCAGATCATGTGGCCGGAGGTCGCGTACCAGTCGCCGGACGTGGAGTCGACGCGCGTCAGCGCCTCCTCGTAGCCTAGCAGCAGCGCCTCGTGGCTGGTGTAGAAGTCTGTCTCGCGAAGCGCGTAGTTGGTCTCCGACGTGATGCCGATGGCCTTCATGAAGTCCATCGTCTCCGAGATCTTGCTCGCCAGCGCCTCGTAGCGATCCGCCTGCGGGCTGTCCGACACGAAGCCGAGCATCCAGCGGTGGACGTTCTCCAGGCTGGCGTAGCCGCCCTGGGCGAAGGCGCGCAGCAGGTTCAGGGTCGCGGCCGACTGACGGTAAGCCATCTCCTGGCGCGCCGGGTCGGGAATGCGCGACTTCGGGTCGAACTCGATGCCGTTGATGATGTCGCCGCGATACGAAGGCAGCGCCACGCCGTCCTTCGTCTCGATGTCGGACGAGCGCGGCTTGGCGAACTGGCCGGCCACGCGGCCGACCTTCACCACCGGCTGCGCACCAGCATAGGTCAGCACGACGGCCATCTGCAGGAAGACGCGGAAGAAGTCGCGGATGTTGTCCGCGCCATGTTCGGCGAAGCTCTCGGCGCAGTCGCCGCCCTGCAGCAGGAAAGCGTTGCCGGCGGCAACCTGGGCGAGCTGCTTCTTCAGCTTGCGCGCTTCACCTGCAAAGACGAGCGGCGGAAACGTCGCGAGACGGCCTTCGACATCCTTCAGCGCGGTGGCGTCCGGATAGGCCGGCACCTGCTGGATGGGCATTGCTCTCCACGAATTCGGCGACCACTTCGTCATTGTCTTGTTCCAGATACTTGGCCGGCTCCTTGCGCCGGCTGCCTTTGTCCCGGATATGGGAAGCGCGGCCTCTACCATGAAGAGCCGCCTCCATTCTACCCCGGATTGCCTCAGAATCGAACGGGCCCGAGTGCTGCCAGGGTTTTTCGGGCCGTAGAGCCATCGCCGGCGGCCGGAAAGGCGGAGATAAGGTGCTCGGCACGCTTGCCCGCCCTCGAAATGCTTGGTTAACCTTATCTGGATACCTGTCATTAACGGTATGAGCCGCCTATCGCCGGCGCGACGGGACGCCCGAGAGTAGCATAGAGGCAGGACGACGTGATGAGTTCAGTGACCAGGCATCGAAGCTTGCTGGCCTCGCTTGCCGCTGCACTGCTTATGTTGAGCGCCTTGTTGATCGGCGCCGGCGCTGCCCAGGCGTCGATGCTTCAGGCCCACGACTACAAGATGGCCGGGGATGCGACCCGGACGCGCGTCGTCCTGCATTTCGACCAGGAGCCCGAGCCGCGATGGTTCCTCCTGCGGGCGCCGCACCGTCTCGTTATCGACCTGCCCAAGACCAGGTTCGCCATCGACCCGAAGGATCTCGAGGCGAGGGGGCTGGTAACCAATGTGCGTTTCGGCGATCTCAACGACACCGCGTCCCGCCTGATCCTCGAAGCGAAGGGGCCGTTCGTTATAGACAGGCTGGAGATCCTTCCCGAGGAAGGGGTGCCGGGTTTCCGGCTGGTCGCGGATCTCTCCGCCGCTTCCCGCAGTGCCTTCGATGAAGCGCTCGCCGACCAGGCGCAGACGACCGGCTCCACCCAGTCGACGCCCAAGAACGAAAGGCTCGGCCTTCGCACCGGCAAAGGCGGCCAGCGCTTTACGATCGTCATCGATCCCGGCCATGGCGGCGTCGACGGCGGAGCGGCGGGACCCAGCGGTACGGTGGAGAAGGACATCACGCTGACCTTCGCCCGGGAGCTTCGCGACCGGCTGCGCGCCGACGGGCGCTACAACGTCTTCATGACGCGCGAGGGCGACGAGTTCCTGCGCCTGGACGACCGCGTCCGTATCGCCCGCGAGCATGAAGCGGACCTGTTCATTTCGATCCATGCCGATACCATCCGCCTGAAGGGCGTTCGCGGCGCCACCGTCTATACGGTGTCGGAGAAGGCATCTGATGCCGAGGCGCAGGCGCTCGCCGATCGCGAAAATCTGTCTGACAAGCTCGCCGGCATCGTCGTCGAGGAGGAGAATCACGAGGTCGCCGACATCCTGGTCGACCTGATCAAGCGCGAAACCCACAGCTTTTCGATGCGCTTCGCGCGCTCGCTCGTGGGCGAACTGTCGACCACGGTCGGCCTCATCAACAATCCTCACCGCTTTGCTGGCTTCAAGGTCCTCAAGGCGCCCGACGTGCCGTCGGTGCTGCTGGAGCTCGGCTATCTCTCCAATCCCAAGGATGAAGAACAGCTCAAGAGCTCTGAATGGCGGGAAAAGGCGGCCGGCAGCATCGCGAACGCGATCCAGATCTTTGCCACCACCACCGCCCGCGCCGGTGGATAGCGGCTGCTAAGTTGCTATCCGGTGGCACTTAGAACACAAATACCGTAATAATTCCGGGATAGAGGCTCGGCGCGGCCGGCTGCCGCAATTTGCACACACCGGCAGACCATGCCTCTGCGGATTCGGCATGGACAAATCTCGCCGACTTGTGTTTGCCGTCGCGGTTGCGCGGAAGTCCACCGATCTGGCATTGGAGCGGTCATGATTCGACTGATCGGATATTTTTTCGGCATCGGCACTGCGCTCGCCCTGCTTGCGGCGATTGCGGTGTGGATCGTCATCGGCGGCATGGCCAAGGACCTTCCCGACTACGAGGTGCTGTCCCGGTACGAACCTCCGGTGACCACCCGCGTGCACGCGTCCGATGGCGCCCTGATGGGAGAGTTCGCCCGCCAGCGTCGTCTGTTCCTGCCGATCCAGGCGGTCCCTGACCGCGTCAAGGCCGCTTTCCTCTCCGCCGAGGACAAGAACTTCTACAAGCATCCCGGCATCGACGTGCAGGGTCTGTTCCGCGCGGTCGTCAACAACCTGCAGACCGGCGGCCGGCAAGGCGCCTCGACCATCACGCAGCAGGTCGCCAAGAACTTCCTGCTCAGCAAGGACCAGACCTACGAGCGCAAGATCAAGGAAGCCATCCTGTCGTTCAGGATCGAACAGGCATTCTCCAAGGACCGCATCCTCGAGCTCTACCTCAACGAGATCTTCTTCGGGCTCAATGCCTACGGCGTCGCCGGCGCCGCGCTCACCTATTTCGACAAGTCCGTCAACGAGCTGACGGTGTCTGAGGCTGCTTACCTCGCGGCGCTGCCCAAGGGACCGGCCAATTACCATCCGTTCCGTCACACCCAGCGGGCCATCGAGCGGCGCAACTGGGTGATCGACCAGATGGTGGAGAACGGCTACGTGTCCCGCGAGGAGGCGGAAAAGGCCAAGGCCGAGCCGCTGGGCGTCAAGCCGCGGCGCGCCGGCACCTATCTTTTCGCAGGCGAATATTTCACCGAGGAGGTCCGCCGCGAGATCATCTCCCGCTATGGCGAGAATGCTCTCTACGAGGGCGGTCTCTCGGTGCGGACGACGCTCGACCCCACGATGCAGCGCATAGCCCGCAAGGCCATGCAGAACGGCCTGCTCAAATATGACACGCTGCGCGGCTACCGCGGCCCGATCAAGCAGATCGAGCTGGGCGACGACTGGGGCGTGGCGCTGGGCGAGGTGAAGGGCCTCGACGACGTCCCTGAATGGCGCGTGGCCGTGGTTCTCGAGAGCTCCAGCAAGGGGCTGCAGATCGGCCTTCAGCCCAAGCGCGAGGTATCGGGTGCCCTCTCTGACGAACGCGAGACCGGCACCGTGGCGCTCGACGACATGAGCTTCGCGATGCGCCACTTCGTCAACGGCGAACGCGTGAAGGCGAAGTCTCCGGCCGATGTGCTCAAGCCGGGCGATGTCGTCTACGTCGAGCAGAAGGAAGGCAGTGCCTATCAGCTGCGGCAGGTGCCGAGCGTGTCTGGCGGCATGGTGGCCATGGATCCGCATACCGGCCGCGTCCTGGCGATGGTCGGCGGATTCTCCTTCGCGCAGTCGGAGTTCAACCGCGCCACGCAGGCCATGCGGCAGCCGGGATCGTCCTTCAAGCCGATCGTCTACGCCGCTGCGCTCGACAATGGCTACACGCCGGCCTCCGTCATCATGGACGGCCCGATCACCATCACGTCCGGCAACACGGTGTGGTCGCCGAAGAATTATGACGGCAAGCCGGGCGGACCCTCGACCCTCCGCACCGGCATCGAGCGGTCGCGCAACCTGATGACGGTGCGTCTCGCCAACGACATGGGCATGAAGATCGTGGCCGAATACGCCGAGCGCTTCGGTGTCTACGACCGGCTGGCGCCTTTCCTGCCGATGGCTCTCGGCTCTGGCGAGACGACGGTGATGCGCATGGTGTCGGCCTATTCCGTGATGGCCAATGGCGGCCGCCAGATAAAGCCGTCGCTGATCGACCGCATCCAGGACCGCTACGGCAAGACGGTCTACAAGCACGACGAGCGCGGCTGCGAGGGCTGCGTCGCCACCGAATGGTCGGATCAGTCCGAGCCGGAGCTGATCGACAATGCCGATCAGGTGCTCGATCCGATGACCGCCTACCAGATCACGTCGATGATGGAGGGCGTCGTTCAGCGCGGCACGGCAACGTCGCTGCAGGAGCTGAACCGTCCGATCGCCGGCAAGACCGGAACCACCAACGACGAGAAGGACGCCTGGTTCATCGGCTTCACGCCGAACCTCGTCGTCGGCCTCTATCTGGGCTTCGACCAGCCGCAGACCCTCGGTAAGGGCGCTACCGGCGGCGGCCTTGCCGCTCCAATCTTCAAGGAGTTCATGGCCGAGGCCCTGAAGGATACCCCGCCTACGCAGTTCAAGGTGCCGGAAGGGATGACGCTGATCGCGATCAACCGCAAGACCGGCATGCAGGCGCACGAGGGCGAAGAGGGAACCATCATGGAGGCCTTCAAGCCGGGCACCGGTCCGGCCGACAGCTACTGGGTCATCGGCATGGATTCCGGCGGCGAAATGGGCGAAGCCATCTCGCCGTCCGCCAGCCGCGCCATCCAGACTGGTGGCGGCGGCCTCTACTAACTTATCGAATCGGCAGTCCGTCGGCAGTTTTGCCGAGACAGGACGCCTTCGCGCTCAGGCGACGGGGATGGGCGGGCCACCGGCTCGCCCATTTCTGTATCCACGCTTTACATGCCGGGACTGCATCCCTATGGTCCGCGCCGATCCACCCCCTGAACAGGAAGTTCTATCCAGCCATGCGCGCGGAAACCGAAAAGCTCGTCGACGAAATCAAGCAGGGCATAACCCTGCTGAGGAGGCATCTTTGACTGGGATCAGGCGCTCAAGCGACTTGATTACCTGAACAATCGCGCGGAAGACCCCACCCTCTGGAACGACGCCCAGGAAGCGCAGAAGCTGATGCGCGAGCGCCAGAGCCTGGAAGACGGCGTGAAAGCGGTTCGCGGAGTCTCGCAGGCCCTGGACGACAATATCGGCCTCATCGAACTCGGCGAGGAAGAAGGCGACCAATCCGTGGTCGAGGAGGCGGAAGCCGCGATTCGTTCGCTGTCCGGCGAGGTCAAGGCGCGTCAGATCGAGACCATGCTGTCGGGCGAGGCCGACGCCAACGACACCTATCTCGAAATCCACGCTGGCGCCGGCGGCACGGAGAGCCAGGACTGGGCGAACATGCTTTTGCGCATGTACACGCGCTGGGCCGAGCGGCGGAAATTCAAGGTCGAGGTCTTGGAGATCCACGACGGTGAAGAGGCGGGTATCAAGTCTGCCACCGTGCTCATCAAGGGTCATAACGCCTATGGCTGGCTGAAGACGGAGTCCGGCGTCCACCGCTTGGTGCGCATCTCTCCCTACGATTCGAACGCCAGGCGGCACACGTCCTTTTCCAGCGTCTGGGTCTATCCGGTCATTGACGACTCGATCGACATCCAGGTGTCGGAAGCCGATGTGCGCATCGACACCTACAGGTCGTCTGGCGCCGGCGGACAGCACGTCAACACGACCGACTCGGCCGTTCGCATCACGCACATCGCCACCGGCATCGCGGTGGCCTGCCAGGCCGAACGCTCGCAGCACAAGAACCGCGCCAAGGCATGGGAAATGCTTCGCTCGCGCCTCTACGAGGAAGAGCTCAAGAAGCGTGAGGCCGTCGCCAACGCGACCGAGGCCGCGAAGACCGACATCGGCTGGGGCCATCAGATCCGCTCCTATGTCCTGCAGCCCTATCAGCTCGTGAAAGACCTGCGCACCGGCAAGGAGAGCACGAGCCCGTCCGACGTGCTCGACGGCGACCTCGACGAATTCATGGAAGCGTCGTTGTCGCAGCGCATCGAAGGCGGCAGCGGGCAGCCGGTCGCCGATATCGACTGAACCAAATCGCCCTCACTTTGTTAGGGTGGATCGCACCCGCCGGACCGAGTTCGCTCGCCGGCGGGCCGGGCGGCGCCCGTGTCCAAAAACGCGGGCTCGCGAAGTCGCTCAATAGCGGGAGTGCTGGAGGGCATGGCATTCAGGCCGGTCGGTCGCCCGCGGGATGACCGGCCGGGGAGGGGAATGGCGCGCTCCTGGACGAGCAGGCGAAAGCTTGACAACTCGTTTGCGGGAAAATGCCATGCATTGCACTACGACCAGAAGCATTCACAGCCTTGCTGTTCTCTTCGTCCTACAGGGCCTTTCCTCATCCGCGCAGGCGCACGATGCGATGCCCACTGCGGCGAAACCCCTGGGATGGACGTATCCGACCGCCTGCTGTTCCGGCTATGATTGCCGGGCAGTATCGTCGAGCAGGATCGGCGAACGGCCGGAAGGCTACGTGATCAAGCGCACGGGCGAGGTGCTCGCCTATTCCGACGGCAGGCTGAGGCGCTCGCCGGACGGCGAATATCACTGGTGCTCCGTGGCCGGCGCCGACGACACGCGCACGGTTTGTCTGTTCGTCCCGCCGCGTGGCTACTGATTTCGCCGCAGCCATCGGCTGACATGCGTGCGGCCTCGGGCGCCGTTGTGACGTGACACTTCTCGGTCGGCACGCACGGCTGTCCGCCATGCGCGAAGCGCAGGGACTAGACGCGCAGATGGAATGAAGAGTGCGGTGCGCGTCGTCCGACGCGCCCCGCGATTACGTTGAGCCTCAGGCGGCCAGCGCGGTCTTCGGCTCGGCCATTTCGTAGCCGAGCGCGTCGGCCACCGCGCGGTTGGTGATGCGGCCCTTGTGGACGTTCAGGCCGTTGCGCAGGTGCTGGTCGTCGAGAATGGCCTTGATGCCCTTGTCCGCGAGCTGCAGGCCGTAGTGGAGAGTGGCATTGTTCAGCGCATGCGCCGAGGTGACCGGCACGGCGCCCGGCATGTTGGCCACGCAGTAATGGATCACGCCGTCGACCTCGTAGGTCGGCTCGGCGTGGGTGGTGGCATGCGAGGTCTCGAAGCAGCCGCCCTGGTCGATCGCGACGTCGACGAGGACCGAGCCCTTCTTCATGCCCGACAGCATCTCGCGCGAAACCAGCTTCGGCGCGGCGGCGCCCGGGATCAGCACGGCGCCGACGACGATGTCGGCCGAGAAGCACTCCTCTTCCAGCGCTTCGATGCTCGAATAGCGGGTGTGGACGCGACCGTTGAAGATGTCGTCGAGCTGGCGCAGGCGCGGGATCGAGCGGTCGATGATGGAGACGTCGGCGCCGAGGCCGACCGCCATCTTCGCGGCATGCAGGCCCACCACGCCGCCGCCGATCACGGCGACCTTGCCCGGCAGCACGCCGGGCACGCCGCCGAGCAGCACGCCGCGGCCGCCATTGGCCTTCTGCAGCGCCGTCGCGCCGGCCTGGATTGAGAGGCGTCCGGCTACCTCCGACATCGGGGCCAGCAGCGGCAGTCCGCCACGGTCGTCGGTCACGGTCTCGTAGGCAACCGCGGTGACGCCCGACGCGAGCAGGCCCTTGGTCTGGTCCGGATCGGGAGCGAGGTGGAGATAGGTGTAGAGGATCTGGCCTTCGCGCAACTGCACCCACTCGTTGGCCTGGGGCTCCTTCACCTTCACGATCATGTCGGACTTGGCGAACACCTCTTCGGCGGTCTTGGCGATCTGCGCGCCTGCGGCACGATAGGCGTCGTCATTCGCGCCGATGCCGGCGCCGGCGCCCGTCTCCACCAGCACGTCGTGGCCGTGCGCAATGTATTCGCGAACGGCGCCGGGGGTCAGGCCGACGCGATATTCGTGGTTCTTGATTTCCTTGGGGCAGCCTACGCGCATCTCTGGTCTCCTCGTCGGCCCTTGGGCCATGTTCCCTTGATGGCCGATTAGAGCAGAAACCGGTCGAAAGTTGTTTGCGAATATCGTTGCCGGAACCCGGCGCGACGGCTAATCCTTGCGCCAGCTGCGCTTCTGTTCGAAGAAAGTTCGAGTCATGTCGCTGGACAGGATTGATATCGCCATTCTCGATGCCTTGCAGAAGGACGGCAGGATGCCGAATGCCGCACTGGCCGAGAAGGTCGGCCTGTCGCAGTCCGCGTGCTCGCGCCGGCTCGACAATCTCGAGAAGTCCGGCGTCATTCGTGGCTATCACGCGCAGCTCTCCAACGCCGCGCTCGGCCACCGGATGACGGCGATCGTCCACATCTCGTTGTCCGGACAATTCGAAAAGACGCTGTCGGAGTTCGAGGCGGCGGTGAAGCGCTGCCCCAACATCCTGTCCTGCCACCTGATGTCGGGCGAATACGATTACATCCTGCGCATCGCCGCGAGGGACCTTCAGGATTACGAGCGCATCCACAAGGAGTGGCTGACGGCGATGCCCCACGTCATCAAGATCAACTCGTCCTTCGCGCTGCGCGAGATCGTCGATCGCACGGCCGTCGGCATGAAGCCGGAGCTGGCTTGAGGCGGGCGGGCTACCTCACTTCGTAGCCGACTTCCTCGCTCGCATGACAGAGCGATGTCCAGAACGACCGCGCGAAGGAGCGGAACACGTAAACGTCGAACTGGTCGGCGCCCGTCCGCTGGATCTGGGCGAAGATGTCGTGGTGCACCGTCGACAGCCCCGAGCCCAGAGGGAAAGCGGGCAGGGAGAAGTCCACGGCGAAGAACTTCGACAGCACCCATTCGGCCTTGGGGCCGCCGATTCGGATCGCGGTTCGGCCATGCGACAGGTCGGTGACCGAGCCCGTCTCCGAGATTATCGCTGCCGAAAGGCTCGCGCCGAGGCCTTCTTCCTGGTCGACGACGAGGAATTTTCCCGGTGCGAAGCCGAACGCGGCCTTCGTCTCGGTCGACACGCCGCCGCCGGCCCCGTCGGGGAGAGCCAGGCCGGTCACATCCTTGATGGCGGCGATGATCGTGCCTTCTTCTCCCCGCCACGCGGCAAGCTGGACGATGGAGCCCGGCTGGGTTTCGGAGAGTGCAACGCCGAAGCCGTCGCCATGCACGTATCGGCCCGGCCGCAGCACCGGTTCGAGGGGCGAGAGCTGGTCAACCATGCATGCGCTTCCCTTCGGGATCGAAGAAATGGTGGCTGACGATCTCGACCGGCCCGAACCGCTTGCGCAGCGGGTCGGAGATGAAAGCCCGCTGGCCGTGGCGCGACCTGCCCGCCTTCACCAGCGCCAGCCCGATATACTGGCCCAGCATAGGTGAGTAGCAGGCCGCGGTCAGGTGGCCGATCGAGCCGTGCGGGTTGTCGCGGTCGAGTTCCTCGACGATGTGCGCACCGCCGTTCAGCGGCCGGTTGTCGAGCGACTTTATGCCCACCAGCTGCAGCCGATCCGGGGCGACGAGGCCCTCGCGGTCCATCATCATCGAGCCGACGAAAGGCTTTTTCTTCGACAGCATCCAGTCGAGGTGCAGGTCGCGCGCCGTCACCCGTCCGTCGATCTCCGCGCCGGTCACATGGCCCTTCTCGATGCGCATCGTGCCCAGTGCCTCCAGCCCGTAGGGCACCAGGCCGAACGGCTTGCCGGCCCGGATCAGTTCTTCCCAGACATGCGTGCCATGGCCGGCGCCGGAATAGACCTCATAGGCCAGTTCGCCCGAGAAGGAGAGCCGGCAGATCATCACCGGCGCGCCGTCGATTTCGCCGTGAACGATGCCCATGAAGGGCAGCGTCTCGTTGTCGACCTTGGTGCCGGTCACGCAAGTCGCCAGGATCTCCCGCGCGACGGGCCCGGCGATCGATGCGCCGGCCCACTGGTCCGTGACCGACGTCAGCGTCACCTTCAGGTCTGGCCACACCACGTCCAGCAGGAATTCGAGGTGCTGCATCACCTTGCCCGCATTGGCGGTCGTGGTGGTCATCAGGAAGTCGTGTTCGCCGAGCCTCCAGGTGGTGCCGTCGTCGAGCACCAGTCCGTCCTCCCGCAGCATCAGGCCGTAGCGCGCCTTGTTGACCGGCAGGGTCGAGAACATGTTCGTATAGACGCGGTCGAGGAAGTCCGCCGCGTCCGGACCCTGGACCGCGATCTTGCCCAGCGTCGAGACATCGGCGAGGCCGGCCGCCTCGCGTGTCGTCTGCGTTTCGCGCACATAGGCCTGCTCGACGGTCTCGCCGGGCAGCCCGAAGATCATGGGCCGGTGCCACAGTCCGGCCGAGTACAAGGTCGCGCCGTTGGCGACATGCCAGTCGTGCATCGGCGTCAGCCGTTGCGGGCGGACTTCGCCATAGCGTTCCGCCGCCAGCGATCCGATGGAAACCGGCGTGAAGGGGGGGCGGAAGCGCGTCGTGCCGACCTCGGGTATCTGCTTGCCCAGCGCATTCGCCATGATGGCAAGACCGGGAATGTTCGAGGTCTTGCCCTGGTCCGTCGCCATGCCGAGCGTCGTATAGCGCTTCAGGTGCTCGACCGACTGGAATCCCTCGCGATGCGCCAGCCGCACGTCGTCGGCGGTGACGTCGTGCTGGAAGTCGACGAAGGCTTTTCCACCCGCCTCCACTTCGAACACCGGTGCCGGCGTGATGTCGACTTCATGGCCGATTGCGGCAGGCACGGCCTCTCCGCCGCTGCCGCCTCCCGCCGCGTGACCTTCCGCGAGCGCGGCATCCAGCGCGAAAGTTCCGTTGGCCGCACCGGCAGCAATCCATCCGTCCGCTTCGCCGGGCGGCAGGAACGCCTGCAGCCGCTCGTTCCATTCGGCTCTCGCGCCCGCCTGGCTCGCGAGATGGATCACCGGCGACCAGCCGCCGGACATGATCAGGCAGTCGGCCGCGATCGTGCGAGGATCGCCGCTCACCTTGCCGGTCGCGGCATCGAAGACCTGCATCTTGATCCCGGAGAGGGCTTTGCCGCCCTCGGTGCCAGTCACCGCGCGACCGGTCACAATTTCGGCGCCGGTCGGCACCGCCAGCGCCCGCGCGGCTTCCGAGATCCGGTCGCGCATGTCGATGATCGCGACGATCCTGCACCCCGCCTCCCGAAGCGCGAAGGCTGAACCGTATGCTCCGTCATTGTTGGTGAAGACGGCGATGCGCTCGCCGGGCAGGACGCCGTATTCGGCAGCGAAGCGCTCTGCGGCGCCGGCCAGCATGACGCCTGGCCTGTCGTTGCCGGGAAACACCAGCGGCCGCTCGAAGGCGCCGGTCGCAAGCACCACCTTGCCGGCGCGGATCGTCCAGTGCCGGTGGCGCGGCTCGCCCGCGCGGGGCGCCGCCTTGTGATCGGTCACGCGCTCGAGGGCTGCGATCGTGTTGCCGTCGTAATAGCCCCAGACCGAGGTTCGCGGCAGCAGGGTCACATTCTGCATCTGCTTGAGGTCGCGAATCACGCCGGCCGCCCAATCCCCGGCCGGCTGCGCGTCGATCGTGTCGCCCGACCAGTTGGCCGAGCCGCCGAGTCGCGCATCCTGCTCGGCCAGGACCACCCGTACGCCGGTCTCCGCTGCGGCCTTCGCCGCCATCAGCCCGGCCGGGCCGGAGCCAACCACCAATACGTCGCAGAATGCGTTCATCCGCTCGTAGCGCGAGGGGTCCGGCGCGGTGCCGGCGCGGCCCAGGCCGGCTGCGCGCCGGATGATGTGCTCGCAGAACATCCAGAAGCGGGTGCCCTGCAGCGGCCCGAACACCGGGCCCATGAAGGTCTTGTAGTAGAAGCCGGCGCCGATCAGCCTGCCGCCGAGCTGGTTCACCGCGCCTACATCGAGGCCGAGCGACGGGAAGCGATTCTGGCTGACGGCCGTGAGGCCGTCGTGAATCTCCAGCATCGTCGCCTGGATGTTCGGCTCGCGCGCCTCTCCGCGCAGCACCGTCACCAGTGCATTGGGCTCGTCGACCCCGGCCGCGAGGACGCCGCGCGGACGATGATACTTGAACGAGCGACCGAACAGCGAAACCCCGTTGGCGAGCAGCGCGGAGGCCAGAGTGTCGCCCGGATGGCCCGTATAGTCATGTCCGTCGAACGAGAAGCGGACCGTGCGGGAACGATCGATCAGCCCGCCGCTGGCGGAACGGCGCGGGCTCATGCCTGCCTCTCCGGTCCGCGCCGTTCATGCGGCCTGCCGTGTTCGCGCGCGAAGCCGACGCTCGAAATCCGGTGGGTCAGCGTGTTGCGCACGACGTTGAGATGCGACCGGCAGCCGCCCGAATGCTGCCAGATCTCCTGGTGGTCTCCGGCGGTGTTCACCCGGTCGTAGACATAGGCGTTCCATGCTGCCTGGTCGGTCGAGGCCTGGTCCGGCCGCGTCCTTCCGCCTTCGCCCTGGTAGACGAACTCCGATGAATCGCGCGGACCGCAATAGGGGCAGGTGATGATCATGTCCTCTACCTAATGCAGATTGGGCGTAGCGCCCTGTCCCTTGTCATCGATCAGGATGCCGCGATGGAAGCGATCGAGCGTGAAGGGTGCGTTGAGCGGGTGCGGCTCGTCCTTGGCGATCGTCCAGGCGAAGCACCAGCCGGATGCCGGCGTCGCCTTGAAGCCGCCGTAGCACCAGCCGCAATTGAGATACATGCCGGGCAGGGGACCCGTGGTGATGATTGGCGAGCCGTCCATCGACATGTCGCAGAGCCCGCCCCACGAACGCAGGACCCGCACGCTCGCCAGGCCGGGGAACAGCGCCAGCATCTCCGAATGCACTTCCTCCACCAGCGGCAGGCTGCCGCGCTGCGCATAGCTGTTGTAGCCGTCGAGCGCGCCGCCGTAGATCAGGCCGCCCTTGTCCGACTGGGCGGCATAGAAATGCCCCATGCCGAAGGTGAGCACCGTGTCGAGGATGGGCTTCAGCGATTCCGACACGAAGGCCTGCAGCACCTGGCTTTCGATGGGCATCGTCTCGATGCCGGCGAGCCGCATTACGCGGCCCGTGCTGCCGGCGACCGCCACCGCGACCTTTCGCGCCCGGATTTCACCGCGTGTCGTGGTGACGCCGACGACGCGGTCGCCGTCCCGCAGGAAGCCGGTCACTTCGCAGTTCTCGATGACGTCCACGCCGCGCCGGTCGGCCCCGCGCGCATATCCCCAGGCGACGGCATCGTGGCGGGCGGTTCCCGCGCTCCACTGCATGACGCCTCCGACGATGGGGAAGCGGGCCGAACCGGACACATCGAGCCCGGGCACCAGGCGCTTTATCTGTTCGACCGTCATCAGCTCCGAATCGATGCCGGAATGGCGCAGCGCGTTGCCGCGGCGCACATACTCGTCGAGCTGCCCCGGCGTATGCGCAAGGTTCAGGCAGCCGCGCTGCGAGAACATGACGTTGTAGTTCAGGTCGTGGGAGAGGTTTTCCCACAGATCCATGGAGTGCTCATAAAAGCGGTGGTTCTCCGGCAGCAGATAGTTCGAGCGCACGGCCGTCGTGTTGCGGCCGACATTGCCGGACCCGAGATAGCCTTTCTCCAGCACCGCGACGTTTGTGATGCCGTGCTCCTTGGCGAGATAATAGGCCGTCGACAGGCCATGCCCGCCGCCGCCGATCACAACCACATCGTAGCTCGGCTTCGGATCGGGCTTGCGCCACGCCGGTTTCCAGTCGCGATTGCCTCGCAACGCGTTCTTGAGCAGCGTATAGGCCGAATATTCACGCATCGATGCCGTCCGTTGCGGGGCTTGGGCGCAAGGCTCCCCAAGCTACAGGGCAGCTAGGCGCGCCGACGCCACGATTTCGCCATGCGCTTTCGCATGTTCGACCCTGACGGATCAAGGCGGCTTGCCCGTCTGGACACTGCCCTTTATCACCGGCGCCCAAGGCCGGGCCGCCAGATTGCCTTCGCGGAGTCGCAGACACCATGCCTTTAGTCCGCCTTTGGCGCTCTCTCGTCCTGCCGGTCGTCGTCCTGATGGCCTTCGCTTCCGCTGCCTCGCCTCAGGGGCTGGGAAACACCGCCGATCCCGTGATCGAGGAGCAGCGCGGCATCGTCCAGCAATATTCCGCCGAGGTGGAAGAGCTGGAAAAGCAGATCGAGGCTGATAGCGAGCAGGATGCGAAGCTCGTCGAAAGCCGCCTCAGGCTGGAGGAAGTGGCGCGCGAACTGCTCGCCAGCGGCGTCGCCTTCCGTCCGCGCCTGTCGGAGATAAACTCCCGGCTCGACCAGCTCGGCCCCCCGCCTGCCGACGGACAGCAGGAACCGGACATCGTCGCCGCCGAGCGCGAGGGACTCACCTCCGAGAAGGGCGAGATCAATGCCGTGCTCGGCCTTGCGGAATCGCTGTCCATCCGCGTCAACGGCCTGATCGAGAGGATCGGTCGCACCCGCAGCGAACTCTTCCGCAATCTGCTGACCAAGCGGTATTCGTTGACGGAAGCCTTCGACGGCGAACTGCTCGACGATGTCCACGTGGAATATACCAGCCTCTACCGGGCGGTCTCCTCCTGGCTGAATTTCGTCATCCAGTTCAAGTTCCAGTCCGTGCTGGCCGCCGCGTTCTTTGCGCTGGTCGCGGCTGCGGTGCTGCTGTTCGGCGGGCGGCGTGCATTCGGCCGCCTCATCCACCCCGACCCCTTGCTCGAGGAGCCGTCCTATCTCAGCCGCCTGTCGGTTGCGTTCTGGTCGACCTTGCTGCCCACGGCCGCGATCGCCGTCTTCCTGCTCGCGACGCTGTTTTTCTTCGACTACTTCAACGTCCTCCGGGGCGACATAGGCGTCTATCTGAATTCGCTCTTCTCGGTCATCGGCATCGTCTTCGCGGTCAACCGGCTGGCGAATGCGGTCTTGGCGCCGAGAATGCCGAACTGGCGTCTGATCTCCATCTCGTCGCAGACGGCGCGAAGGCTCGTGGCGCTGGTCACCGCGATGGCGGTCGTGATCGGTCTCAACAGTTTCCTCACCGTCGTGACCAACACGATGGGCTCCCCGCTTTCGCTGACCATCGCCCGCAGCTTCCTCTCGGCGACCACCGTGGGCTCGCTGCTGATCCTGATCGGCCTGCTGCGGGACGACCAGGCCTGGAAGCCCTGGCGCGGCTGGCTGCGCTACACGGCCATCGTGCTCGGCAGCTTCATCATCGCCGCATCGCTGCTGGGCTATATCGGCCTGGCCACTTTCGTCTCGATGCAGGTGGTCATCACCGGTACGGTGCTGATTACCGCTTATATCGGCTTCCTCTCGGCGAGGGCCATCGGCGCGGAAGGCGGCTTCGCCGAGACGTCGGTCGGCCGTTGGCTGGCAGCCAGGTCTAACACCGATGCCACCACGCTCGATCAACTCGGGCTCGTCGTCAGCCTCGCCATCAACTTGCTGGTCCTGCTGGTCTTCCTGCCGATCATCCTGCTGATGTGGGGCTTCCAGCTCGGCGATATCGAGGCGTGGACCCTGCGTGTCGGATCGGGATTCAGCATCGGCACGTTCCGGTTTTCGCCGACGGGCATCCTGACCGGCATCGTCGTGTTCATCGTCGGCTATTTCGTCACGCGCTGGTTCCAGGGCTGGCTCGACGGTTCGGTCATGTCGCGCGGCCGCCTGGATACGGGCGTCCGCAATTCGATCCGCACCGTCGTCGGCTATGCCGGTCTGGCGCTGGCGGCACTGGTCGCGATCTCGTCGGCGGGCATCGATCTCTCCAGCTTCGCGCTGATCGCAGGCGGTCTCTCGCTCGGTATCGGTTTCGGCCTCCAGAACATCGTTTCGAACTTCGTCTCCGGCTTGATCCTGCTCGCCGAACGTCCCTTCAAGGCGGGCGACTGGGTGGTCGCCGGCGACGTGTCCGGAACGGTCAAGAAGATCAGCGTGCGTGCGACGGAGATCGAGACGTTCCAGCGCCAGACGGTCATCCTGCCGAACTCGCAATTCATCAACAGTGCGGTCGCGAACTGGACCCACCGCAACAAGCTGGGGCGCGTCGACGTCAAGGTCGGCGTCGCCTACGGCATGGATGCCAAGAAGGCCCATGCCGTTCTCATGGAAGTCGCGCGCGCTCACCCGCTGGTTCTGCGAAATCCCGAGCCCTTCGTCTTCTTCGCCAATTTCGGTCCCGCGGCGCTCGAGTTCGAGATACGGGTGTTCGTGGCCGACATCCTCAACGGTTCCATCGTCCAGAACGACATCCGCTTCGCCGTGCTCGAAGCGTTCGATGCCGAGGGCTTGGAAATCCCTTCAACCCCGCGCGCCGACATCAAGAAGCCGGACGGCCGCTGGCCGACCGACGACGAGAAGCACGAGGCGGCACTGATGGAGAAGCAGCGCCAGGACGCAGCCCTGGCCGCGAGGAAGACGAGGAGCAAGTCGCCGGCTCGGCGCAAACCCGACCCGGCCTGACCTGAGCGGATTGTGGCGTGAACATGGCGTTCAGTTGGCGTTCAGGTCGGTTCTTCTATATGGTCTGCGAAAGGGCGAAAGCCCGTAACCAGAGGCGGTGGAATACCGAACTGAAATGCGTAGGATCATGATCGCCACGCTCGTCCTGTCTGCTGCGGCAACAGGGGCGTATGCGGCAAGTGCCGTCAACATGGACAGCGAGCCGCGCACGCTCGTCGTCACCGAAGGCGGCAGCAAGGGCGAACTTCCGATAGGACCGAACGAGACCGTCGACTTTTGCCAGAGCGGCTGTTTCGTGACCCTGCCGAACGGCGATATAGAAGCGCTGACGGGCAGCGAGACGGTCGAGATATCGGGCGGAGTGGCCCGCATCAAATAGGCGCAAGTGTTTCGGCGGGCCGGGCATTGCCTCGGCCTGCGGCAGCCTTGCGCGGATTGCGTCGCGCCGCCTTCCGGCGATGTCGCAAACAGGCTTCAACCGCGCCGCGCCACCGCCCTATAGTCTGCCCGCAAAATCCCCTCTGGAGTCGCGGGTATGGCAGAGTTTCCGTCACGGGCGAAGGTCGTCATCATCGGCATGGGCGGCATCGTCGGCGCGTCGATCGCACATCATCTGATCGAGCGCGGCTGGGACGACATCGTCGGCATCGACAAGTCCGGCATCCCGACCGACATCGGCTCCACGGCCCATGCGTCGGACTTCTGCTACACCACCAGCCACGACTACCTGTCGGTCTGGACCACGCAGTACTCCATCGATTTCTACGAGAAGATGGGTCACTACGCCCGCATCGGCGGCCTCGAGGTCGCGCGGGCAGGGCACGACGTCTGGATGGAGGAGATCAGGCGCAAGCTGTCCTCCGCAAGGGCTTTCGGCACCCGCGCGCACTACGTCTCCCCCGCCGAGATCAAACGCCTCTTCCCCTTGATCGAGGAAGACGGGGTGATGGGCGGCATGTTCGACCCCGACGCCGGGCTCGTCATACCGCGCTCGCAGACGGTGGCCGGAAAACTCGTTGATGCTGCCGAAAAGACCGGCAAGCTGAGGTCCTTCTCGAACACGCCGGCCACCTCGCTCATCGTCGAGAAAGGCCGCATCAAGGGCGTCGTCACCCACCGCGGCACGATCATGGCGGACTACGTCATCGTCTGCGCGGGCATTTGGGGACGCCTGATCGCCGAAATGGTCGGCGAGGACCTCCCGGTCATGCCGGTCGATCACCCGCTCACCTTCTTCGGGCCTTTCAACGAGTTCGAGGGCACGGGCAAGGAGATCGGCTACCCGCTGCTGCGCGACCAGGGCAATTCCGCCTATATGCGCGATACGGGCGATCCGAAGACGACCGAGGGCGGCCAGATCGAGTGGGGCTACTACGAGACCGACAATCCTCGCCTTTGCCATCCCCGCGACATACTCGAAAAGAACCAGGCCCGCCTGTCGCCGTCACAGCGCGACCTCGACATGGAGCAGATCCTGGAGCCGCTCGAGCGAGCGATCGAGCTGACGCCCATCCTCGGCGAACTCGGCTACAATGAGAGCCATTCCTTCAACGGCCTGTTGCAGGTGTCGGCCGCCGGCGGACCCTCCTGTGGGGAAAGCCAGAAGGTGAGGGGCCTCTGGTATTGCGTCGCCATCTGGGTCAAGGACGGCCCGGGATACGGCAAGCTCATCGCCGACTGGATGACCGACGGCCGCACCGAAATCGACCACAATTCGATAGATTACGCACGCTTCTACCCGCATCAGCTGGAAGAAGCGTTCATCGAGGGTCGCACCCGCGAAGCGGCGCAGAAGATCTATTACCCGGCGGTCCATCCGCGCGAGCCGTACGCCACGGGGCGGGGCGTCAAGCGTTCGCCCTTCTACGAGCGCGAGAAGGAGCTCGGCGGACACTTCATGGAGCTGGGCGGCTGGGAGCGTGCCCATGGCTACGCCGCCAACGAGCATCTGCTGGAGAAGTACGGCGACCGTGTGCCCGTCCGTGAGAACGAGTGGGACAGTCGCCATTTCTGGCGCGTCTCCAATGCCGAGCACCTCGCGATGAGCGAGGACTGCGGCATCGTCAACCTGTCGCACTTCCACATGGTCGACATCGAAGGGCCGGACCACGTCGAGCTGCTCGAATGGCTCTGCGCGGCGAAGATCGGCGGCGACGCCAATGTCGGCAAGGGCATCTACACCCACTTCCTCGACGACGAGGGCATGGTGCGGGCCGACTTTACCGTCTTCCGCATGGCGGATCGCTGCCGTCTCGTGAACGGCGCCGACGCCGGTCCCCGCGACTTCCACTACATGAAGCGCGTCGCCCAGGATCGCGGCCTCGACGTGACCATCACCGACGTCTCGGAGAAGTACATCACGATCGGCATCTGGGGGCCGAACGCCCGCGACACGCTGAAGAAGGTCGTGGCCGATCCCGCCGGTCTCGATCCCGAGAACTTCCCCTTCGCGGCGATCAAGCAGGTCGAGATCGCCGGAAAATCGGTAACTGCCTTCCGCATTTCCTATGTCGGCGAGCAGGGCTGGGAACTGCACATGAGATACGAGGACGGCCTCGCCGTCTGGGATGTGCTGCGCTCCACCGGGGTGATGGCATTCGGCGTCGAGACCTATGCGAACTCCCGCCGCATGGAGAAAAGTCTGCGCCTCCAGAACGCTGACCTTCTGACCCAGTACAACCTGATCGAGGCCGATCTCGCCCGCCCGAAGGTCAAGGACGCGGATTTCCGCGGCAAGGCGAAGCACCTGGAATACAAGGCGCGTCCGCACCAGCCTGCCATGCTCTGCACGCTTGTGATGACCGCCAACACCGACTCGAAGGGCGTGAAGCGCTATCCGGTCGGCACGATGCCGGTCGTCGATCCCGAGACGAAGGAAGTGCTGGTCGACGAACTGGGCCGCCGCTCCTACACGACCTCGGTCGCCTACGGCCCCACCATCGGCAAGAACATCGCGCTTGCCTATCTGCCATGGGAATACTGCCAGGAGGGCCGCAAGCTGCTGGTCGAATATTTCGACGAGGCCTATCCGGTCGAAGTCGCGGCGGTGGGCTACAAGCCTCTATACGACCCGGAGAACCTCAAGCCCCGGAGCTGACGAGTTACCGCGAGGACGGTCTCACGCGATTGTGACGCGCGCAGGCACATCGTCTGGCGCACACTCCAGGCATGACAAGCCTTGTCCGCGTAATCGCCGCTGCGGCCGCATTGCTCTTGCCTGGAGCCGCCTCGGCCGCCGAGCCTGTCGATGTCGAGCTTGTGCTTGCCGTCGACGTTTCCCTGTCCATGTCGCCCATGGAGCTGGAGATCCAGCGCCGTGGCTATGCCGCGGCGCTCATGCACGAGCGCGTCTTGCAGGCGATTTCGGAGGGCGCCTACGGCAGGATTGCCGTCACCTACTTCGAATGGGCTGGCACCAGCACGCAGCACGTCATCGTGCCCTGGACCGTCATCTCGGGAAAGGCGGATGCGGAACGGGTCGCCGCCCGCCTGTCGGCGAGGCCGCCGAACAGCGCGCGCCGGACCTCGGTGGCGGCGGCGATCGAATTCGGCGCCGATCTGCTCGCCGAAAGCCCGTACAAGGGGGTCAAGCGGGTGATCGACATTTCGGGTGACGGACCGAACAATCAGGGTCAGCCGGTGGAGACGGCAAGGGACGCAGCCATCAAGCAGGGCATAACCGTCAACGGCCTGCCCCTGATGACGACCGGCGGCTTCGCCGGCGCCTTCGACGTGCTCGATCTCGACCGTTACTACACCGAATGCGTCATCGGCGGCCCTGGCGCCTTCATGATCCCGGTCAACGATTGGGCGCAGTTTCCCGAAGCGGTGCGGCGCAAGCTGGTGCTGGAGCTCGCCGGGCCCTGGTCTCCGGCCTGGCGGCAGGAAATAGGCCGCGAACCGCCGCGTGTGATCGAAGCCCAGGCTCCCGCCGATCCCGCCGATTGCATGATCGGCGAGAAGATGTGGCGCGACCGCGGCTGGAACTGGGATCAGCGATGATCCCGTGCCCGGCTGCTATGCGGCCAGCAGCTGCTTGCGGTCCAGCCTCTCCTGCTGGGGCGAGCGCGCATAGAGTTCGCGGTAGCATTTCGAGAAGTGCGAGGCCGACACGAAACCGCACGCCACCGCCACCTCCACGACAGGCATGGAGGACTGCACCAGCAGGTGCCGCGCCCTGTCGAGCCTGATCTCGAGATAGTAGCGGGCGGGCGAACGGCCCATCTCGGTCCGGAACAGCCTCTCGATCTGGCGCCGCGACAGCCCGACATGGTCGGCGACCTCGATCAGCGACAGCGGCTCGGAGAGGTTGGCCTCCATCAGTTCTATGATCGACAGGACCTTCGCATTCTGCACGCCGAGGCGTGCCCGGAGCGGCAGGCGCTGGCGATCCGTCGGGCTGCGCACCCTGTCCGTCAGAACCTGCTCGCAAACGCGGTTGACGAGGTTCTCGTCATAGTCCTCGCCGATCAGCTTCAGCATCATGTCGAGGGCGGCCGTGCCGCCGGCGCAGGTGTAGATGTTCTGGTCGACCTCGAACAGGTCGGCGAAGACGTTGGCCTTGGGAAACGCCTCGGCGAAGCCGGGCAGGTTTTCCCAATGGATTGCGCAACGCTTGTTCGAAAGCAGGCCGGCGGAGGCCAGCACATGGGCGCCGGTGCACAGCCCTCCGACCGCCACGCCGCGATTGTACTCCTCGCGCAGCCAGGCGAAGGTCGTGCGGTTGTTGTAGCGCTCCACGTTCAGCCCGGTGCACACGATCACCATGTCGGGCCTGTCGGGGCCGGCCATCTTGCGCCGTTCCTCTTCGAGGGAGGTGTTGACGGCGCATTCCACGCCGTTCGACGCTCTCACGGGACGTCCGTCGACGCTGGCCAGACGCCATTGATAGGCGTCATAGCCGAGCATGCGGTTCGCGGACCGCAGCGGATCCAGCGCGGTCGCGAACGCGATCATGGTGAAATCCGGAACGAGGAAGAAGACGAACGACCGTTTGGTCGGAAGCTTCGCGGCGCCCAAGGTCGCCTCCATGGAATGACGCTTACAGCAATGTCGTTATCAGCACAGCGCCATCAACAGCCCTTGTTTGTCAATGGGTCGGGCGGCTGCACTCAAGTTAAATTTGCGACATGGTCGCAAATTGGACAGTGGCGGATCGCCCGTCGCGGCTGGCCGAAAGCGACGCCGCTTCAGCCGCGGGAAAGCGCCGCGAGCGAACGGGCGATGTTGTCGCGCGCCTGCTTCTCGTAAGTCGTTCGGAACAGCGCGGAGTGGAAGATCGAGGGTCGGTCGAGGAAGCGCTGCAGGACGGAAGTCCTTCCCAGCCGCCACGACTTCTCGTCGACCCAGGCATATTCCCGTCGCACCGCAGCCTCGTATGCGTCGAACTGCTGCGGAGGCGAGCCAAGAACCGCTAGGTCCATGTCGAGGAACATCGCTGCGTCGTCGAGCGCATGCTGTCCGGCCAGGGTCGGAAGGTTGTGTGACGCGGTTGCCTCGATCATCGCGACGATGCGGTCCAGCTTGGCCGGCTCGGCTCGGCTCGCGAGCCTTTCCCGCGCGAGCTCTGCGCTGCGAGCCTCATTGTCCGACCTGCGGCTGTCATAGACCGCGTCGTGAAACCAGATGGCGGCTTCCACCGCTTCCGGATCGGCCAGCGCGCCGCGATGGCTGTCCATCAGGCGCAGCATGGCATCGATGTGGCTCATTCCGTGATAGTGCCGGTCGGGGGAGGCGTAGAGCGCGGCCAGTTCTATTCTCAGTTCCTCGTCGATCAAGGGTCGTCCTGCCATCGTTCCTTGAATCCGCATGAACCAATTCCATTTGAAGAAGCAGTAAGGAAATTTGAGTTCAATGGCGGCGCCATTTGGCCTATAGGTTCCCGCCATACTCGGTTATCGGCAGTGGAGCACGTCGATGAATACGCTGAGCGTCGCCCGAGGCGCAAATCTTCAGCCGGTCGATCCGATCTGGCGCGCTATCCGTGATGAAGCGAGCGAGGCCGTCGATCGCGACCCGCTGCTCGCCGCCTTCCTGTACTCCACGGTCCTGAATCAGGAGACGCTGGAGGACGCCGTCATTCACAGGCTGGCCGAGCGTCTGGCGCATCAGGATCTCGGCGCCGACATCATCCGGCAGACATTCAAGGCCATGCACAAGGCGATCCCGGAGTGGAGCGCCACGGTTCGGGTCGATATCCAGGCCTACTACGATCGTGATCCGGCCTGCGACCGCTTCATGATGCCGGTGCTCTATTTCAAGGGCTTCCATGCCGTGCAGACGCACCGGCTCGCTCATTGGCTGTACAAGGAGGGGCGCCGGGACTTCGCGCTGTATCTCCAGAGCCGTTCCTCCTCGGTCTTCCAGACCGACATCAACCCGGCTGCGCGGATCGGCAAGGGCATCTTCATCGACCATGCCACGGGACTCGTCGTCGGCGAGACGGCCGTCATTGAGGATGACGTTTCCATCCTGCACGGCGTGACGCTGGGTGGCACCGGCAAGGCGGGCGGCGACCGGCACCCGAAGATTCGCCATGGCGTTCTCATCGGCGCCGGGGCCAAGATCCTCGGCAACATCGAGGTCGGCCATTGCGCCAAGATCGCTGCCGGCTCCGTCGTCCTGGCGCCGGTTCCGCACAACAAGACCGTCGCCGGTGTGCCGGCGCGCGTCGTCGGCGAGACCGGCTGCGCGCACCCGTCGCACCAGATGGATCAGCTGCTTCCGTCCCACACGATGGACCAGGTCATCAGCTTCGATATCTGACTGCGCTCTTCCCCTGCGGCCTCGACGCGCTACCTCGACCTTCATGAAGTGAGGTTTGGCGGCGGGTGGGTCGCAGCCTTTACAGCGGCGTCACTGCGTGCCAGAAGCCGGTCCCACCCACCCAAGCGCGATACTCGCCAACGCGGCGCAAGGCCGTGACCGACAGCCTGTAGGAACTGGAGAAGACCCTTGAAGCCGGAAGAAATCAGGAAGCTCAGCGCCTACTTCAAACGCGTGTTTCAGAATCAGAGCATCGACGTCAAGGCGCGCCCTCGCAAGGAGGATTCCGCCGAGGTCTATGTCGGCGACGAGTTCATCGGACTTGTCTACAAGGACGAGGAGGAGGGCGACTACAACTTCTCCATGGCCATCCTCGACGTCGACCTCTAGGCCGCTTTTACGAACATCGTCCTTCGGCGTCGTCCACGGTCAGCCATGGGCGGCTCCGGCCTCCAGCATGGACGCTACCCTCGCGCGGACGGCGGCGTCGAGCGTCTTCCATTCGGCGAGAAGATCTCTCGGGAAGCGATAGGTGACGCTCAGCCCTGATCCGACGTGGATGTCGCGTTCGCAAGGCGCCAGCGGAATCTCGTCGCCCTGTTCGCGCAGGCACCGCGCTACGAACGGCTCGGCCCCGTCGCCCTGCGCCACCGCCAGTTCTTCGTCGAGATAGCCGGCCCTGTCGTCGAGGGCGTGGATTGTCGTGCCGCCCGGGCCTGGCGATCCGGCACCCAGCAGCTGCCGGTAGACCGGCTCGAGGCGCCCGCTCATGGGTTGCGCCATGAGCCTGGGCTCGAAGGTCAGGAATATGATCTTGCGACTGCCGCTCGCATGGTTGAAATCGTCGCTTGCACCCGCGCTGTAGCCGTCCATCTGCGGCCACCGCAGATAAAGATCGAGACGGTCCGCCGCGCCGTTTCGCCGCTGCTGTTCGAACCGTATCAGGTTTGCCGGCGCCGAGACGACGTCACTGCCGATCACGATCTCGTAGCTTGCCGTGTCCTCGGTGTGCCCGGCGAGCGCCAGCGAACGGCCGACCCATTTGCCGCCCGCGCTGATGCACAGCGATAGCAGCGCCAGGGCGGCGAAGACGCGAAAGACCTTGCCCAGGAAAGGCACGCCGGTTCGCCCGATGCTGGCTCGCTCTGCTGAAACTGCTGGCTTGATCATGGTCGGGCCCGAAGCGTGAGCGATCCTTGCCCCTTTATGGTAAATCCGCCGTAAACGGGCCGCTCTGAGTCGCGGCGAACGCACGCACATGATGAGGAGGGGAGGCGATGCCGATCTACGCTTTGGACCAGAGTGCGCCGACCTTTGCCGACCGGGCGAGCAACTGGATCGCGCCTGGCGCCACGCTGATCGGAAACGTCAGCCTGGGACGCGACGTGTCCGTCTGGTTCGGCGTCGTCGTGCGCGGCGACAATGAACCGATCGAAATCGGCGAGGGCAGCAACCTCCAGGAACATGTCGTCGTCCACACGGATCCGGGCTTTCCCGTCACCGTCGGACTTGGCTGCACCGTCGGCCACCGGGCGTTGCTGCATGGTTGTTCGGTCGGCGACAACAGCCTGGTCGGCATGGGCGCCATCGTCTTGAACGGGGCCAGGATCGGTTCGAACTCGCTGGTTGGAGCGGGCGCGCTCGTCACGGAAGGCAAGGAGTTTCCCGACAATGCCCTGATCGTCGGTTCCCCGGCGAAGGTCGTGCGTATGCTCGATGACGCCGCGGTGGCGGGCCTTCGTGCCTCGGCCGAGCACTACGTCGCCAACGGCCGGCGCTTCATCGCGGGGCTCGCGGAACTCTGATACGCCGCGGCGCCCGTCTGCTTCGCCGGCGTCGCAGGATGGCTACCGTACGCTGCCGACGGCAATGGTCGCGCGGCTGTCATTGACCGTGATCCAGGCTCCCGAGTTGCGGCTCGATTGGCGTTTCAGGTACGTATATTCGGTGTCCGCCCAGGGTTTGACCGCCCGGTCCAGATTGTCCAGCACATAGTCTCCGGCGCTGGTCCGCACGGTCAGCACGGCGTGTCCGTCGCCGTTGGTCTGCCGGGCGACCGTGATCAGCAGGGAGCCAGCCGGGATGCCGAGCTTCATCAACAGCCGCCGCTTTTCCAGCACATAGTCCTCGCAGTCCCCTACGCTGGAGGGATAGGACCATACCTCCTCGACGCCCCAGATCTCCATGTCTGTGCGCGGTTCGACCGACGCGTTGACGAGATCGTTCACGTCGACCATCGCCCGCCAGACGTTTTCGGTAAGCTCGATGGGCGCTCCGGCGGGCGTTCGCTGCCGGCACTCCGACGGCTCCTGCCTGCAGAATTCGTAGTGGCCGATCGGCTGCGACGTGCGGTTTCCCGTGGGCATGAACGCCTGTCCCGCAGCGGCCGCGCCGCATCCGGCGAACATCGCCGCTACCAACGCCAGGAGCAGCGCTCCCTTCGTTCCCTGCATCATCGTCACGTCTCCCCTTCGAAGGGGATAGTGGCAGATCCGGTTTTACATGGCGCAAAACCCGGGCGCGAATATCGAATGAAATCAGGAACTAAATGTAAATCTTCACGGACGCAAACCTAACCGGCAAGGTTAAGGGAATGCATACCGGCGGCGGGCCTCAGTAGATACGGCCGCCGAACTCCGCGTCGAGCGATTCGGGCCGCTGGACGACTGCGAATTCGATTGCCACCCCGTCCTGGAAATGGCGCACGACCTGTCCCCGCATGTTGCCGAGCGTCACCTGCACGCCCATAGCGGGTTTGACGTCGATCTCGATCGCGGCTCCCGAAAGGGAGAGGTCGATGATGCGGCAAGGATATTCCCGGCCGTCGGTCAGGTGCAGGATGCTCGTCGGGTTGCGTGGCGCGACGCGCTCGTGGCGCCGGTCTTCCGGCAGGTCCAGTTCGTGCTTGTTGGCGAGCCAGGTCAGCTGCGCGGCGATCTTGTCCTTCTTGCGCTCGCTTGCGACCAGCGTCACCGCGAAACCGTCGTCGAGCGTGCGGGTCACGACGCCTTCCAGGCGTCCGATATGATCGATGTAGGCGATGACCTTCTCGCCCGGCTGCCCGATTCGGCTGGCGCGGAAAAGGGCGTTTCCGGGCGACATGTCGACGACCTGGCAGGCATGCTCGGAGCGGTCCTCGAGCATGAAGCGGCCATAGATGTTCACGCGTACCCGCTGGAAGTTGCGCCTCTCAGCCCGTGCCGGCGTTTGATCGGTCGCCGCAGACTTCATGAAATCCCTCGATCTCTGCTGAGCGCTTGGCTGGTATCCGCTGGACGCGAACAAGCGCGGCCACATTACAGTTCGAAAGATTAACGCCGTGTAAGCCACATTGCTGCAACCTGCATCTATATTGCAATTATTCCTTGCGTCCCCCGTCAAGAACGACCAGATGTCTCACGCGCCGCGTGCGCCGTGGGACCACTTGTGCTTCCCCAACCGGAAGCTCTTGCGGCGACAGCGGCGGAACTTCTATCCCGGATCTACGCACCGGCTGTATCTCGACCGAATCGGCGGCGATTGTGCCCATGCTCTCGATCCTGGCCTCGACGACCGGGTCGGCGCCAAGCCAGAAAGGCTTCTCGATCGCGGCAACGAGGCCGAGACAGCGCGGCTCGTTCGGCCCGCCGTCCAGCGGCAGCAGCACCATCTCGAAACGTGCCGAACGTCCGCCGCGCGTCGCACCCTCGAAGATAAGGGTAGCGGCGTCCCTGTTCGCCAGCACGCCCATGATCAGCCTGCCCGCGGCGTGCCGGTCGGGTCCGGAGAAAAGACCGTCGAAGCTGCAGCCCTTGAGTTCGCGGCCGAATATCCCTCCGACTCGCGTTCCAGCCAGCCGGAACCTGGCGCGGCGGCTCGCGCGTTCCAGGATGAAGGTGTCGGCGAGGATCGCTTTGATCTGGGCCGGTTCGATCTCTCTCTTCTTCGGTGCAGGCCGTCCGTTCCGCAGCATGTTCCAATAGCGGAACAACGCGATCGACTCCTCCTGCTTCATCCGAGCGCTCCGTTCATTCGGTCGTAAGGTATGCCAATGCGAGACAGAATGGCGGGTCCCCACGCGGCTAGATGGCGGGCGGAGGGGGAGGGGCGCCAGCGCCCTTCAATGTTTGTTAACGATCCGGGACAGTTATGGTTAACAAATCGTTACGTTGCAGTGTTGCTGTCGGCGACGGTTTTCTTTGTGCATGCCGCAGGTCTCGACTACAGCCGTCTTCGACCCAACTGGAGCCTTCGATGAGCGCCTCACATCCTGGACCGGAAAGAGAGCCGACGTTCGATGGGCCGGACGGCCCCAGGCGTCGCGAGCCGGTCTTCAACATGCCGCCGGTCGTCCTGGCGCTGATCGTCCTGTGCGTCGGTATACACGTCGTATGGACCAGCGTGCTCGACGAGGACCAGTACGTCTGGCTGCTCGTCCACGGGGCTTTCATCCCGATCCTGTACAGCGGTCAGGCGCCCGTCGACTTCGTGCCTGTTGCCGGGCCGGTCACATACGCATTCCTGCACGGCGGCATCGCCCATCTCGCCATCAACATGATCTGGCTGGCCGCCTTCGGCTCTCCGCTTGCGAACCGGATCGGCACCGGGCGCTTCCTGTTCTTCTGGGTCGCGACCTCCGTTGCCGGAGCAGGGCTCCACTACGTGATCTATCCGGTGAGTCCGGTCCCGCTGATCGGCGCGTCGGCTGCGATTTCCGGAATGATGGGGGCGGCGGCGCGATTCGGCTTTCGTATCGACCGCTCCGGGGGGCGGCCCGCTTTCGGCGGGCCGGTCCTGCCCATTCCCGCAGTGTTCCGCATGCGCGGCACCGTCACCTTCCTCGCCATCTGGATGGTCGCGAACCTCGTTACCGGATTGGTGGGCATCGTGCCGGGCGAACAGAGTGAGATTGCCTGGGAGGCCCATATCGGGGGCTTTCTGGTTGGATTTTTCTTCATGTCCGCCTTCGATAGGCGCTACCACTATTGAAGTGGTTTGAAATGTTATTGCCGAAAGCTAACACTATTGCGTAGTACTCTGATTCTGAAGTGAAACGCGCGGGGGCGATGTTGGAGCTTCGCCCTGGGAACTGCTGAATATCCATCTGTCGCCGCCGTCAATTCAAGACCGATCACCGCCCTCAAGCGTGTTCGCACGTGGTTCAGGGATCGGAATGACACCGAAGGTCCGGCGGTCGAACTGGGCATGCGTCGCGTGGCGTCCGCGTCGTCGCGGATCGGCCCGGGCGACATCGTCGTCGTCGTTCCCGTCAAGGACGAGCGGAAGTATCTGAGCGCCTTTCTCCGGCATTACCGTGCGCTCGGAGCGTCGCGATTCGCGATCGTCGACGACGGCTCCACCGACGGCACCGTCGAATATTTGCGCGACCAGCCCGATGTCGACCTGTGGACGTCGTCGGTTCGCTACGCGCAGGCGCGCAGATCCGTCCTCTGGCGCGAATGGCTCTTCGCCCACTACGGGTTGGACCGTTGGTATCTCAACGTGGATATCGACGAGTTCCTCGTCTACGACCGGTGCGGCGAGAAGCCGGTGACCGAACTCGCAGCCCATCTCGCCAGTCGCGGGCTGTTCAGGCTGCCGTCTCCCATGCTCGACCTCTATCCCGCGCAGCCGTCCGCCGCGGTTTTCGACGGCGACGGCATGCCTTGGGAGGTCGCCGATCGATTCGACGGTCGCGGCTATGAGATCGAGCGGGCGAGTTTTGGCATTTCGATCAAGGGCGGTGCGAGGCGCCGCCGCTTCGGCTTGTCGAACCAGCTTATCAAATATCCGCTGATATTCTGGGATGCCGATTGCTCGCTCTCCGCGGGCATCCACAAGCCGCGCCCGTTCAATCGCAATTTCGGTCCGGTCGCCGGTGTGTTGCTGCACTTCAAGTTCTTCTCGGACACCGAGGCCAAGGCGCAGGCGGCGATGTCCGACGGCCAGTATTATTCGGGCGCAGCCGAGTACCGGGTCGTCGCGGAGGCCTTCGCCGGCGAACCCGATCTCCGGCTCCAGGATGACGCAGTCTCCGTCCGCTACGAGGGACCCGGGCAACTGGCGGAACTCGGCTTCATGGCGAGGATCTGGTAGCCGTGTGGTGGCCGCTGCGGCAGAGACGCCCGGTCGTCGCGTTCGTCGGTACGCGGCTGCACGGCCTCGGCGGCAAAGGCAAGCTGCAGCCCAAAGTTTACATTCCGGCGCTGCGCAGGGCAGGGGCCGCGCACGGCATCGACGTCGCAGCCTTCCGCTCGGCGGACCACTTCTGGCGCAAGCATCGGAGATACCGGGGCGGCACGATCGTGCCTGTCTTCAACGAGGACAAGAACTTCGGTGAGGTCAGGCCGGAAATCGAGGCCATCGAGAGCATGGCCCGCTCCGAAGAAGGCTGGCGCGTGATCCATGGTTCCGAGACCGCTTCGATCCTGAGCGACAAGTCGCGCACGAACGCGGTGCTCTGCCCGAAACTGCTGCTGCCGCCCGTCGTCGACAGCGGAACCATCTTTTCCAACGCGCGGTCCGGCACCCAGGCGGACGTGGTGGTGGCCGAAGGCACCCAGGGCCTGGAGGGGCGCTACAACACGCGTTTCATCGATACGCGCCACGGCTATGCAGGCCGCCTGTTCCACATCAGCCTGCGGGCGTTGACCGTGGGCGGCGAACTCGTCGTCATCCTCGTCAGGGCACGGCCGGGGGAAGAATGCCCCTCGGTCCACACGCAGGACACGCCGCTCGATGCCGGCATGATCTCCTGCTTCCACGCTCGCGTCGCCGAGCCCCGCCGCGCGGAGATCGAGGCGATCTGCCGGCGCGTCCACGCCGTGATCGGGATGGGCTTCTACTCGATAGATCTGCTGCCCGAGGCCGCGAGCGGGCGCCTCTTCGTCAGCGAGGTCGGCTTCAAGTTCCACGATGCGACGTTCCGGAATCATTTCCTGCCGTTGCGGGCGAAGCTGCCGATGTACGAAAGCGTGTTCAGTCAGGATTACCTGGATCTGTCGGCGGATGCCTTCTTCCGAGGCCTGGCTCGGGAAGGCATGCTCGATGCTTGAAGGTACGAGCGGCAAGAAGGGCGTCGTCTATATAGCGTTCGGCGAGCGGTACGTCGCGGAAGCAGCGCATTCCGCGCGCAGCCTGAAGACGTTCAACCCGGAGATCCCCGTCACCCTGTTCACCGATACCGAGGCCGCTCACGCCTGCTTCGACGAGGTGAGGACGATCTCCCCCGCCCATAGGCGCGCCAAGGTGGATATCATCTACGGATCGCCTTACGAGTACACCCTCTACCTCGACAGCGACACAGAGATCCTGATGCCGATCGACGACATCTTCGAGGTGCTCGAACGGTTCGACATCGCTGCGGCGCATGACCACAAGCGCAAGGGCCATCGTGTGAGCGCGGCGATCAAGGAATATGCGGAAATTCCCTACGCCTTCTCCGAGATCAACTGCGGCGTCCTGGCGTTTCGCAAGAACCCGCGGACCGAAGAACTTTTCGAGACCTGGCGACAGGTTTTCTATGAAAACCAGGCGGCGTCCGGCGGGCTGGACCAGCCGTCCTTCCGCGTCGCGCTCTGGCGCAGCCAGGTGCGTCCATGCATCCTGCCGCCGGAATACAATGTCCGCAGCAAGAAGGTGAAACGGAAGGTCACAAACCTGTCCAGGAATGAGGCCGACAAGGATCTCCTGCGGCCCCGCATCTATCACTGGCATGGCCTCCAGAAGACCGCCCGCTTCTTCGATGCGCTCCGCAAGCGCCGCAAGGCCATGGATTTCTGAACCCTTGACATGCCTGGCCGGCCCGCCCATGTCCCTCGCGTCGGGCGGCCGGGGCACCGTCGCTGCGACCGGCCCGGATTTGCGCCCCCTCGCGGGCCCGGTGAAACCAGAACCAAGGCTCATGATCGCGTCCGAAAAAGCTGCCGCACCGCACCGTACCGGCTACTTCGAGCCTCCGGTCTTTGCCGTCGCGCCGATGATCGACTGGACGGACCGGCACTGCCGCTTTTTCCATCGTCAGCTTACGCGCCGGGCGCTGCTCTATACCGAGATGGTGGTGGCCGACGCGGTGATCCACGGGCCGCGCGACAGGCTGCTGGGGTTCGATCCCGCCGAGCATCCCGTCGCGCTCCAGCTCGGCGGCTCCGATCCCGAACGGCTCGCGCGGGCGGCCGCCATAGGGGAATCGTTCGGCTATGACGAGATCAATCTCAATGTGGGATGCCCGTCCGACCGCGTGCAGTCCGGCATGTTCGGCGCCTGCCTGATGAGGACGCCGGAGCTCGTCGCCGATTGCGTGGCCGCCATGAAGGCCGCGGTCGGCATTCCGGTCACCGTCAAGTGCCGCATCGGGGTCGACGAGCAGGACCCTGAGGTCGCGCTCGACACCCTGGCCGAGGGCGTTTTCGCGTCCGGCGCCGATGCCCTTTGGGTGCATGCGCGCAAGGCCTGGCTCCAGGGTCTGAGCCCCAAGGAGAACCGGGACATCCCGCCATTGGACTACACCCGTGTCTATCGCCTCAAGGAGAGCCGTCCCGAACGCTTCATCGGCATCAACGGCGGCATCCTCTCCCTCGCGGAGGCACGCGCTCATCTCGCGCATGTGGATGGAGTGATGCTCGGCCGCGCCGCCTATCAGACGCCGGGCATCCTGGCCGAGGCGGACGCCCAGCTTTTGGGGCTTCCGGCCGCTTCATTCGACCGGCATGCCGTCCTCGAAGCCATGTGCGCCTATGCCGAAGCGCATATCGCCGCGGGCGGCCGGCTCGGCCATGTCGCGCGCCACATGGTCGGTCTCTTCCACGGCCTTCCAGGCGCCCGCCGCTACCGGCAGATCCTGTCGGTCGAGGCCGCCCGGCCGGGAGCCGGCCCAAAGGTCCTGCGCGAAGCGTTCGCAGCCGTGGGAGAGAGTGCGCAACTCGACGCGGCCTGAAACCCCGAAGCCGGTCCCGGTTTCAGCCCGACGCCATGCCTGCAACGAACAACTCACACAATGTCGCGTGGCCTTCCCTTCGCGACATGCGCTAGCCGCCTAGGCTTCAGAGTTGGCTTGAAGCATATCTGGCTCGCAGGTACTCGGTCGGCGTCGTCGGCTTGCGGCCGAGCAGCCTCTCCAGATCGTCGGTTGAACCATCCCACTCGCCAGCGGCGACGCCATGTACCCATTCAAGGAGGAAGCCGGCAGCCGGCTCGGGCAGGCCCGCTGCCACGAGGTCGGCGATGTATTCCTCATCCGAAACTGCATGGAACGGCACCGGCTTGCCGCTGATTTCCGACAGGATCTGCGCAATATCGGGGAAGGATACGGCCGGGCCGCCGTACAGCGAGTAGCTCCTGTTCTCATGACCGTCTTCGGTCAGCGCGATGGCATGCGCCTCTGCCAGATCGTCCCGGCTGGCATAGCCCGCCTTGCCCATTCCGGGAGGCGTCCGGACGCCCTTCGTCAGGGGACTGCCGCCGACATACTGCACGATGTTCTCGAGAAAAGGCGGATGGCGCACCAGCGTGTGCGTCAGGCCGGAAGTCCTGAGTTCTTCCTCGACGAAGAGGTCCTCCGAGGTGACCTGCGGCAGCACGAATGCCGAGCCGGGCTGGTGGATGACCGGCATGTAGACGATGTGCTTGACGGCGGCCTCCTTCGCCGCGCTGATGACGTTCCGGTGCTGGGTGTTGCGATCGGTGAAGGCCGTGGCCGACACGAGCATCATCTTGTCGATGCCCTCGAATGCACGCACCAGCCCCTCACGGTCGAAGTAGTCGCCCTGGCGTATCTCTATCCCGTCGCTTGAAAGATCCGCGGCCTTGGCCGGATCGCGCGCAAGGCCGACGATATCGCCGGCCTGCCGGCGCTTCAGCAGATGTCGGAGAGTCATGCGTCCGATATTGCCGGTCGCGCCGGTGACGAGGATCTTGGTCATGTTGTTCCTTTGGCTTGGATTGGTGCGGCGCGGCTGCGCAGCGAACAGGCTGCGAAGTGGACTGAAGCGATCGTCGACCGCTTTGCGCGTCGACGTCGCCGTCCGAGCCAGTTAAGACAGGGCAGACTTTGGTTCCAGTACTGACTATTTTGTAAGTGTCAGGTTCAGGAGATCACGATGAGCGCGACGAACTTCCAATGCGGGCTGGAAGCGGTACTGGCCATCCTTGGCGGCAAGTGGAAGCCGCTTATCGTCTTCCATCTTGCCGGCGGGTCTAAGCGTACCGGCCAGCTCCGCAGGCTGGTCACCAATGTGAGCGAGAAGATGCTGATCCAGCACCTCAGGGAGTTGACGGACGATGGTGTGATCCGTCGCATCGACTTCCAGAAGGTACCGCCGCATGTCGAGTACGAACTGACCGATTTCGGCCGAAGCCTGGCGCAGGTTCTCGCGCCGCTATGCGAATGGGGAACCCATCACAACGAGAAGGTCGCGATGATCGTGCACAGGCGGGAGCGCGCACCGAAGGCTGCCTAGTCCCTCAGAACCAGCCTGTCCCCGCGCACGTCGAAGCCCGACAGCGTGCCGATGAAATTCATTCCGAGCAGGCTCTGGTCGAGCAGCCGCGATTCCACCACCAGCAGCGGCAGATTCGAGCGGACGATGCCGCCGACCGCGACGTCGTCGGCAACCACCCGCGCGGCGTTCGCCACGCCGTTGGCTGTCGAGATCGGGATGTTGAACACCAGAGCGGAGGGATCGAACCCGACATGTTCGGCGTCCGCCGCCGTCAGCACCGTCGAGGTCGCGCCGGTGTCGATCATGGCGCGGATCCGGCGGCCGTTGATCTCGACATTCGTATCGAAATGGCCGTCCATCCGCTTCTGCAGCGTCACCAGGGCTCGCCCATCCCCGTCCGAGATGGATAGGGGGCTGCCAGGGATCAAACCGCCGCTGACGCGGCTGGCCACGTCCTGGAGTTCGTAGCGGTATTCGTAGCCGGTCATCAGTGCTAGGATGACCAGCAGCCAGATGGCGAGCGTCCGCAGCGTTTGCCCGAATTGTCGGCCGGAGAACAGGATCCCGGCGCCGATCACGGCGCCGAGCGCCGACAGATAGACGAGATTGCCGAAACGGTCGGCGCTCAGCCCCAGCACCTCTCCGCTCGAATCCGTCGCCACCAGGACGATCAGGCCTGCGGCGAGGATGGATATGCCGATCCAGAAAGCGCGCAAGGCTAGTTCGCCTCGCGCTCTCGCGCCATCCGCGCGCGCCTCGTCTCCCTGCGCGGACGCCGCTCGACTGTCTCCAGCCTGGCGGGAAGCACCGCCATGACCTCGCGCCTTCGTTCGGGTGACATGTCCAGCCATCCGGCGATCTCGTCGCGCGTCCGGCCGCAGCCGAAGCAATAGCCGGTCTTCATGTCGACCGAGCAGACAAGGATGCAGGGGGATTCGATCGCCGCCATGCATCTCTCATGGGACAAGCCGCTTCGCGATGCAAGCCTGCGCGGCTCGCGGCGCAGCCCCCCGCGGTCTCCGCACGGCCTTCGGCATTGTGTCGGACGGGCTTGGCGGCTATGCCCCCACGGTTTCCAATCGAGCATTGCCCCATGCCCAGCGCGCTTCCCTTCGACGATTTCCGCAACCTCATGCAGGCGCTGCCGCCGGCGGACGACCAAGCCGCGGCGCGGGTTCGCGAAGTCTTTTCCAAGGGCGAGCGTCCTGCCGGATCGCTTGGCCGCATGGCGGAGCTCGCTGAATGGCTTGCCCGCTGGACCGGCCGTGCGCCGCCCTCTGTCAACCGGCCGCTGGTCGCCATCTTCGCCGGCAATCACGGCGTCGTGCAGCGGGGCGTCTCGCCGCGTCCCATGGAGGCGACCGCCCGGGCCGTCGAACTGTGCGCCGCCGGTGGCGCCGCCATCAACCCGATCTGCCTCGCCCACGACCTCGGCCTCAAGGTTTTCGACCTCGCGCTCCATGTCCCGACCGGCGACATCGCCCAGGAGCCGGCCCTGGACGAGCGCGGCTGCGCGGCCACCATGGCCTTCGGTATGGAAGCCGTGGCCGGCGGCACGGACCTGCTCTGCCTGGGCGACCTGGGCGTCGGAAACTCCACCGTCGCGGCAGCCATCTTCTGCATGCTCTATGGCGGCGCGGGCGCGGAGTGGGTCGGACCCGGATCGGGCGCCGACGAGGCCATGATGCGCCGCAAGGCCGAGGCGGTGGAAGCCGCCGTCATCCTTCACGGCGCGCACCGCGACGATCCCTTCGAGGTGCTGCGCAGGGTCGGCGGCCGGGAGTTCGCCGCCATCGCGGGAGCGATCATCGCCGCCCGCGCCGAGAGGGTGCCGGTGATCCTCGACGGTCATGGCGCCATCGCCGCGGCCTGCCTGCTCCATCGGGCCAATCCCGACATCGTCGGCCATTGCCTGCTCGCGACGCAGCCCGCCGATCCCGCCCTGGCGCGGGCGGCCGGGCATCTCGGCCTGGCGCCGCTGCTCGACCTCGGTCTCGATCACGGGGAGGGGGTCGGCGCAGCGCTCGCCGCGGGTGTCGTCAGGGCCGCGGCCCTGCTGGCGTCTGGTCTCGCCGCGGTACGCTGATCCCGTTTCGCGGGGGCTACCGCCGCCCGGCCTGCCGCCGCACGGGCGTCTTCGGCAGCGCTTCCATGACGCGGGCCGGTGGGAAGATGGCGATCGCCTCCGTGCCCTGCCGCAGCTTCGAGCGCAGGTCCAGCTGCCCGCCGTGCAGCGCGACCAGGCCCTGCACGATCGGCAGGCCGAGGCCCGTGCCCTGTTCGGCGCTCTTGATGGCGATCGAGCCCTGGCCGAAGGCGGAGAGGACGACCGGAATCTCGTCGGCAGGGATGCCGGGGCCGGAATCCTTCACCGAGATGTACTGTCCGCCGCCAGCGGTCCAGCCGACCCGCACCAGCACCTCGCTGCCCGGCGTGGCGAACTTGACCGCGTTGGAGAGCAGATTGAGCGTGATCTGGCGGACGGCACGTTCGTCCGCCAGCAGCCGGGGCAGGCCCGCCTCGAAGCGCTGGACGATGCGGATGTCCCTGTTGCGCGCGCGCAGTTCCATCAAATGGCAGCAATCCTCCACCACCTGCGTCACCGTCACCGGTTCCTCGTTGAGCTGGTAGCGTCCCGCTTCGATCCGCGACAGGTCGAGGATCTCGTTGATCAGATCCAGCAGGTGCTTGCCGGAGGCATGGATGTCCTTGGCATAGTCGCGATAGGTCTGGTTCTCCATGGGCCCGAGCACCTCGTCGCCCATCACCTCCGAGAAACCGAGGATGGCGTTGAGCGGCGTCCGCAGCTCGTGGCTCATCGAAGCCAGGAACCGCGACTTGGCGAGATTCGCTTCCTCGGCGCGCCGCCTCGCCTCGTCCGACATGGATTTCGCCGTGTCGAGTTCCGCGATCAGCGCATCCTTCTCGGAACGGAAGGACAGCAGCATCAGCGCGGCGCGATTCGTCTGCCGCGACGCATAGCCGAAGAAGGGCAGCGAAGCGGCCAGCAGCCCGGCAGTCACCATTTCGATCGGCGTCCATTGATGCTGCGCGAACAGCACATAGACGGCGATCGGCAGCGCGAAGGTCATGGCCAGGGCGCCGCGCAGCAGGGACGACATGATGCCGCTCACCGCCACCGCGACCAGCAGGACCAGCCCCTTGAGGGCGGTGAACTCGCCGATCTGGCAGGACCCGCAGCCGATCAGCGAGAACTGCACCCAGCCGAGGCCGCTCACCAGATGCGCCAGCAGGAAGGTGCGCTTCGTCTTGGCCACGTCGAGCCTGGCCGTGTCCTCGCGCTCGATGCTGCGCGCGGCCAGCGCCAGCACCGCATAGCCGCAGACCGTCACCAGCAGCCAGGGCAGGACATCGTCGCGGAAACCGAGATACTGGGCTGCCGCCGCGACCGCGAGCGCGATTACGGTCTGAACCATCGAGAGCCGCCCCATGGCCGTGCCGTGGAGCTTCAGGATTTCGCGGTCGAAGGTCAGGGCGCCCGGCTGGTTCGCGAGCTGGTCACGCGTCTTGCGGACCGCGCGTGCCACCTCGCTGTTGCGATGCGGCTTTCTGCGGTCCACAATGATCTTGTCCGCCGTGTGTGACCCTAGGAACGGCATTTACTCTTACACTACGCATGTGCACCACCAGCATGCACACGCTAAGGCGTAAAGATTAAGGGATTGTTTGCCATATGCTGAGAATGCGCGGGATAGGCGTGAAAGGGGACACGATCCGCGTCTTCGCTGCTTCTCTCGCCGCATAGCCTGTCCATGCGATCCCTGCGTGTCCGGCGTCGTGCACCCGCGGGCTCGCGCCGCCTGCGTGGCAAGCTGTGGGACGGCGTGCTCACCGTTGCGATCCTCGGCTTGCTGGCGCTGCTCGCTGCCCGCCTCGACCGCAGCGAGACGCGAACGATGCAGGGACGCGTCACGGTGAACGACGGCGATTCCCTGACGCTGGGTGCCGAGCGCATCCGCCTGCACGGCATCGACGCGCCCGAATACGGGCAGACATGCCAAAAGGGTGGTGCCCAATATGCATGCGGCCGGCAGTCGCGAGAGGCGCTCGCGGCGCTGATCGGCGGCCGCGCCGTTTCCTGTTCGGCCTACGGGCAGGACAGATACGGCCGGCAGCTCGCGACCTGTTCGGCGGGCGGGGTCGACCTCAACCGTCGGCAGGTCGAAACGGGCTGGGCGCTGGCCTACGGCGACTACCGCGTGGAGGAAGACGCTGCGCGCCGCGCCGGCGCCGGACTGTGGGCCGGCTCGTTCGAGCGCCCGCGCGACTGGCGCGAGATGCACGGCGGCATGCTCGAGACGGAGCATGTCCTCCCGGGCCTCCTGGACTGGTTGCGCAGTCTCTTTCGACTTTCGTGACGACAGGCCTTATACCGTCGGCCATGAAGCTGTTCGATGGGGGCAGGGCGCCCAACCCGCGCCGCGTGCGCATCTTTCTCGCCGAGAAGGGGATCGACGTCCCGCTCGTGCCGGTCGACATGGCAGCGCTGGAACACCGCGGCGACGACCTCGCGGCGCGCAATCCGCTGCGGCGCTTGCCGGTCCTCGAACTGGACGACGGCACCGTGCTTTGCGAATCGATCGCCATCTGCCGCTATTTCGAGGAGATCCAGCCCGAGCCGCCCCTGTTCGGGAGTGGGGCTCTCGGCAAGGCGAGGGTCGAGATGTGGCAGCGCCGCCTCGAACTCAACCTGTTCCTGCCGGTCGGGCAGGCGTTCCGCCACATCCATCCGGCCATGAAGGAATGGGAAGTGCCGCAGTTGCCCGAATGGGGAGAGGTCAGCAAGGCCCGGGCGCTGGAGTTCCTCGTCCTGCTCGACGCCGAACTGGCCCTGCGGGAGTTCGCCGCCGGCGACGAATTCTCGATTGCGGACATCACCGGCCTGGTGGCAATGGATTTCATGAAACCTGCCCGCATCGCCGTACCGCCTGACTTCGTGAACGTCATACGATGGCATCGCGCATTGTCGGCACGGCCGAGCGCCTCGGCCTGACGTGCACGAAGACCTCGATGGCTTGACGGCGCGTGTCCGCGCCTGCCGCATCTGTGTGGAAAGCCCGGTCGGCCGGCCGCTGCCGCATGAGCCGCGGCCCGTGCTCAGGCCGTCCTCGGCCGCCCGCATCCTGATCGCCGGCCAGGCGCCCGGAACGAAGGTCCACGTCTCCGGAGTGCCCTTCACCGACGCTTCCGGCGACAGGCTCCGGGCATGGCTGGGCGTCACCGACGACGAGTTCTACGACACCGCCAAATTCGCGATCGTGCCGATGGGCTTCTGCTTTCCGGGCCAGGACGCCCGGGGCGGCGACCTGCCTCCCAGGCGCGAATGCGCTCCGGCATGGCGCGGACCGCTGATGGCGCTGATGCCTCAGATCGAACTTGTGCTCACCATCGGCCTCTATGCGCAGGCCTGGCACATGGGCAAGGCGCAGAAAGCCTCCCTGACCGAGACCGTCATGAACTGGCGGCAGGCTTTTTCCGCGCCCGGCCGGCCGGTCGTCCTGCCTTTGCCGCACCCCTCCTGGCGCAACACGGGTTGGCTGAGGAAGAACCCCTGGTTCGAAATGGAATTGCTGCCTTTTCTCCGTACGGAAATTCGACGTCGCATCGGGCCGCGCGGGAGCACGTAATACTCGCGAAACCTGGTATTGCGAGAATTTCTTTCTTGTACGCGCCGCGACACGCGACGAGAATGCACGAAATTTCTCCGGAGTGTTCCATGGACCGCCTCGACCGCAAGATCCTGCGCCTTCTGCAGGAAGATGCCACCCTTGCCGTGGCCGATGTCGCCAAGAAGGTCGGTCTGTCGACGACGCCTTGCTGGCGCCGTATCCAGAAGCTCGAGGAGGAGGGCGTGATCAAGCGCCGGGTCGCCATCCTCGACCCGGAGAAGATCAACGCGCGGGTCACCGTCTTCGTGTCCATCCGCACGAATTCCCACAGCCACGAGTGGCTGCGGCGCTTCTCGGAAGTGATCCAGGACTTCCCGGAAGTGATCGAGTTCTACCGCATGAGCGGCGACGTGGACTACCTGCTCAGGGTCGTCGTGCCGGACATCGCGGCCTACGACGCCTTCTACAAGCGGCTCATCTCGAAGATCGAGATCCGCGACGTCTCGTCGTCCTTCGCGATGGAGCAGATCAAGTACACGACCGAGATGCCGCTCGACTACATGATCGTCGAGAAGGACAGCAGCAGCTACGCGGGCGCCGGCATCTGACGCCGGGACGGCTCCTCCGCATGCCGGGGGAGCCGTGTGCCGAAGGACGCGCGTCCGCTCAGCGTTCCAGCCTCGCCAGCAGGGAAGACGTGTCCCAGCGTCCGCCGCCGATCTGCTGCACTTCCTTGTAGAACTGGTCGACGAGCGCCGTGACGGGGAGCTTGGCGCCGTTCCGGTCCGCCTCGTCGAGGCAGATTCCGAGGTCCTTGCGCATCCAGTCGACGGCGAATCCGAAGTCGTATTTGCCGGCGATCATGGTCTTGTGCCGGTTCTCCATCTGCCAGGATCCCGCCGCGCCCTTGGAGATCACCTCGACGACCTTTTCGAGGTCCAGGCCGGCCTTGCGGCCGAAATGCATGCCCTCGGCGAGCCCCTGCACCAGACCGGCGATGGCGATCTGGTTGATCATCTTGGTCAGTTGTCCGGCGCCTGCCGGACCCATCAGCCCGACCATGCGCGCATAGGAGTCGATCACCGGCTTAGCCCGGTCGAACGCCTCCTGGTCGCCGCCGACCATGACCGTCAGCACACCATTCTCGGCCCCGGCCTGGCCGCCGGAAACCGGTGCGTCGAGTGCGGCGAACCCGCCAGCCTCGGCCTTTTCGGCGAGCTCCCGCGCCACTTCGGCCGAGGCCGTGGTGTTGTCGATGTAGACCGAGCCCTTGGCCATCGACTGGAAGCAGCCGTTGGGGCCGATGGTTACGGAGCGCAGGTCGTCGTCGTTGCCGACGCAGGTGAACACGAAGTCCTTGCCTTCGGCCGCCTTCGCGGGCGTCTCGGCGAACGCGCCGCCGTGCTCGGCAACCCATTTCTCGGCCTTGGCGGTGCTGCGATTGTAGACGGTGACGTCATGGCCACCCTTGTTCTTCAGATGTGCAGCCATGGGATACCCCATGACGCCGAGCCCGAGAAACGCTACCGAAGCCATACGCCCATTCCTTTCAGTCCGATGAAAGTCGGTCTCTTAGGCCATCGAGCCGGGAATGTCAGCGCTTGAGGTGGGCGGTGATGCGCGGTTCTATCGTTTCGGTGCCGATACGCAGTACCTCGACGATCGACATGTAGATGATCCCCGCCCAGATATAGGCCTGGAAATCGAAGCTCGACGAATAGATGCGGCGCGTCATCCCCATCAGGTCGTACACCGTGATCAGCGCCACGACGGCCGAGCCCTTAATCATCAGGATGATCTCATTGCCGTAGGGGCGCAGCGCAACGATAAGCGCCTGGGGCAGGATGATCCTGCGCAGCGTCTGCCATTTGTGCAGGCCGAGCGAGGCTGCGCCCTCCCACTGGCCGCGCGGCACGCTCTGGATCGCTCCGCGCAGGATCTCCGCCTGGTATGCTGACGTGTTGAGCGAGAACGAGAAGATCGCGCAGTACCAGGCTTCCCGAAAGAACCACCACAAGCCGACCGCCTCGAGTTCGACGCGCAGCGCGCCGAAGCCGTAATAGACGAGGAACACCTGCGCGAGCAGGGGGGTGCCCCTGAAGAAATAGACGTAGCCATAGGCGATCGCGCGCAGCAACTTGCTCGAAGACATGCGCATATAGGCGATCGGCACAGACAGGACGGCGCCGAGCACGATGGAGATCGTCACCAGGATGACGGTGGTGAGCAGGCCCTCCGCATACCAGGGCAAATATCGAGTGAAGAATTCCGGGCTCCATGAGGCGACCAGGAACCACGCCATCGCGACTCCGAGCGCGATCCACAGCGCGATCAGCGCATGCCCGGTGATCCTTGCGCCCGTCCAAGGGCGCGCCGGAGGAAGCGGCGCAGTTTCGGCCGCGCTCATCGCCGGCCCTCCTGGCGGTTCACGGATCGCTCGACCAGCCCAATTCCGAACGACGATACCACCGCCAGCACGAGATAGATAAGCGTCACCAGCCCGAAGAACAGGAACGCCTGCTGGGTGACGCGCGATGCGATGATTGCCTGGCGGACCGTATCGGGCAGACCGATCGCCGATACCAGCGCCGTGTCCTTGAGCAGGATGAGCCACAGATTGGCCAGGCCGGGCAAGGCGATGCGTACGAGCTGCGGGAGGATGACCAGCCTGAGCGTCTGCCCGTTGGTCAGCCCGATGGCATAGCCGCCTTCGTATTGGCCTCGCGGAATGGCCTTGAAGGCGGAGAGGAAGACTTCGCTGGCGTAGGAGGAGAAGACCAGTGCCAGCGCGATCATCCCCGAGATGAATGCGTTGACGTTGACCGTCGCACCCGGATTAACCGCCTGCACGACCCTCTGCAGGAGGATCTGCAAGCCGAAGAAGATGATGAACAGCGTGAGCAGTTCGGGCAGGCCGCGGAAGATCGTCGTAAAGATGTTGCCTGCTAGCCGCAGGGAGGGTTCCTGCGAGTTCTTGGCGACCGCGATGAGGAAGCCGAGCAGAAGCCCGAAGGGCAGCGTTGCCAGCGCCAGCGAAATGGTGACCAGGACGCCGTAGGCGATGTCGTCGAGCCAGCCTTGAGGTCCCCAGGAGAGGAGGGTCCACGCACTCTGCATCGGCCGGCCGGCACTCCTGTCTGGATGGCAGGCGGCAGCGGCTTTTCCGCCGCCGCCCGTCAGCTTCGATTATTCGCCGTAGACGTCGAACGTAAAGTACTTGTCGTTGATCTCCTTGTACGTGCCGTTCGCCCGAATGGCGCTGATCGCCGCGTTGAACTTGTTCACGAGCTCGGTCTCGCCCTTGCGCACGGCAATGCCTGCACCCGGTCCGAAGATCTCTTCCGGCTGCGGCGAAGGTTGGCCGAGCAGCTTGCAGCAGGCCCCGTCTGGCGACTTCAGCCAGGCTTCGAGCACGCTGATGTCGTCCTCGACGGCGTCCAGTCGGCCGTTCGCGAGGTCGAGCAGGAACTCCTTGCTCGACGGATAACCCTTGATGGTGGAGTCCGTGTAGGTCTTCTCGGCGTAGTTGTAGTGCGTGGTCGTGGTGGCGACGCCGATCGTCTTGCCGGCCAGGCCCTCCTTGGTCACCGCGGTCACCGTCGAGTCCTTCGGCCCGGCGAGCGCGGAGGGCGTGTTGTAGTATTTGTTGGTGAAGTCCACCTGCTGCGCGCGTTCCGGCGTGATCGACATCGAGGCGATGATCGCGTCGAACTTGCCGGCCTGCAGGGCGGGGATGATGCCGTCCCAGTCCTGGGTCACGAACTCGCAGGTCACCTTCATCTCCGCGCACAGCGCATTGGCGATGTCGATGTCAAAGCCTTCGAGCTTGCCGTCGGCCGTCAGGTTGTTGAACGGCGGATAGGCGCCTTCGGTGCCGATCTTCAGCGTCGTCTGCGTGGCTGCCGGGGCTGCGCCTTCGGTGGCGGGTGCCGCCGGCGCCGGTTCGGCCGGTGCGGCAGGCGTGGTTTCCGCAGGAGCGGGTGCAGCAGGCGCGGTTTCGGCCGGAGCCGGAGCCGGCTCTGCCGGAGCGGGCGCGGGCTCTGCGGGCGCGGGCGCGGGTTCTGCGGGTGCTGGTTCTGCGGCCGGTGCGGTTTCCGCCGGTGCGGTTTCGGCGGGAGGCGACTGTTCCTGCGAGCAGGCTGCGAGCGTAAGCGCGAGCGCTGCGGCGGAAGCGGCGAGCGTCCAGCGTTTCATCTTGAGCATGGAGTTCCTCATGTCCTCTGTCCGGCTGCGTGCACGGGCCGCGGATGCGGCGCCGGCCGCGCCTCGAAGGCCGATATCCGCCTTCTTTTGCCGAAAAAGCAATCCCGAAGGCATTTCCCGAACAAGATATTGTGCGAGCGAGGCCCGGCCTGCCTAGTCCGCCCTCAGGCCGGCGGCCGCCTCGATGAAATCGGCGATGGCGCCGATGTCGTCCAGGCCGAAGACGGGCAGCGTCTCGTCCGGCAGGTCGCGGTCGGCGGCGACTGCCAGGATGGTCGGGTCGCCGACGCTCAGCGGCTTCGTGTCCTTGGCGTCGATCCGCCGGGCTTCGATCTTCGGATGCGCTTCGCGCTTGTACCCTTCGACGAGAACCAGGTCGCAAGGCGCGAGGCGCGACAGCACCTGCGAAAGGGACGGTTCCTGCTCGTCGCGGAGTTCGTGCATCAGCGCCCATCGGCGATCGGACACGATCGCCACCTCCGAGGCGCCCGCGGCCCGGTGGCGAAAACTGTCCGTGCCTTCCTTGTCGATGTCGAATTCATGATGGGCGTGCTTGACGGTGGAGACCTTCCAGCCCCGCCGCGAAAGCTCGCTCACCAGCCGCTCGGTCAGCGTCGTCTTGCCGGAATTCTTCCAGCCCGTGATGCCGAAAACGCGTTGTGTCACAGCGCTTCGCTCCGTGCGAGCAGATCCGCCCGTGCGAGATCCTCGGGCGTGTTGACGTTGAAGAACGGGTCCGTGCCCATTGTGTTTTCGGCCGGGAACGACACGCTTTCCGTCTCGCACATGTCGAGGAACGCGGCCACGCTGAACCGCGTGCTGTCGGCGAGGAAGTCCTCCAGCCTCCCCGCCAGCGCCACCGGCCAGAGCGCGAAGACGGGATGTATCCTGCCGCCCGACGCAGCAACCGCGACGATCTCAGGGCGGCCGGCGCATGCTGCCGCGAGCCGCTGCACGAGGTCGCGCGGGAAGAAGGGCGTGTCGCCCGCCACCGTCACGACCCGCGCGAAGCCGTTCGCGCCCGCCCAGCGCATCGCCGACAGCACGCCCGAGAGCGGTCCCGACTGTGCGCCTTCGTCCGCCATGACGGGGAGACCATATCCCGCAAACCGCGATGGTTCGCCGTTGGCGCTGATGGCTATCCGCGCCACCTGGCCCGCCAGCCGCTCGAGCACATGGTCGAGCATCGGCCTGCCGCCGATCGGCCTCAGCGTCTTGTCGCCGCCGCCGAGCCGGGCCGACCGACCGCCGGCGAGCACCATGCCCGCGACGTCCGCGCCGCCGCTCATGGCGAGGGGACCGCGTCGCGGCCGGCGAGCCTCACCCAGACGGTGGCGGCCGCGCCCGCCGCCGAGGACAGAAGCATGACGACGAGCAGGGGATAGGGACCCGTCTGTGCGCTGAGGAGCGCTCCGGCCAGCACCGACAATGCCGCGCCGCCCCCGATCTGCAGGGCGCCGCCCAGCCCGGAAGCCGAGCCGGCAAGGCGCGGCTTCACGCTGATCATGCCGGCGTTGGCGCTGGGCAGCGTCAGCCCGTTGCCGACGCCGGTGAAGAAGACCGGCCCGAACAGCGATAGCGGATGATGGAGGCCGCCCGCGAACAGGGCGATCGCGAGCACCATGCCCAGAACAGCGACCGCGTTGCCCGCCAGCATCATCTCGTTGATTCCGACCCTCTGTGCGAACCGTCCGGACAGGAAGTTGCCGAGCATGTAACCGAGCGAGATGATACCGAAATAGATGCCGTATTGCGACGGCGTCAGCTCCAGCATTTCGGTCGCGACGAAAGGGCCTCCGCCGATGAAGGCGAAGAAGGCGCCCGTCGTGAAGGCCGCCGTGAGCGCATATCCCCAGAACAGGCGCGACCCCAGGAGCTGTGGATACTGCTGGAACTGCGCCGCCAGGCTGCTCGACCGGTTCCGGTTGGTCTCGCGCAGATCGAAGGCGACGAAGGCGAGGGCGGCAAAGCCGAAAGCCAGGGTGAGCCAGAAGCCGGCCTGCCAACCGTACAGTTCGTCGAGGAAGCCGCCGATCATCGGCCCGATCATCGGCACCACGCTCATGCCCATCGTGATGTAGCCGATCTGGCTGGCCGCCTGTGTCGTGCCCACCGTATCGCGCACGACGGCGCGCGAGATCACCATGCCCGCGGAGGAGAACGCCTGCAGCATGCGGCAGAGCAGCAGGGCCTCGACGGTCGGCGCATAGACTGCCGCCAGCGTGCCCGCGAGGAATATGGCGAAACAGACCAGCATCACCGGCCTGCGGCCGAAGCGGTCGGATGCCGGCCCGATGAACAGCTGCAGCACCGCGGTCGCGACCAGGTAGAGGGAGACCGCCAGCTGCATCACCGCATAGTCGCTCCCGAAATGGCGCGCCATGCCGGGCAGCGACGGCAGGAACACGTTCATGGCCAGCGGCCCGATCGCGGCCGTCATGACCAGCGTCATCAGGTGAGGCGCATTCTGTCTGCCGGCGATCATCACAGTCCTTCCGGTGCCATCGCCTGGCCGGCGGTCTCGGACGCCGCCTGCGAGCGTCCCGTCACCCTCTCGCGGTAGAGCATGTACAGCCCCGACGCCACGATGATCGCGGCCCCAGAAATCATCGCGAGATCCGGCACGTCGCCGAAGGCGACGAAGCCGATGGCGATGGAAAACAGGAGCGCGGTGTAGCGGAAGGGCGCCACGAAGGAGATGTCTCCCAGCCGCATCGACAGGATGATGAACTGGTATCCGACCAGCAGCAGCCCGGCCGCGCATGCGAGCAGGCCGAGATTGGTCGTGCCGGTCGGCGTCCAGCCGCCCATGGGCTGGACCAGCAGCGCGCCGCACAGGGTGACCGCGGCGGCGGTCGCCGTCGAGACGAGCAGGCTCGGCACATGGCCCGGTATGCGCTTCGTCGCCAGGTCCCGGACCGCGCAGCAGGCGACGCAGGCCAGCGCCGGCAGCGAATAGACGCTGAAGCCCTCAAGCCCCGGCCGGACGATCACCGCCACGCCGGCGAAGCCCACGCCGATGCACAGCCAGCGGCGCCAGCCGACCGTCTCCCCGAGCATCAGGGCAGCACCCATCGTCACCGCCAGCGGCAGCGCCTGCAGCACGGCCGAGACGTTCGCGATCGGCAGATGCGCCAGCGCCACGAGGAAAAGGATCGTTGCCGCCACCTCGAATACGAGACGGACGAGGAGGAGCGGCTGCAACAGCTGCCGCGGCTCGCGCAACGCCCCCCGGTGCCATGCGAGCAGGCTGATGAACACCGTGGCGAAGGCGCCGCGGATGAACATGAACTGCCCCATGTTCATCGCATCGGACAGATATTTCGTGATCCCGTCATTGACCGTGAAGCCGGCCATCGACACGGTCATGAACAGCGCGGCGCGCAGATTGGGTGAAAGCGGCAAGGGGCGATCCGTCGTTGCGACCGCCCGCCTCTATCAGGCGATGAAGCCGGTTCAAACCGTGTGCTTTGTGCCACCGGGTCCGGCACGGCTATGCCTGGACTACCCGCCGGTGACGCTCATGTGGCGCGAGACGGCCGGACGCCTGGTACGCCGGTCGATGACGAAATCGTGCCCCTTGGGCTTCCTGCCGATCGCTTCGTCGATCGCGTCGGAGAGAAGCGCGTTGCCTTCCGAGGCGCGCAGGGGCGCGCGCAGGTCGGCGGCATCTTCCTGGCCGAGACACATATAGAGCGTGCCGGTGCAGGTCAGCCGCACCCGGTTGCAGCTCTCGCAGAAATTGTGCGTCATCGGCGTGATGAAGCCGAGCCGGCCGCCGGTCTCCTGGACCTCGACATAGCGGGCCGGCCCGCCGGTCTTGTAGGGGATGTCGGTGAGGGTAAACGTGCGCTCCATCTGCGCGCGAAGCAGGGAGAGCGGCAGGTACTGGTCGGTGCGGTCGGCGTCGATCTCGCCCATCGGCATCGTCTCGATGACGGTGAGATCCATGCCGCGCCCATGCGCCCAGCGCATCAGGTCAGGCAGTTCGGCGTCGTTGAAGCCCTTGAGGGCGACCGCGTTGAGCTTGACCTTGAGCCCGGCCGCCTGTGCGGCGTCGATGCCTTGCAGCACCTTGTCGAGATTGCCCCACCGGGTGATCGTGCGGAACTTCTCCGGATCGAGCGTGTCGATCGAGACGTTGATGCGCCGCACCCCGGCGTCTGCGAGTTCGCCCGCGAACCGCGCGAGCTGTGAGCCGTTGGTCGTCAGCGTCAGCTCTTCCAGCGCCCCGCTCCTCAGATGGCGCGACATCTGCCGGATCAGGTGCATGATGTTCTTGCGCACCAGCGGTTCGCCGCCGGTGAGCCGCAGCTTCTTCACGCCCTTCTCGATGAAGACGGTGCACAGCCGGTCGAGCTCTTCCAGCGACAAGAGGTCCTTCTTGGGCAGGAAGGCCATGTCTTCCGCCATGCAATAGGTGCAGCGGAAGTCGCAGCGGTCGGTGACCGAGACGCGAAGATAGCTGATCGTGCGACCGAACGGGTCGATCATGTCCATTGCGGCGTTCCAGTTTCCGCCTGGTCGGGCGTGAGCGTTATATACAGCCATGTGATACGAAATGGGCCCGGATTCAAGGCGTCATGCTTGGCATACTACATAGACCGTAGTATGCTCAGTTATGATCAAATCTTGGGCGAACAGTGCTACGCGTCGCTTCGCCCTCGAAGGAAAGTCCAAATTAAGCGGTATGGACGAGGACAAAGCCATCGATTTGCTCGCCGTTCTGGATGCGGCGACGTCGCTGAGCGATCTAAGTCCACTGAAGTCGGTCGGTTTGCGAGACCGGAAATCTCAGTGGGCAATGACCATAAACGGCCCGTGGCGTCTTTGTTTCCGGTTCGAAGACGGCGACGCCTGGGATGTGGAAATAGTCGACTATCATTAGATTGGACCAATGAAGATGTTTGCCGTTCACCCGGGTCGTATACTGAAACGCGAACTCGAAGCGCGAAGCCTCTCCGCGAACCGGCTGGCGCTGTCGCTGAGACTGCCATCGGGACGGATCACGGATATTCTCAACGGCAAGCGCGGCGTTTCACCTGAAACGGCACTGAGGCTCGGCCGCTTCTTCGGAAACAATCCGCGTTTCTGGATGACCTTGCAGACCAACTATGAGCTGGCCGTCGCAGAAAGCGCGATAGGCGAGCGCATCGCCGCCGAAGTCACCCCCGACGCAGCCTAGGAAAGCATATGAACGCCCCCAGGGAACTTCGCGTCTCCAAGGATCGCCGGACGCTGACGATCACCTATCACGATCATGACCCGTTCGAGCTGTCGGCCGAGCTCTTGCGCGTGGCCTCGCCGTCGGCCGAGGTGCAGGGCCATTCGCCGGACCAGCGCGTCACCGTGCCGGGCAAGCGCAACGTGGCGATCTCCCAGATCGAGCCCGTCGGCAACTACGCCGTGCGCATCGTCTTCGACGACGGCCACAGCACCGGCATCTTCACCTGGAACTACCTGCACAGGCTCGGCCACGACAAGGGCGAGGTGTGGGCAGCCTATCTCGCGTCGCTGCAGGAAAAGGGCCTCACGCGAGGCTGACGCATGCCTCCCGAAAGTGCGCGGCGGTTTCGGGACGAGACATGCGCAAACTCGTCACGATCCTGTCATCGAAGGAGAGCAGGGGACGCGGATCAGGAGGCAGGTTCCATGTCCGACACGCTTGAGCAGCCCCGCGAAGACACCGTCATCCGCACCGTCGAGCAGCTTGAGGCGCTTTACGGCACGCCCGGCGAGACGTCGCTGGTCAAGGAACTCGATCACGTCATCACCGAATATGCGCGCTTCATCGAGGCGTCGCCCTTCGTGGCGCTCGCCACCGGCGGGCCGGAGGGGTTGGACTGTTCGCCGCGCGGCGATCTCGCCGGCTTCGTGCGCATTGCCGGCCCGCGCACGCTGATGATGCCGGACCGGCGCGGCAACAACCGCGCGGATTCGCTGAAGAACATCGTCCGCGACCCGCGCATCGCCCTGCTGTTCCTCGTTCCGGGCTCCGGCACGACGTTGCGCGTCAACGGCCGCGCATATGTCTCGATCGACCGCGCGCTTTGCGACTCCTTCACCGTCGAAGGCCGACCCGCTCGCTCGGTGATCGTGATGAATGTCGAGGCCGTCTATTTCCAGTGCGCCCGCGCGATCAAGCGCTCCGATCTGTGGAACCCGGAGCTGCATGTCGACCCGAAAACCCTCCCGACGCCAGGCCGGATTCTCGAGGTGACCAGCCGCAAATCCATCGACGGCGAAGCCTACGACCGCGAATGGCCGGAACGCGTCCGGGCGTCGATGTGGTAGGAACGGGGCAGCCCCTGATTAAGCCTCGCCTTAGATCCTCCTCTGCGAAGCGGGGGAGGGGGACCATGCGAAGCATGGTGGAGGGGGCAGCCCGGCGAAGCACGGTGGCGCGGCCCGCACTTGCCCTGCCTGCTCTCACCGTATTTTGACGCGCCGGATGTAACAATCGCCTCGCTTGCCGCGTATATAGCCGCATGGACCGCCGCCGCCTTCTTTCGCCCTGGACCGATCGCTCGGGCAAGTTCTCGCCTTTCAAGACTGCCGTTTTCGTCGGTCTCTGCCTACCGGCGCTGTGGCTGATCTGGGCTGCGACCGGCGGCGCGGCCAGCCCGGTCGGGCTGCTCGGACCGCGCCCCGTCACCGAGGCCATCCACCAGACCGGCGACTGGGCGATCCGACTGCTCTGGATTTCGCTTGCGATCACGCCGCTCAGGCGTATCGCCAATTGGCCGAAGCTCATCGTGGTTCGGCGCATGGTCGGCGTTGCCGCGCTCTTCTACGCGCTCGCGCATTTTGGCCTCTATACGCTCGACCTGAAATTCGATTTTCTGCGCGTCGCCTCCGAAATCGCGCTGCGCTTCTACCTGACGATCGGCTTCGTCGCGCTTGTCGGCCTCATCGCCCTCGGCGCGACCTCGACCGACGCCGCCATCCGCCGCCTCGGCGGCAACTGGGGCAGGCTGCACAAGCTGGTCTATGTCATCGCCCCGCTGGCCGCCTTTCATTTCTTCATCCAGTCGAAGGCCGATGTCTACGAGCCCACGCTGATGGCAGGCTGGCTGCTGATCCTCCTGCTGCTGCGCCTGGCGCACGCACGCTCCTTCGACATCGCGTCGCCTCTGGTTCTCGTCGGCGTCGCCATGCTCGCTGCTGTTGGCACGGCCGCGATCGAATATGCGTGGTACGCTCTTGCGACTGGCATACCCCCCGGCCGCGTCCTGGCTGCCAATCTGCAGTTTTCGTTCTCCATCCGCCCCGCCTGGTGGGTTCTCGCCACCGGCCTGGGTCTGGCGCTGCTCGGTCTGCTGCGCGCGGCATCCGGGAAGCGCGGTCCCGCGCGAGGCAGGCGGGCGGTGAAGGCCGCGGCATAGGCGGCAGGAACCCCGGCAGGCTTGCGGTCGTGGCCGCTGCCGTGCGAAAGCCGCCACGCCATGCTGATCATCAACGACCTTTCCCTGCGCATCGCCGGACGACTGCTGCTCGACCACGCCTCCCTGACCCTGCCCGCCGGCACCAAGGCCGGCCTGGTGGGTCGCAACGGCACGGGCAAGACCACCCTGTTCAGGGCGATCACGGGCGACCTTCCGTCCGAGACCGGCTCCATCAGCCTTCCGAAGAACACCCGCATCGGGCAGGTCGCCCAGGAGGCGCCCGGCACCGAGGAGCCGCTGATCGAAATCGTCCTCAAGGCCGATCTCGAGCGTGCCGCGCTCCTTGCGGAGGAGCAGACCGCCACCGACGCCAACCGCATCGCCGAGATCCACATCCGGCTCGCCGACATCGACGCGCATTCCGCCGAATCGCGCGCGGCGACCATCCTCGCCGGTCTCGGCTTCGACGAGGAGGCGCAGAAGCGGCCGGCATCGTCTTTTTCGGGTGGCTGGCGCATGCGCGTCGCGCTCGCGGCCGTGCTGTTTTCGCAGCCCGATCTCCTGCTGCTCGACGAGCCGACCAACTATCTCGACCTCGAAGGCACGCTCTGGCTGGAGAACTACGTCGCGAAATACCCGAACACCGTGCTCCTGATCTCGCACGACCGCGACCTGCTCAACCGCGCGGTCAACTCGATCGTTCATCTCGACCAGAAGAAGCTCACCTTCTGGCGCGGCGGATACGACCAGTTCGAGCGCCAGCTCGGCGAGCAGCGCGAACTGCAGGAGAAGAGCCGCGTCAAGCAGGAAGCGGCGCGCAAACACCTCCAGTCCTTCGTCGACCGCTTCCGCGCCAAGGCCTCCAAGGCGCGCCAGGCGCAGTCGCGCATCAAGGCGCTGGAGAAGATGAAGCCGATCGCCGCCCTGGTCGACGATACGGTGCGCCCGTTCAGCTTCCCGGAGCCGGTCAAGACCGTCGCCTCGCCGATCATCGCGATCCAGGGCGCCGAGGTAGGCTATGCGCCGGGCAAGCCGATCCTGAAAAAGATGACCCTTCGCATCGATGCCGACGACCGCATCGCGCTGCTCGGCGCTAACGGCAACGGGAAGTCGACCTTCGCGAAGATGCTGGCCGGCCGTCTGGGCCTGCAGCAGGGCTCGATGACCGTCGCGCCCGGGCTGAAGGTCGCGATCTTCGCCCAGCACCAGCTCGACGACCTGCGGCCGGAGGAAAACGCCTACGAGCATGTGCGCCGGCTGATGCCGGAAGCGCCCGAATCCAAGGTCCGCGCGCGAGTCGCGCAGTTTGGCCTCGCCACCGAGAAGATGAACACGGCGGCCAAGGACCTGTCGGGCGGCGAGAAGGCACGCCTGCTGATGGGGCTCGCCGCCTTCGACGGGCCGAACCTCTTCATCCTCGACGAGCCGACCAACCACCTCGACATCGACTCCCGAGAGGCGCTCGTCCATGCGCTGAACGAGTTTCCCGGCGCCGTCATCCTGGTCAGCCACGACCGGCATCTGCTCGAAGCCACCGCCGACCGGCTGTGGCTGGTCAAGGACGGCCAGGTGAACCCCTATGACGGCGATCTCGACGACTACAAGACGCTGGTCACCGGCGTTTCGGGGGACCGCCGCGAGAAGCGCGAGGCGGACAAGGCGTCCAAGGCCGACCGCCGCCGCGAGGCCGCCGCCCGCCGCGCCGCCGCCGAGCCGCTCGCCAAGGAGATCCGCGCCACCGAAGCGCTGATGGACCGCCTGCGCAAGCGCATCGACCTCATCGAGGACGAACTCGCCAGCCCGGCGCTGTACGAGAAGGATCCCGCCAAGGCGACGCGGCTCGCCAAGGAGCGCTCCGAACTGTCGGCCCAGCTCGAGCGCAACGAGGAAAAGTGGCTGGAGATGTCGGCCGAATACGAGGAAGCGACGGCGGAGTAGGGCGCAGGCCGCAACCGCCCCCTGATCCTGCGGCCCAAGCCTGGCGCGTCAGGAGGCCGCCCCCTCCGCCTCCTGCCAGTGCGGATAGGTGACGTAGGCCGTGACCGCGCCTTCTTCCTGCGCGCGGATGGTGACCTTGTCGCCCGTGGGCATGTAGACGATGTCGCCTGGCCCCGCGGTCAGGACGCCGGCCTCCGTCGTGACCGACAGCGCGCCTTCCAGCACGATCATCGTGTCGTGGACGGCGAGCGTCACGTCGATGCTCTGGTTCGGCTCGTAGCGCCCGTAGCCGACCGTCACCGGCCCGCCGTGGCGCTGGTCCACCATGTTGGCGGTGAACACGCCGGCGTCCTGGCCGGGCGAGCGTTCGAACGAGGCGTCGGTGAGGGCGAACTTGCGAACGGTCATGGCTGGACTCCGTCGAGGTTGGTGCAGGCCACAACGTCTCACCCGAGCCATGGTTCGCCAAGGCTCGACAAAAATAAATAACGGTCGATATAGAAATCGTTGACAGTCCCGATCCGGGTTCCTAGCTATTCTGTATCGAACGATACAGAAAGGGACTTCGATGAGTGAACTGTCCGGAAGACGCGCGCTGGTGACGGGAGCGTCGCGCGGCATTGGCGCGGCCATAGCGCTTGCGCTCGCCGAGAAGGGCGCCGACGTCGCGATCACCTACGAACGCTCCGCAGACCGCGCCGCCGAGATCGTCCGCCAGATCGAGGCGAGGGCCCGCAAGGGCGTGGCCATCCAGGCCGACAGCGCCGACCCGGCCGCCGTGAAGCGCTCGGTCGACGAGGCGGCGAAAGCCCTCGGCGGGCTCGACATCCTGGTCAACAACGCCGGCATCGCCCGCGTCGGGCCGTTCGCGGATCTCGGCCTGGAAGACATCGACGCGCTGCTCAGCGTCAACGTCCGCTCGGTCCTGCTCGCCACGCAGGCGGCGATACCGCATCTGGGCAGGGGCGGGCGCGTCATCACCATCGGCTCGAATTCCGCCGAGCGCGCCCCCTTCGGCGGCATCGTGACCTATGGCACGACCAAGTCGGCGCTCACCGGCTTCACGCGCCATCTCGCCCGCGAACTCGGCCCGCAGGAGATCACCGTCAACCTCGTCCAGCCGGGTCCCGTCGGAACCGACATGAACCCCGAGGACGGGGATTTCGCCGGCATGGTGCGCGAGCTCACCGCGCTCGGCCGCTATGGCAAGACGTCCGAGATCGCCGCCGCGGTCACCTTCCTCGCCGGCCCCGCCTCGGCCTTCACGACCGGATCCATCTTCACGGTGGACGGCGGCCTGAACACCTGAACCTCCCTGCTCGAATATCCAGAAAGGTATATCCATGAGTGAACTGCAAGGCAGGCGCGCCCTCGTGACCGGAGGCTCGCGCGGGATCGGCGCCGCGATCGCCGTGGCGCTGGCGGAAAAGGGCGCCGACGTCGCGATCACGTACCAGCGCTCCCCGGACCGGGCGGCGGAGGTCGTCCGCCAGGTCGAGGCGCTCGGCCGCAAAGGCGTGGCCGTCCAGGCCGACAGCGCCGATCCGGACGCGGTGAAGCGCTCGGTCGACGAGGCGGCGCGCGCGCTCGGCGGGCTCGACATCCTGGTCAACAACGCGGCCATCGCCCTCTACGAGACGATCGCCAACTTCAAGGTGGAGGACTTCGACGCGCTGTTCGCCGTCAACGTCCGCTCGCCGCTCCTCGCCGCCCAGGCCGCCATCCCGCATCTCGGCGAAGGCGGCCGCATCGTCAACATCGGCTCCGGCGGCGCCGACCGCATCGTCGGCGATCCCGGCACGGTCTACTACATGACCAAGTCCGCGCTGCAGTCCTTCACCCGCGGGCTCGCGCGCGAACTCGGCCCGCGCGACATCACCGTCAACCTCGTCCAGCCGGGCTCGACCGACACCGACATGAACCCCGCCAATGGCGAGTTTGCCGCCTTTCAGCGCAGCCTCATCCCGCTCGGCCGCTTCGGCGAGCCGAAGGACGTCGCGGCGGCCGTCGCCTTCCTGGCAAGCCCCGCCGCGCGCCAGATCACCGGCGCGATCCTCAATGTCGACGGCGGCGCGCTGACCTGATCGCGGCGACGCGCAGCGCATGAAAAAGGGGCCGGTGTGATCCGGCCCCTTTGTCGTGTCAGGAATTCAGCGGCGTTCCGGCGCTGTCGAACTGCGCGTCCCAGCAGCCCATGGCCAGCCGGGCGACGGACTCCAGTTCCTCGGCGCTCACCCCGTCGCGCGCCTGGATCGACATGCCGCTCTGCACCGCCTGCACGAAACGCGCGATCGCGCCGGGATCGGCGCTCGGCGGCAGCTCGCCGTCGGCGATCGCCTTCTCCAGCCGCGCCCGGATGCGCTCGACCGTGCCCTGCCGCGCCGAGCGGACCAGCTCGCCCAGTTCCGCATGGCCCTCGCTGCCGACCGTGGACAGCACCACCATGCACCCGTTCGGCTTGTCGGCCGCGCCCGTCTCCTCCGGTCCCGAGCCAGCGGAGCAGGCGGTCAGCGTGCGGGCGGAGTTCAGCAGATAGGCGAGCACCGCCTCGCGCGCCGTCGCCGCCGCCCGGAAACAGCCCCAGCCTTCCTCGTCGAAACTGTCCTGGTAATATTGCAGCGCCTCGGCATAGAGCGCTTCCTTGGAGCCGAAGGCCGCGTAGAGGCTGGGCGAGCCGATGCCCATCGCCTTGGTCAGGTCGGCGATCGACGTCGCCTCATAGCCCTTCTGCCAGAACAGGCGCATGGCCTGCCCCAGCGCCGCCTCGCGGTCGAATTCGCGCGGGCGTCCTCTCTGGACAGTCTTGGTTTGCTCGGTTCGCATCGCCATTCTGGTCCGCCGCTGGCGCCTGTCTCCCGCTGGTGTACAGCACTTTCGGGACGAAGACTTGCGCGAAATCAAGAATCGGGTGGACGTTCATTTCTGCATCGCTTGATATATAATTGCTCGGACCCGCCGCCGCAATGCAGGCGAGGGGGCGGCCGGTTGCGGCCGAACGCAGAGTCAGGTTTTTTCGCTTGGCTGAACACCACCGTCATTCCGGGGCCGCGCCAGCGGAACCCGGAATCCAGCGCGGCTGCCTCGGATCACCGTCCGAAACGACGAAGCCGCCGCCGGCACGTCGCACTTGCTAGGACGTCGGCTATCTGTATTCCGGTTCCGCTTCGCGGCGCCGCAAGGGCGGCGCGTTCATTCCCGCGCGCACCTCGACCGACCCCTGTGCGTTGGCCGCGGGCGCCGCGGCCTACCCGGCTCCAGCCTCCCGCTGTGCCGCGACGATCACCCCAGCGGCGCGAAATTCGCGTGGGCGCTCAGCAGCCAGCGGTCGCCGTCCCTGCGGAACACCGACAGCCGCGGCGAGACGCCCTTCACGGCCTTCCCGTTCACCGTCTGGTCGGTCTCGATCCTGTAGCGGATCACCATCACCCCGCCGTCGCCGGTCGCGATGATGTCGCTGAAAACCGTCGCCGCATTGTGCTTCGGCAGCGCCCTCAGGTAGCCCGCCTTGTCATGACCGGAGCCGTCGGAGCGCAGGATCTGGTATTCCGGCGCCAGCACCTTTTCCACCGCCGCCGGATCGCCCGTCATGATCGCGTCGATCCACGGATCGAGCGCCGCCCGCGCCTGCTCCTCCGAAAGCGCCGCCTCGGCCCCCGCCGTCCCCGCCGCCATCGCCGCCAGCCCCGCCAGCGCCAGGATCGAAAAATCCCTGCGATTGGGCGTCCCGAAATGTATCATGTCCTGCTCCTCGCCGTCTGACCCGGCGGAAAGTGGTAGGGGGAGGGGGTGTGGATGTCTAGACGGCATTCAACATCGCGGCCAAAGGCTCGCGCTGACACGTGGCCGCTCTTGCCGTTCCGTGTCGGGCATCGGACCGGCAGGTTCTGCGCGATAGAATGGCAATGCGGCGCTTCACTTAGGCGCTGCATTCCGGACGGATCGCACCTGAATGATTGCCTCAGCAAATGGACCCCTTGCGACCCTCATACAGTGATACCGCCGCTCACGCGGCCTCACTCCGAACGGGCTCCTTAGGAAACTCATCCCACGTCTGACCATCAAGCATCCGACCAGTCTTCTTCTTGTTCACGCCGCCCCATTGCTTGAAGTGGAAGGCCACCTCGGCAGATTGGCACTGGTCGCGTATCGATCGCACCCAACTCGCATCCATGGCCCGTGCGCCAGGGCCGCTCTCGCCGCCCGCAATGACCCAATCGATGCCTTTGAGGTTCATACCTTCAAGCGGTCCAAGCAAAGGTTCTAAGCTCAGAAACTTGATTGCGGCCTTGGTCCGCCGAAGTTGCTCAATGCGATGAAGGTAGTCAGCGTTTTCCACGCTGACGCCCATCCAGACATTTTGCGGCCAATCCAACTCAAGAGCGAGCCTTTCAAGCCGCTCCCCGCGCTTTGTCAGAATCTGATAAGTGTGCTGCGGGGTTGCTGTCATCGTCTCAAACACCCGCTGCACAAATTCGAGTGGCACTTCATCGTGGAACAGGTCTGACATCGAGTTCACAAATATCATGCGACCGGTCCGCCAAGTTGACGGCAATTTCAAGCTGTCCTCGTCGACGCGAACGACGCCGTTCCACTTCGGTCGGCCGCCCGACACACGGGTGGTGCCAGCATATTTTGGCTGACCCATTGCCTCGAGCCTGCGGGCCATCCGCATGGCGTAGCAATTTGTGCAGCCTGGCGATATCACGTTGCAGCCGACGACCGGATTCCATGTAGCCTCGGTCCATTCGATCGATGAACTCGTCGCCATGCTTAGCTCCCGTCCTTGAACCGGATCTTCACATGATCTGGGTAGGTGCCTTTGCGCCGTGTCCCTAAAGTCGCATACGCAGAGACGCTATCAGCCGCTTCCAAAGCACTTAGTGCCTCTCGATAGTTCTTTTTGATGTATGGCTTACCAACGCTGTGCTGCTCGTAAATTTCCGTAAGAGACAATGTCTGTCCTGCGAAATCTTTCAGCAGCATTCCCTTCAGCTTCGACATCGGCTGAGTCAGCGAGAAGAGGAGAGGCATAGACGCATCAGCGGGCGAGTAGGCGAGCGACGGGACGCCTTCGTCTTGCGTTGAGCTTTCCGCAGCCATGATGTCCTTCATAATCTCATAGCCCTTGAAGTGTTTTGAGACGAATATCAGTTTGTGCGAGGTCCGAGTGCCCTCGCTGTTTCGAAACGTGAATGGGAGGACATACTTGCCACCAAGTGACTGAATTTCATTGGCCAGTTGTTCCAAAATAGCAGCTTCTCGCAACACAGGCGTCAAACCTGGCAGTCTTGCTCTCAAAGCGTCTGCACGCTCCTCTCCGAACAATGCATCCATATGTTTCTTCACGCCCGGATTGTTGATACCTGCGTTGATCCTGTTGTAGTTGAAGAAGAAGACACAGTCGCAGCCCCAGTCTTTGATGACGCCTTGGACGATCCTCAACGAAAGGCCTTTGTACCCGAACGGATCGACAAACGAGAACGACGGGACGAGCCGTGTTTCGTTGAAATACGTGGCGGCATCGTCATCAACTTCGCCACAAGTGACGACGGGCTTGTGCTTTAGCTTTCCGATGCCCGGCAGTTTGTCGATTTCTGACTGAAGCGTGGAGGTTTTGTCGCCATCCGCGTCATTGAAGTAAGCCGTGAGCATTTGTGCCATCTGTGGATGGCTGATGGCCGTTTGCAATATGAGTAGGGGAGTAGAAGCGGCGCCGTCTTTGTAGCGGCCCGGCCCTGCATAGAGGTCAAGATAAGCGATCTTTCCACCGCGCTTTGCTACAGTCGGCATTACGACCTGAGCCCAAGTGGAAAAATACTTATTCACAATCCGAGCTTTCACCTCAGATTGGTCGGTCCGTTCTTCAAAAAAATTCTGGTTTGCCACGCCCCTACCTCGCCCATAGTCCGAGTAGGAAATGTTGTAGAACAAAAAAAGAACGAAAGCAATTATCCGTCGTTCGATAGCAGCGAAGCATATATTGCTCGGTAACCAACGCTATTTGAGTATGTCGATTTTCGTCGCCTCCCCAATCAGAACCACTTGGGCCTTGAAACACCCGTTCGGAGGGTGGTCGCAGTGCGAGCGGCACAGCATATTGCTTGGCCCTCGGTCAAGCTTATTGCCGCGAAGGCTGTACTGTGAAGTGATACGTTGAATGTCGGCGTGTCGAATACGGACTCGAAAGTAGGCTGATTCGATTCAGCCTCGCTAGAGGCGAAAGGCTGGTGTAGAATCGCGGAAGGTTTCGGGCGCTTAGAGGTTTAGCCTGAACGACCGTAATGGGTCGAAAGCAGACAATCAGGCACCGTCTTCGTTCGCCATCTTGCTCGATGCTGACAACGGCTCATATGGTTGCGATTCTCTGCTGTCGATCCTCACGGCAAATAACCGCACAACCACTTACCGCCCCGTCCACCTCTCCCCCCCACCCAAAATCTATCCACACCCCTCCGCCCTCCCCATAAAATCCAACCGCTCTTGGAAAGGGAGGGGCGGCGATGGACTGGAACTGGGCAATCGAGCGGCACCGCGAAGCGCTGAAGCGCGTCGTGGCGATGCTCGTCGCCATGGCGGGATGCTCTCCCCTTGCGGATGGTCCGGCTCGGCGAGCCGAGCCGCTGGCCGGCGAGGGGGTTCTGGCGCCGACCCTGCCGCGCCATCTCCACCGCGCGGTCCTGCGGCTGCTGAGGCCCGCCGAATCCGCCGCGCGGCGGCTCATCGTCGTCGCGGCGCGCGGCCTCGTCGTCACCCTGCCGCCGCCGCGCCCGCGCAGGCAGAAGCCGCGCCCGACCATCCTGCGGGGCGGCATCGGCACCGGCATCGTCATGCCGGCAGGCGCTTTCTCCTCGAGGGCAGGGGTCAGGGCTGGGGGTGCTGCCGCCCGCAAGCTCAGCCTGCCGCTGCTCGACCCGCTCCGGCGCGTCCGCCGGCGCGGCACGGCCGCGCCCGGCGTGCCCCGCATCTCGCTTCCCGGCGTCACCGCGCCCTTTCCGGTCGCGCCCCGCCGCCCGCCGGCACAAGACGACCGCGTCGACGTGACTCGCCTGGCGCTGCGGCTCGCGGCGCTCGGTGCCGCGCTCGACGACCTGCCCGGGCAGGCCCGGCGCTTCGCCCGCTGGAAGGCCGGCGCGCGCCGCGCCCGCCGCCGTGCCTGGCCGCTCAGGCCCGGCCGGCCGCCCGGCCAGCGGCCCGCCCGCCGCCGCGCGCACGAGGTGCACGACATCCTGAACGATCTCCACGGCCTCGCCTTCGACGCGCTGGAGCACCCGGACACGTCCTGAGCCCGCCTGATCCTCCCCCGAGGGAGGGGGACCATGCCCTCCCGATCCTCCCCCGTTCACGGGGGAGGGGGACCATGCGCAGCATGGTGGAGGGGGCATCCCGCAGGGGGCGCCTGCCACGGAGCCAGCCATCCGGGCAGCCGCCGCGCGACTGCCCAACCCCGCCGCGCGCCCACTGCCCACTGCCTACTGCCTACTGCCTACTGCCCTATTCCCCTACTCCCCCCAACCCTGGCCCTACACGCCGCCCCCGTTTCCCGCTAAACAGGCGGCATGAACCAGCACGCCAGCATCGCGCCAGCCGTGGAAAAATCCGGGCTGAGGATCGGCCATTCGGCCTGTCCGCATGATTGTCCCTCGACCTGCGCGCTCGACGTCGAGCTGCTCGACGGCAACCGCATCGGCCGCATCCACGGCGACAGGGCCAACAGCTATACGGCCGGCGTCATCTGCGCCAAGGTCGCCCGCTACGCCGACCGCATCCACCATCCCGCCCGCCTGCTGAAGCCGCTCGTCCGCGGCGGCGCCAAGGGGGAGGGGGTCTGGAAGGAGGCGAGCTGGGACGCCGCGCTCGACCTGGTGGCGGAGAAATTTCTGGCGGCCGAACAGAAGCTCGGCAGCGAGACGGTGTGGCCCTATTTCTATGCCGGCACGATGGGGCTGGTGCAGCGCGACGGCATCGAGCGGCTGCGGCATGCGAAAAGATATTCCGGCTTCTTCGGCTCGATCTGCACCAATCTCGCCTGGACCGGCTGGGTGATGGGCGCCGGCGCCCTGCACGGCTCCGACCCGCGCGAGATGGCGAAGTCGGACTGCGTGGTGATCTGGGGCACCAACGCGGTGGCGACCCAGGTCAACGTGATGACCCACGCCATCCGCGCCCGCAAGGAGCGGGGGGCGAAGATCGTCGTCGTCGACATCTACGAGAACGCGACGATGAAGCAGGCCGACATGGGCCTGGTGCTCCGCCCCGGCACCGACGGCGCCTTCGCCTGCGCGGTCATGCACGTGCTGTTCCGCGACGGCCTGGCCGACCGCGCCTATCTCGAAAGATATACGGACGACCCGAAGGGGCTGGAGGCGCATCTCGCCGACCGCACGCCGGAGTGGGCGTCGGCCATCACCGGCCTCTCGGTCGCGGAGATCGAGGCCTTCGCCAATCTCGTCGGCCGGACGCCGCGCACCTTCTTCCGCCTCGGCTACGGCTTCGCCCGCCAGCGCAACGGCGCCGTCAACATGCACGCCGCCCTGTGCATCCCGGCGGTCACCGGCTGCTGGCAGTATGAGGGGGGCGGGGCGTTCCATTCGAACTCCGGCATCTTCAAGCTGGACAAGAGCCTGGTCGAGGGGTCGGCTTTCCGCGACCCGAAGATCCGCTACCTCGACCATTCGCGCATCGGCCCGGTGCTGATGGGCCACGAGGATGCGCTCTACGGCGGCCCGCCGGTCACCGCCCTGCTCGTCCAGAACACCAACCCCGTGAACGTCGCGCCCGAGCAGCGCCTCGTGAAGCAGGGCTTTCTGCGCGACGACCTGTTCTCCTGCGTGCACGAGCAGTTCATGACCGACACGGCGAAACTCGCCGACGTCGTCCTGCCGGCCACCATGTTCCTGGAGCACGACGACATCTATCGCGGCGGCGGAAACCAGCACATCAACCTCGGCCCCAAGCTGATCGACCCGCCGGAAGGGCCGCGCACCAACCATTTCGTCATCGAGGAACTGGCCAGGCGCCTCGGCGTGGCGCACATGCCCGGCTTCGGCATGACCGAGCGCCAGCACATCGACGTCATCCTCGGCAAGCGCGGGGCGGGGAGTTTCGAGACGCTCAGGGAACGGAAGTGGCTGGACGTGCAGCCCGACTTCGAGACCGCGCATTTCCTGAAGGGTTTTGGGCATCCCGATGGGAAGTTTCGCTTCAAGCCGCAATGGGTAGGCGGCGCCGCGCCAAACAAGCCGCCGCGGAACATGGGCGTCGCCTTCGGCCCCTACGAGCGGCTGCCGGTGTTTCCCGACCATGTCGACCTGATCGAGGCCGCGGACGGGGAGCACCCGTTCCGGCTGGCGACCTCGCCGGCGCGCAGCTTCCTGAACTCGAGCTTCGCCGAGACGGCGTCCTCCAGGCAGAAGGAGGGCGGCCGGCCGACCCTGCTTGTCCATCCCGACGACGCCGCCCGCATCGGCTTCGCCGACGGCGACCGCGTCGAGATCGGCAATGCCCGCGGCGAGCTCGTGCTGCACGCAAAACTGTTCGACGGCCTCAAGCCCGGCGTCGTGATCGCCGAGGGTCTCTGGCCCAACGACGCCCACGAGCGCGGCGAGGGCATCAACGTGCTCACCGGCGCCGACGCGCCGGCGCCCTATGGCGGTGCCGCCGTGCACGACAACAAGGTATGGCTGCGGGCTTGCGGTCGCATTGGTGATCAGCCCGTGCTAGACGCCGCGCGACCCGGAGTGTCCCCATGAACAAGTTTACCCTTCCACGCCCCACGCGCACGGTCGACGAGATCACGGGGTCGCGGCGGCTGCGCCGCATGCGCAAGGCGGACTGGTCGCGGCGGCTCGTCCAGGAGAACCGGCTGACCGTGGACGATCTGATCTGGCCGATCTTCCTGACCGACGGCGAGAACCGCCGCGAGGAGATCGCCGCGATGCCCGGCGTCTATCGCCTGTCCGTCGACCTCGCCGTCAGGGAGGCCGAGCGCGCCGCCAAGCTGGGCATCCCCGCCCTGGCGACCTTCCCCCAGGTCGACTTCGCGCTGAAGGACGTGGCCGGATCCGAGATCCTCAACCCCGACAATCTCATCAACCGGGCGACCCGTGCCATCAAGGCGGCGGTGCCCGAGCTCGGCATCATCACCGACGCCGCGCTCGACCCTTTCACCGACCACGGCCACGACGGCATCCTGCGCGACGGCATCATCGTCAACGACGACACGGTGGCGCAGGTTGCGGCGGCAGCGGTCAGGCAGGCGGACGCCGGTTCGGACATCGTCGCGCCGTCGGACATGATGGACGGACGCATCGGCGCCATCCGCGATGCTCTCGACGCCGCAGGACATCAGGACGTGGCGATCATGTCCTACGCGACGAAATTCGCTTCCGCCTTCTACGGACCCTATCGCGAGGCGATCGGCACGCAGGGACTGCTCAAGGGCGACAAGAAGACCTACTACATCGACCACGCCAATTCCGACGAGGCGGTCCGCGAGGCGGAGCAGGATCTCGCCGAGGGCGCCGACATGCTGATGGTGAAGCCGGGTCTGCCATACCTCGACATCATCCGCAGGCTGAAGGACGAGTTTCAGACCCCGACATTCGCCTACCAGGTGTCTGGGGAGTATTCGATGATCGTGGCCGCGGCCGCGAACGGCTGGATCGATGGCGACAAGGCTATGATGGAGAGCCTCCTCGCATTCAAGCGCGCCGGCTGCGACGGCATCCTGACCTATTTCGCCCCGAAAGTGGCGGAGATGCTGAAGGCTTAGACTGGAGGGGTTGGGGGTCCACCGGCATGGATTTCGGCGGCGGCGACGAGATCAGGTTCGAACGGCTCGGCAGGGCAGGAATCGTCACGCTGACGCGTCCGGACGCGTTGAACGCGCTGACCCATCGCATGGTGAGGGCGCTGAGCGCCGCGCTCTCGGCCTGGGCGGTGGACAGTCGCGTCGACGTGGTCATCGTCAAGGCCGAAGGCCGCGCCTTCTGCGCGGGCGGCGACCTCAAGCATGTCTACAGGGCATGGCAGGAGGGCGAACGCCTGACCGATTTCTTCGCGGACGAATATCGGCTGAACGTCCAGATCGATCGCTTCCCCAAACCCTATGTCTCCCTCATCGACGGCATCTGCATGGGCGGCGGCATCGGCATATCCGCGCATGGCTCGCACCGGGTCGCGACGGAGAATGCGATCTTTGCCATGCCCGAGGTAGCCATCGGCTTCTTCCCCGATGTCGGCGGCAGCTATCTGCTTTCAAATCTCGGTGGCAGCGTGGGCATGTATATGGGCCTCACCGGAAACCGTATTGGCCAAGGCGATGCGCTCTGGTGCGGCGTCGCCACGCATACCGTGTGGGCGGCACATCTGCCTGCTCTGGTCGAAGAGATAGCCGACAGCGGCGATCCTGGCACCGAACTGCGGGAGTTCTTCAGGAACGTTCCACGCGCGGCCTCCGATGCGCAGGTTCAGTCCATTGCCAGGCATTTCTCAAAGACGTCGCTGCACTCGGTCGTGGCCAGTCTCGAGCGCGCAGCCGGCGATGATGCTTTTGCGGCGGATACCCTGGCGACTTTGCGCAAGCGTTCGCCGACCAGCCTGCACGTCACCTTCCGCGCCATCACGTCCGGCTCGCCCATGTCCCTGGCCGATTGCATGACGATGGAGTTCCGCATCCTCAACAGGATGCTGGAGAGCCACGACCTGTACGAAGGGATCCGCGCGGCGCTGGTCGAAAAGGACTCCGCGCCCGACTGGAAGCCTTCGCGCATCGAAGACGTCGAACAGGCTGCCGTCGAAAGCTATTTCGTATCGCCGCCGCGAGGAGACCTGGTGTTTTGAGCGATCTCGCCGACCGCGGTCCAATCCACCCCACGCTGGCCGAAACGAGCTTCGTCTGGTTCCAGCGGACCATCGCTGCCTACTGCCTGCTGTTCGGCGTGCTCTACTGGGTGCGGCTCGTGGGCGTCTATGACGGCGCCTTGTGGCGGTTCGACCTGATGCCTGTCCACTGGCAGGTGGCCTGCGTTACACTCGCCGTGTTCTACCCCTTCGCAGCGATAGGCCTGTGGATGCTGACCTCCTGGGGGCCTGTCATCTGGGCGATCTGCGCCCTGACCGAGGCTGCGATGCACGTCTTCTACCCCGATCTCTATGGATACGGCCTGCTGATCATCGGCAGCCACGTCGTGGTCGCGCTGCTCTACACCGGCTTTCGCGTATTGATTCACTGGCAGCGCCGGAACGCGGAGAAATATACTTAAATTTTCATTGGAGGCATCACGGATCATTAATCGTCTTGTCAACGCAATGCCGCTTAACCCCTTGTTAGTCTTGGCGTTTAAGTCGAATTTTATGGGCATTCGGTAGTGTCGCGATCAAGGTGAAAACAAAAAATCACCAGGCGACAAACGAGAGGCAAGACAATGATCAATTCGCGTTCGGCGGCGAAGCCCGCCACCGCATCCGACGATCGCCGCGACGCGATCCGTTCGCTCTACATGGAATCGCTGCAGCTCGTTGAGAGGCTGCACCGCCGTCTGCTCGACGTGATCAAGGACGAATTCGACCGCAACGGCCGCTCCGACATCAATGCGATCCAGGCGCTGCTGCTGTTCAACATCGGCAACGCCGAACTCACTGCCGGCGAACTGCGCTCGCGCGGCTACTATCTCGGCTCCAACGTATCCTACAACCTGAAAAAGCTCGTCGACCTCGGCTTCATTAACCATCAGCGGTCGCGCATCGACCGCCGCTCGGTTCGCGTCAGCCTGACCACGAAGGGCCAAGAGGTCGCCGAGGTCGTGGGCAAGCTCTACGAACGCCACATCGGTTCGATCGAACAGGTCGGCGGCATCAATCAGGAAGAGTTCATGCAGATGAACAGGGCCCTGCAACGACTGGACCGCTTTTGGAACGACACGATAGCTTATCGTATGTGACGCATTCTCCATCGCGCCTGCGATCGGACGGCCGTTGCCGAATGGCGACGGCCGTTTTCATTTTGTCGGTTTCACAAGGTCGTGTGTAGCCAAGGACATGCTGCCGCCATAATCGGATTGATATGCCGGTATCACGGCTGGCCGCGCAGGATGAATGGAGCGCAGCGTCGGAATGGCGGCGATGTCGTCCGATCCGTCTTCATGGTTGGCACATTGTTAACGCGGCCTGCGCTACATCTCGCCTGAGACAGCTTTCGGCGAAACGAGAGAGTATCCGGTATGACAATCAAGACGAGCAGAAGGTTCTTCCTGTCCAGCGTCGGCGCCCTTGCAGCCGCTTCGATCGCGAGCAAGGCGGGAGCGCAGGACGTCATTTCGGAGATCCTTCAGTTCAAGAGCCGCGGCAATTGGGACGACACGTTCGACGCCAAGGCGAGCGATGGCGGCAAGGTCGCGACCAACCTGCCGATCTTCTCGCCGCAGACCGTTTTCTATGTCGAACAGGCTATCTCGCAGTATTCGGGGATCGTCGCCCAAGGCGGTTGGCCTCTGGTTCCGGCCACCAAGAAGCTTGAACTCGGCGTCGTCGACCCCGACGTCATCCCGCTGCGCCAGCGGCTCATGATCTCTGGCGACCTGTCGCAGAGCGCCGGAATGTCCCAGTCCTTCGACACCTATGTTGACTCGGCGGTGAAGCGCTTCCAGGCGCGGCATGGATTGCCGGCAGACGGCGTGCTGGGCCAGTACAGCTATGCGGCGCTTAACGTAACGGCGCCGGTGCGTCTCGGCCAGCTGCAGACCAATCTTGGCCGGCTGCGCGAGATGGCGGGCACGCTTGGGCAGCGCTACGTGATGGTCAACATCCCGGCCGCCCAGATCGAGGCGGTGGAGAACGATCGCGTGACGCTCCGCCACACCGCCATCGTCGGAAAGATCGATCGCCAGACGCCGATCCTGAGCTCTGCGATCAACGAGGTCATCGTCAATCCCTATTGGAACGCCCCGGAATCGATCGTTCGCAAGGACATCATTCCGCTGATGCGCAAGGATCCGGAATATCTCACCAAGAACCATATCCGCATTCTCGGCCCCGACGGTGAACTCGACCCGACGACCATCGACTGGTCGACCGAGGATGCGGCGAAGTTCCGCTTCCGCCAGGATCCGGGCAGCATCAACGCCATGGCGTCGGTGAAGATCAACTTCCCCAACGCGCATGCGACCTACATGCACGACACGCCGCAGCAGACGCTCTTCGACAAGCTGATGCGCTTCGATTCGTCGGGCTGCGTCCGCGTGCAGAACGTGCGTGATCTCGTGACCTGGCTGCTCCGCGACACGCCCGGCTGGGATCGGCAGCGGTTCGAGGCGACGATCAAGAGCGGCGAGAACACGCCCGTGCAGCTGGCGGTGCCGGTTCCCGTGCACTTTACCTACGTCTCGGCCTGGTCGACGGGCGATGCCGTCGCGCATTTCCGCGACGACATCTACGGTCTGGACGGCGCTTCCTCGCTGCAGCTCAGCCAGGCGCTCTGATCTTCAGACATCGACGGAAACGGCCGCCTTCGGGCGGCCTTTTTTGTGCCGATGGCGCAATTGCGCAGCAATATTTCGCGGTCGCGAACGTGGAAGCGCTGCGACAACTGTGTTAATCCCCCGCCGAACCTTCCCGTTGGCTTCACTTCCAGGATATCCGCCATGGCAACAGCGACGGCCGCCACCGCTCATTCGGCCAGCTTTTTCGGAACGACCCTCGCGGATGCCGATCCGGAAATCTTCGGCGCGATCAAGTCGGAATTGGGTCGTCAGCGTCATGAGATCGAGTTGATCGCTTCGGAGAACATCGTCTCCCGCGCCGTGCTCGAGGCGCAGGGCTCGATCATGACGAACAAGTATGCCGAGGGCTACCCGGGCAAGCGCTACTACGGCGGATGCCAGTTCGTCGACATCGCCGAGGAGCTGGCGATCGAGCGGGCGAAGAAGCTGTTCGATTGCAAGTTCGCGAACGTACAGCCCAATTCGGGCAGCCAGATGAATCAGGCAGTGTTTCTGGCGCTTCTGCAGCCCGGCGACACCTTCATGGGTCTCGATCTCAACTCTGGCGGCCACCTGACGCACGGTTCGCCCGTCAACATGAGCGGCAAGTGGTTCAAGGTGGTCTCCTACGGCGTCCGGCAGGATGATCACCTGCTCGACATGGACGCGATCGAGAAGCAGGCGCACGAGACCAAGCCGAAGCTGATCCTCGCGGGAGGCACCGCCTATTCGCGGATCTGGGACTGGAAGCGATTCCGCGAGATCGCCGACGCGGTCGGCGCCTACCTGATGGTCGACATGGCGCACATCGCGGGTCTCGTCGCCGGAGGCGTTCATCCTTCGCCGCTGCCGCATGCCCATGTGGTGACCACGACCACCCACAAGAGCCTGCGCGGTCCGCGCGGCGGCATGATCCTCACCAACGACGAGGATAGCGCGAAGAAGATGAACTCCGCGGTCTTCCCCGGCCTTCAGGGCGGCCCTTTGATGCACGTCATCGCCGCCAAGGCTGTAGCCTTCGGCGAAGCCCTGAAGCCGGAATTCAAGTCCTATGCGGCAAACATCGTCGCCAACGCGAAGGCTTTGTCGGAAAGCCTCAAGGAAACCGGCCTCGATATAGTCTCGGGCGGCACGGACAATCACCTGATGCTGGTCGACCTGCGGCCCAAGAACGCGACCGGCAAGCGGGCTGAAGCTGCCCTTGGCCGAGCCAACATCACCTGCAACAAGAACGGCATCCCGTTCGATCCCGAAAAGCCGTTCGTCACGTCCGGCGTACGCCTCGGCACGCCGGCGGGGACGACGCGTGGCTTCGGCGAGGCGGAGTTCAGGGAGATAGGCAAGCTGATCGCAGACGTTCTGGACGGCCTGAAGGCGGCGAACTCGGATGAGGGCAACGCCGCGGTCGAGGCCGGGGTGAAGCAGAAAGTTCTCGCGTTGACCGAGAGGTTCCCGCTCTACCCTTACCTGGGCTAGTTCGCCGAACGGCGGCGGAATCCGAAGCCGGTCGCCGTCAGGACCCTCTCGGCAGAAGCGACCTCGCAACCTCGTCTGATCGCGTTACAACTGGATCGAGCTGCCATGCGCTGTCCCTATTGCCAGTCTGAAGATACACAGGTGAAGGATTCGCGCCCGGCCGAGGATGGCGGAGCCATCCGGCGCCGCCGCGTCTGTCCCGTCTGCGGCGGCCGTTTCACCACCTTCGAGCGCGTCCAGTTGCGCGACCTCGTCGTTGTCAAGAAGTCGGGACGCAAGGTTCCCTTCGATCGAGACAAACTGCTTCGGTCCGTCGAAATCGCCGTTCGCAAGCGCAACGTCGATCCCGATCGCATCGATCGCGCCGTAACCGGGATCGTGAGGCAGCTCGAAAGCTCCGGCGAAACGGAAATCCCCTCGGCCGAGATCGGCAGGCTCGTCATGGAAGCGTTGAAGTCCCTGGACGACGTGGCCTATGTGCGTTTTGCGTCGGTCTACCGCAATTTCCGCGAGGCCAAGGACTTTCAGGAATTGCTCGGGGAGCTCAAGGGCGACGAGGACGCCGGCTGAAGATGGCCTCGCAGACCAGCGACGCGCAGGAGGCGCTCGACCGCCGCTTCATGGCAGCGGCGATTCGGCTTTCGGCGAAACACTCCGGTCTGACCTCGACCAATCCGGCGGTGGGAACGCTGATCGTGCGCGACGACGGCGCGGGTCCGGTGATCGTCGGCCGCGGTGTCACCGCGATCGGCGGCAGGCCGCATGCCGAGACGGAGGCGCTCGCCGAAGCCGGAGAGCTTGCACGCGGCGCGACGGCCTATGTCACGCTTGAGCCCTGCGCGCATCATGGTCGTACGCCGCCTTGCGCTAACGCCTTGGTTACAGCCGGAATACAGCGGGTTGTGGGCGCCGCGACCGACCCCGACAGCCGGGTTTCGGGAAAGGGCTACGCCATACTCCGCCAGGCCGGGATCGAGGTCGTCGAGGGCATGCTGGCCGCCGAGGCGGCTGATCTGATGGCGGGTTATCTGACACGGTCCCTGAGGAAGCGGCCGGAAGTGACTCTGAAGCTGGCACTTTCTCAGGACGGCAAGATCGGCATGCCGGGTGAAGGTCAGATCGCGATTACGGGCGAGGTGTCTCGTAGGCAGGTGCATATGATGCGGGCGGCGAGCGATGCCATCCTTGTCGGGATACGGACCGCCATCGGCGATGATCCCGAGCTGACGGTCCGGCTTCCGGGGCTCGCGGGCCGATCGCCGACGCGCATCGTGATCGATCGCGCCGCTCGCTTGCCTCTGACGTCGAGACTGGTCCAGACTGCCAGTGATGTGCCTCTGCTGATCGCGACCTGCGGAGAATCCGATCCCGCCCGCCGACTGAACCTGGAGCGCGCCGGCGCAGGCTTGCTGGCCACCGAAACGTTCGAGGGCCGTGTCGCATTGCCGGAAATGCTCGAAGATCTTGCAGCGCGGGGCATGGCCACGCTGCTGGTCGAAGGCGGAGCCGCGACCGCTCGGCATTTTCTCGAAGAGCAACTGGTGGACCGGGTGGTGATTTTCCGGGGCGCCGTCGTCATCGGTGAGGACGGACTTGCCGCGCCGATCGACGAAGACCATATGCCGGACGGATTTCGCCTGCTTCGACAAGCGAGCTATGGCGACGATCATGTGACTGAATGGGCGAGGCCGATCTGATGTTCACCGGTATCGTGACGGATGTAGGCCAGGTCGCATCGACTGCCGCTCTGCCGGAAGGCGTGCGGTTCAGGATCGCAACGGCCTATGATCCCGAAACGATCGCGATCGGTGCCTCCATTGCGTGCTCCGGCGTATGTCTGACCGTGACCGGGCTGCCGCAGGACAGGTCGAACGAACGGTGGTTCGAAGTCGAAGCCTGGGAGGAGGCCCTGAGGCTGACCACTGCGTCCGGCTGGAAGGAAGGCTCGCGCATCAATCTCGAGCGTGCGTTGAAGATCGGTGACGAACTCGGCGGACACATCGTGTCCGGCCACGTCGATGGCAAGGCTCGCATCGTTGCGCGCGACGCGGAGGGCGACGCCGTCCGCTTCACGCTGGAGGCACCACGCCACCTTGCGAAATTCATCGCTCCGAAAGGCTCGGTTGCTCTGGACGGGACGTCCCTGACGGTGAACAAGGTCGACGGCGTATGCTTCGACGTCCTGCTCATTCACCATTCCCTGTCGGTCACGACCTGGGCGGATCGCAATGTCGGTGACGACGTGAACCTCGAAGTCGACACGATGGCGCGCTATGCGGCGCGTCTGGCCGAGGCCGGCAGGCAGGGGCTGTAGCGCGGCGGCGCCGACTTCGAGTCACGGCGTTTCTGCACGGCACGTATCGCTTGCGGTTCACCGCCGATAGGCCTAAGTGACGCGCCCGAACGGAGACCCAAATGGCCGTCACTTCAGACCACGGAAAAGCCTTCAGCCTGCCCAAGGGGAAGGCCCATCTCTTGATTGTCGAGGCTCGTTTCTACGACGACCTCGCCGACGCTTTGCTCGAAGGCGCGAAATCGGCGCTGGATGAAGCCGGCGCCACCTATGACTTGATCACCGTCCCTGGGGCGCTCGAGATTCCCGCCGTCATCTCGTTCGCCCTTGATGCGGCGGATGAAGGGGGAACCGACTATGACGGTTTCGTCGCGCTGGGAACGGTGATCCGGGGCGAGACCTATCACTTCGAGATCGTGTCGAATGAATCATCGCGCGGGCTGACCGACCTGGCGGTGAACGAAGCCGTCGCCATAGGAAACGGGATCCTGACGACTGAGAATCTCGATCAGGCCTGGGCCAGGGCGAGGAGAGGCGAGGGCGACAAGGGCGGCTTTGCCGCGCGCGCGGCGCTGACGATGATCGCGGTCAGAGAGCGGCTGGGGGCCTGAGGCGTGGCGCAGTCTCCGGAGGAACGGCCTGTCATACGCCAAGCCAACAAGCGCGGCGCGGCTCGGCTCGCGGCCGTGCAGGCTCTCTATCAAATGGATGTCGCCGGCAGTGGGCTGCTGGAGATCACGGCTGAATACGAGGCATTCCGGCTCGGCAAGGAAGTGGACGGTACGCAATATCGCGAGGCCGATCCCCAATGGTTTCGCGCCATCCTGTCGGGGGTAGTCGAGAACCAGAAAGCAGTCGACCCGATCATCCGGCAGGCGTTGACCGAGGACTGGCCGTTGTCGCGGCTGGACTCGACGTTGCGCGCCATACTGAGGGCAGGGGTCTACGAACTGATGAAGCGTGAGGACGTTCCGGTCGCCGTCATCGTGTCGGAATATGTCGACATCGCCAAGGCGTTCTATTCGGAGGACGAGCCCAAGCTGGTCAACGCGGTGCTCGATCGGGTTTCGCGACGCGTGCGCGGCGAAGGAAGAGGGCGCGACGCGTGACATCGGGCGCGGCGGCGGCGCGTGAAGCTCGCCGTACGGCGCTCGTACTAGCCGGGTGCCTCGCCGTCGTCGGTGCAGCCGCGCCGATTGCGATCTCTCTCGGTGGCTTGGCAGGCTTCTATCTGCTCGGCGAGGACAAGTCGCTGGCGACTTTGCCGATCACGGCGTTCAATGTCGGCGTGGCGCTTGGTGCGATCCCCGCGGGCCTGGCGATCCGCGCGTTGGGCCAACGCAGCGGCTTCATGACCGGGACGCTCGTCACCGCCCTGGGCGGGCTGATCGCCACCTTCGCATTGTTTCAGGCAAGTTTCTGGATATTCGCGCTGGGACTGCTGGTGCTCGGAGGCGGCGGCGCTTTCGTCCAGCAATTTCGCTTTGCGGCCGCCGACAGCGCGCCGCCGGAATTCAAGGCGAGGGCGATTTCCTTCGTGATGGCGGGCGGCATCTTCACTGCCATCATTGGTCCGCAGATCGTGATCTTCACACGCGACCTGCTCGCTCCCGTCATGTTTGCCGGCGCGTTCGCCGCGATACTCCTGCTTGCGGCGGTGGGCGCGGTTCTGCTCTCCTTCCTGCCAGTCGCATCGAAGACGGCCATATCGGCCGAACATGAAGACGGGACTGCACGGCCGCTGATGGAGATCGCGATGCAGCCGCAGTTCGCGATCGGACTCCTGTGCGCCGTCGGCTCCTACGCGCTGATGAGCCTCGTGATGACGGGCGCGCCCCTCGCGATGGTTGGTTGCGGCTTCTCGCCCGACGATGCCGCACTCGGCATTTCCTGGCACGTGATGGCGATGTTCGCGCCGAGCTTCTTCACGGGCGCGCTGATCGCCCGCTTCGGAAAAGAAACCATTGTCGCTGCCGGCCTCGTGCTGCTGGTCGGGTGCGCCGCAGTCGCGCTTTCCGGCATCGAGCTGTGGCAGTTCTGGACCGCACTCATCCTGCTCGGTCTCGGCTGGAACTTCGCCTTCATAGGCTCGACCGCAATGGTTGCCGCCAGCTATCGCCGTTCCGAACAGGGCAAGGTGCAGGGCCCGCACGACTTCATCCTTTTCACCAGCGTGGCGCTCGGGTCGCTGCTGGCAGGCGTGCTCTACAACATGGGCGGGTGGCAGATGCTCAACTGGATCGTCCTGCCCGTCGTCGCGGTCTGCATGCTGGGAATCGCCTGGCTCGCGCTGACGACGCGCAAGAGCGCCCTGTCCTGAACAAGGCGCCAGCCTTCCGCCGATTTGTTCATGGCAATCCCGTCGAGTGAACGAGCACCGGTAAAACCGGGCGAAAAGGCGAACATTGCCTTGACCTTCCTTGGGCCGTTTCGCATCTTGCTTGCAGAGGCCGGATCCAATCGATGGATGCCGGCCTCCTTCCGTCGGTCCGGGGAGGGGAGATTTTTCGGGCCAACAATCAGGGAATTCGGCATGACCATGCTTTATGTAGTCATCGCCTGCGGCTTGCTTTCTGTCCTGTACGCCATCTGGGCGACACAGTCGGTCCTTGCGTCCGACCAGGGCAATGCACGCATGCAGGAAATCTCGGCTGCCATCCGGGAGGGTGCGCAGGCCTATCTGGCTCGCCAGTACACGACCATCGCTATCGTCGGCATAGTCGTCCTCTTGCTTGCCTGGTGGCTCCTCTCGTTTACCGCGGCACTCGGCTTCCTCATCGGGGCAGTGCTTTCCGGCGCAGCCGGCTTCATAGGCATGCACGTGTCCGTCCGCGCGAACGTGCGCACAGCGCAGGCGGCTTCCAACAGCCTGGCGGCAGGTCTCGACATTGCGTTCAAGTCGGGCGCGATCACCGGCATGCTCGTCGCCGGCCTCGCGCTGCTCGGCGTGGCCGTCTACTACTGGGTGCTGATCGGGCCGATGGGCCATGCGCCCGCCGATCGCGCAGTCATCGATGCGCTGGTGGCGCTCGGCTTCGGCGCGTCCCTCATCTCGATCTTCGCCCGCCTGGGCGGCGGCATCTTCACCAAGGGCGCCGATGTCGGCGGCGATCTCGTAGGCAAGGTCGAGGCCGGAATTCCGGAGGACGATCCGCGCAATCCGGCCACGATCGCCGACAATGTCGGCGACAATGTCGGCGACTGCGCGGGCATGGCGGCCGACCTGTTCGAGACCTATGCGGTGACCGTCGTCGCCACGATGGTCCTGGGCGCCATCTTCTTCGGCGGCACGCCCGTTCTAGGCTCCGTGATGCTCTATCCGCTCGCCATCTGCGGCACCTGCATCATCACGTCGATCATCGGCACCTTCTTCGTGAAGCTCGGTGCCAACGGCTCGATCATGGGCGCTCTCTACAAGGGCCTCATCGTCACCGGCCTGCTGTCGATCGTCGGTCTCGGGATCGCCACGGCCCTCACCATCGGCTGGGGCGAGGTGGGTACCGCCAACGGCTTCGTGGTGACCGGCCCCAATCTGTTCATCTGCGGCCTGATCGGACTTCTTGTGACGGGCCTCATCGTGGTGATCACAGAGTATTACACGGGGACCAACAAGCGGCCGGTGAACTCCATCGCGCAGGCATCGGTCACCGGCCACGGCACGAACGTGATCCAGGGGCTCGCTGTCTCGCTCGAATCGACGGCGTTGCCGGCGATTGTCATCGTCGGCGGCATCATCGCCACCTTCCAACTGGGCGGCCTGTTCGGCACGGCGATCGCCGTCACCACGATGCTCGGCCTCGCCGGCATGATCGTTGCGCTCGACGCGTTCGGGCCGGTCACCGACAATGCCGGCGGCATTGCCGAGATGTCGGGCCTGCCGCCCGAAGTCCGGCATTCCACCGACGCGCTCGACGCGGTCGGCAACACCACCAAGGCGGTGACGAAGGGCTACGCCATTGGCTCCGCCGGGCTAGGCGCGCTCGTCCTGTTCGCCGCCTACAGCTACGACCTCCAGTATTTCGCCGCCAATTCGGCGCAATACCCCTACTTCGCGGATATCGGGACTGTCTCGTTCGACCTGTCGAATCCCTATGTCGTCGCGGGTCTCATCTTCGGCGGCCTCATTCCCTACCTCTTCGGCGGCATCGCGATGACCGCCGTCGGCAGGGCGGCCGGATCGATCGTGGAAGAGGTACGGCGTCAGTTCCGCGAGGACCCGGGCATCATGGCCGGCACCTCAAAGCCGAACTATGCCCGCGCGGTGGACCTGCTCACCCGTGCCGCCATCAAGGAGATGATCATACCGTCGCTGCTGCCGGTGCTGGCGCCGCTCGTCGTCTATTTCGGCGTGCTGCTGATCTCCGGCTCGAAGGCTTCGGCCTTCGCCGCCCTCGGGGCCTCGCTGCTCGGCGTGATCGTCAACGGCCTGTTCGTGGCGATCTCGATGACGTCTGGAGGCGGCGCCTGGGACAATGCCAAGAAGTCCTTCGAAGACGGGTTCGTCGACAAGGACGGGGTCAAGCACCTCAAGGGTTCGGACGCGCACAAGGCATCCGTGACGGGCGATACCGTCGGCGATCCCTACAAGGACACCGCGGGCCCGGCCGTCAACCCGGCGATCAAGATCACCAACATCGTCGCACTTCTGCTTCTGGCGGTGCTGGCGCACGGCTGATCAAGGCGGCAATACGCAAAAGGCCCGCGGAAGCGATTCCGCGGGCCTTTTGATTCGCCCAGACCTGCGCGCCTCGGCAGGCGCGCCAATTCTATGGCGTCGGCTGCTGACCGCCGCCCAGGATGTTCTTGGCGGCGCTGCTGCCCATGTTGCCGATGCCGGACAGCATCTGTCCGAGGAAGTTGAGGTCGCGGCCGCCCGTCGGCGTCGTACGGCTGATGAAGTCGAACACCTTGCCGTCCTGCAGGCCGTAATTGGCGATGTTTTCCACGCGACCTTCCTGGTTGAAATAGACGGCCAGGATGCGCTGATCGACCAGCTTGGGGTTCATGAACGCGACGGGGCGCCGCCTCGTCTGCGATATGTAGTAGAACACCTCGTTGTCGAAGGTGGCCGTCGTCGACGGACTGCCCAGCGCCAGAAGCACCTGTTCCCGGCTCGAGCCGACCGGAACGAGGTCGAGAGCCTGCTGGTCGATGACGTAACCCTGGGTCAGCGTCTCGCCCGGGGTCAGGCCCGAAAGCGCCTTGGAACTGTTGCAGCCGGAGATGGCTGCCGCCGCCATGACGAGCGACACGCCGGCCGTCTTCGGCAGATGCAAGGACTTGAATTTAGGCGCCTGCAATATCAACTCCCCTGTATTGCCGAGCCGCCACCCGCGCTCGGCATGCTCGCCGGTGAACCTTGAACCGAGCGGCAAAACCGGTAAACCAGCTTCGGCGGCGATGCAACACGGCCGCAGGCGAGGCATCGCCCGGAGACTCAATGTTCCAACGCCTTTTCCGTGGTGCGCGCGGCGCCAATCGTTCGATAACGGAGGCGCTCTACGCGTCAATCGTGGCGGCTGCGCGGCAGGAGCGCTTTTATTCCGACTGGTTCGTCCCCGACACGCCGCTCGGCCGTTTCGAGATGTTGTCCCTGCACATGTTCCTGTTCCAGCATCGGATGCGGCACGAGCAGGGCGCGGCGCGGGACATCGCTCAGAACCTGATCGATGACTTCTTCACCGATGTCGATCATTCGCTGCGTGAACTCGGGATCGGGGATCTCGGTGTGCCGAAGCGCATGAAGAAGCTGGCCAGGATGTATTACGGGCGCACCGCTGCCTATGGCGAAGCGCTCGACAAGGGCGACGAGGAGGCCCTCAAAGCTGCATTGGCCAGAAACATCCGGCCGGATGCCGCCTCGTGGCCCGAATCCGGCCAACTTGCGCGCTATGTTCTGCTCAGTGCACGAGACCTTGCCGCTCAGGACGCGGGTACCATCTCGTCCGGCAAGGTCATCTATCCGGCTCCCGTTCCGGCTTGAAGAGAATGTTCGAAAACGAAGATCGTAGCCCGATATCGTTCATGGCGTCGGTCCAGCGGCTCCCGCAGCGGGGCATGCCGATCGTCATCGAAGCGGACCAGCACCAGCGCGCGGCCCTGGCATCCGCGCATGGTCTGCTGTCGGTCGAGAGCTTCCGCGCCGAACTGCTCGTCGCGCCCTGGAAACGACATGGCGTCAAGGTGAGCGGACATGTGCGTGCCGACATCACCCAGGAATGTATCGTGACGCTGGACCCGCTTACCGCCCGGATCGAAGAAGATGTCGAGGGGCTGTTTCTCCCCGCCGATTCGAAGCTGGGCCGTCTGGGCTTCGAAGGTGGCGGCGAACTGCTGATCGATGTCGACGGTCCGGACATTCCGGAGACCTTCACCGGGGATAAAATCGACGTGGGGGCGCTAGCCGAGCAATTTTTCGGCTTGGGCATCGACCCATATCCGAGGAAATCCGGTGCGGAACTGAAGGCTGAGGATGATGAGGCTCCACCGTCCGAAGCCGAAGGCCCGCTCCAGGAGAAACTGCGACGCCTGATGCGCAAGGAGTAGGCCAGGCAGCGGCCTTGAGATTGGCAGTTGTGCGCCGGACCAAAACCGCTATTTTGCGCCGACTTTCGGCGCCTGGCTGCGCAAGCCCTTGCCTACCCAGCCATCTGCCATGAAAACGGATTAAGCGGATCGTGGACTTGTGATCAGAATCTCAATCGATGCGATGGGTGGTGACCATGGTCCGTCCGTTATCATTCCGGGGTTGATGAAAGTCGCCGAGCGACGTTCGGACGTCCGTTTCCTGATCTATGGCAAGGCCGAAGATGTCCGGCCCATGCTGGAGAAATATCCGAAGGTCGCGGCGGTCAGCGAACTCGTGCATTGCGAGATCGCAGTCCGGATGGACGACAAGCCGAGCCAGGCTCTGCGCCACGGGCGCTGGAAATCGTCGATGTGGAAGGCCATCGATGCCGTCAAGGCGGGGCAGGCCGACTGCTGCATCTCGGCCGGCAACACGGGCGCCCTCATGGCGATGTCGAAGTTCTGTCTTCGCACCATGGCGACGATCGACCGGCCCGCCATCGCGTCCATCTGGCCCACCATGCGCGGCGAGAGCATCGTGCTCGACGTTGGGGCGACGATCGGCGCCGACGCCCATCAGCTGATCGATTTCGCGATTCTCGGTACGGCGATGTCGCGCGCGCTGTTCGGCATAGACCGCCCGACCGTTGGGCTCCTCAACGTCGGCGTGGAGGAGATCAAGGGTCAGGAAGAGGTCAAGGAGGCGGGTCAGCTGCTGCGGGAGGCGGAACTGACGTCGATGAGCTACCACGGATTCGTGGAAGGGGACGATTTCGGCAAGGGCACCGTCGACGTGTTCGTCACCGAAGGCTTTGCGGGCAACATCGCGTTGAAGACGGCGGAGGGTACCGCGCGTTTCATCGGCTCGTTGCTCAGGGACGCGATGGCGCGCACGACCATGGCCAAGATCGGCTATGTGTTTGCGAAGGGCGCGTTCGATCGGCTGCGCGAGAAGATGGACGTCCGAAAGGCGAACGGCGGCGTTTTCCTCGGCCTGAACGGCATCGTGGTGAAGAGCCACGGCGGCACCGATGACGAAGGCTTTGCGGCCGCCGTCGAGCTGGGCTACGACATGGTCCGCAACGGGCTTCTGGACCGCATAGAGGCTGACCTCGACCTCTTTCATGCCCGCCACCCACACAAGATGGCAGCCAGAGCCGCTGCGGAAGACAAGGAATAGAGCCTTCCATGATCAGGTCAGTCGTGCGCGGGATAGGCTCGGCCTTGCCCCGTCGCATCATGAAGAATGCGGATTTCGAAGGCGTGGTCGAAACGTCGGACGAGTGGATCGCCCAGCGCACGGGTATCCGGCAGCGCCACATCTCCGGCGAGGGCGAGACGACCGCTTCGCTCGGTGAAGCGGCGGCCCGCGCCGCGCTGGCGAATGCCGGCATGGGCGTCGAGGATATCGACCTGATCCTGGTCGCGACTTCCACGCCGGACAACACCTTCCCGGCCACGGCCGTCGACATCCAAAATCGCCTCGGCATGCGGCATGGCTTCGCCTTCGACATGCAGGCGGTCTGCTCCGGTTTCGTCTACGCGGTCACCACGGCCGATCTCTACATCAAGGGCGGACTCGCCCGTCGTGTCCTCGTCATCGGATCCGAGACCTTCTCGCGCATTTTGGACTGGACGGACCGGAGCACCTGCGTGCTGTTCGGCGACGGCGCCGGCGCGCTCGTCCTGGAGGCCGGCGAAGGCGAGGGGACGATCGCTGACCGTGGCATCATTGCCGCCAGCCTGCGTTCCGACGGTTCCCACAAGGACAAGCTTTTCGTCGACGGAGGGCCGGGAACGACCGGCACGGTCGGCCATCTGCGGATGGAAGGACGCGAAGTCTTCAAGCATGCGGTCGGCATGATCACCGATGTGATAGAGTCGACCTACGCGCAGGCGGGCATCACCTCGCAGGACATCGACTGGTTCGTCCCGCACCAAGCCAACAAGCGCATCATAGACGCATCCGCCAAGAAGCTCGGTATCGCCGAGGAGAAGGTGGTGACCACCGTCCAGCTGCACGGCAACACCTCGGCAGCTTCCGTTCCGCTTGCGTTGTCCGTGGCGGTGGCCGATGGGCGCATCAGGAAAGGTGACCTGGTTCTGCTCGAGGCCATGGGTGGCGGTTTCACCTGGGGCGCGGTGATCGTACGCTGGTAGTCCCGTTGACAGGGTTCGGACTTACCGGCAGAACTGCCACACCGGGTGCCGCTCGCCACTTGAAGCAGCGGGTTCTCTTATTGACCTAGACTCGTCAATTCCTTAACGTTCTGCCGTTTGTAGCGCTTAATTTGTTGTTTGTTTCGAGGGATGTTGGGACGGTTGCATGGGAGGGAAGACACTTACTCGCGCCGACCTAGCCGAAGCCGTTTACCGCAAGGTTGGTCTGTCCCGAACGGAGTCCGCCGCTCTCGTCGAGTCGGTTCTCGATGAGATCTGCGAGGCGATCGTGCGCGGTGAGACTGTCAAACTCTCCTCCTTTGCCACGTTTCACGTCCGTTCAAAGAACGAGCGCGTGGGACGCAATCCAAAGACCGGGGAGGAGGTGCCCATCCTTCCCCGTCGCGTCATGACGTTCAAGGCATCCAACGTGCTGAAGAGCCGGATCCTGCGCTCGCATCAAAGCGGCAAGGGCAAGGAGCCCAAATAGTCGCCGGATTTCCGGTCATCGTGCTGCATAAGCCGAAGGGTGGTGCCTTCACCGCTTGAATATCGGCGTGCAAACCGCTGTTATAGGTAGCGATTCGGAATTCGAACACAGGGGCCTGGCCATGGACAAGAGCCCGGATGCCTTCCGCACCATCAGCGAAGTGGCCGACGATCTCGATCTTCCACAGCACGTCCTGCGCTTCTGGGAGACGCGCTTCACCCAGATAAAGCCGATGAAGCGGGGCGGTGGGCGGCGCTATTACCGTCCCCAGGATGTCGAACTGATCAAGGGCATCCGCCACATGCTCTACGAGCAGGGCTATACGATCAAAGGCGTGCAGAAGCTCCTGCGGGAGAATGGCAACCAGTTCCTGATCGCGGTGGCGAGCGGCGACCGGTCGGCCATACAGGCGATCGCCGAGCGCAAGGCGGCCGAAGCCGTTCCGCTGACGCCGGCTGCCCGGCCGCCCCAGTCCGAGGACGAGGTACTGGTTGGCGAGGCGAGAGCCAAACCTCGCCGCTTCTTCGGCTTGGGAAAGACGGACGACGACGGTCCGGTGCAGCCGGGAGACAGCAAGCTCTCGCGCGACAATCGCGCGCTGCTTCAGGAAGCCTTGTTCGACCTCCTGGAATGCAAGCGCTTGCTCGACCAGGTTCGTTGACCGCCCGCAAGCCGGACGTAAAGCTTGGGATGATCGGTCTCGTTACCGGGTGCAGGCCTGCGCGAGCGACGCAGCGCCAGGCCATGCACGAGCAGCGTGAGAGAGGATACTCGGGAAAGCGCTGGCGCGCGCCGAGGTCGAGGCGGCCGAGGCCGGCGCCCTTTGTTGCCTGAGAGGCGCCGGCCCGGCGGTCCAAGTCAGGTCCGCCACACCCCTTGAAACCACGCGCAACGGCCGAACGGATATTCCGTCATCGCGGACTTGGTGACTCGGGAAATTGCTTTGCCGCCCCGCGACGCCGCTATTGCTGCTTTCCGGTAGCGCGTTGGTCCAGCAGTCTCGCCATGGTTGCGCCTCGTTCGGCACTGACGCGCTCGTAAGTGAACTTTTGAGCATCCTCGGATATTCGGGCGCCATAGCGCCTGCGGAGATCCGCGTCGTTGGCCAGGCGCCGCAGGGCGAGGGCAAGCGCCTCGATGTCTCCCGGCGGGACGATCAGTCCGTTTTTGCCGTGCTGCACGATCCGTCCGCCGCCCATCGGCGTTGCGATGACGGGTAGGCCACAGCCGCCGGCTTCCATGGTGACTTGCGGGCACCCCTCTTCCAGCGACGGAAACACGAATATATCCGACTCCCTATAGAATGGCGTAATCGCATCCGAGTAGGGGAAATGGCGCACCCGGCCTGTCCGGGTTGAGCGATCTACGAAAGGCCGCAGGACGGGTTCGACATCACCGACAAGAATGAGTTCACCGTCCACGCCGCTCCGCTCCCATCCCTGAAGCAGTTCGGGTACGCCCTTGCGCACGCACAACATGCCCACGAAGAGGACGCGGACAGTGCGCTTCTCGCCCAGCAAATTACTGGCCGGCCCCGCGAACCTCGCTGGGAACCATCCGTAGCTGGCGGGCAGAATGCGTCTTTCATCGACGCCGGCGTCCCGGAGCGACTGTTCCACGCCAGGTCCTGGAGCGACGATGTAGTCGTAGAGTTGGAGCTCCTCTTTTTCCGATTCCGCGCTTTCCCACGTGATCGGAGCCGCCTGCGTGAGCCCCCATTTGGCATAGGCGCTATCAAGGATCCGCTTCGCCGTTCCCATGCTCGTGTTGATCATCTCGCGCACGCTCAAGATGCCTTTCTCGCGCGCCGAACGAATCAGGTGCTGGGGAGAGCCTGGCCAGAAATAGGCCACCGTCCGATCAGGGTCCGCATCGCGCAGCAATGGCACGAAACACTTGTCGAGCCGTTCTCGCGCCTGTCGCTCGATCATCGACCAGGGCAATCGGGACAGCGGGAAGGGCAGCGCCTCCACTGCTTCGATTCTTTCGGGCAGGGACTTCCGGGCCCGCGGCGTCACGAGAACAGGTGAAAGACCTGCGGAAGGGAAACCTGCGATGACTCTGACACAGGTTTCCGTCCAGCCTGATCCCACATAGGGGAGAGGGCAGCACACGATGCACTGCAGGCCGGCCATCGCGGATTTCTGCCGCCGGGGAAGTCGGGCATGATACGTTGCGGCAAGCTTTCGTTCGTTTGGGCTTCTATGCACGGCAGTAGAGCCTTGAGAGGGAGGGAGCCGTTGATCTGCGTTGTGCTGCGGTGAGTTGCTGACCCGATCGGTGGAATTGCCGCTAAACTGACATCGCCAGGGCGCATTCTCCTTGTCCACACGTCCGACGGGTGGCCGGAAAGAAGTGCGCGGGGGAGGTCTCGCGCGCAACGACCATCTCGCCACGATGGAGCGAACGGGCGTGAGGGCCAATCGTGCGGTGATCGCGGGTCGTCGGACGAGGAGGAGATGCGCCTCACCGATATCGATCTTGCGCTGCAGCGCCGCTGCCAGCGTGCATCCCGGCGACATGAACGGCATGCGCAGGCGGACCGGACCGGCTGCAACTCCGACAGGCTGCGACTCATCTGGGTGGTGCCCGCCCGCATGGCATCGCGACCGGGTGCCGAACTCCAGGCGATCGCCGGCGGGCGTACATAAGGGGCAACCGGATCCAGGAGGTTCCGGCGGAGCATCTATATCCGGCGCAAGCGCGAAGAACGCATCAACGTCCGCGCCAAGCTCCAGCAGGTCGAGATGATTGTCGCCTATCATTAGGTACACCTCGTCATCGATCCCTAGGCCATGGTTCATCTCGATCATCAGGCCATCCCCTAAGGTTCTGCCGGAAGGCCGCGTTGCGGCCTTCTCGGTGCATCTGCGCCAGTCTTCGGCTTTGGCGTTCGTCCGGAAGGCACGGCCTTGCCATCGGCCCGATGTGATTGCGCTTTCGTCTCGAGCAGCCAAAAGCCGCTGCCGAGCATGAAGGTGAAGAATGAGTAGGAGGTTTCCCAGAGATAGACGGCCCATCCGGTCATGAAGAAGCTGGCCATCGTGACGACATATGCGAGCCGATAGGTGGCGATCCGCTCGTCGGAGATCGGCACCCGGCCTATGGCAAACACCGCGGAGAAAAATGCCAGCAGGATGAAGAAGCCGGCTGGCATGCCGTGCCGGACCGAGTCGATGATCCAGTGCATGTCGATGCTCGGCGTCAGCCATGTGGGCTTGTCCCAAGGACCGAACCCCACGCCCCAAAGGGGATGGTTGAGGATTGACTGCGTGCCGTATTGCCAGGTCAGCGTTCGGATGTAGGCCGAAGCCTCGTCGAAGGCGAAATAGCCGATCAGGATGACGGGAAGCGACCTGTTGGCGAAGAGCTCCACGAAAATAACCATGCCGAGTCCGCCCAGCGCCATGATCGTCCATTTTCGCGGAAAGCTGCGCAGCGCCCTGTTCCAGCCCAGCAAGACAAACTGCCCGACCATCGACGTGATCGGACCCGAGGACAGGGCCAGGAAAGCGGTGATGAAGACTACGCCGGATCGCAGACATCGCTCATAGGTCGATCTGCCGTATCCGAGCACCAGATGGGTCAATGTCAGCGTGCTGGCGACGGCCACGCCGAAATGGATCGGATGGATGTTGTTGCCCTGGACGCGATCGAGGCCCCAACGTAGAGGCATGTCGACGTCCACATAGGTGGGGAGTACCATGCTGAACAACCCTAGGGTCAGGTTGTTGCCGGTACTGGTCTCATAGAGTGCGAAGGGAAGCAGGATCGCGGCTATCGCGAACAGCAGCTTCGCGATCTGCAGGAAGTGCTCTTCTCGCCGGACGTAGCATCGTGCCAGCAAATATCCGCCCATGGTCTCGATGAAGAGCATTCCTGCCGGCTCGATCGTGGTTTCGAAGCCGTGCACAACCGCCATTGCCAGCGCGCACCATCCGCAGAACAGGAGCAAGGCGACATCGGTGAGCCTGATCCGGCCAGCCTTGCCCATCAGCCACTGGAAGAAGCAGATCGGCAGCATGATCAGCAAGACGAGACGGTAGGGTGCCAGGCGAAGGTCGCCGACAGAGAAGATCCAGGGGATTTGCAGGGCGACGAGAAATATGGCGGCGGGCAGCGGAAGCGGACTTTGCGCCGCCTTGACGGTCTCCTTCGTTTCACTCGCTCGCGGAACCGCCTCGGCGACCGCCTCAGCCGACGTGACGTGCCGTGACCAGCGGCTCGCCGCTGCCGTTTCGCTTGAAGGCCGCGGCCGAGCATAGGGGCTCGCCACGGCGACTGCCATTCGGTTCGGGTGGTCCCGCATGACCGGCGTCCCGTTGGGTCGTCTGGAACCACCTTCAAGGTTTTCGAGATAGGCCGGAACTTCGATCTTAGGCTGTAGCTCATCCTTTCGGGTGAGCTTGCCGCAGCGGCGGCTTGGTGCCAGCATCTAACCCGCGCAGTTGCCTGCCTGAAATGCCCTGGCATCAACGGCCGTCGGACCGGGGAACTGATCTATTCGTCGCTATGGAAATGGCACCCATTTGTCCGGGCTGGACACGGTGCAAATGGTCGGAGTGGCGGGATTCGAACCCACGACCCCTTGACCCCCAGTCAAGTGCGCTACCGGGCTGCGCTACACTCCGGACCGCGGAGAGCCTTAGAAGAGCAGACGTTTGGAAGCAAGGGCGAAAATGCCGTTCTTGGCCGAAATGGGTTGCGTCGAGGTGGACGAAATCCGGTCAGTAGGCGTTTTCCGTGTCGAGCAGGCGCACGGGCGTCAGGAACAGGATCTGCAGATCGAACCAGAGCGACCAATTCTCGATGTAGAACAGGTCGTACTGCGTTCGCATCTTGATCTTTTCGTCCGTATCCATCTCGCCGCGCCAGCCATTGATCTGCGCCCAGCCCGTCACGCCGGGCTTCACCCTGTGGCGCGCGAAGTACCCGTCGACGACCTCGTTGTAGAGCAGGTTGTGGGATTGGGCGGCGATCGCGTGCGGGCGCGGTCCGACGAGCGACAGGGAACCGAAGAGCGCGTTGAAGAATTGCGGCAGCTCGTCGATCGAGGCCTTGCGGATGAAGCGGCCCACGCGAGTCACCCGGGGATCTCCCTTGGTTACCGGCCGCACCGCCGTCGGATCGGCTTGCTCCGTATACATCGAACGGAACTTGAAGACCTCGATCACCTCATTGTTGAAGCCATGCCGCTTCTGCTTGAAGAGTACAGGCCCCTTGCTGTCCAGCTTGATGGCGATGGCGGTGACGATCATCACCGGTGACAGAAGCACGATGAGCAGAAGGCTGAAGACGATGTCGAACGCGCGTTTCGCGACCGAGTCCCAGTCGTTGATGGGCTTGTCGAAGACGTCGAGCAGCGGCACGGCGCCGATATAGGAGTAGGAGCGGGGGCGGAACTGGAGGTGGCTGGCATGCGCCGACAGGCGGATGTCGACCGGCAACACCCAGAGCTTCTTGAGCAGCGACAGCACGCGCGTCTCCGCCGTCAGCGGTAGCGACACGATCAGCATGTCGATGCGGGCGATACGTGCAAATGTTATGAGCTCGGAAACATTCCCGAGCTTGGGGTAGCCCGCGACGAGTGGTGGGGAGCGGCGATCGTCGCGGTCGTCGAAGATGCCGCAGATGCGGATGTCGTTAAACGGTTGCTGCTCGATCGAGCGGATCAGAGCCTCGGCCGGTTTGCCGCCGCCAACGATGACGGCACGGCGCTCGATACGCCCGTCGCGGGCCCAGCGCTTGAGGAGCCGCGCAAGGACGAGCCGAGGCAGGACGAGCAGCACGGCGCCCGTCACGAGGAAGCTCGCAAACCACACGCGCGAGAAATCGTCGGCAAGCTTGAGGAAGAACCCAGCGAGAGCGAAGAGAGCGAGCGTGCCGGCCCAGACGAGCACGATGCGCGTCAGGTTCGGAACGGGCCTCATCAAAGCCGGCAACTGGTAGCAATCGTTGACGTCGAGCAGGATCACCGCCAGCAGCGCCGAGCCCAGGATGACCACCGGGTAGTGCCAATTCAGTTCCGTGCCGAGCCCGACATAGTTGACGAACAGGATCGCTCCGGAGAGCGACAGGAGGGCGACCTCCACCAGGCGCAGGATCCCGCTCACCATCACCGGGGACATGGTGTCGCGGCGATACTGGGCGGCAACGTTGCGCGCGACCTCGCTCAGTTGCGGCTGGTCGGCGCCGCCTGCATTGCTGTTGGTTGTCGCCGGAAAGCGCTCTGCCCGCTTGATCTCGTCCATGGCCGCGCTCTAGCCCTCCGCCTCGGTTCGGGTAGCAGAGGACAGCTAAGAAAGCCTTGATCGTGGGACCGGCATTCGAAATGTGCTTGGGGACTCAAGCAGCCGAAGGAACTGCGCGATACACGTCAGAAGAGGCGCTCGCGGACATAGACCGTGTCGCCCGGAAGCAGCGGGTCCGTGGTCCGGACCCTGCCGGTGATCACTTTCCCGTTGATGTCGCGGGTAATGTCGACGCTCGCCTGGTTGGCACGGGCGCTGTAGCCACCGGCCATGGCGATCGCCTTCTGCACCGTCAGCCCCGGCACGTAGGAATACTGCCCCGCCGCTCCGACCTCGCCCATGACGAAGACCGGCCGGTAGCGATCCACTTCCACGGAAACGTCGGGATCGCGCAGGAAGCCGTCGCGCAGCTTGGTGGCCAGCGCGGCTTCGACCTGCTTGACCGTGTGGCCGCGCGCCGCGATCGACCCGACCAGAGGGAATGCGATGTAGCCTGCCTGATCGACGCTGTAGGTGTTCGTCAGTTCCTCCTGCTCGTAGACCGTGACTCGGATACGGTCTCCGGCGCCCAGCCGGTAGGGCGCGTCCAGGGCCTTGTGGAAAGCTTCAGGGGCGGGACGATAGCCCGAGCAGCCGGAGGTTGCCAATCCGGCGAGCAGCGCAAAAACGAAGAGCGAAAGCCTGTTCATTGACGGAAGCGAACCTTCGCGCTGGCGCCGGCCGCGCCGGCAGACTCTGAAATCCAGTTCGTTATCCGCTTATTAGGGTTAATGGCGGGTAAAGCGGCGCAGGGCGGGCATGGGGACCCTTGAGACGGTCCGAGGCCATCGGAACAGCAGCCCCGGCCGCCTTCCTTAACGCCCCGGTTACCATGTCGAGCTAATTTCCCCGTCGGTGGACCGCCGTTGCTGGCGCCGGGATCAACGCAGCGACTGAAGCTGCGAAGACATCGAGGGATTTGATGCGTAATCCATTCGCACGTCGAAAGGACCAGGCAGCGCCGAGCCCGGCTGCGGCAGAGGTGGCTCCTGACGAGGGCAGGGCGGCTTTCGAGGCCGGCCTGACGCCAGCGAGCATCGAAGATGCCGCGGAGATGCTGATTGCGGGCGGCGCCACCAAGGCGCTGTTCGTCTCGCCCGACGGCGACGAGGGAGCGGCAGTCGCTGTACTCGTCGCGCGCGAAGTCTCCGACGCCGGCCTGCGCGTCGTCATCCTCGATCTGACCGTGTCGGGTGCCGTGTCGCGCGCGACACTCGAAAGCGTGAACCACGTAGGCGTCACCGATCTGCTGGTTTCAGAGGCGGGCTTTACCGAGGCCGTTCACGTCGACCACTATTCGGATTGCGATATCCTGCCAGTCGGCACGGCCGATCCCGTCCGCGCCATGCAGGCTTCGGCACGCCTGCCGGTCATCGTCCGGTCGCTGACCTCGGCCTACGACCTTGTGGTGGTGGAGTGCGGGGCGACGGATGCGGATGGCATCAGGGCGCTTCTGGCTGAAGGGACCGAGATGCTGGTCAGCGCCGTCGAGATGGACGACAGAACCGTAGCGACCGCGGCGCAATTGCGCGACCTCGAGCATGGCCGGGTCACGGTCGTGTCCTTGCCTGACGGAGAAATCCCGCTTTCGGCAAGCCGGTCGGATGGGACAGTCGAGACGTCGGCGAAGAGCGCCCGCGGGCAATCTAGCTCTTCGGCCTCGGCGGCAGCATCAGCCACTTGATGATGCCCATCGCCGGCAGCACCCAGAGCACGCCGGTGAGCGTGAAGAATGCCAGATGGACGAGCGGCCCAGATTCGGAAAGCTGGGCGACCGCCACGATCGTCGCGACGACGGCATAGACAAGCACAAGGGCGATCAGCAGGAACGTCCCTATGAGCTTCTTCACACGGATCGGCATGTCGGCTCCTTCGGCCTCCGCTTAGTTCTTTGCCGCGGGGCGCGCAACCTCGCTTGAGCGGGATGCGGCTTGCGCGACGGCTTGTCGCTGCCGGGCCTGCCTTGCAAGGTCGTCGCCTTTGGTCCACCTATCCGCGCCATGGAGCAGACGCCGATCACCCCTTCGTCCGGAACGCTGCGCGACGAGCGCGAAAGGCTGCTTGCCAACCGCGCCCTCGTGCGCGGCTGGCTGTATGCCGTGCTTCTGCTGCTGGTGGCGCTCGTGCTGGTCGGCGGCGCCACGCGCCTGACTGAATCGGGCCTTTCGATCACCGAATGGAAGCCGATCCACGGCGTCGTGCCGCCCCTGAGCGAGGCCGAATGGCAGGAGGAGTTCGATCTTTACCGCCAGATCCCGCAGTACCAGCAGATCAACAGGGGCATGAGTCTCGAGGAGTTCAAGTACATCTTCTGGTGGGAGTGGGCGCACAGGCTGCTGGCGCGGGCCGTCGGCTTCGTCTTCGCCCTTCCGCTCGTCTTCTTCTGGGCGACCCGCCGGATAGAGCCGGGCCTTGGACCCAAGCTCGTGGGTCTGCTGGCCCTGGGCGGACTGCAAGGGGCGGTGGGCTGGTGGATGGTAGCCTCGGGCCTGGCCGAGCGGACGGATGTCAGCCAGTACCGGCTGGCCATGCATCTCACGCTCGCCTTCGTCATCTTCGCGGCCATCATGGTCGTCGCGCGTGGCCTGGCGCCGCATTCCGCGCCACCGGCGGATCGCGGTACGCAGAAATTTGCGGGCTGGCTGGTGCTGGCCGTGCTGTTCCAGAGTTTTCTTGGCGCGCTGGTCGCCGGCACCAATGCCGGGCTGACCTACAACACCTGGCCGCTGATGGACGGCGCCATAGTCCCGTCCGACCTCTTCGTCATGAGCCCGGCCTGGGTGAATTTCTTCGAGAACGTGAAGACCGTTCAGTTCGTGCACAGGGCAGGGGCCTATGCCGTGTTCGCGCTGGCGCTGTGGCACATGATCGCCGTGCGTCGCCGCCTGCCCGGCACCACGCATGCGCGCCGGGCGCTGGTGCTGTTCCATCTCGTCCTTCTGCAGGCGATCATCGGCATCGTGACGCTCTTGATGCACATGCCGCTGCACTGGGCGCTGACGCACCAGTTCGTGGCGCTCGTCGTCCTCGGCTTCGCGGCGGCCCATTGGCGCGGGACGAAAGGCCCGTATCCCTTGCCGACGGAGATCAGGGTCGCGCGCTGACGGCGGATGTCTCGACGGCGAAGCCGCGCTTCAGCGAATTCGCCACGGTCGATATCTCGGCGGCACGCGCGATGACCGCGCTTACATCGACGGCCGGATCGGCGGCCATGGCGCGCACCCGCATGGTCGCGCGCGTTGCGATCAGGGGTGATCCTTCCAGTTCGAGGTCCACCTCGACTTCGATCTCCGCAAGGTCGATGCCCATGTCGTGCGAGACGTAGCGCAGGTCGTTGCAGAAGCAGCCGCCGATCGCGAGCGCCAGAAGCTGGCCTCCGTTGAAACCAAGCCCCATGCCGCCCGCCTTGCCCTCGGGGCGGTCGACGACGATCGTGTGGCCGCCGGTCCATCCGGCTGCGGCTTCGATGCCCGGGATGTTGCGCAGATGCACCGTCGCACTGGCCATGCGCTGCCTCCCTAGAGCCCGAGCATGATATCCATGTTCTGCACCGCGGCTCCCGAGGCGCCTTTACCGAGATTGTCGTAAACCGCCACCAGCAGCGCCTGCGCGCGGGCATCGTTGGCGAATACATGCAGCTTCATGCGGTTGGTGTCGTTGTAGCTTTCGGGATCGAGCGACGGCGTCCGCTCCAGTGCCTCGAACGGGGCAACCTCGACGGCCGAATTCGTCAATCCTGCATAGTGGTCGGCGATCGCGGCGTGCAATTCGGCGCCGGTCGGCACGCGCTCCAGGGTGGCCAATTGCAGCGGCACGGCCGTCAGCATTCCTTGCGCGAAATTGCCGACGACGGGCTGCATCATCGGGTCGCGCGACAGGCCGGCATAGCGCTTGAGCTCCGGCACATGCTTGTGCTGGAAGGTCAGCCCATATGGCAGGAATTCCGGCGCGTCGTCGCCTTTGGCCTCGTAGTCCTCGACCATCTGCCGGCCGCCGCCCGAATAGCCGGAGATGCCGTTCATCGTGACCGGAAAGTCGGCCGGGATCAGGCCGGCCTTGACCAGCGGGCGCAGCGTGGCGATCGGCCCCTGCGGCCAGCAGCCGGGATTGGCGACGAATTGCGCTCGGCTGATCGCCTCGGCCTGGGCTGCGTCCAGCTCGGCGAAGCCATAGGCCCAGCCCTCGGCGGTGCGATGCGCCGTCGAGGCGTCGATGACGCGAGTGCCGGCGTCGCCGATCAGCGCCACGCTCTCCTTCGCCGCATCGTCAGGCAGGCAGAGAATCGCGATGTCGGCCTCGCGCAGGAAATCGGCGCGTGCCTGCGGGTCCTTGCGCTGCTCGACCGGGATGGAGATCACCTCGATGTCGTCGCGTCCGGCAAGCCGCGACCGGATCTGGAGCCCGGTCGTGCCGTGTTCGCCGTCGATGAAAATTTTCGGTTTCATGTGGCTCAGGAAAATCCAATCAATCCAGATCTATATGCCGCTCGCATGATTCTCGTCATGAGGCGCATGATGCCCATCGGCGAGCCTCGCTTTCCTTTCGGCCAGCAGCCCGAGATAGTGCATGGCGACGGTCGCGCCGGCGATGGCCGTTATATCGGCGTGGTCATAGGCCGGCGCAACCTCGACGACGTCGGCGCCGACGATGTCGACCTGAGTCAGCTGCCGGAGAACCGAGAGGATTTTTGCCGTCGACGGACCGCCCGCCACCGGGGTGCCGGTGCCCGGCGCGAAGGCCGGGTCCAGGCAATCGATGTCGAAGGTGAGATAGGTCTTCTTGCCGCCGGTGCGCTCCACGATCGCATAGGCGATGTCGACCGCCCGCATCTCCTCCAGCTCGTGGCCATATATGATCCTGATCCCGCAATCCTCCGGCGCGTGCGTGCGAATGCCGATCTGGATAGATCGATCCGGATCGATGATGCCGTCCTTCACCGCCCGCGCAACGAAGGAGCCGTGGTCGATGCGCTTGCCGTCGTCGAACCAGGTGTCCTGGTGCGCATCGAACTGCACCAGTGCCAGCGGCCCGTGGATCGCCGCATGGGCCTTGAGCAGCGGCCAGGTCACGAAATGATCGCCGCCCAGCGACAGCAGGAAACCTCCGGACCTCAGGAGTTTCGCCGCTTCCCGCTCGATGGTGCCGGGCGTCTTCTGGTGGTTTCCGGGGTCTAGCAGGCAGTCGCCGTAGTCCACCACCGCCATGGTCTCGAAGAGCTGACGATTGAACGGGTATTGCGGATCGTTGTCGAAGATCGCGGCGGCGCGGCGGATCGCCTGGGGTCCGAAGCGGGCGCCCGGCCGGTTGGTCACCGCGGCGTCGAAAGGGATGCCCCAGACGATGGCGTCCGCGCCCTTGACGTTCTTGGTGTATCGCCGCCGCATGAAGGAGAGTGCGCCCGCATAGGTCGGGTCGTCCGCGCGGCCAACGTTCCTGGTCGCGGTGAAGGCGTGATCCATCGTGCGTGCAGGCATCGCGACCCCTCTCTGTCGTGGCGTGCCTTCTTATTCGACATTCTTTTCGCAATTGCGACCACTTTTTGCGCTGCGGCACGGCGGGCGCAGTGGTGCCGCGAGCGCACGGGCGCGACAGGGAACTGGAGCTACCCGTGCAACCCAGCGGGGTCACCACTGGCGCCACACTGGCCTGGGCGGAGGTTGTGCCACCGTCAAAGCCGCCGTCCGTGCCGTGTCGTAAGCCGGCGGCGTTCACGGTGGTGTCACGGCCGATCTCTATCGCTCCGCACGACCCTGGTATGCGGGAGCGATTCTGATGCGAAAAGCCATTCTTGCAGCGGCGCTGCTGGCCTTCACCGTCGGCCAAGCGGCGACAAGCGAGACCGTTGCCGGCGACCTGCGTGCCGGCGCACCCAGCCGCATCGCCGAAATCCGCGAAAGGCTGCAGAACGCCAACCGCTGGCGTGACCATGTGATGGTCGTCGCGCATCGCGGCGGCGGGCTTGCCCAACGCGCGAGCCTGTTCCCGGAGAACTCGATCGCCGCCGTGCGCGACGCGATCGGGCTGGGTGCCGAGATGGTGGAACTCGACGTCCAGAAGTCCGCGGACGGCGTGTTCGTCGTCTTCCACGACAGCTGGCTGGACCGTACGTCGACCTGCAGGGGCGAGGTCGCGAAGCGGACCATCTCGGACCTGCGCCGGTGCCGGCTCGTCATCGAAGGTACGGGCGAGGTGACCGGCGAGCCGATCCCGACGCTCGCCGAGATGCTCGAGGTCACGCGAGGAAAGATCTTCGTCAATGTCGACAACAAGCTGGAGCCGGCCGACCTGCCGGCCATCGTCGCCGTGGGGCGCGCGATGGGCGTTGAAGACGAAGTCGTCATCAAGGCCAATATCTGGGACGACGCCCGCATCGCCAAGCTGAAGGACGTGCTGTCGGCGGTGGGCCATGGACCGGTCTTCATGCCGATCATCGCCGACGACGCGGTGCGCGACGCAGGCCTGGTCGAGACCGTCACCAGCGCCTTCGACGCGGACGCCGCCGAGCTGATCTCCTGGCACAAGGGCGGCGAGCCGATGACCAGCGACGGCGGCCCGCTGTTCGGTGCGCGGGCGAGGGCGGTCGCCGCCCGCGGTGACTGGCACCTCTGGGTCAACACCTATGCCATCGTCAACAAGCCCGCCGGCATGCTGTCCGGTGGCCGCGGCGACCAGCTCGCGACGGTCGCATCCATGCCCGCCGAGGCTTTCGGGTTCTGGGTCGACCGGGGCGCGACGATCATCCAGACCGACGAGCCGAAAGCAGCGATCGAGTGGCTGGAGGCGAACGGTTACAGGGTGCCTTACCGGCAGGATCCGGTCGAGACGGCTGGCACTAACTGAGAATGGCTATCTAGAATTGGCCTTGCTCGATCAGCTCACTACCTTGTTATGGGGGAGGTAGTCGAGAATGACGATGACGATCAGCACCCAACCCACGCACTAGGTCAAAGGGCTGCTTGACAGCCAGAAGCCAAGCAAATGATGTTGCCGCTTTACTAGAGCGGCGGCGTTGTTGCTCCGTCGCCTGGTTCTCAAGGGTGGAGGCTGGTTTAGGTGGACTTGGCCTTCCCAGACCAGTATCCTTGGGCTCCCCTTGTCGCCTTGGCGCTAGTCATTTTCGTCGGGCAGGAGAGAACGAGGCGGTGAACAAAGGGCTGGCTGCGGACTCGGGCGATAGTCCGTCGAATTGGTTTCTGCTGGTGGTTCTGATACTACGGATTATCTGCTCAAGGTGTCGTACCGCTGCGCCGGGGACGACTATCTGGCGATAGCGAGCAACTGGTTTGCAGTCAGCACTAAATGCAGGCTAGGCGACCATGTATGGGTGCTGGTGAACCCGCCTGACCCTGAATCTTGCATCTTGTACTACTGATCGTCACTGTCGACGTTCGCCAACGAAAAAGGCCGCCCGGAGGCGGCCTTTCCAAATATGATCGCCAGAAACTGGCCTCGGAAAACTTAGCGCTTCGAGAACTGGAAGCTGCGGCGGGCCTTTGCCTTGCCGTACTTCTTGCGCTCGACCACACGGCTGTCGCGGGTGAGGAAGCCGCCCTTCTTGAGCACCGACCGCAGGCCCGGCTCGTAGTAGGTCAGCGCCTTGGAGATACCGTGGCGCACCGCGCCGGCCTGGCCCGACAGGCCGCCGCCGATGACGGTCGCGACGATGTCGAACTGGCCGCCGCGATTGGTCGCGACGATCGGCTGCTGAAGGATCATCTGCAGGACGGGACGGGCGAAATAGGCCTCGAACTCCTTGTCGTTGACGACGATCTTGCCGGAGCCGGGCTTCACCCAGACACGCGCGATGGCGTTCTTGCGCTTGCCGGTGGCGTAGGCGCGGCCCTGCTTGTCGAGCTTCTGGACGTGGACCGGGGCGGCCGGCTGCGTGCCGGTGGCGGTGCCGAGGTCTGCCAGAGAGGAAAGGTCAGCCATCTTACTGGGCCCTCTTGTTCTTGGAGTTCATCGCCGCGACGTCGAGAGTCTCGGGCTGCTGGGCGACATGCGGATGTTCGGCGCCGGCATAGACGCGGAGGTTCTTCATCTGACGGCGGCCGAGCGGGCCGCGCGGGATCATGCGCTCAACCGCCTTCTCGACGACACGCTCGGGAAAACGGCCCTCGAGCAGCTGGCGCGCGGTGCGCTCCTTGATGCCGCCGGGATGGCCGGTGTGCCAGTAATAGACCTTGTCGGTGTATTTCTTGCCGGTGAGCGCGACCTTGTCGGCATTGATGACGATGACGTTGTCGCCGTCGTCGACATGCGGGGTGAAGGTCGGCTTGTGCTTGCCGCGGAGACGGTTGGCGACGATGGAGGCGAGACGGCCGACGACGAGACCCTCGGCGTCGATCAGCACCCACTTCTTCACCACGTCCGCAGGCTTCTGCGAAAAGGTTGCCATGGTTCTGCTTTCTGCTGGACCCTGCACCGCCATGGATGTCCAAAAGGGCTGCAAGGCGTTTCTTGTTGCTTGGCTTGGCCGGCAACCCGCGAGGGTGCCGCCAATAAGGAAACGGCGGCCGGGAGGGCCGCTGTTCCGGTGCTGCTTATAAGGGTGGTGCACAGCGTCGTCAAGCGACGTCTGGATGGGAAAAGCCAGTAAATACAACGGCCTAATGATGCGGTATTATTTTACCACATCATGCGATTGGCGGTTTGCTGGCTAGCCGCTCACTCGGAATCGTGCTGCGGCGGCGGCTCGTTGGGGCGGATCACCGGCGTCTTGCCCGCGTCCGGCGGCGGCTCGGTCATCTCGCCGTCGCCGACCACAGGCGGCTTGAGCACGCCGTTGCAGTCGTCCAAGGTCTCGGTGAGCGATTGTTCCTGCCCGGGCTGCTGCGCGTCGGCAGACTCCGCTCCCGAGGAAGGCTGCTCGACACGGCATTTGTCGCCGGGTGGGGTGGCGGGGTCGCCCTGTGCGCCTGCGGTGGCCGCGAAGCCGAAAACGCCGATGGCGAAGGCGATCGTACGGATCGTTGGCAGATGTTTCATATTGTCCCAACCCTGTGGGCCGCAGAATGGTTCCCGGCAACGCGGGTTGAGACCCGCCTGCCAGGCCGGAGCGTGGCAGGCGGGGCGCCTCAGGCCCCGATCGGCGGGCCGAGGACCATCGTGCCGTAGCCGGCCGCCATCTCGGCGATTTCGACCGGGGACAGGCCGCCGAGCTTCGTGAAAAGCTCCTCCACCCCGCCGGGCGTGAAGACCGCGATCATGCGGACATCACGGTCGGTGGCGTTCTTCCATGCATGCGGGACACCGGCCGGTATGTTGACGACCGACCCCGGCGCGGCCTCGAACAGCTCTTCGCCGAGCGCAAAGGTCGGCCGGCCCGACAGCACCCAGAAGAATTCGTCCTCGGCGTGCGTATGAAGGGGAGCCGCGGCGCCCGGACTGGCGATCGTCTCCATGACGGAGTAGCGACCGCCGGTTCTCGCGGCCGGGACCCGGATCGAAACCTTTTCGCCTGGTATGGCCTCGTGCCAGCGAGCGTGGGGGGCCTGCTCGATGAAGGCCTCTGCCTCCGCGCCGATATGTTTCGATTGCATCACTGTCATCTCTAATTTCCTCTGCAGTTGCGGCCGGGCTGCTCTAGCGGCGCCATGCGCGCGGCGATTGGCGGATCCTTGCGAAAACGGGACGATCCTGCGGCGTTCTTCGGGCGCGCTCGCGGGTCTCGGCCATGGCACGGGCCGCCTCTTCGATACGGTACGGCTCGACGCCGATGTCGCGCAGGATACGCGCGTCGAGGGTGCGCAGCTCCCGCACGGACCTGGCGACGGCGCGCTCGCGCGCGATCGCCGCCGAGAGCCGCCTTGCGAAATGCGCCACGGCACGTACGATGCGGCCCGGCTCCGGAAGGGCGGCACGCCTGCTGTGCCGGGCGCGACGGCCCGCCGTGTGGTTCAGGGTCATGATCAGTCTCCGAAATTTTCTCGCGTTGGGAATGCCGCCCCGCCCGACGGCGCCGCCAGGGGCGGCCGTCAGCAGCGAGGGATAGAGCGCGCGAGTCCGGGTGGATTGACCGATCCGATCGCCCGTAGGCTTTTCGTGCGGTCAGGCCGCCAGGCGATTGCGGCGCCAGGCGCCCGGCGTGTCGCCGGCGTTCCGCGTAAAGACACGGGTGAAATGACTTTGATCCGAGAAGCCGGAAGCCACTGCTATCTCGGCGAGCGACAGGCCCGGCTCCTTGAGCATGGTCTTGGCATGCTCGATCCGGCACCCCTGCAGCCAGGCGTGCGGGGTGATACCCGTGGAAGACTTGAAGGCGCGCGAGAAATGCGCCGCCGAAAGGCCGCACTCGCGCGCGATCGCGGTGACCGAAAGCTCTCCTGCGAGGTTCGATGCAATCAGATCCTTCGCTCGCCGCAGCTGCCACGGCGCGAGTCCGCCGATACGCTTGCGCTGCGCGTCTCGCATGCCGCCGTAGCAGCGGGCGAAATGCGCGTGGAGCGCCAGGATCAGGTGATCGACGAACAGCTGGCTGGCTTCCTCCGAACGCTCATTGAGCGCCACCATGGTCTGCTTGAGGTGGTCGAGGATCGGATCGCCCGTATCCCAGCCGTCGGTTGCGTGCAGTCCGTCGATCGGCGGCGAATCGGCCTCGTCGGCGATGTCGTGCAGCGCGGAACGCGGGATGTGCAGATGCAGATTGTCGAGCGGACCGTGGATGCGGCAGCTCGGCTCAGCGCTCAGATCGGCAAAATTGAAGGAATTGGCCGGGCCGGGCTCGCCGTGCACCGGGGCGCCGCCGAACTCGTAGACATGCGCGGGTCGCTCGATGAGCTGGATGATGGCGACGAAGGCATCGTCCCTGACGCCGCGATAAACCCGCTCCGCGCTACCATCGTGCCGGAAACGCGCCAGCGTCAGAGTGGAGTTGCGGTAGCGGGTGCGGAGGACCTTGCCTGTGGGCTGGACGTCCCTGACCCAGAAGATGTCGCGATTGGTCTGCATGGCGGCGGCATAGGTGCGGATTGTTTCCGCAAGGTGTCGCGAAGGCCGGCGGGGCTTGCGGCGGACCGGCAGGATACATATGTCACGGTTATGTGCGACGATCGCCGCACCCACCGAATAGGCGTCGACTAGGGGGCTTGTCAGTTTCGTCAATGGTCTCTATATCGTGTCGACAGTTACGCGGCGCGCGGAGAGGGAAACCGTCTTTGCGCGCCTTAAATGCTTGCCTGAATGTATGCGATTCGCCCTAGTGGCGAACCTCTGCTCTGGCGGCGGTATCGAAAAACTCTTCGGATCTAACCGGAGGTGGCAGGACAGGCGGCATGGCTTCCAAGACAACCAATCCCTTCACCTTCCTGCAGCAGGTCCGCTCCGAAACCGCCAAGGTGACGTGGCCCTCGCGGCGCGAAACCCTCATATCGTCGGCCATGGTGCTGGCATTCGCCGCGCTGGCGATGGTGTTCTTCTTTGCTGCCGATCAGCTGATGGCCTTCGCCATCGAACTGATCCTCGGCGTCGGACGCTGACCGCAGGCGATTTGGAACCGGACTTTTTGGAGAATCTATGGGGATGACTGCGCGGTGGTATATCGTCCACGCCTACTCGAACTTCGAGAAGAAGGTCGCGGAGGACATCGATAACAAGGCCAAGCAGAAGGGCCTGCGCGACCGCATAGCGCAGATCGTCGTCCCGACCGAGAAGGTCGTCGAGGTTCGCCGCGGCAAGAAGGTCGACGCCGAGCGCAAGTTCTTCCCCGGCTACGTGCTGATGAAGGCCGACCTGAACGACGCGGTGATCAGCCTGGTCAAGAACACGCCGCGCGTGACCGGCTTCCTCGGCGAGGACAAGCATTCGTCCAAGCCGATGCACATCACCGAGAAGGAGGCGGAGCGCATCCTGCACCAGGTGCAGGAGGGCGTGGAGCGGCCGAAGCCGTCCGTTACCTTCGAGATTGGCGAGCAGGTGCGCGTTTCCGATGGTCCATTCGCGTCGTTCAACGGCGTGGTGCAGGGCGTCGACGAGGAGCGCGCCCGCCTCAAGGTGGAAGTTTCGATCTTCGGGCGCGCTGTGCCGGTCGATCTGGAATTCGGTCAGGTCGAAAAGGGCTGATCGGATCGTTCCGCTGGCCCTCGTGGCAGCGGCCGGCCGCAGGATGCCTGCGGCCTGAACGGGTGGGAGGCGAGGGCGGCAGCTAGCCGGCAGCCTTGGCCGAACCACCGGACTGCAACCGCCGGGCGCTTGTGCCCGGCACAACAAAGGCAGAGAGAATGGCTAAGAAAATTGCGGGCCAGCTCAAGCTCCAGGTTTCGGCAGGGTCGGCGACGCCGTCGCCTCCGATCGGCCCGGCGCTCGGTCAGCGCGGCATCAACATCATGGAATTCTGCAAGGCGTTCAACGCCCAGACGCAGGAAATGGAGAAGGGTTCTCCGATCCCGGTGGTCATCACCTACTATCAGGACAAGTCGTTCACCTTCGTCATGAAGACGCCGCCGGTGAGCTACTTCCTGAAGAAGGCCGCCAACCTGAAGTCGGGCTCCAAGGAGCCGGGCAAGGTCAAGGCCGGCCAGATCAGCGCCGCCAAGGTGCGCGAGATCGCCGAGGCGAAGATGAAGGACCTGAACGCGAACGACGTCGACGCAGCCGTCAAGATGGTCGAAGGCTCGGCCCGCTCGATGGGCCTGGAAGTGGTGGGCTGATACGATGGCTAAGATTGCAAAGCGTGTAGCCAAGTCCCGCGAGGGCATCGACCGCAACAAGGCCTATCCGCTCGGCGAGGCCCTGTCGCTGCTCAAGGAGCGTGCGACCGCCAAGTTCGACGAGACGGTCGAGATCGCGATGAACCTCGGCGTCGATCCGCGCCATGCCGACCAGATGGTCCGCGGCGTGGTCAACCTGCCGAACGGCACCGGCCGCGACGTGCGCGTCGCCGTGTTCGCACGTGGCGCCAAGGCTGACGAGGCCAAGGCCGCCGGCGCCGACATCGTGGGCGCGGAGGACCTGGTCGAGATCGTGCAGAAGGGCGAGATCAACTTCGACCGCTGCATCGCGACCCCGGACCTGATGCCGCTCGTCGGCCGCCTGGGCAAGGTGCTCGGCCCGCGCGGCATGATGCCGAACCCGAAGGTCGGCACGGTCACGACCGACGTCGCCGGCGCCGTCAAGGCGTCGAAGGGCGGCGCCGTCGAGTTCCGCGTCGAGAAGGCCGGCATCGTGCATGCCGGCGTCGGCAAGGCCTCCTTCGACGTCAAGGCGCTCGAAGAGAACGTCCGTGCATTCGCCGATGCGGTCAGCAAGGCGAAGCCGGCAGGCGCCAAGGGCAACTACATCAAGAAGGTGTCGCTCACCTCGACGATGGGCCCGGGCCTGAAGCTGGACGTGGCGACCCTCACGGTCACCGCCTGACGCATCAATGCAGGATCGGCGGCCAAGCCGCTGATCCAACTAGAATTCCGGGCCTCGAAAGCGGCCCGGATGCCGGAGACAGGAATGTTTCCGGTCATCCTGTCCGAGATTGCAGGCGGCCCGAAGCTCCGGCCACGGCCTTAATCGATTGGCCTGCATGAGACGGGTACGGACCCGACAAAGGAGTTTCGGCTCCAATGAAAGGTTTGAACCGTGTGTGCCTTTTGTCAGCGCATCGGTGGGCGAGGCCCGGCGATGCGGCGAAAGGGGGCAGGATCCTCTGAACCGCCGTTCGGGTGATCCAGAAGTGGAAGCCCGGCCGGCAAAAGGCAACCGGCCGCGAACCCGCAAATGGGGAGCGGTCAACTGGAGATAGGCAGTGGATAGAGCGGAAAAGCGCGAACTAGTCACGGACCTGAACGGAGCTTTCAAGGGCGCCGGCTCGGTGGTCGTGGCCCACTATGCCGGTATCACCGTTGCGCAGATGAACGATCTTCGTACGAAGATGCGGTCTGCCGGCGGCACCGTCAAAGTCGCGAAGAACCGTCTCGCCAAGATCGCTCTTCAGGGCACTGGCTCCGAAGGCATCATCGATCTGTTCAAGGGACAGACGCTGGTCGCCTATTCGGAAGATCCGGTTACGGCGCCCAAGGTCGCCTCCGATTTCGCCAAGGGGAATGACAAGCTCGTCATCCTCGGCGGCGCGATGGGATCGACCGCTCTCGACGCGGAAGGGGTCAAGGCTCTCGCCACCCTGCCGTCGCTCGACGAGTTGCGCGCCAAGCTGGTCGGCATGATTCAGACGCCGGCCACCAGGATCGCCGCAGTCGTCCAGGCACCGGCGGGCAATCTCGCCCGTGTGTTTGGCGCCTACGCCCGGAAGGACGAGGCGGCATGAGGCCGTTCCTCGCTGCTGCACAGACACGTTCAAACCTAGTGAAGGAATACAGAAATGGCTGATCTCGCAAAGATCGTTGAAGACCTCTCTGCTCTGACCGTCCTCGAGGCGGCCGAGCTCTCCAAGATGCTCGAAGAGAAGTGGGGCGTTTCGGCTGCTGCTCCGGTGGCGGTTGCCGCTGCCGGCGGCGCCGGTGCCGCCGCGGCCGCTCCGGCCGAGGAGAAGACCGAGTTCGACGTCGTCCTGACGGACGCCGGCGCTCAGAAGATCAACGTCATCAAGGAAGTCCGCGCCATCACCGGCCTTGGCCTCAAGGAAGCCAAGGATCTGGTCGAGGGTGCTCCGAAGCCGGTCAAGGAAGCCGTTTCCAAGGCCGATGCCGAGAAGTTCAAGGCGCAGCTGGAAGCAGCCGGCGCCAAGGTCGACCTGAAGTAAGCGTTGCGTCTGGCGGACGGCGATTGCGCCGTCCGCCACTCCCGGGACCTCCGGGACGGTAGCGTGACGGGGGTAACTCGTGGGGAACCTCTTTCCAGAGGGCCGCAAAAGCGGCTTTCCGGAAACGGGTTTTTCACCGTTTTAGCGGGCCGCGGCGGCGGCCCCTGGAAATTGCAAGGCGCGTGCAGGCCGATGCCGCGCCCCGAGCGAAGCAAGGAGCGACGATGGCCCAGACCGTATCATTTAATGGCCGCAGACGCGTAAGAAAGTTCTTCGGAAAGATCCCCGAAGTCGCGGAAATGCCAAACCTCATCGAGGTCCAGAAGGCTTCGTATGACCAGTTCCTCATGGTGGACGAGCCGAAGGGCGGCCGTGCCGACGAGGGCCTGCAGGCCGTGTTCAAGTCCGTTTTCCCGATCTCGGACTTTTCCGGATCGTCGATGCTGGAATTCGTCAAGTACGAGTTCGAGGCGCCGAAGTTCGACGTCGACGAGTGCCGTCAGCGCGACCTGACCTATGCCGCACCGCTGAAGGTGACGCTGCGCCTGATCGTGTTCGATGTCGACGAGGACACCGGCGCGAAGTCGATCAAGGACATCAAGGAGCAGGACGTCTACATGGGCGACATGCCGCTCATGACGCTCAACGGCACGTTCATCGTGAACGGCACCGAGCGCGTGATCGTGTCGCAGATGCACCGCTCGCCGGGCGTCTTCTTCGACCATGACAAGGGCAAGTCGCACTCCTCGGGCAAGCTGCTGTTCGCGGCGCGCGTCATCCCCTATCGCGGGTCCTGGCTGGACATCGAGTTCGATTCCAAGGACATCGTGCATGCGCGTATCGACCGCCGCCGCAAGATCCCCGTCACCAGCCTGCTGATGGCGCTGGGCATGGACGGCGAGGAGATCCTGTCCACATTCTACAACAAGATCGCCTACAAGCGGTCCAAGGACCACTGGCGCATCCCTTATTCCGTCGACCGGTTCAAGGGTCTGAAGGCCGTCAACGACCTCGTCGACGCCGATACCGGCGAAGTCGTCGTCGAGCAGGGCAAGAAGATCACGGCACGCCAGGCCAAGCAGCTCGCCGACAAGGGCCTCAAGGCCATCAAGGCGACCGATGAGGACCTGATCGGAAGCTACCTCGCCGAGGACATCGTCGACTATTCGACCGGCGAGATCTTCCTCGAGGCCGGCGACGAGATCGACGAGAAGACCCTCAAGGTCCTGCTCGAGGCCGGTGACAACGAGATCCAGATCCTCGACATCGACCACATCAATGTCGGCGGCTACATCCGCAACACGCTGGCGATCGACAAGAACGAGAGCCGCCAGGATGCGCTGTTCGACATCTACCGCGTGATGCGTCCCGGCGAGCCGCCGACGCTCGAGACCGCGGAGGCGATGTTCAACTCGCTGTTCTTCGACGCCGACCGCTACGACCTTTCGGCCGTCGGCCGCGTCAAGATGAACATGCGCTTGGAACTGGACGCCGAGGACACCGTGCGCGTGCTGCGCAAGGAAGACATCCTGGCCGTGGTCAAGACGCTGGTCGAATTGCGCGACGGCAAGGGCGAGATCGACGACATCGACAATCTCGGCAACCGCCGCGTCCGTTCGGTCGGCGAACTGATGGAGAACCAGTACCGCGTCGGCCTGCTGCGCATGGAGCGCGCGATCAAGGAGCGCATGTCGTCGATCGAGATCGATACCGTCATGCCGCAGGACCTGATCAACGCCAAGCCGGCGGCCGCCGCCGTGCGCGAGTTCTTCGGGTCGTCGCAGCTGTCGCAGTTCATGGACCAGACGAACCCGCTGTCGGAGATCACCCACAAGCGGCGCCTCTCGGCGCTCGGACCGGGCGGTCTCACCCGCGAGCGCGCCGGCTTCGAGGTGCGCGACGTGCATCCGACGCATTACGGCCGCATCTGCCCGATCGAGACGCCGGAAGGCCCGAACATCGGCCTGATCAATTCGCTGGCCACCTTCGCGCGCGTCAACAAGTACGGCTTCATCGAGACGCCGTACCGCAAGATCGTGAACGGCAAGGTGACGGACGAGGTGATCTACCTGTCGGCGATGGAAGAGGCGAAGCACTATGTCGCGCAGGCCAATGCCGAGCTCGACAAGAGCGGCCAGTTCGTCGAGGAGTTCGTGATCTGCCGCCACGCCGGCGAAGTGATGATGGCTCCGCGCGAGAACGTCGACCTCATGGACGTGTCGCCGAAGCAGCTCGTCTCGGTCGCCGCGGCGCTGATCCCGTTCCTCGAGAACGACGACGCCAACCGCGCCCTCATGGGCTCCAACATGCAGCGTCAGGCCGTGCCGCTGGTGCGCGCCGAGGCTCCGTTCGTCGGAACCGGCATGGAACCGATCGTCGCTCGTGACTCCGGCGCCGCCATCGGCGCCCGCCGCGGCGGCATCGTCGACCAGGTCGACGCGACGCGTATCGTCATCCGCGCGACGGAAGATCTCGATCCGGGCAAGTCCGGCGTCGACATCTACCGGCTGATGAAGTTCCAGCGTTCGAACCAGAACACCTGCATCAACCAACGTCCGCTGGTGCGCATGGGCGACCGCGTCAACAAGGGCGACATCATCGCGGACGGCCCCTCGACCGATCTCGGCGATCTGGCTCTCGGCCGCAACGTGCTCGTCGCGTTCATGCCGTGGAACGGCTACAACTACGAGGATTCGATCCTTCTTTCCGAGAAGATCGTGTCGGATGACGTCTTCACCTCGATCCACATCGAGGAGTTCGAGGTCATGGCGCGCGATACCAAGCTCGGGCCGGAGGAAATCACGCGCGACATTCCGAACGTCTCGGAGGAGGCGCTGAAGAACCTCGACGAGGCAGGCATCGTCTACATCGGCGCGGAAGTGCAGCCGGGCGACATCCTGGTCGGCAAGATCACGCCGAAGGGCGAGAGCCCGATGACGCCGGAAGAGAAGCTCCTGCGCGCCATCTTCGGCGAAAAGGCGTCGGACGTGCGCGACACGTCCATGCGCATGCCTCCGGGAACCTTCGGCACGGTCGTCGAAGTGCGCGTCTTCAACCGCCACGGCGTGGAGAAGGACGAGCGCGCCATGGCGATCGAGCGCGAGGAGATCGAGCGTCTCGCCAAGGACCGCGATGACGAGCAGGCGATCCTCGATCGCAACGTCTACAGCCGTCTGTCGGACATGCTGAGGGACAGGGACGCGATCGCGGGTCCGAAGGGCTTCAAGAAGGGCACCAAGCTCGGCAAGGAAGTGCTGGACGACTATCCGCGCTCGCAGTGGTGGCAGTTCGCCGTCGACGACGAGAAGCTGCAGAGCGAACTCGAAGCTCTGCGCGGCCAGTACGACGAGTCCAAGAAGGCGCTCGAGCAGCGCTTCATGGACAAGGTCGAGAAGGTGCAGCGCGGCGACGAGATGCCTCCGGGCGTGATGAAGATGGTCAAGGTCTTCGTCGCGGTGAAGCGCAAGATGCAGCCGGGCGACAAGATGGCCGGCCGTCACGGCAACAAGGGTGTCGTGTCGCGCATCGTGCCGGTCGAGGACATGCCGTTCCTTGAGGACGGCACCCACGCCGACATCGTGCTCAACCCTCTGGGCGTGCCGTCGCGAATGAATGTCGGCCAGATCCTGGAGACGCATCTCGGCTGGGCCTGCGCCGGCATGGGCAGGAAGATCGGCGAGCTGATCGACGCCTACAAGGGCGCCGGCGACATCAAGCCGCTCAGGAAGACCCTCGAGGACCTGATCCCGGCCAACGACCGCAACGAGCAGGTCAAGCAGTATGACGACGAATCCGTCGTGCGGCTTGCCGAGCAGATGCGGCGCGGCGTGTCGATCGCAACGCCGGTGTTCGACGGCGCGCACGAGGTCAACATCAATGAGATGTTGGAGGAAGCGGGCCTGCACACCAGCGGTCAGTCGCAGCTCTACGACGGGCGCACGGGCGAGCCGTTCGACCGCAAGGTGACGATGGGCTACATCTACATGCTCAAGCTGCACCACCTGGTCGACGACAAGATCCATGCACGTTCGATCGGCCCGTACTCGCTCGTCACCCAGCAGCCGCTGGGCGGCAAGGCGCAGTTCGGCGGCCAGCGCTTCGGCGAGATGGAGGTCTGGGCTCTGGAAGCCTACGGCGCCGCCTACACGCTGCAGGAGATGCTGACCGTGAAGTCGGACGACGTGGCCGGGCGCACCAAGGTCTACGAGGCGATTGTGCGCGGCGACGACACGTTCGAGGCGGGCATACCGGAGAGCTTCAACGTTCTCGTCAAGGAGATGCGGTCGCTGGGCCTCAACGTCGAACTGGAGAATACCAGGGTCGACGAGGCGACGCGCCTGCCCGACGCGGCCGAATAGGAACGAGTCGCGGCGCAGACTGTTCGGTCTGCGTCGCACTCCAACCGCTTATCCCGGCCTGCCGGCCGGGAACGAGATTGAAGTGATCGTGAACCGGAGCGGCGGCTCGGTCGTAAAGATCACGAATTATTCTGAAAAAGGGGCTTGGCGGCCCCGAAAAGGAGAACGGCATGAACCAAGAGGTCATGAATCTCTTCAACAACCAGGCGCCGGTGCAGGTGTTCGATTCCATCCGGATATCGCTGGCGAGCCCGGAAAAGATTCTGTCCTGGTCCTTCGGCGAGATCAAGAAGCCGGAGACCATCAACTACCGCACGTTCAAGCCCGAGCGTGACGGTCTCTTCTGCGCGCGCATCTTCGGCCCGATCAAGGACTACGAGTGCCTGTGCGGCAAGTACAAGCGCATGAAGTACAAGGGCGTCATCTGCGAGAAGTGCGGCGTCGAGGTGACGCTGTCGCGCGTTCGACGCGAGCGCATGGGCCACATCGAACTGGCCGCTCCGGTCGCGCACATCTGGTTCCTGAAGTCGCTTCCGTCGCGCATCGGCACGCTGCTCGACATGACGCTGAAGGACATCGAGCGCGTCCTCTATTTCGAGAACTACATCGTCACCGAGCCCGGCCTCACCGCGCTGAAGGAGCACCAGCTCCTGAGCGAGGAGGAGTACATGCTCGCGGTCGACGAGTATGGCGAGGACAGCTTCACCGCCATGATCGGCGCGGAGGCGATCCACGACCTGCTGGCCTCGATGGACCTGGAGAAGATCGCCGGCGAGCTGCGTACCGAGCTCGCCTCGACGACGTCCGAGCTGAAGCAGAAGAAGTATCTCAAGCGCCTCAAGGTGGTTGAGAACTTCATGGAGTCCGGCAACCGTCCGGAGTGGATGATCCTGAAGGTCGTGCCGGTGATCCCGCCGGACCTGCGTCCGCTGGTTCCGCTCGACGGAGGCCGCTTCGCGACGTCGGACCTGAACGATCTCTATCGCCGCGTCATCAACCGCAACAACCGCCTCAAGCGGCTGATCGAGCTGCGCGCGCCAGGCATCATCATCCGCAACGAGAAGCGCATGCTTCAGGAAGCGGTCGATGCCCTGTTCGACAACGGCCGCCGCGGCCGCGTCATCACGGGTGCCAACAAGCGTCCGCTGAAGTCGCTGTCCGACATGCTGAAGGGCAAGCAGGGCCGCTTCCGCCAGAACCTGCTCGGCAAGCGCGTCGACTATTCCGGCCGTTCGGTGATCGTGACCGGTCCGGAGCTGAAGCTGCACCAGTGCGGCCTGCCGAAGAAGATGGCGCTCGAACTGTTCAAGCCCTTCATCTACGCCCGCCTCGACGCCAAGGGTTACTCCTCGACCGTCAAGCAGGCGAAGAAGCTGGTCGAGAAGGAGAAGCCGGAAGTCTGGGATATTCTCGACGAGGTCATTCGCGAGCATCCGGTGCTGCTCAACCGCGCGCCGACACTGCATCGCCTCGGCATCCAGGCCTTCGAGCCGATCCTGATCGAGGGCAAGGCGATCCAGCTGCATCCGCTGGTCTGCACGGCCTTCAACGCCGACTTCGACGGCGACCAGATGGCGGTCCACGTGCCGCTATCGCTGGAAGCGCAGCTCGAAGCCCGCGTGCTGATGATGTCGACCAACAACATCCTGCACCCGGCCTCTGGCGCGCCGATCATCGTGCCGTCGCAGGACATGGTTCTCGGCCTCTACTACCTCTCGATCGTCAACGAGAACGAGCCGGGCCAGGGCATGGTGTTCGCCGACATGGGCGAGCTGCAGCATGCGCTTGAGACCAAGGCGGTCACGCTGCACGCCAAGATCAAGGGCCGCTTCAAGTCCGTCGATGCGGACGGCAACGTTGTCTCGAAGATCTACGACACGACGCCCGGCCGCATGATCATCGCCGAGCTGCTGCCGAAGAACGCCAACGTTCCGTTCGAGACGGCCAACCAGGAAATGACCAAGAAGAACATCTCCAAGATGATCGACACGGTCTACCGCCACTGCGGCCAGAAGGAGACTGTGATCTTCTGCGACCGCATCATGGCGCTCGGCTTCAGCCATGCCTGCCGCGCCGGCATCTCGTTCGGCAAGGACGACATGCTGATCCCGGATACCAAGCACAAGCTGGTGGCGGACACCGAGGCTCTGACCAAGGAGTACGAGCAGCAGTACAATGACGGCCTGATCACCCAGGGCGAGAAGTACAACAAGGTCGTCGACGCCTGGGCCAAGTGCTCGGAAAAGGTCGCCGACGAGATGATGAGCCGCATCAAGGCGGTCGAGTTCAACGAGGACGGCCGCCAGAAGCCGATGAACTCGATCTACATGATGTCGCATTCGGGTGCTCGCGGTTCGCCCACCCAGATGCGCCAGCTTGCCGGCATGCGTGGCCTTATGGCCAAGCCGTCGGGCGAGATCATCGAGACGCCGATCATCTCGAACTTCAAGGAAGGCCTGACCGTTCTCGAGTACTTCAACTCGACCCACGGCGCCCGCAAGGGTCTCGCCGACACGGCTCTGAAGACGGCCAACTCCGGCTATCTGACGCGTCGTCTCGTCGACGTGGCGCAGGACTGCATCGTCAACTCGCTCGACTGCGGCACCGAAAAGGGCCTCACCATGCAGCCGATCGTCGATGCGGGCCAGGTCGTGGCGTCGCTCGGCCAGCGCATCCTCGGCCGCACGGCCCTGGAGGACATCAACCACCCTGTCACCGGCGACCTGCTGGTTAAGGGCGGCAAGCTGATGGACGAGCGCGACATCGAGGTGATCGAGAAGGCCGGCGTCCAGTCCGTCCGCATCCGCTCGGCACTGACCTGCGAGGTCAGGACCGGCGTGTGCGCGGTCTGCTACGGCCGCGACCTGGCGCGGGGCACGCCCGTCAACCAGGGCGAGGCTGTCGGCGTCATCGCGGCGCAGTCGATCGGCGAGCCGGGCACCCAGCTCACCATGCGTACCTTCCACATGGGCGGCACGGCGCAGGTCGTCGACTCGTCCTTCCTGGAAGCCTCGTATGAGGGCACGGTGCAGATCCGCAACCGCAACGTGGTGCGCAACTCCGAAGGCCAGCTGATGGTCATGGGCCGCAACATGGCGATCCTGATCCTCGACGAGGCGGGCAAGGAGCGTGCGACGCACCGCGTCACCTACGGTTCGCGCATCTTCGTCGACGACGGCGACAAGGTGAAGCGCGGCCAGCGCGTAGCCGAGTGGGATCCGTACACCCGTCCGATCCTCACCGAGGTCGCGGGCAAGGTCGTGTTCGAGGATCTGGTCGACGGCCTCTCCGTCCAGGAGACCACCGACGAGTCCACGGGCATCACCAAGCGCGAGGTCATCGACTGGCGTTCGACCCCGCGCGGTTCGGACCTCAAGCCGGCGATCGCGATCCACGACGCCAAGGGCAAGGTCGGCAAGCTGGCCAAGGGCGGCGACGCCCGCTTCCAGCTGTCGGTCGAGGCGATCCTGTCGGTCGAGCCGGACGCAACCGTCCGTCCCGGCGACGTGATCGCGCGTATCCCGATGGAAAGCGCCAAGACCAAGGACATCACGGGCGGTCTGCCGCGCGTGGCGGAGCTGTTCGAGGCGCGTCGTCCGAAGGATCACGCCATCATCGCCGAGATCGACGGCACGATCCGCTTCGGGCGCGACTACAAGAACAAGCGCCGCGTCATCATTGAGCCGCACGACTCGACGCTGGAGCCGGTCGAGTACCTGATCCCGAAGGGCAAGCCGTTCCATCTCCAGGACGGCGACGCCATCGAGAAGGGCGACTACATCCTCGACGGCAATCCGGCGCCGCACGACATCCTGGCGATCAAGGGCGTGGAGGCACTCGCTTCCTACCTCGTCAACGAGATCCAGGAGGTCTACCGGCTGCAGGGCGTGTTGATCAACGACAAGCACATCGAGGTGATCGTTCGCCAGATGCTGCAGAAGGTCGAGATCACGGTGCAGGGCGACTCGACCTACATCCCGGGCGACCATGTCGACGTGATCGAGCTCGAGGAGATCAACGACCGGCTGATCGAGGAGGGCAAGCAGCCCGCCGAAGGCCAGCCTGTCCTGCTCGGCATCACCAAGGCCTCGCTGCAGACGCCGTCCTTCATCTCGGCCGCCTCCTTCCAGGAGACGACCCGGGTGCTCACCGAAGCGGCTGTGGCCGGCAAGACCGACATGCTGCAGGGCCTGAAGGAGAACGTCATCGTCGGCCGTCTCATCCCGGCCGGCACCGGCGGACAGATGAGCCAGATCCGTCGCATCGCGACGCATCGCGACGAGCTGATCCTCGACGAGCGCCGCAAGGCGAGCGGTGCGGAGACTGCCAATGCGATGCTGGCCGACATGACCAGCGCTGCCGAGTAAGCGGTCGCGCAAGATTAGTGCAAAGGCCGCCGGAGCGATCCGGCGGCCTTTTCTTTTGGGATCCCGGTCTGGGATGCCCGACAGGCTGCTGCCCCCGTGCCGGCCTTCTGCTAGTTTGCCGCGCGACGACGCCACCGAGGAGAAGGACGCGATGCGCGCCATGGGACAGAACGGCCGTTCGGCGCTCGCCAGGTTGGAACGGAGCGTCGCCGCATCCGGGCTGCGGCCGGGGCGGCGGTCAGGCGACTGAGGCAACGGCAGGCGTGGAACGGACGGACTGTATCGTCGTCGGGGCAGGCGTGGTCGGCCTGGCGGTCGCAAGGGCGCTGGCGAGAGCGGGCAGGGAGGTCGTCATCATCGAGGCCGGAACGATGATCGGGCAGGGAGTGAGTTCCCGATCGAGCGAGGTCATCCATTCCGGCATCTACTATCCGACGGGTCTCCTGAAGACGCGGGGCCTGCACGCTCGGGCGAGACCTGCTCTATGCCTTCTGCGAAGAGTACGCGGTGCCCCATCGGCGCTGCGGCAAGCTGGTCGTCGCCACGAGCGAAGTCGAGCTACCAAGGATCGAAGCTCTTTTCGCACAGGGCACAGCAAATGGGGTCCCGGGCCTATCCATCCTGACTTCGGACGAGGCGCGGCGGCTGGAGCCCGACATCTCCTGCGTCGCCGCTCTTCTTTCTCCCTCGACCGGCATCGTCGACAGCCACGCCTTCATGAACGCGCTGCTTGGCGATGCTGAGGCCCATGGCGCCGTTCTCGCGCTCGATACACCTCTGGTGGGCGGCGCGGTAGAACCGGACGGGATCGTGGTCGAAACAGGCGGCGTCGAGCCCATGGTTCTGAAGGCGGCGCTGGTCGTCAATGCGGCGGGCCTCGGCGCCCAGGCAGTCGCCCGCTCCCTGCGCGGGATGCCGCAGGATCTCGTCCCGGCGCTTCACCTCGCCAGGGGAAACTACTTTGCCCTGACCGGGCCGTCTCCCTTCACGCGTCTGATCTACCCCGTTCCGGAAGCCGGCGGGCTCGGCGTCCATCTGACGCTCGACATGGCAGGCGCAACGCGTTTCGGACCGGACGTCGAGTGGATCGACACGGAGGCGTATGGCGTCGACCCGCGCCGGAGCGACGTGTTCTATGCGGCCATCCGGCGATACTGGCCGGCGCTGAAGGATGGGGCGCTGGCGCCCGCCTATGCCGGCATCAGGCCCAAGATCGAAAGGCCGGGCGGCTCGACGACCGACTTCATGCTGCAGACCGCCGCGACGCACGGCATCGCTTCGCTCGTGAACCTGTTCGGGATCGAATCGCCGGGCCTGACCTCCAGCCTTGCGCTCGCGGAGGAAATTGTCGCCCGGCTGGACTGATGTCGCTCAGTCGAAGAAGGCGTTCACGACGTTGCGCTTGCCGAGCATGAAGGCGTCGGCAACGTGCTGCAGCGGCGCGACGTCGACGTCCGACCTGCCGGCACGCACGATCGACGCGAACCGTTCGTAGAGGGCAGGGTATTCGCGTTCGGGCTGGTCCTCGACTTTCTTGCCGGCGATCGTCAGCGTTGCGCCTCCATTGGACAGGAGCATGTCTCCCGCGTCGGTCTCGACGGCGATGTCCCAACTCTGCGGCCCGGTCTGCAGCCAGTCGATCTCGGCTGTCGCGGCGAGGCTGTTCGCTCCCGCAAAGTCGATTCGGGCGGCGACCGGCGCGTCGCGATTCGCCGGAAAATCGAGTTCCGCGCGCGTGACATGCAGCGGCGGCAGGATATGCGTCACGATCGAAAGGCAGTTGATGAACGGGTCGAACACGCCGAACCCACCCGGCTCCCATATCCAGGCTTGGCCGGGATGCCACTTGCGTACATCCTCCTTCCAGATAAAGCGCGCCTTGCGAGCCGCGGTGCCGGCGAGGAAAGATCGTGCCGCTTCCACGGCCGGGGCATAACGGGAATGCCAGCTGGCGAAGAGCGATACGCCGCTTTGCGCGGCCATGGCCTTCAGGTCCTCCACCTCACTGACGGTGGCGCCCGGCGGTTTCTCCAGGAACACGTGCTTGCCGGCTTCCAACGCCGCGCGAGCGGCCAGGTAACGCGCCTGCGGCGGCTGGCAGAGCGATACGGCATCGATCGGAACGTCGGATGCCAGCATCTCCTCGATCGTCTGAAAGTTCGCGACACCATCCACGGTCGCGTTGCGGCTGGCGGCGGCGACCAGTTCGAAGTCGCTGTTCTTCGCGAGGGCAGGCAGGTGCTGGTCGCGGACGATCTTGCCGACGCCGACGATGGCGATCCGGATAGGCTTTGTTGATGACATCGACTCCACCCCTATGATTTCGCGCTTTGATTAGCAGAACCGGCCCGCGGCGCAAACGGTGAGGCCGCCCGCCAGGCGCCGCAATCCGGCCGCGATTGCGACTTCCGGATGGATCGCGACTTCAACGGGCGCATGTTTGACTTGGCTCGCCGGCGCCCCATAATTCTCATCGGCATCTCAGCCCCACATGGAATCCGGAGCGATCGATGGCGCAGACAGTGACGCACGAAGCTCCCCGGTCTGCGGAGCCGAGCCTGCACCGGGTGATGGGCCCGAAGCTCCTTCTGCTCTTCATCGTCGGCGACATATTGGGGACGGGCATCTATGCGCTGACCGGACAGGTCGCCAATCAGGTCGGCGGGGTGGTGTGGCTGCCTTTCCTCGTCGCCTTCGCCGTCGCGCTCGTGACGGCGTTCAGCTATCTGGAACTGGTGACGAAATATCCGAGGGCGGCGGGCGCGGCACTCTACACCCACAAGGCTTTCGGCATCCACTTCGTCACCTTCATCGTGGCTTTCGCCGTCATGTCTTCCGGCATCACGTCGGCATCGACCGCCTCGCGCGCCTTTGCCGCCAATTTTTCGGCCTCGATGGGATTCGGCTTCGGGCCGCTCGGCGTCACCGTCACCGGCCTGCTCTTCATGGCGGTGATCGCGGCGGTGAACTTCCGCGGCGTCGGCGAAAGCGTGAAGGCCAACGTGCTGCTCACCTGCGTGGAGCTGACGGGGCTCCTGATCATCATCGTCATTGGCCTCTGGGCCATTGGCGCGGGTCAGGGCGATGTCTCGCGGGTGACCGAGTTCCGGACCTCGCCCGACACCACGGCGTTCTGGGCGGTGATCGGGGCGACCACGCTGGCCTTCTTCGCCATGGTGGGATTCGAGGATTCGGTGAACATGGCGGAGGAGATCAAGGAGCCCTCGCGAATCTTCCCCAAGGTTCTGCTGCTTGGCTTGGTGATCACGGCGACGATATACGTGCTGGTCTCAATCTCCGCCATCACGCTCGTCGCGCCCGAAAGCCTGGGCGAGGGGGAGACGCCTTTGCTCAAGGTCGTACAGGCAGGGGGCCGGCCTTCCCGGTCAGCATCTTCGGCTTCATCACGATGTTCGCCGTCGCCAACTCCGCGCTCATCAACATGCTGATGGCGAGCCGCCTTGTATACGGCATGAGCCGCGAGCATGTCCTGCCGCCCGCGCTCGGCAGGGTCCATGACCGGCGCCGCACACCCTATGTGGCGATCGCCTTCACGACCTTGCTGGCTTTCGCGCTCATCACCTTCGTGGGGGAAATACCGGCGCTGGGGGGCACGACCGCGCTGCTCCTGCTCTGCGTCTTTGCGGTGGTGAACGTCGCCGTGCTGGTCTTGCGGCGGGACCCCGTCGATCACGACCATTTCAGGACGCCGACAGTCCTGCCGGTGGTGGGAGCCTTGTCCTGCGCCTTCTTCGCCGGCCCGTGGACCGGGCGCGACCCCGTCCAGTACATGATCGCCGGCATTCTGATCGCCATCGGGGTGGCGCTCTGGTTCGTGACGATTGCCGTCAACCGGGCGGCTGGCTACGGGCCAGGCGAGCCGGAGATGGAGGATATTGGAGGCCAGGGGCCGCGAAACTGATATTGCTCGGGCAACCCGGCAGCCCATGCGGCTTGCCGCTATGGAATCAGCGATACGTCCGGGATCGTCGCGCCCGAAGAGACGCGATCAGCGTCCTTCCTTGACCACGACGATGGCGACCTCGCCTTCGAGCGCTCCCTGGTAAGCGGAGACGTGCGGCTCCTCGTCGGGCTCGCCCTCCATCTCGCCGATCTGGTCGAGCTCGGCTTCCGAGTAGCCTTCGCGGGCCAGGGCATCCAGCGTCTTGCGAACGGCCGAATCGTCGTCCGGCGACGTCAGCATCACATGAACGGTCTCCCACGGGTTCTTCTTGCCGCGGCGTACCCTCCCTATGATGATGGTGACCGGCCGCTCCTCATTGTCGTTCATGGCGGTGATTCCTTCGCGCGGTGCACGGTAGAGATGGGAGATACGCATGCGCGGTCCTTTTCGCATGACAGGCGGCGGGCCGACAGCGAAACCGCGGTCACTTTCTGTTTCGCTGCCCGGCATTCGAGCAATAAAATGTCGCGCTCTTGTGTCCCCGACCTGAGCTGCCTATCTCACGGGAGAATTACGCGGCCCCGGGCTTGACGCTTCGGGCCGTTGCGAGTAGAAGCCGCGCCATCTGAGCCGATGTGAGGTCTTGGTTTCCAGGGTGACACGCCCCGGAGTTAAACCTCAAACAGGGTTCGTCTTACGAGCGAATGACCATCTCCGGCACGCATGAAGCGGCTTCCGCTTCCTCTGCTTTTGGTTCGGGCAGGACCGCGGCAAGCGGTGTTTTGCCCGAATTTGCGTATGGAAACGGTCGAGCGCGGCGGAAGAATGCCAGCCCCGGACGGGCTCACGATACGGAATTGAGAGACAAGAGGGTTTAATGCCTACCGTCAACCAGCTGATCCGCAAGCCGCGCCAGGCGCCGGCGACGCGCAACAAGGTCCCGGCCATGCAGCAGAACCCGCAGAAGCGCGGCGTCTGCACGCGCGTCTATACGACGACGCCGAAGAAGCCGAACTCCGCGTTGCGCAAGGTTGCGAAGATCCGCCTGACCAACGGCTTCGAGGTGATCGGCTACATCCCCGGCGAGGGCCACAACCTCCAGGAGCACTCGGTCGTCATGATCCGCGGCGGCCGCGTGAAGGATCTGCCGGGCGTGCGCTACCACATCATCCGTGGCGTGCTCGACACCCAGGGTGTGAAGAACCGCAAGCAGCGTCGTTCGAAATACGGCGCCAAGCGTCCGAAGTAAGGGTCCCCCGGCTTCGGCGCTTTTCGTTTGTGCGCCGGGCTTGAGACAAGAGAGACAAGAGCATGTCCCGTCGTCACAGTGCAGAGAAGCGTGAGATCAACCCGGATCCGAAGTTCGGCGATCTGGTTGTCACCAAGTTCATGAACGCCGTCATGTACGACGGCAAGAAGTCGGTTGCCGAGACCATCGTCTACGGCGCCCTGGACCAGGTTCAGGCCAAGACCAAGCAGGAGCCGGTCACGGTCTTCCATCAGGCGCTCGACAACGTCGCGCCGCATGTCGAGGTCCGTTCGCGCCGCGTCGGCGGCGCCACCTACCAGGTTCCGGTCGACGTCCGCCCCGAGCGCCGCCAGGCCCTCGCGATCCGCTGGCTGATCGCCGCTGCCCGCAACCGCAACGAGACCACCATGGTCGACCGCCTTTCCGGCGAGCTGATGGACGCGGCCAACAACCGCGGCACCGCCGTCAAGAAGCGTGAAGACACCCACAAGATGGCCGAAGCCAACCGCGCCTTCGCACACTACCGCTGGTAAGGCGCTGAGCAGAGACTGAAAGGCACCATCATGGCCCGCGAATACAAGATCGAAGACTACCGCAACTTCGGTATCATGGCGCATATCGACGCCGGCAAGACCACGACGACCGAGCGCGTCCTGTATTACACGGGCAAGTCGCACAAGATCGGCGAAGTCCATGATGGCGCGGCCACGATGGACTGGATGGAGCAGGAGCAGGAGCGCGGCATCACGATCACGTCCGCTGCGACCACGACCTTCTGGAAGGGTCGTGACGGGAAGCTGCGCCGCTTCAACATCATCGACACCCCCGGCCACGTCGACTTCACCATCGAGGTCGAGCGTTCGCTGCGCGTGCTCGACGGTGCCATCGCCCTGCTCGATGCCAATGCGGGCGTGGAGCCGCAGACCGAGACGGTGTGGCGCCAGGCCGACAAGTACCACGTGCCGCGGATGATCTTCTGCAACAAGATGGACAAGATCGGCGCGGACTTCTACCGCTCCGTCGAGATGATCGGCTCGCGCCTCGGTGCGCAGGCCGTCGTCATGCAGCTGCCGATCGGCGCCGAGACCGAGTTCAAGGGCGTCGTCGATCTCATCGAGATGAACGCGCTGGTGTGGCGCGACGAGAGCCTGGGTGCTGCCTGGGACGTCGTCGAGATCCCGACCGACCTGAAGGAGAAGGCCGAGCAGTTCCGCGAGAAGATGATCGAAGCCGCCGTCGAAATGGACGACGACGCGATGAACAACTATCTCGAAGGCAAGCTGCCGACCAACGACGAGATCCGCGCGCTCATCCGTAAGGGCACGATCGCGGTCAAGTTCTTCCCGATGTTCTGTGGCTCGGCATTCAAGAACAAGGGTGTCCAGCCGCTCCTCGACGCCGTCGTCGAGTACCTGCCGTCGCCGGTCGACGTGCCGGCCATCAAGGGCATCGATGCGAAGACCGAGAAGGAAATCGAGCGCCACGCCGACGACAACGAGCCGCTCTCCATGCTCGCCTTCAAGATCATGAACGACCCGTTCGTCGGTTCGCTCACCTTCGCGCGCATCTACTCGGGCAAGCTCACCAAGGGCACCTCGCTCGACAATACGGTGAAGGGCAAGAAGGAACGCATCGGCCGCATGCTGCAGATGCATTCCAATTCGCGTGAAGACATCGAAGAGGCTTTCGCCGGCGACATCGTCGCCCTGGCCGGCCTCAAGGACACGACCACCGGCGACACGCTCTGCGATCCGCTGAACCCCGTCATCCTGGAGCGCATGGAGTTCCCTGATCCGGTCATCCAGATCGCGATCGAGCCGAAGACCAAGGGCGACCAGGAAAAGATGGGCCTGGCGCTGCATCGCCTCGCCGCCGAGGATCCGTCCTTCCGCGTCAAGACCGACGAGGAGAGCGGCCAGACGATCATCGCCGGCATGGGCGAGCTGCATCTCGACATCATCGTCGACCGCATGCGTCGCGAGTTCAAGGTCGAGGCGAATGTCGGCGCGCCGCAGGTTGCTTATCGCGAGACGATCTCCCGCGCCCACGAGCAGGACTACACGCACAAGAAGCAGACCGGCGGTACGGGCCAGTTCGCCCGCGTGAAGATCCAGTTCGAGCCGAACACCGAGAGCGAGGACTTCGTGTTCGAGTCCAAGATCGTCGGCGGCGCGGTTCCGAAGGAATACATCCCGGGCGTCGAGAAGGGCATCAACAGCGTCATGGGTTCCGGCCCGTTCGCCGGCTTCCCGATGATCGGCGTAAAGGCAACGCTGGTCGACGGAGCCTTCCACGACGTCGACTCCTCGGTGCTGGCCTTCGAAATTGCTTCGCGCGCCTGCTTCAAGGAGGCTGCTCCGAAGCTCGGCGTCCAGCTGCTCGAGCCGATCATGAAGGTCGAGGTCGTGACGCCGGAGGACTATGTCGGCAACGTCATCGGCGACCTGAACAGCCGCCGCGGGCAGATCCAGGGCCAGGAGACACGCGGCGTGGCCGTCGTCGTCAACGCCATGGTGCCGCTGGCCAACATGTTCAAGTACGTGGACAACCTGCGTTCGATGTCGCAGGGCCGCGCCCAGTACACGATGCAGTTCGACCACTACGAGCCTGTGCCGACCGCGGTCGCCCAGGAAGTCCAGAAGAAGTACGCGTAATTCCAAAGGCTTGACGCGAAAACGTAATTTCAGCCCTCAGCGGGCAGCAGGAACGGAGACCTCAAATGGCAAAAGGTAAGTTTGAGCGCACCAAGCCGCATGTGAATGTTGGCACGATTGGTCACGTTGACCATGGCAAGACGTCGCTGACGGCGGCGATCACGAAGTTCTTCGGCGAGTTCAAGGCG